>Ga0193726_1001737_pt1 | contig 16119 bp, 13 predicted proteins | sample H2c1metaG_FD_144928 | JGI IMG/M metagenome (GOLD analysis project Ga0193726, IMG submission 144928) | Soil microbial communities from a riparian zone of the East river system, Colorado, United States - H2c1 | ecosystem: Environmental > Terrestrial > Soil > Riparian zone | place: USA: East River... | reverse complement strand
AGTCTTCTCTCGCTCGATCCTAGCGTGAGGGACTTAGTTACGCCGATATCCAATAGTTTTAAAGGGGTTCCACGTTGAGAGTTTGTGCCTACTGGCACACCCGTTGTTGGATTGACGTAGTAACCTTGGGTAGTTCCGTAAAGGACACTTCCCGAGAGCAACTGGTAGGGCCGAGCCGTGGCCAGCTGCAAAATGGGAGCCACCTCCACCCCAAACGGCAATCTAAACACGCCGTAAGCCACGAAGCGATGTCGCTCATCGGTTCTTGTTGGCCCCCATTCACCGGGCGCAAAATAGTTATTCGGGTCCTGAGGGGACGTGGAGAGTGTGTTTTGAATACTGCCACCAAACGCATACGCACTCGACAACGTATAGTCAGCTTCAAAGTTCACCCACCGGCTGTTGCGGTGGAATCTCACCGAGAGTTCGTTGTACTGCGATCGGTTTACTGAGTCTACGATGTTGATGTTGCCTAGGATATTCGGCTGACCGATGGCCGCTAACGCAGGCCCGAGGATGCCAGCACCATTGACCGAGTAATTAATGTCGTGGGTACGTGGTTCGTTAAGCCCCAAGACATGTGTAAAATCGACGCTGAGGCTGTTGTTCGCAGCCAGTTCATGGGCCACACCAATGTGAAACTGTTCGGAGTAGCTATCTTTAAAATTGGGATCTATCCATGAGCCGTTCGTTAAGCCGTTCGGTGGAAGGATCGTTTCCTTTCCCGGAAATGGGGGCGGAGGGCTGATGCCATATTGGTATGTGGCGAGCGAGCCTACGCCAATTGCGGAGTTGAACAGAATCGAGGTAGAAAAAAGGTCTGGCTTCGATTGAAAGATTGGACCGATAGTTTCCGTTTGCGCACCTGGGTCAAAGTAGAGTCCATACCCGCCACGTATTACGGTCCGCCCGTTACCGGCCGGATCGTATGCAAATCCGATCCTCGGAGATACATCGACAGGCGTTCCCGGCTGACGGCCTAGAAGGTCCCCCTGAGATCCAGCGGGAAGACCCGGCCAGTCTCGAACGCCCAGAGCCTTAAGGATAAAATAGGTCCGGTTGTTCGACAGCTCCGATTGGTCCAGAAAGTTGAACTGTACATCGGCCCGAACACCAAGATTCAAGGTAAGCCGTCTCGTTGCCTTCCAGTCATCCTGAAAGTAGCCGTCCACCCGCTGCGCATTCGGTGTGAAGTAATCACCCGGCGTTACGAGAGCGTTCGACATGTAGGCAAGATTTACGATTCCTGGTGTCTGGAATCCCTCAGGATACTTCGCTGTGTCAGTGAGGATAGTAGAGGGATCGTCAAAGAATTGGAGCGCTCCGTAAGCGAAGTTATTGGTTTGCCCCCCTAGTAGCGGAAACCGCGTGTAATCACCTCCGACACTCAGCGAATGTGCGCCAAACTGCATCGAGAAACCATCGTGAAACTGGAGCTCCTGTTCACTGGCGAACTGCCTCCATTCGGACGTTCCAAGCCCCGTGGACACCGAAGGGAAAACCAGATTTCCTGTGATGGGAGGATGGGAGGTACTGTCGATGATGTCATATGGGTTCCCATCAGCAAACTGAACGAGGAAGACGTTCACCTTGCGCGGGCTCAGAACTGATGTCCAAGAGCCTAAAATGCCTTGCGTAGAGTTTCGGTCGTACGTTGGCGCCGACTGGTCGCGCGACGTAACCGGAGTCGCAAAACCCTGATTATTGATCGCTTGGTTACGCTGCAACGAAAAACGAAAAATCGCGGTATTTTTTTCGCTCTGTTTCCAATCCAACTTAGTTGTCAGGAGGTGGTCATCATACGGTTCGGGAACTTCTCGGACTGGTTTCACGCTTGGGACAATCGTGGCGAGCAATTCCATTTGATTAAATAGACTCGAAGGCACCGTCGCACTCGTTCTTTCACGAATCTGTTCGTACGCGGCAAAGAAGAACAGGCGCTCCTTGCGGATCGGACCTCCCAATGAGCCTCCGAATTGTTGCCTGCTGAAGGGCGGTTTGCCTTGTCCACCGTTGGCCGTCTGCGAAAAATAGTCCGTCGCTTCCAGCGCCTGATTACGCTCGTAAATGAAACCAGAGCCGTGTAGCTCGTTGGTTCCTGACTTTGTGATGATGGCCAGCTCGGCCCCTGACGCACGCCCTTCAGCGGCCGAGAATTCGTGCGTAAATAGCGTGAATTCCGCAATACCTTCGATCGTGTAGTTTTGAAGGACGCCGCCGACGACATCATCCCGGTTGTCACCGCCGTCGACGACAACGTTGACATTGCGCCCGCCGGATCCGGAGAAAGACATGCCGCCTAGATTCTGTTTTGTTGGGTTTTGAATGTCGGCAGTCTTCGCTCCCGGAATCAGTGCCACGAGATTCTGGAAGTTACGCGTCACCAGCGGCAAGCCTTCTATATCCTTTTCGGTGATCGATCCTTTAACCTCGGACTGAGTCGATTCGAGCGATTGGGTGTCCGCGGATACGTCGATGCTCTGCTTGACGGCCGAAACGGTAAGGGAAAAGTTGATGGTCAGAGTTTGACCGACCACCAATGCCACATGGCGTTGCACTGAGGTCGCAAAGCCGGCCTGCGCTGCCTCGATTCGATAGCTGCCAGGTTCCAAGCTCGGCAGATTGTACAGCCCCACATCATTCGTAACCGTATGACGCGACGAGGAAGTATTCACTTCGGTCGCCGTGACGGTAACAGCAGGCACGACGTTTCCCTGCGGGTCGACGATACGACCATTGATTGCCCCTGTGGATTGGGAGAATGCGAGGCTCTTACACAATAGCGAGAAGGTTATCAGTAACATCCAGGTTCTCAGCGTAATCCTCATCGAGACCTCCATTCTTAGTGCCTTCCTTAGCAACTATTCCAAAAACCCTGACTCCAGTTTCTGTTAGATTGCCAATATTCAAGCGCGCTTTATTGCCCATTTTGTGCCTAATATGGAACTGCCGAAATTGCTCTCAAAGAATCAGCGTTGTCAGCGCAGCCGCGCTCGGTGCTGTCATCACGGTCCCTGCCTCAACGGATAGGAAAGCCAAAACTTCACGGGTAACTGTCCTATGCCTGGCTGACTGTAGTCACACGCTCCTTGAGAAAAGACAGCATTTAGCCGCCGGATCTGATCCGCAGTTAAGGGCTGTACGTAATCCTTTGGATTGAGTGTTTTCAGTTGGCACTTTAGAACGTCGTCCGTAATGGGCGCACCCGTTGCGATTCGCGGCGTACCGTACACTGGATACAGTTGGTTACATACCGAGCTCGGGTTCTTATAATCCGCGTGCTCCTCAATCTTGGTCCCGTCTGCCTTGTAGCACCCGTCGGTCAAATCGGCAGGCTTTGTACGCATGAACTTCTCATGACTCATCGGAGACGGGTCCTTGGCAAGGTTCTCCAGCCACTGGTCCATCTGCTTGATATATAGAGCACTTCCTGCCAAAGGCCTCCCTGGGCCATCCAAAGGTGGCGAAGTGATCAGCACCACATTGTCTACATGTCCATTGGTAGCCATCATCCGCTCTCGAACGGAGAACTCGGACACGCGACCGTTGCGGAAGTCTCTTGGCGCAGAAGGCCAGGCCTCCAGAATCACTGGGATCGAAGCTGTGCCAGCCCCGCTATTTATGCGACCACTTACATATGCGATTCGCAGGGCCTCTGGATCAGCGGCATAACGCTCTGGGATGAAATTACCGTCGATGTCATAACCACCCACAAGCTCGTTAAGCTGTACAAACTGTTCGGCACTGATGTTGCCGGCGTTAAACGCGACGAGGCCGTATTGCACCCCGACGTTATCGAAAGGTCTCCGCGCAAAACCTGTTCTTGGATCCCTTCCAAAAATATTGATGCTGTTATCTTGATACGTACAACGGCTTCCCTTGGGATTCTTAACTGGGTCATACATCAGTTCGACTGGGATGACGGGGCTGCACATTGTTTTGCCGCGCGCGGCTGTCGGAAGGATCTGTGAGAAGATCTGGGGATAGGGCACTTCCGTCGTCGGAATAAAGTTCCGAATGTCCGTCCATTCCTCGCAACCTTGCCAATCGCCCCAACCCGAGACCGCTTGCATTTGATCGCGCGTGAAACTCACATTTGCGGCTTTGAAAGCTCGGTCCAGGAGGGCGCACTCGATGTGGTTATGGATTGTCGTGATATTGTCAGCGAAGCCAGACGATACGATACCGTCAAAAATTCCCGGGTAAGCCTGCGCAATGTCGTTGGTCTGCATTGAGCCGCCTGAAATGCCCGTACCGATCGTGAAACGCACAGCGCCGAATTCATCGATGAAATGCTCTTTGATCATCATCGCCGTCTCGGCACTGAGCACGGTATTGTCATTCGCATTGTTGGAATTCAGTGTCGATTGAGCGTAGGCGTACCCCAAGGAAAGCCAAGCGTCGTTAGGCGGGCCCATGTTGCTCGTAGCAGTCCGATACTTCTCGTAAGGATCGGAGGACGCCGCCCCTCTATCGGCCTTTCCACTTGTTACGGTTCCGGTTGCTCCGAGCAGCAGGTTGATGACGCCTTGGTGATACCCTGGACTTAGACCGCCTGCTGAAGTAAAGATCAGGCTTCCATTCCAGCCGGCGGGTTGCGTAAACGGATTAGGAGCAGCGTCAGAAGCGGGATCGTACAAAATTAGTATCTGATAAATTGCACGGTTGATGGTTCCCGTCTCCACACGCACAATGTAGGGCACGGTGCGGCCCTTGGAAGTTGTGGTCTGCGCCAAATCCGCAGGGCGTATCTTGACGTCGGCGAGCGGCTTGAACGAGCCATTCGTGGATTTGTAAACATAATTCACCCGGGTCATAGCCGAGCAGTTCTCGTCCAGTGGTGGTCCTAAGACCATTCCGTCTGGAAGAGTGAATCTATCGGTCTCACAAATGAATGGCGTCTGGTGCGGACCCGAAAAGATTGAGCCCGTAATCGGATGATCTACGAACTCCAGCGTCGCCGTAGCGGATGGCATGCTTCGATCCACCACCTTCGCCGTCAACGTGTGTTTTCCGGGAGTCAGGTCTTTCACGAGGCCAAGCAAGGAGCCCGTCGTTCCGATTCGATGGAAGTCGTTCGTAATGTCATGCCCGTCCAAATCGGTAGCCACTGCTGAGACGGACAGATTTGGGGGCAGGTCGATTCGCACTAGCGTATCCTCCCCGCTGACCATGTCTGGCCTTGTGGACACTGTCCTGATCTCAAGATTCTGTCCAGCCGCCCCGAGCGAAGCTAGCAGCGAGATGGAAATCGGTAGGACGAAACGACTTTGAAATCTATTTCTTGCTCTCACGGCCAATGTCCTAATCTCCCGCGCTATAACCAGCTGACAAACAATCTCGACTGTATTGATAATATCGTTCGGCTTCTGGTCATTGCAGGTACGACAATGTAGACACAAACAATCCAGACTGATTGCAGCACTCTAATCACCGCCTAGGGCGGCTGTCAAGCAAAAAATTGCTATAAAACCTTATCTAAGAAATTGCTTGGTATCACAGATTTTCGTATTATTAGGGCCAGATATTGACTATAGGAGACAAACAAGACTATGCTTCAGCGTGGTGGGGCCAAAGACGGCCTTTGCTTTTTGCGGTTATGGCCAAACGTAGCAATCAGGCTATCCGGTTTGTTGGATGTTGTCTGGCTCGCTCGGGATCTCGAGAGCGGCGGCAGGCACCCTGAAATGTGTGGAGGATGCTAAATGAAGAGACCGACTCCGGCTCCGCGACCACGAAGTACGCAGGATCAGCGCAGCGCGCTGATGCGCACCAAACTGCTCGACGCAACCATCGAATGCCTAGCGGAGAAGGGGTATTGCCGCACGACAACGACAGATATTGCAGCTCGTGCCGGCGTATCTCGCGGTGCTCAATTACACCACTTTCCGGCGAAGATCGAACTCGTAACGGCCGCCGTCAGGCATCTTGCGGAGAAACGTCTCGCCGATCTCAGGAGCAAAGCTCCACATCTCGAGGGAAAGCCGGATCGTATTTCTGCCGGAATTGACCTGTTGTGGTCTGTGTTTTATGGACCTTGGTTCAATGTCGCCATCGAACTTTGGGTTGCGGCCAGAACAGATCCGTCGCTGTGCGCCGCCGTGTTCCCAGTCGAGCAGCACATGGCAAACGCTTTCGACTCCGTTTGGCGAGATCTGTTCGGCGAGATCGCATCTACCTCACGGTTTCGCGATGTCTTGCGACTGACGCTTTACATCATGCGCGGAATGGCCCTCGAGGGCATGCTGAAAAAGGATGACCGGCGCAGGCGGGCCCTCCTTGAGGTTTGGAAGAACCTTTGGTCGGACGCCGTTGAACAGACCAGCTTGTACTCTCGACCAATCGATCATAGTGGGAGGACATTGGCCTCGCGTCCGACATCTGCTCTCGTAGCCGTTGATATAGAGACACAAGAACCGGAATAGGTTTCTGAATGCATCTTAACCGGCGGGCGTCGGCAAGGAGATTTCGACAGCAGTCTCCAGCAGCATAGCCGGAGTCGTCTAGATGGAACAATCGCTGCGCATTCGGTCTGAAGGACGATAGCAGTGCTTGGATGTAAGTGAGCCGTCAGCTTTTGAAAGCCACCTTTAAGGAGAGATCTAGGAAAAAATGCCACTTCGAACGTCTCAACAATTTCTCGATGCTTTGCGGGATGGCCGGGAGGTTTACTATCGGGGAGAACGAGTGAAAATCGTCCCCGATCACCCCGAACTGGGCATTGCCGCTCGCCATGCTGCAATTGATTTCCAGCTTGCCGAAGATCCGAAGCTCCAGGAGCTTGCGATCTGTCGAGAAGCAGGCGAGACCTATTCCGCGTATTATCGAATACCGCGCAATTCGAAGGATCTTATAGCTCGCTCGAATCTCATCGAAGCGGGTACAACTCTCGGCTCGACCCTGGTACTGCTCATCAAGGAAATCGGGACTGACGCGCTGCTTGCATTGAGGAGAGTCCTTACTCGCGCTAGAGATATGAAAGGCTTGGAACGTTTGGACGCCTTCTATCTCCACTGCAGAAATCATGACCTTGCCCTCGCCGTCGCCCAAACCGACGTGAAAGGAGACCGTAGCAAGCGCCCTTCTGAACAATCCGACCCCGATGTCTATGTTCGTGTCGTTGCAAAACGAGCTGATGGGATCGTTGTTCGCGGAGCGAAGGCTCATACCTCGTGTACGCCCTACGTTGACGAGGTGATCGTCTTGCCGAGCCGGAGCATGAATCCCGGCGATGAGCCTTGGTCTTTAGCCTTTGCCGTTCCGGCGGGGGTGCCTGGGCTCCGTATGTACACATCGGACTTCCTGCACGGGACCGAAGATTCATTCACGCGGCCCATCTCGACTACACACAAGATGGTTGAGACTCTCACTGTATTCGACGACGTGTTCGTTCCCTGGGAACGAGTATTTTTTTGCGATGAGCCGAAACTGGCCGGCGCGGCTGCACTGACGTTCGTCGAGTACCATCGATTCACTGCAGTAAGCTACAAGTTGCCGCTTCTGGACGCCTTCGTTGGATCGGGAATGGCGATTGCACGGGCCAATGGTGTCGAGAAAGCGGGTCATGTGCGGGAGAAGCTTAATTGGCTCGCAGGATACGCCGAAACGGTCCGCGGGTTGGCGGAACTTGCAGCCCTACGATGTGGAATCGAGGAAGATATTGCGTATCCGCATGTTTTCACGACGAATCTAGCGAAATGGACATTCGCCCGCGACTTTCACAAGGCTATTGAAAATCTTCAGGATCTGGCTGGCGGCCTGCTTGCGACGGGTCCATCAGGGATGGACTGGGATTCCGGCGAGGTCCGTCCAATACTAGAGAAATATTTCCGGGGTGCTTATCCGGCAGATCATCGACTAGCAATAATCAACTTAATTGGAGAGCTGACCACGCGTCTTTACGGAGGTTACCAGGCAGTGCTCGCCGTTCATGCCGAAGGTTCACTGGAAGCTGAGAAACTGGCTATGCTAAGGGCATACGACTCGGGCCGAGCAATCAGTCTGGTCACCCGTCTAACCGGCTTTGGATTCGCCAAAGATCGAACCGCCTAGGGCGACATTCCGGGATGGCAGCACCTGCGCGCGAAAAGGACCAGACGGTCAGCCTCCTTTTACCCAGAACTCCAGTTCTGGCGCAGAACCGAGTCGGCTGAACCATGAGGGATTCGGATCGTGAGTGTTCTCAAAGACAGAGTTGCGATCGTTACGGGAGCAAGTCGTGGCATAGGCAAAGCCATCGCGGAGGTTTTTGCTCGCGAGGGGGCGAGGGTCATTATCTGCGGCCGAAAGCAAGAGGCGCTTGACCAGGTGGCGCGCGAACTTGGGCCCAACGTGAAGCCGGTCGCATGCCATGTCGGAAGATCCGATCAAGTCGAGAAAATGATCGCTGCCACAACGCGAGAATTCGGGTGTATCGATATTTTGGTGAACAACGCGGGCACGAACATCGCGCAGGGTCCTTGCCTAGAGATGGATGAGGGCCAATTCGACAAGATGATCGAAATCAATCTGAAGAGCGTATTCCGTCTTGTAAAACTTGTGGCTCCTGGAATGTGCAAACGCGGCTCAGGCTCGATCATTAACATCTCGTCGGTCTCAGGCTTGCGCCCACACTTTCACAGCATGCTATATAGCATGACTAAGGCGGCCCTCACAATGATGACCCAATCCTATGCCCTGGAGTTAGGACCTCTAGGCGTGCGCGTGAATGCAATCGCACCGGGGATGATTCAGACGGCTTTGAGCGAGTACTATTGGAAGAGCGACCAGCGCGCCTCGGCCTTTCTTGCCAAACAGCCAATTCCGCGCATCGGACAACCAGTGGAGGTTGCAGAAGTGGCAGTGCTGCTCGCCGGCGGCGGAGGCTCGTTCATTACTGGACAGACCATTGTAGTCGATGGCGGATTTCTGCTCTCTGCATTGTAGTGAAGCGTCACACTGCTTTTTGAGATGTCACTTCTTCATTCATCGCAGGCTCCATGATTCATGCCGGGAATGGGTCGCTCGCGCCCGCCACATGGGCGATTCCTCTTTCCCCGACAATCTCTCATGGTGATAAATACTGAATTCATCGGACGATTCACCAAATGAAAAACGCAGTTCATCCGCCGTCCAATTCTTACCTATATTGCCCTTACTGCTTAGGCAACAGGAAGCACAGGAGAGCGAGACGCTCACATTCGACAAGACTGGCCGCGTGGCGGCATAGCAAGAGTGGGTACAATCCAGAATCCTCCCTGGGGAGCAAGGCGCCTACATCTTGCGACGCCGAGCATCCGCCCGTGAAAGCTAAGATGACAAGTTCTTATGGAAATGAAACAAAGAAGACATGCAATTCAGACAAGCCGATCCCCGGGAGGCAGCCTGCGCGCCGCTGTGGGCTTGGAGCAGCCTCTCCAGATCATCGGCGCAATCAATGCGTATCACGCTCGCATGGCAGAACGAGTCGGCTATCGCGCCATTTACCTCTCTGGCGGCGGAGTGGCGGCGGGTTCGCTCGGCGTTCCGGACCTTGGCATCTCGGAGCTTGAAGATGTATTGGTGGATGTGCGGCGTATCACGGCCGTGTGTTCGCTGCCGTTGCTGGTGGATATTGATACCGGTTTCGGCGGCGCCTTCAACATCGCACGGTCTGTGCGCTCGCTGATTCGCGCCGACGCTGGCGGATGTCACATCGAAGATCAGGTGCAGGCCAAGCGCTGCGGACACAGGCCCGGCAAGGCAATCGTTCCAAGGGAAGAGATGGTTGATCGAATCAAGGCCGCTGTGGATGCGAGGACGGATGCAAGTTTCGTGATCATGGCGCGCACAGACGCTTTAGCCAACGAAGGAGTAAGTGCAGCGCTCGATCGCGCATCGGCATGTGTGGAGGCCGGTGCTGATATGGTTTTTCCGGAGGCCGTGACCGAATTAGATCAGTACCGGGCGTTTGCCGATCACACGAAGGTTCCCGTACTGGCAAACCTCACCGAGTTTGGATCAACACCGCTATTTACTCTCGATGAGCTACGCACTGCAGGTGTAGCCATCGCGTTGTATCCACTCTCAGCGTTTCGAGCCATGAATGCCGCGGCTCTTCGGGTCTATGAGGTTATAAAACGAGATGGCACGCAGAAGAAGGTACTCGATACGATGCAGACACGAGCTGAGCTATACGATTATCTAGGCTATTACGCATTTGAGCAGAAACTTGATGAGTTATTTGCCCGCGAAAAGGAGAAGTAGTGGCAATGGAGAGAGCAGCGGAGTTTAGGCCGAAAAAGTCGGTGGCACTTTCAGGCATACCCGCGGGCAACACGGCTTTATGCAGCGTGGGCCGCAGCGGAAACGATCTGCATTACCGGGGGTACGACATCCTCGAGCTTGCAGAGAATTGCGAATTCGAAGAGGTCGCGTATCTACTGCTTTACGGAAAGCTCCCCAATCGCGAGCAAGTCACTGGATATAGACACCGGTTACGCAAAATGCGTGGGCTGCAGGAAAACGTCCGAACAGCACTGGAACAATTGCCTAAGACCGCTCATCCAATGGACGTGCTACGTGCAGGCGTGAGCGTACTAGCCACACTTGAACCGGAAGCCCAGCCGTATTCCAATCAGACAGCGCGTCAAGTCGCGGACCGGTTGATGGCATCGCTCGGCTCGATGCTTCTTTATTGGCATCACTTCACCGCTACCGGCCGACGCATCGCTACGGAAACAAACGACGATTCGATCGCCGCACATTTTCTCCATTTGTTGCATGGCAAGCCCGCCGGGGCAGATTGGATCCGCGCCCTGGATGTATCGCTGATTCTCTATGCCGAGCACGAGTTCAATGCGTCGACCTTCACGGCGCGGGTAATTGCCGGAACCGGCTCGGACCTATTTTCTGCAATCGCCGGCGCTATTGGTGCGCTGAAAGGGCCGAAGCACGGAGGAGCAAACGAAGTTGCCCTGGAGATTCAGCAGAGGTACGCCTCGGCAGACGAAGCGGACAAGGATATTCGCACCCGTGTGGCAGCAAAAGAAGTCATTATCGGCTTTGGGCATCCCGTGTATACCATCGCGGACCCGCGAAACGATGTTATCAAGAGAATAGCCCGCGATTTGTCGCGGACCGCCGAGCAATCAAAGATCTACGAGATCGCAGAGCGCATCGAGCAAGTCATGTGGGAGCCCAAGAAGATGTTTCCCAACTTGGACTGGTTTTCGGCTGTCAGCTATCACGCGATGGGTATTCCGACCGCTATGTTCACTCCAATCTTTGCGATGGCCCGCACCAGCGGTTGGTCAGCGCATGTGGTGGAGCAGCGCGCTGACGGCAAAATCATCCGACCCAGTGCAAACTACACGGGACCTGACGACCTCCCGTTTGTGCCGATCGAGCGGCGTGCATAAGAGAAATTTTTAGGCTAAACCCTGAAGTACGCTGCCCTATTACACCAAGAGAGAGATAGTACAAACGAATGTCCAGCCATATTTCCAATGTCCGTCCAGAATTCGATCAGGTCATTGTCGACATCGCCGACTATGTCTTGAAATACACCATTGAAAGCAACTTGGCCTACGAGACCGCACGGTGCTGCCTTCTCGACACGATTGGCTGCGGCCTGCAGGCCCTGGAATTTCCTGCCTGTACAAAGCTGCTCGGATCAGTTGTGCCAGGCCTTACGATGCAGCGCGGTGCGCGCGTGCCGGGAACCAGCTTTGAACTCGACCCGGTAACGGCGGCCTTTAACATTGGCACGATCATTCGCTGGCTGGATTTCAATGACACCTGGCTCGCGGCTGAATGGGGGCACCCTAGCGACAATCTCGGCGGTATTCTTGCGGTCGCTGACTGGCTCACGAGAAATAGCCGCAAGCTGACCATGCGTGATGTGTTGACTGCAATGATCAAGGCACACGAGATCCAGGGCTGCCTTGCGCTTGAGAATTCTTTCAATAAGGTCGGACTCGATCACGTGGTGCTGGTCAAGGTGGCGTCCACCGCGGTCATAGCTGATCTGCTTGGGCTGACGCGCGACCAAATACTGAATGCAATATCGCTCGCATGGGTGGACGGACAATCACTTCGAACCTACCGTCATTCCCCCAACACTGGCTCGCGTAAGAGTTGGGCTGCGGGCGATGCGACGTCCCGGGCGGTACGACTCGCTTTGATTGCAAAGACCGGTGAGATGGGATACCCGAGCGTGCTGACGGCAAAGACATGGGGTTTCTACGATGTCTTGTTCAAAGGACAGCCATTCCGGTTTCAGCGCCCTTACGGCAGCTATGTCATGGAGAATGTGCTTTTCAAAATCTCGTTTCCGGCGGAATTTCATGCCCAGACTGCGGTGGAGGCGGCAATTACTCTGCACAAGCAGCTTGCCGTAATCGAAAAGTCGGCGGCGGACATCGCGCATGTGACCATCCGCACGCATGAAGCGTGCATTCGTATCATCGACAAACAGGGGCCGCTAAATAACCCAGCGGATCGCGACCATTGCATTCAGTACATGGTGGCTGTGCCGCTTATCTTCGGAAGGCTGACTGCGGAAGACTATGAAGATGCAGTCGCAAAAGATCCGGTCTGGGGAAAACGCATCGATGAGCTGCGGGCGCGGATTGTGTGTGTGGAGGATTCACGCTATACAGCGAATTATCACGATCTGCAGAAACGGTCCATCGCCAATGCTCTCACCGTGGAATTGGCTGACGGCACGGTGCTTTCAGAGGTCGCGGTGGAGTATCCCATCGGTCACCGTCTGCGCCGGAGCGAAGGCATGCCGTTGCTCATAGAGAAGTTCAGGAACAACCTTGTCCGCAGGATTCCAACAGAAGCTCAGGACAAGATTCTTGCTGTCTCTTGTGACCAGGTGCAACTGGAAGCAATGCCGGTGAGTGACTATGTTGGCCTTTACAGTCTTCCATCCTGACCTGTGCTGCGCATAAATTCCATCCGCATCTCTGCCGGAAGGGGCGCGGATCTCAAATCGTAATAACAGAGGCCCTTGTAGACACTCCAAGAACAACTCATAATCCACCCGCGCTTCACCGATCCTAAATTAGCTGTGACCGTCGGGTCCGACGGCTACTACGCTCTGAGCGTAACCAATCCGGCCGCGCCGAGGACGACAGCGTACGCGGCAAAGAGGAAAGCTCCATACTTGCCCCTGAGACGGCGTGGAGCCTTGGCATGAAAACAGTGAGATTAGATGACACGATTGCTTCTCCTATCATGCCAGGAATTGCGAGCAAGAGCATCGCTGACGTCCAGTTAGCGGCCCCGGATCCGGCGCCACCGGAGAATTGCAATGCAAAGCGCGGCTGACAGCAACTGCGACATCGCAAAGGCTATACCGTGGCGCAAGCTGCTTGTCTCCAAGATAGCCGGGCCCTGATATCCGTAATAGACGGTCCCGACAATCCAGATGAGCAAACCTAACAAGAGCAGAATCATCACATCTTGACTTTTCATGGCGGCTCCGTGTTTGAATGGATGTACCATTCGTTCGCGCTGGAACGATCGATCTCAGTTTCGATCAGATCGCGAAAAGAGCAATGACTCTATTAGAGGAGGCCGGGTAAGTACGAAGGGCTGGAAGATGCCTTGGTGGTAGTGAGGGTTGGGTGGAATCTATGTGATCGACATATGCTCCCGCAAGAGTATTGGCCGGAAGGACATGCAGCGAAGGTGCCCCTATTACTCGACGACTTGCTCAACATCGTGACTTCGTTATGCTACCGATAAAATGGTCACGTGGTGCGGCGGTCGCAGCCCGGCATCGGTAGTCTCTAATGAAGCGCGATCAGGAATGGGAAAGTCGGCATGTAGAATCGATCCGCTAGTTCAGAGCGAGGACAATTGCTGGAAACCCTGGAATCAAACTGCGGCATAGGCTGGATTTAGTCCCGGCCCACCGCTGGAGAATGGAATTAACTGCCGATGCGTACCCGAACAGCAGCCCTCGCAATTGCATTTCTTTTTCCGGTTCTGCACAACAATCTGTAAGAGTGTGCATTCTATGCGGCTTTCTGGAAAGCGACGAATTCGGTCTTCGTGGCGGCCAAGCGCTGCGCCTTGAGAAGCAGATAGTTCATATCCCGATAACCGCGGCCGCGTCGGAGCAGAGCTTTGATGTTCCCGTTGATGGCTTCGATCACACCCATCGGTACCTTCATGCGGCAGTAGTTCAAAATGCCCTCCAGATGATCCAGTAACATGCGGGCTAGTTTCTCCATCGGTTTCAGCCGCTGCCAGCGCAACTGGTCGATCCAGCTTTGCAAGTAACGCAACATGGCGCCTTCATAGGTGTAATCCCACAACTGCGAGAGGCTCTCCTTGAGAAGGTAGGCTTTAAGGATGCGCCGGTTCAGTGCAAACAGAGAGTTCAACTGGCGCCGCTTGCCACGGTCCAGGTTGAGCCAGCTGCTCAGAAGCAACCAGCGCTTGCCCCGCACCAGATCTCGCGCCGCGCCTCCTTTGCGGAAGAACTCAGCTCGCCGCACTTCATCCACCGCTTGGCTCGCATGCTGCAGAATGTGGAACTTGTCGTACACGATTCGGCATTCCGGCACCCACTGCTCCAGGCTTTTCCGGAACGGTTTCCACATATCCACACACGCCGCTCGAATCGCGCTTCGCTGAAATGCACTCAGATGTTTCTCAAAAAACTCATCCAGCGTCTCTTTCTTGCGTTCCCGACCAAACCACAGCGGTTCTCCCGTCTCCAGGTTGGTCACTACCGTCAGAAACTTCTGCTTCTTCCCCAGGTAGATCTCATCGACTCCCATCTGCCGCAACGCCGGCTTTCTTCGCCCCTCCGACCAGCGCCTCAGATAGCGCACATCGATGGCTCGCACCGTGCTGCTGGCCAAGCCGAACTGTCGCGCCACTCGTCGCACCGCCGCGCTCTCGCAGGCCAACCCCACCGCCTCTTCGAAACGCTTACTGAACGGCGCCTTACTCGGTAACTGTGGCACTTTCTCCGTCTTCACCCCACAGCCCGGACAGCGCACCCGATACAACTCCACCACCACCGTCGTCCGAAACTCGAAACAGGGTAGATCCCGCACCTCGCGCTCGTAGCTGTCATACGCTTCGGCCAGCTTCCGCCCACACCCCGAGCAAATCAGTTTCCGGTTTCCTCGCTTGCGCCGAACCCACAGCTTCAATCGCTTGGCCGGCTCATCGATCTCGTGCCGGTAGACCCGATACCCCGGCCATCCCAGTACTTTGCTCCAGTCCGCCTCTCTCATCCTGCCGAGTGTATCCAGATTCCCTCAGAATCAAAAACCCCCATTCCATCAGGGGGTGTTGCAGTTTCTCGCTCAGAGCCGTTTTTATGAGATGGGTTCTAGTGAAATCCAAGGTCAGCAGATTCCCCCCTGCGCTTTCTACCTTCTACGACAGCAAGCGGGCACGAGTACCTTGGGACTGCAGTAACGAAATAGCCTTCGAATCGAAGGAGACAAATTCCTCTGCTCCCAGCCAGTCACCTTCGTAAGCAATGACACCGTCCGCGAAATCTCCGCCGGCAGCCAGTACTGACAGCCCTGCCTCGACGGCCGGTCGATTCATCACAACGTTAACACCGTTCATGAGTCGTTGAATCGCATCGGAAATGTGAGGCACAGACCTTTTATATCCTCGTCGAAGCACCCACACAAATTCGCAGAGAACGGGAATAGGCACGGCAACTAGATCGGCTTCCTGCAAGATCTTTGCGGCTTGCCGGGCTTGACGGACGTCGTCTTGAACAGCAGTTCGGATGAGAACGTTAGTGTCGACGGTAATCTTCATTTGGCTTTTGACCATTCGCGCGCCGCGATCGCATTCATTTCATCGATCGTTAGCGTCGGCCCTCCTTTTTTCGAGAGACAGCCGATGAAATCAGAAATCGTGCCATGTGGCGTAGCAGCTTTCACAACGATCCGGCCATCTGGTAATTTGTCGGCTTCAATTTTCTCTCCGGGACCGACGCCCAGATGCTTTAGTAGATCCCGCTTCAGCGTAATCTGGCCTTTTGTCGTAATTGTGAGAGTTGTCATAATTTGTTCTTTCTTGGCCTGTAAAGGATGTAAGGTAATTATACCTTACGCGCTCATGGTTTGCAAGCGTGCGCATCCGTGCCAAGGATCTTCAGAAAGAAAC
>Ga0193726_1001736_pt1 | contig 16120 bp, 20 predicted proteins | sample H2c1metaG_FD_144928 | JGI IMG/M metagenome (GOLD analysis project Ga0193726, IMG submission 144928) | Soil microbial communities from a riparian zone of the East river system, Colorado, United States - H2c1 | ecosystem: Environmental > Terrestrial > Soil > Riparian zone | place: USA: East River... | reverse complement strand
CTCGCCGTCGCTGGGCGCGGCCGTCGCCGGCGGTGTCGTGCCGGACCTGACCCTGGCTGACCTGTGGTGGCGCCCCGTCGCTGGCGGCCCGCTGCCGCTGGCCGCCCGGCTGTCATCCGGGGCGGCCGTGGGCGATCTCGGGTCCCGCCAGCAGCGAGCCGGCGCCGCCCGGCTGCTCTCGGAGGTCTGCATCCAGGGTCTGGCCGCCCCCGCGGCCGCGGCCTTCGAGGCCGCCTTCCGCCTCTCGCCGCAGGTGCTGTGGGGCAACGTCGCCTCGGCGCTGGCCGGGGCGGCCGGCCTGCTCGCGGAGTCCTTCCCGGAGCGCGCCGAGGCCGCCGGGCAGCTGACCGCGGAGATCCTCGGGCAGGGACCCCTGCGCGGAACGGGCGAGCTCGTCCAGCCCGACCCGGCCCGGCCCCGGCGGTTCCTGGTCCGCCGCAGCTGCTGCCTCTTCTACCGGATACCCGGCGGTGGGACCTGCGGGGACTGCGTGCTGGTGCCGGAGGAGTTCCGGCACCAGCAATGGCAGTCCGCCGCGGCGCGCTCGGCCCGCTGATCCTACGAGCCGTCGGCGGGCAGGCCGAAAGCGGCCGGGTGCAGCCAGCGCGCGATCGCCACCGCGGCCTGCGCGTTGCGCGGGCCGGGGGTGACCTCGTCGTAGGCCAGCGGCAGGAAGCACCGGTTCCTGACCGCCGTGAGGTTCCTGGTGATGGGACTGGTCTCCAGGAACTTCTCCTTCTGCGCCGCGGTCGGCGTGCCGTAGTCGTTGATGATGATGCACTGCGGGTCGGCCTTGACGACCTGCTCCCACGACACTGACGTCCAGCTCTGCTTCAGTCCGCCGAAGATGTTGGTGCCCCCGCCGAGGCTGATCAGCGCGGTGGGCATGGCGAGGCCCGGCCCGGTGAACGGCGCCGACTGGCCGCTGTCGTAGTCGAAGACGGTCACCGGCTTGAGCCCGGAGACCTTGGCCCGGGCGGCGGCGACCTGGGCCTGCATGCCGCCGATCACCTTCGCGGCCCGGGCCCGGATGTTGAAGATCTCGCCCAGGTTGCGCAGGTCCTGGTAGGTGTCGCTGATGCTGACCGACGTCGTGCCGGGCGGCACGTGCGCGCAGGACTCGGTCAGGGCCAGGGTCTTGATGCCGAACGGCGCCAGGGTCTGCGGGGTCAGGGTGCCCGCCTCCAGGCCGTAGTTCCAGCCCGCGAACAGGAAGTCAGGGTGCAGCCCGACCAGCTCTTCCTTGGTGAAGTAGCCGGGGGAGACGGCCCGCACCCGGTGAAAGCCGGCCAGGTAGGGGTCCGGCACCGGCTGGCCGGCCGGCCCGTCGCCGGTCACGCCGAACGTTCCGGCCATCCGGGACTCCAGCCCGAGGGCGAGCATGTCCTCGGTCGTGTTGATGTCGTTGGACACCGCGCGGCCCGGGGCCCGGTCATAGGTGACGGACGTCCCGCAGTTGGTGACCGTGACCGGGTAGGCGGCGGCCGCCGGCGAGGCGCCGGACGGCGTCCCCCCGGAAGTCCCGCAGCCCGCCGCGCAGGCGCCGGCCGCGACGAGGGCCCCGGCGGTCGCGGACATCCGGGCCAGCCGGCTCCGGGTGGCGGGCTGCGACCCTGACCAGGGCCGCAGCGTCGACAAGAGCTTCACGGGCATGCCTTTCAGTTGCCGGACCCGGCAGGCGGGACGGGAGGAGCCGGACGGACGGCCGCGTCAGCGGGCCGCACGGCAACCGGATCAGCCGGGGTCCGGGCGCGCCGCGGGATCAGGTGCGGCGTGCCGGTCTCCGGGTGCTCGATGACCAGGACCTCCGCGCCGTACGCGGCCTGGATCCGGGCTGCCGTGAGGACCGTCTCCGGCGGCCCGCTGGCCACCAGCGAGCCGTCGGCGATCAGGTGCACGGTGTCGCAGAACAGCGCGGCCAGGCTGAGGTCGTGGATGGCGGCCAGGACCGTGATGCCCAGCCCGGCCACCAGCTCGAGGATCTCGACCTGGTACCGGATGTCGAGATGGTTGGTCGGCTCGTCCAGGATCAGGTGGTCGGCCCCCTGCGCGACCGCCAGCGCGATGAGCACCCGCTGCTTCTCGCCGCCCGACAGCGTGTTGAACCCGCGCTCGGCCAGGTCCGCGCACCCGACCTGGGCCATGGCCCGGTCGACCAGCGCGCGGTCGCCGGTGTCGTCCCGGTCGAACGCCCGCTTGTGCGGTGTCCGCCCGATCATGACCATCTCGGCCACGGTGAAGTCGAACTCGAGGGCGAACTCCTGGGCCACCACCGCGATCCGCCGGGCCGCGTCCCGCGGCCGCATGCCCAGCAGGTCCGCGCCGTCCAGGAGCACCCGCCCGGCGGCCGGCCGGTGCACCCGGTAGATCGCCTTGAGGATCGTCGACTTCCCGCTCCCGTTCGGCCCGAGCAGCCCGGCGAAGCCGCCGTCCGGGACCGTCAGTCCGATACCGGAGACGATCCGCCGCCCGCCGATGTCCACCGCCAGGTCCCGCAGCTCCAGGCTCATCCCGAGGCCCCGTACAGGTAGGGGCGGCGCCGGATGAGGACGATCAGCACCGGTGCCCCGATGAACGCGGTGATCACGCCGATCGGCATCTCCTGCGGCGCGACGATCACCCGGGCCAGCAGGTCGCCTGCCACCATGAATGACGCGCCGAACACGGCGCCCACCGGCAGGACCCTGCGGTGGTCAGACCCCACCATCAGCCGCACGATGTGCGGGACGACCAGCCCGACGAACCCGATGACCCCGCTGACGGCCACCGCCACCCCGGCCATCAGCGAGGTCACGATGAACAGGTTGCGCCGCAGCGCCTGCACCTCGACGCCCAGTGCCGCGGCCGGCCCGGGCCCGAGGGCCAGCGCGTTCAGCGCCCGCCCCCGCGTGATCAGGTAGCCGATGGCGCCCGCCAGCACGACGGCCGGGATCGGCAGCTGCGGCCAGTTGGCCAGGCCGAAGGACCCCAGCAGCCAGAACAGCACCGCCTGCGTCGCCTGCGGGTTGCCGCGGAAGATCAGGAAGCTGGTCACCGACTCGAACAGCGCGGACAGCACGACGCCGCACAAGATCAGCTGCGTGGGGGCCAGCGCCCGCCCCGATCGCGAGACCAGGAACACCGCCGCCATGGCCCCGAGCGCCCCGACCACGCTCCCGGCCGAGATCGCCCACACGCCGAGCGACGCGAACGCCCCGAACAGCAGCACCGCCGTCGCGCCGACGCTGGCCCCCGACGAGACGCCGAGCAGGAACGGGTCGGCCAGCGAGTTGCGCACCAGGACCTGGACGACGGTCCCCGCCGTGGTCAGCGCCGCGCCGACGACCGCCGCGAGCAGCACCCGCGGCAGCCGGATCTGCCACACGATCGCGTCGGTGACGCCGCCGCGCGGATGCCCGGCCAGGTGATCGGCGACCACCCCCAGCACCGCCGCCGGGCTGAGCGGCACCGACCCGATGCCCACCCCAAGGATCACTGTGACCAGCAGGAACGCGGTGCACCCGGCGAGCGCCAGGCTCAGCGGTATCCGCCGTCCCCGGCGCGCAGCCGGCCCGGCTGCGGCGCGGGCCACCGGTGCGGTCACCCCACGAACCGCCCTTCCGTCGAGGGCCATTTCGCGATGCAGAGCAGGCGACCGGGCTCGCCCCCGTGCGGGGGACCACCGTTGCGGGACAGCGCCGGGATCTCACCGGACTTCGCTGGCACGGCATCACTGCGGTCTTCAACCGCGGCAGCGCCAACGTACGGTCCCCCGGGCACCCCGTCAAGCACTCAGTGGCGAACCGGCGAGCGGGCTACCGGCCGTCGAGGAGCGCGGCGATGGCCGCGCTGGCCAGCCGGTAGCGGATGACCCGGCCGTCGCGCTCGGCCGTGACGGTCTGGGTCGCGCGCAGGTGGCGCAGCGTCTGGGACACCGTGGTGTCCTGGATGCCGGTCGCAGCGGCCAGGTCGGAGACGCTGATCGGCGCGGCCGCCTTTATGCAGGTCAGGAGCGTGAGCCGGGTCGGATCGCCGAGCAGCGCGAACTGCCGGGCACGGGCCTGGATCGCCTCGGGGCTATCGAGGGCAGCGATGGCCTGGCACACCCGCTCGCCGTCGATAACCCGGTGATCGGACCGTTCCGCGGGCAGCAGATGCATATGTCCACTGTTCCACATCCGGCCGCCACGGCACTGTTATAAAAGGTGACGGCAGCCGGCCGCCGCGTGAAAGGCGCTCCATGATTATCTGGATCAACGGCGCGTTCGCCGCCGGCAAGACCACACTGGCGCTGGAGCTGGAGCGGCGGCTTCCCGACGCGATGCCGTTCGACCCGGAGTACGTGGGCTACATCCTCACCAAGTGGGTGCCGCCCGCCGACAGCGGCGACTTCCAGGACATTCCGCTGTGGCGCAAGCTCGTCGCCGAGTTCGCCATCGGCATGTCGGCGGACTACGGGCGGCCGCTGATCGTTCCCATGACGCTGGTCAACCACGGCTACCGGGCCGAGATCTTCGGGCTGATCGACCGGGCGGGCATTCCGGTCCTGCACGTCTTCCTGGACGTGCCGGCCGGGGAACTGCACCGCCGGATTGACGCCCGGGTCGTGGTCGAGGGCAATCCCGAGCAGGATGCCGAGGCGCGCGAGTTCGGGCACAGCAACGTCGAAGCCGGCGTCCAGGCCCGGGCCGGCCTCCCGGCCGACACGCTGGTCCTGCGGGGCGACCAGCACACTCCGGCCGAGCTGGCCGGCCTCGTGCTCAAGTCGGTGGCCGCCGCCGAGCCGGCGCAGTGAGCGCGCGCGGGCAGGTCGTCAAGGCCATGGCGGTAATCCGGCGCCCGGCCGACGGCGCGCTGCTGGTGTCGGAGCACGACGAGCCGGCCCCGTTTCACCGCCCCCTGGGCGGTCACGTCGAGTTCGGCGAGCATGCGCTCGACACCGTCCGCCGCGAGCTGCAGGAGGAGATCGGCCAGGGCCTGACCGGGGTCTGCCTGCTGGGCGTGCTGGAGAACATCTTCCCGTGGCGCGGGGGCACCGGGCACGAGATCGTCTTCCTCTACGCGGCCGCCTTCAGCGACCCGGCCGCCTACGAGATCGGCGAGCAGGGCATCCGGGATGAGGCCGACGGCCGGACCCGGGTGATCTGGCGGCCGTCCGGCGCGCTCAGCCCGCCGCTGTACCCGGCGGGCGTGCCCGGGCTGATCGCTGCCGCGCGGCCCGCACCTGGCAAAATGGACAGCGATGGACAGTATTGAGATCACGGCGATGACCCCCGCGCACGCGGCCGCCGTCCTGGACATTTACCAGGCCGGGATCGACGAGGGCGACGCCACGTTCGAGACCCGCGCGCCCGGCTGGAGCGCGTTCGTGGCCGGGAAGGTCCCTGGCCACCGTCACGTCGCGGTCACCACGGCCAGCGCCGCCGGCAGCGGCCGCTCCGGGGCCTCCGTCCTGGGCTGGGCCGCGGTATCGCACGTGTCCAGCCGCACCGTCTACGCGGGCGTCGTGGAGCACTCGGTGTACGTGCACCCGGCCGCCCGCGGCCGCGGAATCGGCCGACGGCTGCTGGAGGCCCTGATCGCCTCCACCGAGGCGGCCGGGATCTGGACGATCCAGTCGGGGATCTTCCCCGAGAACACCGCCAGCCTGGCCCTGCACCAGGCGGCCGGGTTCCGGGTCATCGGGACCCGGGAACGGCTCGGCCGTCATCACGGCCGCTGGCGCGACGTCGTCCTCATCGAACGGCGCAGCCCGGTCATCTAGCCCGCGATCGGCCGGCGCCGGCGCCCGTTACAGTGGGCGCCGTGCTCCTGACCGTTATCGGCTGCTCCGGATCGGCGCCCGGCCCGGAATCAGCGTGCTCGTGCTACCTGGTGGAGCACGATGGCTTCGCGCTCCTGCTCGACGTCGGCAACGGGGCCTCCGGCCCGCTGCAGCGGCACGCCGCGGCCCGGGATGTCGGCGCGGTGATCATCTCGCACGCCCACTCCGATCACTACGTCGACCTCGGCCAGTTGCAGTACCTGCGGAACGTGGCGCAGGCACCGCCGCTGCCCGTCATCGCCCCGGCCAACCTGCCCGAGCTGCTGCTCATGCCCCATCCCAAGAGCTGGGCTATCACGCTGGCCCGGCCCGGCCCGGTCCAGCTCGGCCCGCTCGCTGTCCGGCTGGCCCGGGTCGCGCACGGGCAGATGGAGTGCTGGGCCAGCCGGGTCGGCGACGCCTTGTGCTACACGGCCGACACCGAGCCGTGCGCGGCGCTCGACGAGCTGGCCGACGGCTGCGGCGTGCTGCTGGCCGAGGCGTCCGGCCTGGACGGAGACGACCTGCCCCGGCACCTGACCGCCGGCGACGCCGGGCGCCTCGCGGCGCGATCGGGCACTGGCCTGCTCGTGCTCACGCACCTGCGGCCCTGGCAGGATCACCGTCGCCTGCTGGCCGAGGCCACCGCCCACGCGCCGTGCCCGGTCATCCTGGCTCAGCCCGGCCTGCGCGTCGCGCTCACCACAGGCCGGCCGCCCCGCGCTTAGCGCTCCGCCCGGCCCGCCGGGCCTCAGTCACCAGCGTGGGTTCACGTGAAACCACGCCCGGCCTTATCGGCGGCGGCGCGGGCCCGCGCGGCGGACAGCTCCCGCTCGGGCGCGTTCTGAGTCAGCGCGGCGGCCCGCTCGAACTCGGTGCGGGCTTCCGCCGCGCGGCCCAGTTTCAGCAGGAGATCTCCGCGCACGCTCGGCAGCAGGTGATAGCTGCGCAGCGACGGCTCCGCGGTCAGCCGGTCGACCAGGTCGAGCCCGGCCTGCGGGCCGTAGGCCATCGACACCGCGACCGCCCGGTTCAGCTCGACCACCGGCGACGGGCTGCGCCGGGCCAGCACCGCGTAGAGCGCGGCGATCCGCGGCCAGTCGGTGTCCTCCGGCCGGAACGCCCGCGCGTGGCAGGCGGCGATGGCCGCCTGCAGGGCATACGACCCCTCGGTCCCGCCGAGCTGCCCGGCCCGCTCCAGGGCGCCCAGCCCGCGGTTGATCAGCAGCCGGTCCCAGCGGGCCCGGTCCTGGTCCAGCAGCAGGACCGGCTCGCCGGACGGCCCGGAGCGGGCCGGGATCCGGGACGCCTGGATCTCCAGCAGCGCGACCAGACCGTGGACCTCGGGCTCGTCCGGCGCCAGCCCGGCCAGCACCCGGCCCAGCCGCAGCGCCTCCGCGCAGAGCGCCGGGCGCATCCAGTCGTCGCCCGCGGTGGCCGAGTAGCCCTCGTTGAAGATCAGGTAGATGACCTCCAGCACCGACGCGAGCCGGGCCGGCCGCTCCGCCGGGCCCGGGACCTCGAACGGCACCCGGGCCTGGGTCAGGGTCTTCTTGGCCCGGACGATCCGCTGCGCGACCGTCGGCTCCGGGATCAGGTAGGCCCGCGCGATCTCAGCCGTGGTCAGGCCGCCGAGCAGGCGCAGCGTCAGCGCCACCCGGGCGGGCACGGCCAGCACCGGGTGGCAGGCGGTGAAGATCAGCCGCAGCAGGTCATCGTCGATGTCATCGGAGAAGGCCCGGTCGAACTCCGGCTCGACGGCCTCGCCCTCAGCGGCCAGGGCCCGCCCGATCTGCGCGTACTTGAGCCGCAGCTCGTGGTTGCGGCGGAACAGGTCGACCGCCCGGCGCTTGGCCACCGTCATGAGCCAGGCCCCCGGATTGCGCGGGACGCCCTCGCCGGGCCACTGCTCCAGCGCGGCGACCAGCGCATCCTGGGCCAGTTCCTCCGCCAGGCCGACGTCCCCGGTGTACCGGGCGAGCCCGGCGATCAGCCGCGCGGACTCCATCCGCACGACCGACTCGATCGCCGCGTGCGCCCCGGAGTCCGTCACGACAAGCCATCTCACCACCGCCGGCCGGCGCGATCAAGGCCGCCGGCGAGCGGTGTCACGGCATGAAGACCTCGCGCAGCCGGACCTCGCCGTCGCCCGCGATCGCCACGAACCGCTTGGACCACTCGATGGCCTCGGCCTGGTCACGGCACTCCAGCAGGGCCCAGCCGCCGATGAGCTCCTTGGCCTCGGTGAACGGGCCGTCCAGAACGGTGATCTTCCCGTCGGTGTTGACGATCTTCGTCAGGCTCTCGATCGGCCCGACGCCGCCGGTGGCCAGCAGGACGCCCGCCTTGGTGGCCTCCTCCATGAACTTGTTCATCTCGGCAAAGTCCTCCGGCCCGGGCGGCGTCATCGGGGTCGACGGGTCGCCGAGGGTGTATCCGAGGAATCGCATGGTCGTCTCCTTGGCTGGTGCTCGAGTGGTGACCGGATGCGGAGCTACATCGTGCCCGGCCTGCTTGTGCCCATGCGTCGAACGCCCCGGCCTCAGATCGACATCGGCCGCGACGGACTTCAGGAAATTTTCGGTGACCCCCGGCCGGCGCCCTCAGGCGTTGGCGTGCAGCGCGGTGTTCAGGCCGCCCCAGGCGGTCTTCTGGGCGAGAGCCTCGACCGCGCCGGTGCGCGAGTTCCGCCGGAACAGCAGGCCGGGCGTGCCGGAGACCGCCGCGGCCTTGGCCACCTGCCCGTCGGGCAGGGTCACCAGGGTGCCGGCCGTCACGTAGAGGCCGGCCTCGACCGTGCAGTCGTCGCCCAGGCTGATGCCGATCCCGGCGTTGCTGCCCAGCAGGCAGCGCTCCCCGACGCTGATGACCTGCTTGCCGCCGCCCGACAGGGTGCCCATGATGGCGGCGCCGCCGCCGATGTCGCTGTGATCGCCGACCACCACGCCCGCGCTGATCCGGCCCTCGACCATGGCGGTGCCCAGCGTGCCCGCGTTGAAGTTGACGAAGCCCTCGTGCATGACCGTGGTCCCGGCGCCCAGGTGCGCGCCGAGCCGGACCCGGTCCGCGTCCGCGATGCGCACCCCGGCCGGGATCACGTAGTCGGTCATCCGCGGGAACTTGTCCACCCCGGTGACCTCGAAGGCGATCCGTGCGGCGCGCGCGGCGCTGCGCACCCGGCCGACGCGCTCGGGCACCACGGGGCCGAGCGTGGTCCAGGCCACGTTGGCCAGCAGGCCGAAGATTCCGTCCAGGTTCGCGCCGTGCGGGCGGATCAGCCGGTGGCTGAGCAGGTGCAGGCGCAGCCACACATCGTGGGCGTCGGCCGGCGGCGCCGACAGGTCGGAGATCTGCGTGCGCACCGCGACCACCTCGACCCCGCGGAAGTCGTCCCGCCCGATGCTCGCGGCCGCCTCCCCGCCGACCTCCTCGAGCGCGTCGCCGGGCCCCAGCCGGGCCGTGCCGCCCGGTCCGGCGCTCCCCGGCTCGGTGAGCCGGGGATCGGGAAACCAGGTGTCCAGGACGGTGCCGTCGGCCGCGAGGGTGGCCAGGCCGACGCCGGCGGCCCCGGGCGTCGCAGGAGTGTCAACAGCGGCGGGGTTCTCAGCGCTCACGTGCCCACCCTAGTCAGCCGCCGCCGCCCGCAGATCTGGGAAGCGCCACTACCGGTCCCGGGGCCGCCGAAATAAGAGAAGCCTTAATCTGCCTTCGGCTCCGCCGCCCTGGCCGGCATAGAGTCGAGAGCGGACGGACTTCCGGCTGGAAAGGTACGCCAGACATGAGCAATGAGCCGAATGAGGCACTTGACGTGCTTCGCGAGGTCTGGAGCGCTCAGGGTCAGGACAGCGCCGCGGTCGACGAGGCGTGCGGCACGACCCAGGGTTGCAAGCGGATGTCAGAAGTCGGCTTCGACGGCATGGCCGGGCCCGACGGCGACCTGCGGGCGGCCTGGAAGGCGCAGCTGGAGCGCGAGGGCAAGCTGGGCACGGAGGGCAGCAGCATCCGTGACCTGATCCTCGGGAATGCCCAGGCCCGCTGACTGTGGACCGCCCTCAGACCGTCGGCGAGCTCGCCGAGATCCTGCGCCAGGGCGGTTACCTGGCCGATCGCGGCCTCGCGACGGCCCTGTTCGTGTCGCTGTCGCTGCAGCGGCCGATCCTGCTCGAGGGCGAGGTCGGCGTCGGCAAGACTGAGGTGGCCAAGGTCCTGGCCGAGGTGTTCGGCCGCAAGCTGATCCGGCTCCAGTGCTACGAGGGCATCGACACCAGCCAGGCGCTGTACGAGTGGGATTACGCGCGCCAGATGCTGCACATCCGGGCGCTGTCGGAGCACCAGGTCGCCGACGAGCAGGCCGTGGACAAGCTGTTCGGGCCCAAGTACCTGCTGGAGCGGCCGCTGCTGGAGGCGGTCCGGGCCGGGGACCGGGCGGTGCTCCTGATCGACGAGATCGACCGGGCCGACGACGAGTTCGAGGCGTTCCTGCTGGAGCTGCTGTCGGACTTCCAGATCAGCATCCCGGAGATCGGCACGATCAAGGCGCAGACCCCGCCGCTGGTCATCCTCACCTCGAACCGCACCCGCGAGCTGCATGACGCGCTGAAGCGGCGCTGCCTCTACCACTGGATCGGCTACCCGGCCCTCGAGCGGGAGGTCGAGATCGTGCTCATCCGCGAGCCCGAGGTCTCCGCCGAACTGGCCCGCAAGGTCGTGACGGCGGTGCACCGGCTGCGCGAGCTCGACCTGGCCAAGCCGCCCGGCGTCGCGGAGACGATCGACTGGGCCCGCACGCTCGACTTCCTGGGCGCCGACGATCTCACCCTCGCCGCCGCGACCGACACCCTCGGCGCCGTGGTCAAGGAACGCGACGACCTGGACGTGGTGCGGGACAACCTGGCCGAGATCACGTCCGGTGCCTGAGGGCGGCCGGGACGGCGTTCCCGAGCCCGGCGCCGGGACGCCGTTCGTCACCCTGCTGGTCAGCTTCAGCCGTGAGCTGCGGGCCGCCGGCGTCGCCGTGGGCTCGGGGGACGTCCTCGGCTACTGCGCCGCGATGGCACCGCTCGACCCGACCGACCTGATCGACCTGTACTGGGCCGGCCGCGTCACGCTGGTCGCCAAGCGCGATGACATCGCGGTCTACGACCAGGTGTTCCGGCGGTTCTTCCTCGGCGGCGCCGAACCGGTCCGCGAGCTGGTCACGCTCAAGGCGCGCGTGGAGGCCGAGGCCGACGCGACGCTGGTGGCCCCCGCGACCAGCCCGGACGGCGAGGGGGACGAGGAGGAGGCCGTCCTCGGCTGGATGGCCTCCGACGTCGAGGCGCTCAAGCGCAAGTCGTTCGCCGCCTGCACCCCGGCCGAGCTGGCCGCGCTCCGGCGGATCATGAACCGGATCCGGCTGACCCCGCCCCGGCGGCGCACCCGGCGCACCGTGCCGGCCCGCTCGGGCCGCGCCCCGGACCTGCGCCGGACGGTGCGGGAGACCATGCGCCTGCACGGCGAGCCGGCCGAGCTGTACTTCCGGCGGCGCCGGAGCCGGCTGCGGCCGATGATCTTGATTCTCGATATCTCCGGCTCGATGGCGGACTACTCCCGCAACCTGCTGCAGTTCGCCTACTCGGCCAACCGCGCGGCGGGCCGGGTCGAGGTGTTCTGCTTCGGCACCCGGCTCACCCGGGTTACCAAGGCGCTGGCGACGCGCCGTCCCGACGACGCGCTGGAGCGCGCCGCGCGGGCCGTCTTCGACTGGGAGGGCGGGACGCGGATCGGCGAGTCCCTGGACACGTTCGTCCGGGACTGGGGCCGGCGCGGCATGTGCCGCGGCGGCGTCGTGGTGATCTGCTCCGACGGCCTTGACCGCGGCGACCCGGGCGTCCTGGCCGCCGCCATGGAGCGGCTGTCGCGGCAGTGCCACACACTGGTATGGATGAACCCGCACAAGGGCAGCAACGCGAACTTCCGGCCCAGCACCGTGGGCATGATGGCGGCGGCACCGTATGTCGACGTGCTGCTGTCGGGTCATGACCTGAGCAGCCTGGAAGAGCTCGCGGCGCTGCTGCCGACGCTGAACTAGCCGCCCGCCGCGCGGCGATGGGTAAGGAGCATCCGGTGAAGTGGAGCGTGGGGATCGAGGCCGAGGCCGACCGGGTGCTGACCCGCGAGCAGATCGTGGAGCTGGCCGACGCGGTCGCGGCCAGCTCCGGCATCGCCACCGGGATCGGCACCCAGCGCTACGGCGCCCAGCTGCTGGTCGAGGCGGCCAGCCGCGAGCAGGCCATCGAGCAGGCGACGGCGCAGTTCGCGGCGGCTGCCGCCCAGGCCGGCCTGCCGCAGGCGCCGATCGTCCGCGCGGAGGCCGTCAGCGAGGACGAGGACGAGGACGCCCAGCCATGATCCGGCTCGGCTCGCTGGCCGGGTACCCGTTCGAGGGGCCGCGGCTGCTCGGCGGCTGGACGCCGCCCGCGATACCCGCGGTCTACGCGATCATGTACAAGCCCGACCCGGAGGCCAAGCCCGAGCAGTACGCCGTCATCTACGTCGGCCACGCCGACGACCTGACCGCCGTGCGCTTCCCCTTCCAGCACCCGCGGGCGCACTGCTGGATCAAGCGGGCCGGGTCTCGCTGGAAGGTCTACATCTGCACCTACGAGGTGCCGGGCGGCAGCACGGCCCACCGGGAGCAGATCGCCCGCGAGCTCATGGCCGTCTACCAGCCCCAGTGCAACGAGCAGCGCTACGACCCAGCCTGGAAGGACCAGTGGATCGGGGAGTACACCGCCCCTACCACCGCCCCGGTGGCCCGCCGCGGCCCGGACGGCAGCCCCGCCGGGTAGCCGCCGTGCGCTCGGCCAGGCGCATAATGCGAGTGTGGACGAAGTCATCCTCCGCACCATCGTGATCCAGTTCGACGGCCGGGTCGTCGAGGTGTTCGGCACCTCCTTCGACACCGTCCGCGATCACGTGGCGCTCATGCGGGAGCCGAAGATCGGGAAGCCGGACTACCGGGGGCGATCCGAGGTGGTCCTCGCGGCCCGCTTCGGCGTGGACGCCGACGAGCTGCCGAAGCTCGTTCCGCTCCTGGACAAGATCACCGCCGCGGTCCGCGCCGCACAGGGCGAGCGGCAGCCACCTGACGTCGGCGCCGGCGGCTCGCGCTCGGCGTGACCACTCAGCTGCTCGCCTGACCTGGTCACGTAAGCCTCGCCAGCCACAGCACCCCCACAAGATGGCGCCCAGCCGACCGCGCTCGTGCCGCGGGCCATGATCGCGACCGATATTCCGGTTGATTCAGCGGAATATCGGTCACGATCATGGATGTCGAGCCGGGACGGCGGCAAGGAGGGCGTGGGGGCGGGGTGGTGGAGGGAGTGGCTCAGCGGGCGGGGCTACTGGGCTAGGCCGAGCTCGCGGGCCAGGAAGGCCAGGATGTCGGCGGTCAGGGCCTGGCGCTGGGCCTGGGTCGAGCCGTGGCCGTGGCCGGCGTGCGCCTCGACGCGGAGCAGCACCGGGCGGCCGGAGGTGGTCGCGGCTTGCAGCCGGGCGGCCATCTTGGCCGGCTCCCAGGCCGGCAGCCGCATGTCGTTGAGGCCGACCGTCAGCAGCACGGCCGGGTACGGGGTGCCGTCGCGGACCCGCCGGTAGCAGTCGGCGATGAGCAGGTCGCGCAGGCCGTCGTCGGTGGTGACGCTGCCGAACTCGGGGATGTTGATCGGGCCGTTCTCGCTGAACTCGTTGCGGGTCAAGTTGGTCGCGGCGACCTGCAGCACCATCGCCGCCCACAGCTCGGGCCGCCGCACGAGGGCGCCGCCGGCCGGGATCCCGCCCGCGCTCGTGCCCTCGCCCGCCAGCCGCTCCGGGCTGGTGTAGCCCTGCGCGATCAGGAACTCGGCGCAGTCGATGAAGTCGGTGATGGTGTTTTCCTTGCGTGGCCCGCGCCCCGCCTCGTGCCAGGCGCGGCCGTACTCGCCGCCGCCGCGCAGCCCGGCCCACGCGTAGCTGCCGCCGCGCTCGTACCAGGCCAGCATCTCCGGGGCGAACAGCTCGTGGAGCACGTACCCGTACGATCCGTATCCGCTCAGGATCGTCGGGCTGGTGCCGTCCCGGCGCAGCCCCTCCTGGTGCACGACCCGCAGCGGGATGAGCGTGCCGTCGCGGGCGGGCACCCGCAGGTCCGACACCGTGATGCCGCTGAAGTCGGCGGCCGGGGGCGGCAGCCAGCCCGCTTCGGTGACCGTGTCCGAGCGGCTGTCGTACCGGTACGCCTGCGGTGACCTGGTCCACGAGTCGAGGACCAGGAACGCCTCGTCTCGCTGCGGATGGCCCATCCACCGGTGCAGCACGCCATCGACGGGCAGCGGCACCTCCCGCGGCGCGTGCCCGGCCGGGGCGCCCCCGGCCAGCGGCACCCGGCGCAGCCGGCTCAGCCCGGCGTCCCGGTCGTGCACCAGCAGCTGATCCCCGACGACGCGGACGGCGGCCACCTCCCGCTCGCCTTCCGGCACGACCACGGCGGCGGCCGCGAGGTCGGGCGCGGCCAGCGGGACCGCCAGCACCCGGGCCTGCGGCCGGCCGCGGTGCGCGACCAGGTAGAGGTACTCGCCGTGCAGGGCGAAGGAGGTCACGCCGTCGGCTGGGCCGGCCACCCGCTGCCACGGGCAGCCCGCCGGGTCGTCGAGCCCGGCGCGCGGCGCGACGTAGAGCGAGCAATCCGACATCTCCTCGCCCACCGGCCCGCCCAGCGCGCTGTGCGAGATGACCGCGATCATCTGATCCGAGCCGGCCGGCGTGAGGACGAAAGGCCGGTCGATCGGGGCGAGCGGCACCCGGGGATTGCGGCCGCGGGCCAGGACCACCACGTCGTCCGCGGCGGGCGTGCCGACCCGGTGCAGGCAGGCCCGGCTGTCGCGGCGGCGCTGATCCGGCGGCGTCCCGGCGGCGGGCGGGAGGTACCGGTGGCAGACGAGCGCGTCGCGGCCCGGCACCCAGCTCACCCCGCCGAGGAAGGTACCGGGCACCACGTCGGAGAGCAGCTCGCCGCTATCCGCGTCGACGATCCGCAGCGAGCTGTTCTCGGACCCGCCCGCGGACACGCCGCACGCGACCAGGTGGCCGTCGGGCGAGGGGACGAACCAGTCCAGGCTCCCGTGCTGGGCGCCGGCCAGCGCGGCGGGGTCGAGCAGGACCCGCTCGCCCTGGCTGTCGGCGGCCATCAGCACCGGGACGGGCCCGGCCGCCCGCTGGCGCAGGTGGAACACGCGGTCCCCGGCCAGCGCGAACGCCGAGTCGGTGCCGGCGCCGCCGCCCGGCCCGGCGCACTGCCGGATCCGGGCCAGTAACGCTGCCCGGCCCGGCAGCTCGTTCAGCACCGCGGCGGCGTGGCCGCCCTGCCCCGCGAGCCAGTCCCGGAGCTCGGCGTCCTCGGCCTCCATCCACCGGTACGGGTCCTCCAGGGTCACGCCGAAGCGGGTCTCGCGCACCAGGTCGACCCGGGCCGCGGGCGGCCCCCCGGCCGGGGAGAAACCGGTCACCCGTCAGCCCTTGGTGACGAACCCGACGGCCTCGCCCAGCCGGGACCGGCGGCGGCCGGACGCCGGGCGGGCCACCTCGGGGACGGTCGGGGTCTCGGGCCGCGGGGTGACGCCGGTGACGATCCCCTCGGCCATCCCGTACAGCAGCGGCAGCGCCCCGGCCACCACGCCGCCTGCCCGGTTGATGTGCTCCACGCCCGGCTTGATGACCTCGGCGTTCCCCTTGATGGTCCGCACGAGCTCGGCCGACTCCTCGAGGTTTCCCGCGATCCGGGTCAGCAGCGTGCCGACCCAGAACAGGTACACCGCGAGGCCCGCCACCAGCAGCACGATGTCCCCGACCGTCAGCACGACCAGCAGCGTCATGTCCGCACCTTTCCGAGCACCCGGCCGAGGAACAGGTGGTGCTGGAGGCCCTCGGCGAGGACCGCCTCCACGCCGCCGGCCACCTGCGGGATGAGCTCCGCGTCGGCCGTGTTCTCGGCGGCCGCCTTGAGCGTGTCCCGGACCGTGACCACCCGGCGGTCAATGCGCTTGACGAAGAAGATGAGCAGGCTCAGCAGGGCCGCGACCGCGAGCACCACGACGAAGCCGACGATGATGGCGCTCACCCACAGGGTGTGCGTGGTACCGGAAATGGCCAGCGTGTGCATGGCTACCCTCCCAGCCGGGCGCGGCCGCGCTGCAGGCCGCCGATGATGATCGTGGCGTGCTCGATGGTGGTGCGCAGCGCCCCGAGCGGCGCGGTGTTGGTGACCGCGTCTTCGAGCGCGTCGTTGATCTTCGGGGCCTCGTTGCCGATGGCGCGGGCCAT
>Ga0193726_1001735_pt1 | contig 16120 bp, 14 predicted proteins | sample H2c1metaG_FD_144928 | JGI IMG/M metagenome (GOLD analysis project Ga0193726, IMG submission 144928) | Soil microbial communities from a riparian zone of the East river system, Colorado, United States - H2c1 | ecosystem: Environmental > Terrestrial > Soil > Riparian zone | place: USA: East River... | reverse complement strand
GCGAGGCGGAGAGCACCGCTGCGAAGAGGAATGCGCCGATAAAGCCAGCCGCCACAATCGCCCGAAATGCGATCGCTTTGCTGGCGACGAGACGCAGTCTCATTGGGCGAGAGTCTGATTCCGTTAGGCCAACATCGCAAGCACGATCTGTGTCGGTTCGCTCCGAAATGGCACGACCCGAGGAGAAGGACCGGAGAAGGGGATGGGACCCCGCTCCAGTGGACGACGAATGACTTGCTTTAGAACGTGGTCCGAAATCCCACGACCACTCCCCGGCCGGCGAGCGGCAGGACCTCCTTGAGGAAGGAAAGGTGATCGCGCGCTTCCGCGTCCGTCAGGTTGTTGCCGCGGACATAGACATAGTTGTGCGTCGATCCGACCTGGAATTTGTAACCGACAGTGGCGTTCAGGAATGTGTAGCCCGGCGTCGAAGTCTCGAACGGAGCGACCCGATCCTGTTCTGCGACCCGCTGGCCTTCGATGCTGGCATTCCATTTTTCGCCCTCGTAATTGAGCGAGATGCTGTAACGCAGCGGAGTAATGCGCGGGAGAGGTTCGCCTGTGTCGAGATCGGTGGCGTGAACGTAATCCCCTTGCAGGCGCAAGTAGAGATCGTTCGGATTCTTTTGCGATTCCGATTTGTCGCCGGTCACGAAATTCTTGACCGACTTCGCGTCTTTCGCGTCCTGGTCTCGCATCGTCGTCAGAGCCAGAGGCAGCAGATGGAAGTCGGCTCTCGCTTCTCCGCCGTAAAACTCTGCGGTTTTGGGCGTGTAAACGAAAACGCGGAGACCGTCTTCAAAGTCACCCGTCGGCGCGAAATCAATGAAGCCGTCATAGCGATTGTAGAAACCGCTGATACTCCCGGTCACCGCACCGGCGGTCTTCCGCAAACTGACGTCAACGCCGACGTTCTTTTCCACGCTGAGAGTCGGATTGCCGATGATGAACTGGAACGTGGCGTCGTGCGGACCACGCGCGAACAGTTCCTCAGCCGTCGGCGCCCGCTGAGAATAGGTCCCATTGACCGCAACCTGCCAGCCCTCGGCGAAATCGTAGAGCATACCTACCGCTCCGCTGATTGGCAGGAAGTCCTGATCCTGTTGATCGGGAGAGGTCAGAGAAGTGAGGTCCGGATCACTGCTATCGATGTGAATGGCCTGATGTTCGACGCGCGCACCGAATTGCAGGCGCACCTGGTTCAGTTTGAGCTCTTCGAAGACGAAGACTGCAATCTCCGTCGTCTGGCTCGGCTGGAGGAATGATTCATCGCCGAGCACGGCAAGTTCCTTGTAGAAGAACTGCCCTCCGATGGAGCCTTCGAGAAGGCCGATTGGCTTTTGGACCAGCTCCAGCCGTGAATCCACCCCGTTTGTTTCGAAAGTCGAGCCGATGGTCTGGCCATCGATCTCATCGTGCCGGTAATCGGTATAGACGAACTTTGCGTTCACCGTAGAAAACCACGGGAAGGGATCGATGATGGAGCTGCGCGCGTTGACTTGACGCTTGTCCACATCGAGCCGAACGCGGTCCGGCGGCACGGTCGGATCGTCCACTTCGGGATCATCGGGAACGCCATAAACGGACAGGAACTCCGTGAACGAGGCGCCAACGTATCCCTTGTCCCAGACATAGGATCCGCCAATCGCGTAATCTTTCGTTTTCACATAAGTGTTCGGCACCGTCTCGAAAGGATTCCCGCCGAAGCCGTTGTGGGCGAGCTGTGCCGGTGTGAGCGTAGCTCGAATTCGCTCATCGAGAGCAAATCCTGGAATGCTCCGATCGTCAGTGCGGAGAACCGAAGCCTGCGCATGAAACACCCAATGCTTGGCCGGTGAAAGCGTCAGGGCGATTGCGCCACTCCTCTCAAGGTCAGCGCTGTCGAACCGGCCATCCACTTCGCCGCTTAGGGCCGTTGGAGGTTGTTCGACCGGGATGACGTTATCGGCCACGTTGACAACGCCGCCAATCGCGCCCGAGCCGAAGAGAATTGTCGCCGGTCCGCGGACCACTTCAATGCTTTGGCTCAGGAGCGCGCTGACGCTTGGCGCGTGATCGGGGCTCAGGTTCGAAACGTCGAAGACTTCGGTGCCATTGTTCAAGACCCGAATGCGGTTGTCCGCCTGGCCACGAATGACCGGACGGCTAGCGCCTGGAGTGAAGCCGCTGCCCGCCACACCGGGTTCGCTGTTAAGCGTATCGCCGAGTGTCGGGGCCGCTTTTTGTTTGAGAGTGTTCTCGTTAAGGATGGTGACGGACTGAGCCTTTTCGGTTTCGCTCTGTTCGATAGCGCCGCCGACAACGACGACGCGCTCGGTCTCAGCCGTTTGGGCTGGTTTGGGAGAGGCCGCTGGTTGAACGGCATCCTGGGCCGGAGCAAAGCTCGCAACGGCGAGCAGCGCTGCTGCTGGAGTAAGAAATTTTTTCATGGATAAAGTTTTTGAAGATCATTTTGTGAGTGCGGTTGATGCGGCGCTCGCCGGGCGAGGACGCAATGGTGGGTGGGCGTGCACGAAATCCGTGCCGCAAGACGCGCGACGAACCGAAACGCCGATACTCCGCGCGAGAACGCGGCTAAAGCCCGTGCTTAGGCGTGCGCCGGCGGCGCGTGCTCAAAAATGCAGGCGCCGAGGAAAGGCGCTGGAACCCAGACGGATTGCAGCGCGGGAATCTTCGAAAACTGAACAGCAGGTTGCGGCGCGGAGACAAGCACCGGCGCATCGCTCTGCTGATACTTGCCGGAGGCGATCAGCGTGACCGCGCATTCGTGCTGACTGGTCGCCGTGTCCGGGTGAATGCGCTCGTGAAGCTGCGGAGCGACCGCAAAGACCAGCGCCAGAAAGAGCGACGCAAATACTCCACCCGTGATAACGAGCTGGAAATTTCGAGCGCACCGTTTCACTGCGTCGCGACTGTGCATCCCGCGCTCAAAGTGCGCAAGCATGATCTGCGGCCGTTCGGTGTTGCGTCATTGCTACGGGGGTCCAGGAATCTCCCACTGTCCCTCGCGTTGAACCGGCTCTACCATTTTCAATGGCAAGCGGAATATCGTGGAAAGAGTTTGAGGCCATAGTTGGACGACTTCAGAGAACTTTCCACCAAGGCAGCGGCATCGTGACGACTAATGAGAGAATCACGGGCAAGAATTCTCAGCGGAGCCGACAGATAGATATTTGCATCCGCGGCAATATTGGCGGGGAGAATGTATTGATTATTGTTGAGTGCAAAAAGTGGAATAGAAAAGCAGACGTCAAAGCTGTAGAGGCGTTTGCCGGGGTAAAAAGAGATGTCGGTGCTCATATCGGAATCATGGTTTCGACTGCTGGATTTACTAAGGCAGCGTTCCGCGTTGCTGAGCACGAAAATGTCAATTTATACAAATACAAAGACACTCAGAGGGATAACTGGCCCAACGGACTCGAAACATCCGTGCTTTTGGAAATTTGGGAACTCACGCCTAATGCTGCCTATTTTGTCCTATCAGACGGAAGTCACGAACCCATAGAGACTGATGAAGGGCTAAATTTTTTCGACGAGGCCGGTGGTGAGCAATCGTCGTCTTCGTTTGCAACAGCGGTTCGAAAAACCTGGGAGGCTTTTAACGTTGCAGACCAGCGTGAGTGGAGTTGGCTATCAGAAGTTCAATGCGCGGCCTCGGAGCGTCCCGAAATTCAGAAACTTGGAATTGGTGCTCAATCGAAGTTCGTCCGCGGGATTCGGAAAGGACGACTTCAATTTGAAGGCTTCATCGATGAACGGGAAGGTCACGCAAAAGTCGGAGGTTGGAAGATGGTGTTCGATGGTGAAATGACACCTTGGCCGAAGGAAAAGCCTCTACCAGCCTCCGAGACACTCTCTATCTTGCTTCGCAGTGTGTTCGTTCGCACGAACGACCCGAAAAGTGAGGCTCTTCAGGAACTCGTTTATAAGGGTATCCTAGAACTGACCGTGAAGGGAAAGGACGTGATGACTTTGCCGGTGCGCAAAAGTATGAAGGTGAAATTGCCGGCAGCAGTTAGACCGAAGCCGATCCAGCAGCGTTAAGGGAACAACCGATCGAATCGTTCTTCGAGGTGGTTTATGATCCTCCGCGGGGTGTAACGCAGGCGAATCCCTGACATGGTGGACTGGCGAAGGCGATGATCTAGCGTCTTCGGTCGCGAGAAATAAGCCATAGGACTATTGCGATGAGGAGCGCGAGGACTACAATCCAGCGATCGCGTTGCATCGTGATTGGAACGACGATTATCACGCCGATAAAGAACACTCGCGCGGGGGTCGGGGCGCTTCTTGCAGCCGATAGGAATTTAGCGGGGTCGAGCCGGGGCATGTTCATTGTGAAGACCAGGTAGTGTCAAACGGATCGCAGCCTTAATATAAAGCGAGCGTTGGGAAAAAGGGCAGAGATCGGAAAAACACATCACAGTGGGAAAATCTGTCTCGGCAACCAAATGCCGGCTAACGCTAGATAGGCTCCATCGGCTCTATCCGGCCTTTTTTTGCCCGGTTCGGATGCTATCGTCTCAGCGAGCTCCTAGACAGACGGAGCGGCGCAGGTTAACAGTCAGCATGATCGGACCCGCCAAAATCTACTTCATCATTTTCGGCGTTCTGACGATCGCGGGTGGCGTGATGGGCTACGCCAAGGCTGGAAGCACCGCATCCATCATTGCCGGCTCGATTTGTGGAATCCTTTTGCTGCTCGCAGCCTATTTGCTTCCGGGAAATCTGGTTGTGGGTCTCGCGCTCGCCGCCGTCGTCTCGATTGCGCTCGCGGGCCGGTTTGTTCCAGCTTTCATTAAAACGGGCAGCCTGATGCCGGCGGGGCTCATGTCCGTTTTGAGCGTGATCGGACTCATCGTGGCGATTGTCGCCTGGGTGAAGAAGTAGCGGCATCGCGTGGCCAGATTTCGCCTGAGGACGCTGCGTCGCCTCGCGTTTTTTCTGTTCCTGGCTGCACTGACGGCGATCGTCCTGCGCTGGGTTTCCCTGGAACGATGGCACCGGACGCAGGTCGCAATCGAGGAGCCGGCCGAGATCGAAGTTCCGGAAAAATCGCCGACGCCAACGGCGACGCCCAAGCCGCCGGTCATCACGGGCAAGCTCGACACCGCACGGCTCTTCAGTGGAATCACGGTCCACGCGACCGTGGATCCGATTCCGGGAGGTGCGGCTTCGGACGAGCGCGCCGATCCGCAGAGTTACGTCCTCGATCTAAAATTGCAGGCGCGCGTGCCCGCGCCTAACAAGACGATCGAGGAGCTCGCCAAGGTGAATCCCGATTTGCCGAGAGTGCTGCCGGGTTTGGCCGCGCTGCTCACGCCGGATTCGGTCTCGCCCTTTTTCAAGGAGCTTTACGACACGAAGCTGAAGCTTCTCCGGGAAAATCTGACCCGGCTCGATCAACTTCTTTCGCGCCACAATTTTTACGATTGCCAGACGGTGCTCCAGTTGCGTCATCCGGAAACCCATCGCCGCGCGGTTCTGTTGCAGGCGGATATGGACGTGGATGCGGATGGTTCGGATTCGGACCGGCTCCCGGCCGGCTCGGGTTCATCGCCGAATTTCAAACCGGTCACGAGTTTCCGGTGGCCGAAGAAAAGCGCGCTCCCGAACCCTTACATCCCGCCGTTGGAAGAGAGAATGAAACGCTACGAAGGGGAACTGGCGATTAAGAGCACGGCGGCGGAGCGCAAGCGCGAGTTGAAGAGCGGGATCTCGCAGGTGCGGGACGAGATCGATTCCCTCAAGCGATTCAGCTTTCTGATCGGCGCGACCGATCCCTACATCGTTCTACCCTCGGGCCTCGGTAAGGCGGATGGGGGAAAGGTGGGCGACTACGCAGTGGTCGTTTTCGGCGACCGCATTTTTCCTGCCCTCGTCGGTGACATCGGTCCCTCGGACAAAGCGGGAGAAGCGTCGCTGCGGATCGCGAAAGAGATCAACGCCCTGGCCACGCCGAATAACCGGCCGGTGAGCGATCTGAAAGTGACATATTTGATTTTTCCCGGAACGGCCGAATCGCCGCTCGGTCCGCCCGACCTCGAGAAGATCCAGGCACGGTGCGAGGCGCTGGTGAAAGAGATCGGCGGGGCCGGCGTTCCGCTGCACCACTGGGAAAATATTATTCCGCCGCTGCCCAGTCCGACGCCGACTGCGACGCCGGCCAGCCCAACGCCGGCAGGAACCTCGCCGAGTTCCACCTTCGCGTTTCCGTTGGCGACTCCCACGCCGTGACGGGGAAGTTGAGAGTCTCGAGTTGAGAGATCGGAATTTTTACTCTCAACTAAAGGCGCAGCCGTTCACTCAACCAAACCGAAGCGTTCTGTCTTCATGAGCAAGGCGTTTACTCGGGAAGAAACCGACGGACCGGACATCCCCGATCTTCCGCCACTGGCTTCAACGCTCGCCCCCGGCGCGAAGAATTACATCACGGCGGCCGGCGCACAAAAATTGCGCGATGAACTCCAGCAGTTGGTCGAAATTACGCGACCCGCGCTCGCGGCTTCGTCCGACGATCCGGACGCGAAGCGACAGTTGGCCAGGCTCGACCAACGAATCATGCAATTGGAGGAAAGCCTGCAATCGTCGGAGATCATCACGCCTTCAGACGGACCGGCGGATATCGTGAGATTTGGAGCCACGGTGACCGTCCGTGAACGCGACGGGACGGAGGTCAGTTACCGGATCGTTGGGGTCGATGAAATGGACATCGATCGCGGCTGGGTCAGCTGGGTGTCGCCGATCGCGAAAGCGTTGTTGAATCGCAAACGAGGCGAGCGGATTCGCTTTAAGTTTCCTTCGGGAGAAGAGACACTGGAGATCCTGGATATTCGATATGAATGACGAGCCATTTCGTTTTTTCGCCGCGTTTTTCTCTCTCATTACGTTGACCGCTCTTGCACAGGGCAAGGATCCCGCTTCGCCGGCGCCCTTCGATATCGTGATCAAAGGAGGAACGCTTTACGACGGCACGGGCGGCAATCCGCGGGTCACGGACGTCGCGATTCGCGGCGATCGCATCGTCGGAATCGGAGATTTCAAGGCGGCCAACGCCACGATCACGATCGACGCAAAGGGAATGGCGGTGGCGCCCGGCTTCATCAACATGCTTTCGTGGTCGACTGACTCCCTCATCCAAGACGGCCGCTCACAAGGCGAACTCCGCGAAGGCGTGACGACCGAGATCATGGGCGAAGGCTTTTCGATGGGCCCGCTCAACGACCGGATCAAGGAACGGATGCGCCACGAGCAGGGTGACATCAAATACGAGATCAAGTGGACCACGCTTGCGGAATACCTCCGCTATCTGGAGCAGCGCGGCGTTTCCTGCAACGTCGCTTCCTTTATCGGCGCGACCACGATTCGCGAGAACGTCATTGGCCTCGAGGACAAACAGCCGACGCCCGAGCAGCTCGAGCAAATGCGCCAGCTCGTCCGCCAGGAAATGGAAGCGGGCGCGCTCGGGATCGGCACGTCGCTTATTTATCCGCCGGCGTTTTATGCCAAAACCGAGGAGCTGATCGAGCTCTGCAAAGTCGCCGCGAAATATAAGGGCAAATACATCTCGCACATGCGGAGCGAAGGAAATCAGTTGCTCGAGGCGATCGACGAACTGCTCCGCATTAGCAAGGAAGCCGGCATCCCGGCGGAGATTTATCACATCAAAGCGGCCGGCCAATCGAACTGGGGCAAAGCTGACGCGATGCTGGCCAAGATCGAGGATGCTCGCAAAGCCGGGCTAAAGATCACGGCCAACATGTATACCTACACGGCCGCCGGCACCGGTCTCGATGCCTGTCTGCCGCCGTGGACCGAGGATGGCGGCTATTCGGCCTTGTTCAAACGGCTCCGCGATCCCGCCACGCGCGAGAAAATCGCGGCCGAAGTACGGACGCCGAGCGACAAGTGGGAAAACCTCTATCTCGCTGCCGGTTCTCCGGAGAAAATCCTGCTCTCGGGCTTCAAGTCGGAAAAACTGAAACCGCTCACGGGCAAATCCCTGGCCGAGGTCGCGAAGATGCGCGGTAAGGATCCGGTCGAGACCGCGATGGACTTGATCAGCGAAGACGAGTCCCGGATCGACACGATCTATTTCCTCATGTCGGAAGAAAACGTGAAGAAAGAGATCGCGAAGCCCTGGGTCTCATTTGGATCCGACGAAGCGTCGCAGGCGCCGGAAGGCGTCTTCCTGAAGTCGAACTGTCATCCGCGGGCCTACGGCAACTTCGCGCGCGTGCTCGGAAAGTATGTCCGTGATGAGAAGGTGCTGACTCTGGCGGACGCGATCCGGAAGCTGAGTGGATTACCGGCAACGAATCTGGGGTTGGATCATCGCGGATTCGTCCAGGAAGGAATGTTTGCGGACGTCGTTGTTTTCGATCCGGCGACAATTGCGGACCGCGCCACCTTCGAGAAACCGCATCAATATGCGGTCGGCGTGAAGCACGTTTTCGTGAACGGAGTGCAGGTCCTGAAGGACGGCGAGCACACCGGCGCAAAGTCCGGCCGCGCCTTGTGGGGACCGGGGAAGACGCGCTAGTTTTTGGCGCGGCTTAGAAATGCTGGGGAGCGCATGCGCCCTCGCATGCTGGCGCTGGCGCCTCGCCAGCGCGAACTTTTCTTTTCGATCGAGCCATGACCAGTTCATGAGAAATGCGAAGATCGTTGCGGCGAGGCGCCGCAACCAGCACGCGAGGGCGCGTGCGCTCCCCAGTGCAATCGATCACGCCGTTTAGGATTGTTTTGTCCAGCTGCAGTAGACAAACTCGTCGGGTGCCCCAAACCGATACTTGGTCGCGCAAATTCAGTTCTCGCTAGGTCGCATGCACGGCTTTGCCGATTTCCACAAACTCAATCATGAATAATGCTATCAAGCGTTCGATTCTTCGCTGGGTTCACCTCATCTTTACCATTCCGATACTCGGTTACATTTATGGTGAGCCTGCGGACGTTCAGCAGTATGCCGGCGCTGCTCGGTATATCTTCGTTCCTGTAGTTATTCTTGCGGGATATTGGATGTATGCCGGCGTAATTTTTGCCATCATTGGCGTTGCCCTATTGCTCGGTGCCTATCGTCTCTCTGGATTTGGTGCGGCTCTCCTGAGTCAGGTTGTGCTCTTCATCGCGCGGAAGGTCTGGCTGGTGATCCAGGCCCGACAATCAAAATGATCCGACCGAACCATGCGATGCGGATCTTGAGTCTCGTTAGGCCGACGAGAGCGCGCACCATTGGATTGGCTTCAGCAGCACTCCTCCTTTTCCGGCTCAGCGCGGCAGCTTCAACTCACATAACTGCTGAGCAGGCGCGCCAGTGGACGATCTTCACTCCGCCGCCGGCATATCCCGAGTCCGCGCGGATTCGCGGCATCCAGGGATCAGGCTCCTTCAAGCTGATCGTTCGCGTGAAAACAGGACGCATTCAGCGCATCGTCGTACTTCACAGCACAGGGAACTCAACGTTAGATGCTGCTGCCATCCAGGCGCTCCGACGATGGCGATTTAGGCCAAACGTCCTCCCGTCGATGCGGAAGTTGAATCCGCCGGCCAAAGAGCCTGACGCGGATGAGGACGCCTGCATTGTGGTTCCCATTTCTTTTGTTTAATAGACAAAAGCAAAGAAGCAGCGGAGCGCGCCAAGGAGGATAAAGTTAAATTCGTTCGAGAACGCAGAATGAGAATTGCGAGGGTAATCAGAACGAGCCAGACAGCAGCTTTTCCTTCTTCTCGTTAGACCTATGAAGCACCCGCCGGTTTTTGCGCTGCTGCTCATTACGGCGACAATCGGCAGGGCCATTGCGGCGGGCCCGCCAGATGACGCCACATTGACGACAGCCTTGCTCGGCGCCTGGGAGGTGATGGAAGGCCCCTCCGCGGCTCCCTACGGAGAAGTCATCTATACGGCAGATGGACACCTGCACGGCTTCAAGGACCTATCTGATGGGAGCTCGTTATATCGAAGGCGAAAGCGCCCGAGCCACGGCGTGAAGGTCTAGCCAGGCGGAGCAGTCACCTCCGAAAGTTTTCAGAGTCAGCGGCGATTACTGGGAGGCCGCGCGCGAATCGATTTGATCCAGCGTGGGATTGTTTTGCCGGATCCATTGCTGGATGGCATCGACCTCGGATGGATTTAGCGCGGTTTCGCGAGACTCTTCGGGCTTTTTCTTGAACTTCCAGTGCCGGCCGTGCCGGTAGAGTGCGAAATAAAACGTCTTCGCTTCGACCGCGCCGACTCCGCTGCAGCGCATCGCGTCGTAAAACATTCGGTCGACCTGCTGCCAGGGTCGGTTCTTCTGATCGTAGGCGACATCGTGCAAGACGGAGGCGTTTCGATATTTCCCTTCAAACGGGCCGCCGAGGAAGGGCCAGAGCGCGCGAGGAATGGAAGCGCCATCCACTTCAGATCCGGCGGTCGCAATCCAGACCACGCCTTTCGGATCGGTGTAACGCAATTCGTTCAAGAGCGTCATCGTCCGGCCATCGGCTTCCCAGCGCGTCTCGACTGGGCCACTGAAATAACCCCAGGTGCTGGTGGGCTTGGTGGGTTTGATGCTCGGCTCCTGGGCGGTTTTCTTCTTTCCAAAGCCGCAGGACGAAAGCAGCACGGCGATCAGCACGGCAACCGCTGTAGCCGCCGCGCTCTGTCGCGGCGCACCGAAGAAACGCGGCAATCCGGCAGCTGCCGGACCGCGGCCATAGTGGCATGAGTTGACCGGTGCATGCATTCGAACGCTCATTCGGTGATCAAAGGGCTCGTTAGGTTGCGGTCGGAACCAGTTCTTTTTCGGGCTTTTCGCGCGGGGATCGGACTGCTGACGCGGTTGGCGACGACGCCGGCCGGCGAAAACCTTTCAAATAGAAGAGCATGAAGATGCCGGAGACAATGAGGAGCGAGCCAATCCATTTCAGGAGCCAGCCTGGATCGCGCAGAATCTGGATCGTGCTTTGGCCGAGGTTGTCGGGGTTCCACGAAGCCTGCGACATTTTGTAGGTGAGTCCGGTCCAGGTGCGCCACCACGCGCCGGGATAACTGAACGGGTTATTCATCCAACACTGGCCGGTGGCGGCCTCGCCTTCCGGAGTCGAGATGCGCACCGTGCTTTTGAACCCGGCCGGACTGTCGTTGCCCTCGTTGCGCAGGACTTCGAATTCCATCAGCTCCAGCCCGATCGGCAATTGAATTTGCGTCCAGCCATATGCGACCTGCACATCACCCGGTGACGCGGGCACGCTGACTTGCCAACCCGCTGGAATCCATTGCTCGGAAATTTCGGCGCCTTGTTGGAGACGGATGCGGACGCCGTCGGGCAACTCCGCCGTTTGGGACGCGTTGGTTGCGGGACTGAAATCCATCCACTCCTGGGCATGCGGCATTGTGCGATCGAGCGTCAATTGCCAGTCGGCCCAGCCGGTCGTGAGCGGCTTGTCCGGCTCGAGTTTGCCGGTGGAATGGCCGAGCTTTCGCGAGGCGAGATCGTAGCTCACGCTGCCGTCATCGGCGATGAAGAGGGTGAGACGATTGGGCGGGGTCGCGCCGGGTGCCGGCATGTCAGGAGTAACGCCCGGCGTGTCGCCATGAGGATCGGGCGCGGCGGAGACGGGCACTCCCCGGCCGCGGAGTGTGACCACGACGGCGGGATTGTTCGGCTGATCGCTCAACGAGGCCGGCTTGCCATTATCAATTCGAAAATCCGGCCAGTAATTTTCGATCCGCAATGTGAACGGACTTCCGTCCATCGGCATGTCTTTGCCGAAATCCTTCGCGACATCGAATGTCCACGTCTTTTCCGCTAGTTTGACGACAATGCTGCCCTTGTTTCCGCTCTGGGGCTGAGTGAGTTCGACTTTCGCGCCGGTGTTCCCGCCTTTCAGGGCTTTGCCGATCTGCTGGTCGGGCGCTTTCGCGAACGCAAAAATCGTTTCTTCGATTTCCACTTCGCCGGTGGTCTTCGCCTCATCGGGCGGAGCGGGTGATACGCTGGCTGGCGCGGTTCCCCGTTTCAACTCGATGTTGGCCAGGCCCATGTTGAAGGAGCCGTGCTGGCGATCGTCCGCCAGGAGCCAGCTCTCCAGGCGCTGGTTCATCATCGCGGTCGCGATCGTGAAATGGAGTGCGGGCGCGCCGCCGTCGGCGACCGGCTTCGGGTTCAGTTTCCCTTCGATGGCCGGCGCGTAGTCCACGAGGCTGAGGCGCCCCCCGCCGGCGAGGAGGCCGAGGTCCCACGGTTTCTGCGGCGTGGGCGGGCGATGAACGAATTCGGCCGGATAACCTTTGACGATACCGTCGGTGTCGCGGACGCGGAGCTGATGTTGATCGACCAGGAGGCGATTGCTCGGTGGTTCGCCTTTGAAAAGGGTGATGGTTCCCTCGATTCCCCAGGTGCGTCCGATGAGCGATCCGGTCAGAAGCGTGATGATGCCGAGATGGGTGATGAGGAAGGCGACGTGATGTTTTTTCCAGGGCCAGCGGGAGAGCGCGGAGACGATGAGGTTCGCCGCGAGGAGGAGAAGCCAGACGTTGAACCAGGGCGCGCCGTAGACATAGGCGCGGGCGACTTTTGCGTCGAAGGTCGATTCGTAGAGCGTGCCGGCGATGGCGCCGATAATGAGCACGGCGAGCAGGACGACCGCCAGCTTGAGTGAAGCGAAGAAGCGGAAAACCTGGTTGCGCTGCCAACTGGGGCGCGAACTGGAAGATGCTGCGGCCATGCGTGGGCGGGTATTTTCCGCGAGAAGTGGGGTGGGTTCAACGCCAGAGTTCGCGTCCCTTCTCCTACTCGTGATCGTGATCGTGATCGTGATCGAATTGAGGCGGATCGAGCACGAGCATGAGCACGAGCACGATTACGAAGAGAAGGGCTAGCCGCCTTTATCTAATGCTTCGCGAAAGGCTCGCAGGTGAGCAGCGAAAGCGGGCGAGTCAAAGGCATACAGCGACTTTACATCATGGAAAAGCTGATTGAGTTCGGGGTCGATTTTCAGAGGTATCCCGCGATTCTTCAGCGCGTTGGCAAGTCGATCCAGGGCGAGGACAAGACGTTTCGCGCGTTGGCCCAACAATTGATCTGCAGTTCCCTTGGTCGCGAACTCGCGGTCCGTGGAAGCCAGCGCGACGAGCAAAGATCGCGCTGAGCTTTCGCTCCAGTTTGATGTAGACGCGCGCCGGGCGAGCGTATCCGCCTGGGTTTGCATGCTGGTAAAATCGGACCGGCTGGGAGTAGTCGACGGCGGACTCACGGGCGACGGGATACTCGCGGCGGAGGTAGCCGTGGCGCAGAGCCACGCCAATCCATCCCAGCGCGCGATGGAGAAGGCATCATTTTGCGGTTCGCTCGCGAGCGCCGAACTCATCTCGCGCAAAGCTACCGCCTGGCCGGTGAGCCATTCGCGGAGCCCGCTCCATGGTTCCTCAGCGCGCCAGTGTTTGGGCTCGGCGACTGACTGGCCGTCGAGTTCGAAGAACAGGTCCGGATGACCTGCCTGCAAGAGCTCGGGCGCAAGATTTTGATGACAGGCGACGCAGGCGTTGGCGCGCAGGTAGAGGTTGCGGAGATCGCGCATGCCGGCAGCGACGCGCGTGTTGTAGCTCCAGTCCGTTCGGGTGTGTCCGCGCAGCCAGCCGCTGGCGGCGCCATGGCAGGTCTCACATGACACTCCTTCGTCCGGGTGCGCGGTGGGCTGGAGCCGGCTGGGCGCGACGGATTGAAAAGGCGAATGGCAAACCGTGCAGCGAGAACTCGATTGCGCTCCTGGGATCCCAAGGCCATCGGCGATCCGTTCCGAGCGCGCGTTGAGCAGGACTGCGTAAGCTTTGGTATGAAAATCCTTCTGGCTCCAGGTGATGTATTGGCTCCGCTTTTCGCCCGCGCCGCCGTGACAGCTGGATGATTTGCAGCCGATCGATCCAACGAACGCGCCCCCGGTCTCGCGAACTTGCCGCGGCTCTTTCGCCGCGAGATCAGCGACGCCGGCGGCGACGATCAGGCATAGGCAGGCGGCGCGCAGGAACACGCGAAAAGATTAGCACCGGCATTTCTGGAAATGCGACTGCAAAGCGAGTGCGCGCTTTTCCCTGGTAGGGCGAGACTCTGTCGAGCCGGGGTAAGCGCGAGGTACCGAAAGACGGCTCGACGGAGTTTGAAAGCCCGGCCCGCCCTCGGCTGCGTTACGGCGTTAAGAACGTCCGAGCTTAATTAGCCCACGATTTCCACTTCTTGCGCAATGGCTTGACGTAACGATCGACATCCACCTTTTTCAGCCGATCGACTCCGTCTTTGACGACATCCGCGGAATCTTCGTATTTGCGCCGCATCGATTTGAAAAGTGGCCAGAGAAACGGAAGCGAAAGGATGCTCAAATCCACGTTGGCCAAAGGCGATTTCGCTTCGACCTCTTTCTCGGTAGAGCTGGAGGCGTAACGAATTGCCAGGCCGATCGCCACCCCGAGCGCGAGTGCCCCGATCACGGTCGGCACGGGATTTTCGCGCAGGAAAAACTCCGTGCGCTCGCGGGCGGTGCCGGCTTTCTCCTTGGTTTGCTCCCACGCTTCGCCTGCCGCCACCGAAACCTTACCGGCCGCCTGCCGCAACCGCCCCGCGGTTGAATCGTCGCCCGGTCTCATCGAGGCAGCCAAGGGATCGTCTTCCGTAAATTCGTCGCCGTTTGGATTGATCATATGATTATTTCGTAAGTGATAAGACCTTTGCGCCTCTGATTTGTTCGTTCTTTTCGATTACGAGGAGACTGAGTCACCGCCATTCGTGCTTCGGATATTTCCGTTGCAGCTCTTTTTTGATCTTCGGATAGCCTTCGCGCCAAAAAGTTTCCAGATCGTTGGTGATTTGGATTGGACGGTGATTCGGCGCGAGAACCTGGATCCTGAGCGCGGTGCGGCCTCGTCCTACCGCCAGGCCGCGTGGAGTGTCGTACAAATCCTGGATGCGGGCGGCGATTGTCGGCGCAGCGGCGTCGTCATAGATGATTTTGGCGGCGCGACCGTTGACCAGCTTGATTCGTTCTGGCGCCAGTTCGTCGAGCGTTTGTTGCTGCGCGGCGCTCAGCCACGACTTCACGGCGGGCCAGACCGTTCGCTCCTTAATTTCCTTATAACTCGTCGCACCCTGGCAGATCTGTTCCAGGAGAAGGAGTTTCCCGGCCTCATCGACCGGGGGGAATTCCAATTCGGGAAATTCTCGCGCGACAAAATTCACCCGCTCGATCCATTGCTCGACCGCGTTATCCCAATGTTTGAGGGGGCAACTTCCTGCCAGGACTTCGCGAGCGAGAATCTGGGCGGCGGCCGGATCCGTTTTCGGAGAAAGCTCCTCGCTGTGTAAAACCAGATCGTGAAAGAGCGTTGTCCGATGACCCACGACGCGTCGCGAAGGCGGATCGAATTCGACCCGAGTCTCTTCTCGAAAGGACTCCGGGAATAACTCGCGCAGCCAATCCTCTTCGATCTTCGTGGCCAGCGTAAGAAGGACCTGGCGCTCTTTCTCGCTGCTTTCGATCTCGCGAACTTCGGAAGCGACAAGTAAACGCGCGCCGTGCACGGCACTTTCGCGCGCGAGCACTCCGCGCCGTCCATGGACGAGCGCACAACGCAGCGTTCCCGCATCGAGCCGCGCCGCAACCTGATCGGGGAAACCAGCGAGGACGCAGCGCTCAATCGAGCCAGCCTTGATCTCGCCGGTTTGTAAATCGAGACCTTCGTCGCGCGCGATGGCGAGAAATTGCTCGGTCAACTGCGCGGCCTCGCGTGCGGCGCCAGCGTTGATCCCAAGACGCGCGCATCGCTGAAGATCGAAGCGGCTGCTTTCCGCGTAGCGAAATGCGCGCATGAGAATGAAGAGGTCGGACTCCGCGTCGCTGCCGAGGACATCGTCGCGGTCTTCGCGTGCCTGTTTGCCCTCGAGACGGCGCATCAGGTTGCGGCCTTGCGTGAGCGCCGCGATCAGCGCGACGGCGGGCACGCAACGATACTCCTGCGCGGCCAGAAGCATGCGCGCATAGCGCGGGTGAACCGGGAAGGCGAGCATTCTCCGCCCGAGCGGCGTAACGGAAGTCGCGACGTCTCCAGCCCGCAGCGCCCCGAGATCCATGAGCAATTGTTCTGCGCGCG
>Ga0193726_1001734_pt1 | contig 16125 bp, 16 predicted proteins | sample H2c1metaG_FD_144928 | JGI IMG/M metagenome (GOLD analysis project Ga0193726, IMG submission 144928) | Soil microbial communities from a riparian zone of the East river system, Colorado, United States - H2c1 | ecosystem: Environmental > Terrestrial > Soil > Riparian zone | place: USA: East River... | reverse complement strand
CGAAGAACAGCATGTTGGACTTCCACGGCGTCTGGTACTTCGGATGCACGTCGGAGAAGATCTTCGGGACCAGGCCGTCGTGGCTCATCGAGTAGAAGACGCGCGACTGGCCCATGAGCATCACGAGGATGACCGACGAGAATCCCGCCAGGATGGCGACCGTCACGAAGTTGGCCATCCAGCCGTACCCGGTCATGTACTTCGTGATCGCAAAGGCCACGGACGCTTCCTTGCCCGCGGTCCGGAAGTCCTCGACCGTCGCGACGCCGCTCAACACGTGCGAGAAGAGCACGTAGAGCACCGTGCAGATCGCGAGTGATCCAAGAATGCCGATGGGCATGTCGCGCTTCGGATTCTTCGCTTCCTGGGCGGCGGTCGACACGGCGTCGAAGCCGATGAACGCGAAGAAGACGACGCCCGCCGCACCCAGGATCCCCATGATGCCGCCGTAGGGATGCACGATCCCCTGCGGCGTCGTGTACGTCGTCGGCGCCGGGATGTACGGCGTGTGATTCGCCGGGTTCATGAAGCCCCAGCCGATCGTGATCACCATCAGGACGATCGCGACCTTGAGCACGACGATGATGCTGTTGACGGTCGCCGACTCCTGCATCCCGCGGATGAGCAGCGCGGAGAGCACCAGCAGAATGCAGACCGCCGGCACGTTCATGATGCCGTGCACGCCGGTGCCGTTCATCGCCTCGAGCGGCGAATGACACCATTCGTACGGCACGTGCATCCCGAAGTACTCGAGGATCTTGTTGAAATACTCGCTCCAGGCGATGGCGACCGTGGCGGCGCCGACGGCGTACTCGAGGCACAAGTCCCAGCCGATGATCCACGCCACGAGCTCGCCCATCGTCGCGTACGAGTAGGTGTACGCGCTGCCGGCGATCGGAATCATGGACGCGAATTCGGCGTAGCAGAGGCCGGCGAACGCGCAGCCGAAGCCGGCGACGAGGAAGGCGATCGTCACCGACGGGCCGGCGCGCTCGGCGATGGCCGCGGCCGTGCGCACGAACAGGCCGGCGCCGATGATGGCGCCGATGCCGAGCGTGACGAGCGAAAACGGACCGAGCGTCCGCTTCAGCGTGGTTTCCCCACTCGCGGCGACGTCGTCCATCAGGCGGTCGATTGACTTGGTCCGAAACAATGCGCCAGCCACCATCTCCCTCTCAGTTCTTAAGTTGGGCTTACGACCACGAGATTATACGCGGCAATGCCGCTACCGCGAGAGCCGCTCCAGATAGAGCCGCACGCGACACTCCGGATCGTTGCCGGCAAGGAGATCGCCGATCACCGCCACCGAGGCGGCCCCAGCTGCGATGACCCCAGGCGCCGTGTCGAGCGTGATGCCGCCGATGGCGACCAGCGGGAGGCTCCGCGTGCGCGCCCGGCGCGCCGCATCCCGCACGCGCTCGAGGCCGACCGCGTCGTAGCCGGTGTCCTTGGTCGCGGTGCCGAACACGGGGCCGATGGCGAAATAGGAGATCGGCTCGGCGAGCGCGGCGTCCATCTGTCCGGCCGTGTGCGTGGACCAGCCGACCACTGCGGCGTCGCCGACAATCGCGCGCGCCGACGCCGGACGCAGATCGTCCTGGCCGAGATGCACGCCGTCCGCGCCCGACAGCCGGGCGATGTCCGCGCGATCGTTGACGATGACGGCGGCGCCGGCCGCGTGCGCGCGCTCGACGATGCGCGACGCGGCGTCGAGCATCCAGCCGCTCGCTGCGTGCTTCGCGCGCAGCTGCACGAGCGTCGCGCCGCCGGCCAGAAACGCAGACGCGAGATCCACGAGGGTCCACCCCGCGGCAGCGGCGGCGTCAGCGTCAGCGATGGCGTAGAGAGGAGGAAAAAGGGGCCGTACCCCTTTTTCAGAGGACATGGGAGCGGAAAAAGGGGTACGGCCCCTTTTTCACACCGCCTCAGCGAGCCGTCCGGGCTTGGGACGCGCGAGAAACCTGTCCATGAACGACGTGCTCAGTTTGCCGGCGATGAACTCGGGGTCCGCGAGGATGCGGAGGTGCATCGGGATGCTCGTCTTGATCCCTTCGATGACCGTCATCTCGAGCGTGCGGCGCATGCGCGCGATCGCCTCCTGGCGGTCGCGGCCGTGCACGATGATCTTCGCGATCATCGAGTCGTAGTACGGCGAGATGACGCAGTCCGAGTGCGCGAACGTCTCGACGCGGACGCCGGGTCCGCCCGGCACGCTGAACACGTGGATCAGCCCGGGCGACGGGACGAACGTGTCCGGATCCTCGGCGTTGATGCGGCACTCGATCGAATGGCCGGTGAACGTCACCTCGCTCTGCTTGAACGACAGCCGCTCGCCCGCCGCGATGCGAATCTGCTCCTTGACGATGTCGACGCCGGTCACCATTTCCGTGACCGGATGCTCGACCTGCAGGCGCGTGTTCGCCTCCATGAAATAGAAGCGGCCGTCGGGGTCCATGAGGAACTCGAACGTCCCCGCGTTCGTGTACCCGACCGCCTTGGCGGCGTCGATCACGATGCTGCCCATCTTGCGGCGCATCTTCTCGCTCAGCGCCGGCGACGGCGATTCCTCGATCAGCTTCTGATGCCGCCGCTGGATCGAGCACTCACGCTCGCCGAGGTGGACCATCGACCCGTGGTGATCGCCGAGAATCTGGAACTCGATGTGGCGCGGCGACTCGACGTACTTCTCGATGTAGACATCGCCGACGCCGAACGCCGCTTCCGCCTCGCGCTGCGCGGTCTTCACCGCGTGCGACAGCTCGCCCGCGGCGCGGACGATGCGCATGCCGCGGCCGCCGCCGCCGTTGGTCGCCTTGACGATCACCGGATAGCCGATGTCCTTGGCGAGCTTCAGCGCCTTTTCTTCGTTGTCGAGCGGACCGTCGCTGCCGGGCAGAATCGGGACGCCGGCCTTCTTCATGACGCGGCGCGCGCGCGCCTTGTCGCCCATCAGGCGAATCACCTGCGGTTCCGGGCCGATGAACTTGATGTGGCACGCCTCGCACACTTCCGCGAGATACGCGCTCTCCGAGAGGAATCCGTAGCCGGGATGGATCGCGTCGGCGCCGGTGATCTCCGCCGCGCTGATCACCGCAGGGACGTTCAGGTAGCTGTCCGCGCTGCGCGCCGGACCGATGCAGACGTCCTCGTCGGCGAAGCGCACGTGCAGCGAATTCTCGTCCGCCTCGGAGTACACCGCGACCGTCTTGATGCCGAGCTCCCGGCACGCGAAGATGACGCGGAGCGCCACTTCGCCACGGTTCGCGATGAGGATCTTCTTGAACACCGCCCCTACACCTTGGTCTTGATCGCGAACAGGCGCTCGCCGTACTGCACGGGCTGCCCGTTCTCGACGTAGACGTTGACGATCTCCCCGTCGTACTCCGAGTCGATCTCGTTCATCAGCTTCATCGCTTCGATGACGCAGAGAACCTGGCCCTTTTTCACCGTCGTCCCGACGTCCGCGAACGGGGGCGCGCCCGGCTCCGGCGATCGATAGAAGGTGCCGACGATCGGCGACTTCACGACCGCGAGCTCCATGTCGCCGTCGACCTCCGCCGAGGCGGCGGCGGCCGCATCGCTTCCCGCCCCCGCCCCGCCCGCTGACGGCGCCGCCTGGGGTGTCGAGACCGCGGCAGGCGCGCCGTACGCGGGGGGCGCCTGCACGTGCGTCACGACCGTCGGCACGCCGACGGCGTCCTTGCGGATCTTCAGCCGCAGGCCCTCCTGTTCGATTTCGAATTCGGAGAGCTCGTGCTCGCGCACGAGATCGAGTATCAGTTTCAGCTGTTCCAGATCCATCAAATCTCTAAGAGCTCCGTCGTCACGTTCGTCAGGACGTCCACGCCCGCATCGGTCACCAGGACGTCGTCTTCGATGCGCACGCCGCCCCAGCCTGGAATGTAGGCGCCGGGTTCGATCGTGAAGACCATGCCCGGGCTGACCTGGTCGCCGCGGTGCTCCCCTTCGGTTTCCGATTTGACAGCGCTCACAGGAGTCTCGGCCCGGCGCCGCGTGATGCGCGGATCCTCGTGCACGTCGATGCCCAGGCCGTGTCCGGTGCCGTGGCCGAAGGCCTCGGCGAGGCCGCGGCGTTTGAGGGCGTCGCGGGCGGCGGCATCGATGTCGAAACGGGATCGGCCGGGCGCGACCGCCGCAATCGCCTGGTCGTGGGCCTCGAGCACCGCCGCGTAAACCTCGCGGGCACGGGGGGCCGACGCTCCGATGGAGACGGTCCGGGTCAAGTCCACGCAGTATGAAGCGTAGACGCCGCCGAAGTCCAGCACCACCAGATCACCTTCGGTCAACTTTCGCTCGCCGGGCTGGGCGTGCGGGAGTGCCCCGTTCGGCCCGGACGCCACAATCGTATCAAACGCCGGCTTCTCGAAGCCGCCTCCGCGGAGCCGATCGTCAATCGCGGCGGCGACTTCACGCTCCGTCTGGCCGCGGCGAACCGCCTGGAGGACCTGACGGGCCACGTGCGACAGCCGGATCGCCCCCTCGCGCAGTATGGCGATCTCGAACGCGTCCTTTGTGACGCGCGCGGCCTCGACGACACCGTCGGTCGGCACGAGCGACACGCGGCTGCGTTTCCTGAGCGACGCCTCGAGCCACTGGTGGCGGCCGACCGTCAGGTGGCGGGCCTCGAATCCCACGCGTGCGCCCGGCAGCGAATCGAGCAGGGCCGCCAGCGTTTCATCGTACGACGAGTCGACGCGCTCGATTTCCAGCGCGGGACACTCCGCGGCCGTGCCGCGCGTCCGATCGATTGCGGCGACGTAACGGAAATCCGTGACGAACAGGAGGCGATCGGCAGTCAGCACGACGATCGCCGAGCTGCCGGTGAAGTTGGTCAGGTACAGCACGTTCGGCATCGACGTGACGACCAGGGCGTCGAGCCCGAGCGCGGTCAGCCGATATCGAATCGCCGCGTGGCGGCGGCTAAGGGTGTCGCTCGGCGCTTGCGGCATGGATCGCGTCGAGCCAGGTCTCCAGCGCCGCGATCGTCAGCAGCGCCTGGTCACGGACAGGGTCGGCGACAGGAGCGACAGGAACTCTCTCATCAAGAACCCTGTAGTGTTCTTTTTCTTCAAGAACACTGTAGGATTCTTCGGTGTCAAGAACCTTGTAGGGTTCTGGCTCCTCAAGAACTTTGTAGGGTTCTTCACTCCCAAGAACTTTGTAGGGTTCTTCGGGGACGAGAACCTTGTAGGGTTCTTCCGCGTTGAGAACCTCGTAGGGTTCTGGCTCCTCAAGAACTTGGTAGGGTTCTTCGGGGGCGAGAACCTTTTGGGGTTCTGGCTCCTCAAGAACCTTGTAGGGTTCTTCGGTGTCAGGAACCTTATAGGGTTCTTCCGTGGCTAGAACCTTGTGGGGTTCTGGCTCCTCAACGGCCTTGTAGGGTTCTGGCTCCTCGAGAACTTTGTAGGCTTCTTCGGGGTCGGGAACCTTGTGGGGTTCTGGCTCCTCAAGAGCCTTGTAGGGTTCTTCACTCCCTAGAACTCCGGAGTGTTCTTGAGTCCCGAGAACTTTGAAGGGTTCTTCGCTCCCGAGAACCTTGGACCGCTCTTCACTCCCGAGAACCTTGGACGGCTGTTCACTCCCGTGAACCTTGGAAGGTTCTTCACTCCCAAGAACTCTGGAGTGTTCTTGAGTCCCGAGAACTTTGAAGGGTTCTTCGCTCCCGAGAACCTTGGACCGCTCTTCACTCCCGTGAACTCTGGCGTGTTCTTGAGTCCCGAGAACTTTTAACGGTTCTGGCTCCTCGAGAACCTTGGACGGTTCTTTCACTCCCCTTGGCGGCTGTGCCTGCGGGTTGATTGCGAGCTCCTGCTGCATCTGCTCGAACGTCAGGCCGTCGCTCGCCCGGGGCGGGCCTTTCGGTGCGAGCTTGCGTGTGAGGTCGCTGACCGTCTGCTCCAGATCCGGATCGTTCCGCGCGAGGTTCAGTGCGGCGCGATACTGGACGAGCGCCTCCGCGAGGTGTCCGCGGCGATGATGGATCTCGGCGAGGCCGCGGATCGCGGCGAGATTCTCAGGCGCGCTCTTCAGCACCTGAGTGAGCTGCGTCTCGGCTTCGTCGAGATGATTCAGTTCGAGGAACGTGCGTCCGAGCGTGACGCGGGCGCTGAGGTAGCCGGGATGAATGGCGAGCCCGGCCCGGCAGACGTCCACGGACTCCTGGAGCTGGCCCGCACGGCGGTACTCTTCGGCGAGTTGGGCGAAGGCGATCGACGCCGGGTCTCTTTCGACCCGGCGTCTGAGGTCGTCAATGCGCGGATTGTCAGACATCAGCGCCTACGGCGTGGTGATGTCCTTTGAAGTCGTCGTGGTGCGGCCGTTGCTGTCGGTCACAATTAACGTGACCGTGTGCGGGCCGGGGCCGGTCGTGAGGGCGTAGTCATGTGAAACCGAGCTGGCCGCGCCGACCGTGTCTGCGCTGCCATCGCCCCAGATGAAGCGGTAGCTGGCAATCGTTGCCGATCCAGTTGCAAACGATCCGCTGGCGTCCGCCTGAATGGCGTTGCCGCCGTTGCCGCCGGTCTTCAGGACCGCAGACGGATTCGGGCTCCCCACTTTGACGGACGCTCCGCTGACCGCGGTCTGACCCGTGTCGTCCGTGACGGTCAACGTCACGTTGAACGCGCCAGCCGTGGCGTAAGGGTGAGTGACGACGGAGCCTCCGGCGGTTCCGAGGTCGCCGAAGTTCCACGCGTAGCTCACGATCGAGTGCCCAGTCGCGGCCTTCGACGCGGAGGCGTCGAACACGACGGCCTGCCCAACGACCGGGTCGTTCGGCGAGAAGACAAACGACGCGCTCGGCCCCGCGCTGAAGGTCGCCGTGATTGACTGCGAGGTGGACGCGGCAACCCCGCGACTGTTGACGACCGTCAAGGTCACCGTGAACGCCGACGCCGACGCGAACGTGTGGCTGAGGGTCCTGCCGCTGCCGGTCGCGCCGTCGCCAAAATTCCAACTGAACGAGGCGATGCTGCCGTTGATCGTGCAAGTGCCAGACGAATCCGTCTCGGCGCAACTGGCGGAGGCGTCGAAGTTCACCGGCACGTTCACGCTCGGAGGCGTCGGGGACAAGACGAAGGCCGCCTTCGGCGTGCCGGCCGGCGGCAGAATCACGCCTGGCGGGACAAGCCGAATGGCAGTCGACGCCTGGGCTGTATCGAAGGGTGCGCTGGTTCCGATCGCGACGATGGTGACGTTGGTGCCGGATCCGGCCGAAGCGGGAGGCGGCGCGGGCGGCGCTGTGAACACGACTGCCGGAGTGATGCCGTTGCCGTCTGTTTGAACTGTCCGCGTCGAGAGTGTGCCGAAGTCCTGCACGACCAGCGCTCCGCTGGAATTCGGTGCCTCCATCTGGAGGCGGATACCGACGTTAGGCACCGGCTCACCGCTCGGACCGAATGCCGAGATCGTAATCATGGTGTTGGTATCCGCACTCACGCGCAGCGTATGCGCAAGCACGGACGGCCCCGTCAGCGGGGGAGCGTCGGTGCTCTGGTGAACGGTACACGCGGCAGCCACAGCGAGGGCTGCGACAAGCGTGCAGGAAAATCCGAGCGCCTTACCCATTTCGGCGAATCTCCTTACTGACCATCGGCAAAGTTGGCGAAGTCAATCGTCATTTGAGCTTTGGCCGATATGGCGTTTCCCACCAGATCGGTCCCGTAGAACGTCACCTCGGTGATCGTCGTGATGACGGTCCCGCTGGCGATGAGTTGAACGAGCGGCGATTCCTGCTTTGCGGCGCTTCGCACAATTTCGAACGGAATGTTCACAGAACCCGACGCAGGAATCGTCCCGGTAACGGCGCCGTCAAAGTCGAACGGCACGTCCACTCCCGGTGTGTTATGCCCATCGGCGCGAGTGTAATGAACGTGATAACGCGTTATCGTGACTTGGTTATTCGCTGAAGCCACCGACGGCGTCGTCGATGCGCCCTGGTCCTTCAGCTCGAGATGCATCGCCACCTGCCCGTCGTCATTGAAGACGGTCGGACAGGGCTTGTCGGTCGAACACGGCAGCGGCGTCGTGATCAATGTCAGCACGTCGGAGGCCAAAGGGTTGACGAAAGTTCCGCCTGTGGTCTTGCCCGACGCTCCGGCCATGCTGTCGACCACGATAATCACAGGGGCGCGGCCGTTGCGGACCACGTCGCCACACGAGGCGGTCGCGGCAATCGCCGCCACGATCCCGACCAGTCGAAGAGCCTTGCGCATGCGAGTCATTCCTCTACCCCTCAGCTCTTGATGATCTTCGGCGTGATGAAGATCAGCAGCTCGGAACTCGTGTCGTTGACCGAGTCGCGCTTGAAGAGCCAGCGCAGCAGCGGAATGCTGCCGAGGCCCGGCGTTTTGTCGGAGTTCGACTGCTCGTTGCTCACGTAGATGCCGCCGATCACCGTCGTCTGGCCGTCGCTGACCAGCACCTGGGTGTTCGCGCGCTGCGTGTTGATCGGCGGGATGCCGCCGACCGAGCGGCTGAAGTCGGGCGAGGCGTTCTCGACGACGATCTTCATGATGACGGTGTTCGCCGACGTGATCTGCGGCGTGACCTTCAGCGACAGCGTGGCGTCCTTGAACGACACCGTCACGGTGTTGTTGGCGATGGTCTGAATCGGAATCTGCACGCCCTGCGCGATCTCGGCCTCGACGTTGTTCTGCATCGTCACGCGCGGCGTGGAGAGCAGGCGTCCGTTGCCGGAGCTCTCGAGCGCGGACAGGGCCGCATCGAGATTGAAGGCGCCGTTGATCGACCCGAGATGCAGGCCGACCGCGGTTGGTGCGCCCGCCACAGGAAAGTTGACTGCCGTTCCGGCCGGCGCAGCGGTCGTGCCGCCTGAGCCCTGGCCCGTCAGCGAACCGCTGTTCGGGAATGCGAGGTTCGTCGTGTTGCCGAGCGCCGGATCGACGCGCCCCGTGAAGCCCCACTGGATGCCGAGGGCGCGCGCGAAGCTCTTGTTGGTCTGGACGATGCGCGCTTCGATTTCCACTTCAGGCTGCGGCTTGTCGAGCAGCTTCAGCAGATCCCCGGCGGTCGTCAGCCGATCAGCGAGGTCGGTGATGATGATCGTGTTGGTGCGCTGATCGACCTGCACCGTGCCGCGCGGCGACAGCGAGCTCTTCGTGATCAGATCTTTCAGCTCCTCCGCTTTCGCGTAGCTGAGCGTCTTGGTGAACACGTGCAGCTCGCCCGCGAGCGCCTGCTCGTCGGACAGCTTGCGTTTCTGCGTTTCTTCGTCGGCCAGCGCGGTCAGCGGCGCGATGCGGACGATGGTGCCGTCCACGATGTAGCCGAGCTTGTTCGCGCGAAGAATGATGTCGAGCGCCTGGTCCCACGGCACTTCGTGAAGCGACACGTCGACGGTCCCGACGACCGCCGGATCGATCACGATGTTGAGGCCGCTCTCCTCCGCGAACACGCGGAGCACCGACCGCAGATCCATGCCCTGGAAATCCAGGGTGATCGGATGGCCTGAGTACTTTTTCACCCCGGGCGTCTGCTCGATCTGCGCCGGAGCCGGCGGCGGCGTGGGCGGCGCGACGGGCGCCTGCACCGCAGCGACCGGCGCGGGAACGGGCGCGGGAACGAGCGCGCCGACGGAAGGCACGACCGCGACGGTCGTCGTCGGCGCGCTGACGGAGTCGAGGCGCGCGGCCACCGGCGCCTGATCGAGCGCCTGCATCGCGTCGGGCGCGGCCTGACGCGACATCGGCGGCAGCACGTACGGCGCCGACTTGGCGGACGGCTTCTCGAAGTCGATCACGATCGTATTGCGCTCGCTGCGCACGTGGTAGCCGACCGGCTGCGCGAGTGTGACGCGCACGCGCGAGCCGGGCGCGCCGAGCGAATCGCCGTCCTCGACGTGGACGCCCGCGATCGGGCTCTTGGCGGCGGCCGCCGCCTGCGTGGCGACGCCGGCTCGATCCACGTTGCGGAGATCGAGCATGACGGTGAGCGCGTCCAGCCGCGTCGCCACGTACGGCACGGGCACGCTGGTTTCAATCACAAGCGACGCGCCCTTGCTGCTGACCCGCGACGAGATTCCGGTCAGGTGTGGTGCGGCGGTCGCCGGCGAATCGGCGAGTCCGGACGCACGCACCAGCACACCGAACAGCGCCACCGATGCGAGCAGGGCAAAGCCCTTCGTTACAGTCATCCCTTAGCGTCCTCGAACGATCGCAACAGCTTGCGAATCTCCCGCTCTTTCACCAGAGAGAGCGGATCGTTGACTTCCTGCACGATAATCAACCCCTGGGGCGTGATGGTCTTGATGCGGCCATCCAGAAACTTGTCGCCCTGATGCACGATGTACGTCTTGTTGTCGGGGCCCTGCACCATGGCCACGAAGCCCGACTGGCCGTGCATGATGCCGCGCACGGAAATCTCAGACACCATCAATCCCGCCGGGCCGGTGCTCCGCTTGATGACGGCTTCCGGCTCGGCGCCGGTGCCCAGAAGATTCAGGAACGGATCGCGCCGCCCTTCGGAGCTGTACACATAGCTTTCCGGCGGACGCGGCGGCTCGGCCTGCGCCGGCTGCGCTGCCGCAGGCGGCTTCGGCGCCGGCGTTGCCGCGGGCGTCGGTGCGGGTGTCGGCTTCGGCGACTGCGCACCGGCAACGCTGGCCAGCGCCATCGCGGCGAGGAATCCGGCGGTCGTGGACCAGATCTTCGAGGCCATCCCTTACAGGCCCTTCGCCGCAGCCGGCGCCGCCGGCGCTCCGGAAGCCGCAGGTTTCGCGCCCGGCTTGGCCGGCGACTTGTCCATCAACACGAACGTCGTCGCCACGCACGACGCGGTGATCGTCGAGTTGCTCCCCGGCTTGTCCCGGCCCTTGATGTCCACGGCGCTGATGTTGACGATGCGCGTGAACCGGCCGACGCGATCGAAGAAGGTCGCGAGGTTGTGATACGTGCCGTCGAGCTCCAGCGCGATCGGCCACTCCGCGTGCATCGTCTTCATGACGGTGGGCGAGGGCTTGAAGCTCTTGATCGTGATGTTGGACTGCGCGGCGACCGTCTGCAGCTGCCGGAGCAGGAACTGCGCGTCCTTTTCCTCGGGCAGAATCGCGCGCAGGTTGCTCAGGCGGCCTTCGAGATCCGCGACCTGGCTGCGGAACTCCGCCAGCTTGTTCGCCGTCGTGAGTCCGCGCTGGATCTCGGCCCGGATCGCGGTGAGCTGCGTCTGCCGCGTGGCGAGCTCCTCCTGCGCCGGCATCTCGACGTAGTAATAGAAAGCCCCGACGCCGCCGAGCGCCAGCACGACGAAGGCAACGACCTGCCCCCACCACGGTAATTTCGTGAGACTCAGTTCCATCTGCGTTTTGCTACCCAGCCGTATCGGGGTCAGTACCCGCCGGCTTTAACCGCCCTGCGCACTCCTGCGTACGATTGCTCACGCGCCGGGTTTCGCCGGCGCGCCTGCCTTGACCGGCGGCGGCACCGGCGCCTGAAACTGCGCCTTGATCGTGAACTTGACGAGCTCCCCCGGCGGCGCCGGCAGCGTCTCGACGGAGCTGCTGACGATGTCGATCGACTTCTTGAAATAGCCGGACGCCTCGAGATTCGACACGAAGTCCGACACCGACGTCTGCGACGTGCAGCGCCCGTCGATCGTCACTTCGTTGGGGACTTTCACATCCTGTTTCAGCTCGGTGAGCCACAACATCGCCGGCACCGCGCGGCTGATCTGATCGAGCATGTGGACCGGCCCGCTCTGGCCCTTGCGCAACTCCTCGATCAGGCTCACGCGCTGCTGGAGCTGGGCCTTCCGCTGATCGAACTGCTGCACCTGCTGAATGACGGAATTGATCCGGATCTTTTCCTGTTCGGCCGCCAGGAGCTCCGCGTCGAGCGTGGCCGACTGTTTGTTGAGGCTCTGGTATCGCCAGCCGAGGAGGCCGATCGTCAGCAGGAGAATCACGCCGCACAGGATCGCGATCTTCTGCGTGGAGCCCTGAAGACCGGCGCCTTTCTTCTTGGCGACGCGCTCGACGTGAAGGAGGTTGATGCGAATCATCGGTCACCCGCCCTGCGGAGCGCGAGACCGACGGCCACGGCCGCGGTCGGCACGAGAGACTCAGGGTCGCCGACGCCCAATTTGTCGGCGTCGAACGACATCTTGATGAACGGATTGAACGGCTCCACCGGCGCCCCGAATCGCTCCTCGAGCGCCGCGGCAAAACCGTCCACGCGGGACGCGCCGCCGCTCAGATAGATGCGGTCGATCCGATCCGACGCCGCCGTCGCCTTGAAGAAGTCGAACGTCTTCTGAATTTCGAGCAGCACGTTTTCGGTGACGGCGTGCAGAACGGGCTTGGCTTCGTCGAACGTCGCGCCCTCGACGGCGTGCCCTTTCTTCAGCTGCTCGGCGTTCTCCGACGTCAGGTTCAGTTCCTTCTGCAGCGCTTCGGTGTAGGAGTTGCCGCCCACCGAGATGTCGCGCGTGAAGAGCGACTGCCCGCCGCTCAGGATGTTGATGTTGATGGCGCTCGCGCCCGCGTTCAGCAGGACGACGATCGCCGCCGAGTCCAGGCCGTAGTTCATCTCGTACGCGTTCTGGAGCGCGAACGCGTCGACATCGACGACGACGGGCGTCCGCCCCGCCTGCGAGATGACGCCGGTGTAGTCGGCGATCTTTTCTTTCTTCGCCGCCACCAGCAGCACGTCCATCGTCCCCTTCGAGTCGGCGCCCGTGCCCGCGTCGAGGATCTGGTAGTCGAGGTTCACGTCCTGGATGTCGTAGGGGATGTACTGCTCCGCTTCCCAGTAAATCGACTCGGCGAGCTCGGCCTCGGTCATCACCGGGAGCGTGATCTTCTTGACGATGACCGCGTTGCCCGAGAGGGACGCCGCCACGTCTTTGCTCTTGAACGCCTTGTTCTCGAACAGACGCTTGATCGCTTCGGCGACGCCCGTGCCGTCGATGATCGCGCCGTCGACGATGCTGTCGGGCGGGATCGGCTCGGTGCCGAAGGCAATGACCTTGTAGCCCTTGCCGGATGCCTTCAATTCGACGGCCTTGACCGCGCTCGATCCGATGTCGAGGCCGACGACCGACTTTTTCGATTTGCCGAGACCAAACACTTTGTTGTGTCCTATTGAAAGAGATTGCCGACGCGTGACGGGCCACGGGCGGCCTCAGCGCTTCCGCAAAGCCGATACCAACCTCGGCCGAACCGTTTTCGGGCGAAAACCAGTGCCGGACGGCCAAAACTGCGATCCAGCGCCCGGCCGCCGTTGTAACGTCGATTACAGTTTCGTCAGTCACTGACGAAACTGTCGGTCGATTGGCTCTACGGCTTCGCGCTCTCTTATCGGCAGAAGGCCGCCCACCCTTGACAGTCCCCCGAAAGGTTCGTATGATTTGGGTTTACCGTTGTCTGAACTGGCCGGACTGGGTGCGTCAAAAAGTCCGGCTCAAGCCGGGCCAACTCATTCGTTCCAGGTAAAGGGCTGTTTAGGGATGTCTACGTTTATTGCCAGCGCGGAACACTCGATCGAGACGTCCGCGTGGCATGTCATCGATGCTGAAGGTGCGGTGCTCGGACGCATCGCGACCGTGGCGGCGCGCCTGCTCCAGGGCAAGCACAAGCCGACCTATACCCCGTTCATCGACACGGGCGATCACGTCGTCGTCGTCAACGCGGCGAAGGTGAAGCTCACGGGACGGAAGGAAGATCAGAAGATTTACCGTCAGCACAGCGGCTACGAAGGCGGATTGCGGGAAGAGCGCGCGCGTCTCGTGCGCCAGCGCAAGCCCGAACGCCTCGTGGAAGAAGCCGTGCGCGGGATGTTGCCGAAGAGCAAACTCGGCGACGCGATGTACCGCAAACTGAAGGTGTACGCCGGTCCGGATCACCCGCATACGGCGCAGAAACCCTCCAAGCTCGAGGTCGCGTAACGTGGCAGCAGTTCAGTACTACGGCACCGGGCGTCGCAAGACATCGACGGCCCGCGTTTTTCTCCGGCCCGGCAGCGGCGCCATCAGCGTGAACCGCCGGACGTTCGAAGCGTTCTTCCCCACCGAGGCGTTGCGGACGCAGATTCGCACCCCGCTCGTGGTCACCGAAACCGCCGATAAGTTCGACATCCTCGCCACCGTGGACGGCGGCGGCGTATCGGGCCAGGCGGGCGCGGTGAAGCTGGGGATCGCGCGGGCGCTCATCGAGTACAACGCCGAGCTGCGCAAGCGGCTGAAGAGTGAAGGCATGCTGACGCGCGACGCGCGCGGCAAGGAACGCAAGAAATACGGACAGAAGGGCGCGCGCAAGCGCTTCCAGTTCAGTAAACGGTAAGGGGAGGACATTTGGCCGCGATCGCGATGAAGGATCTCTTGGAAGCAGGGGTGCACTTCGGGCACCAGACGAAGCGCTGGAACCCGAAGATGAAGGAGTACATTTTCGGCGAACGCAACGGCATCTACATCATCGACCTGGGCAAGACGGTGAAGCTGTTTCGCGACGCCGAAGAGTTCATCACCCGCCTCGCGGCCGAAGGCCGGACGTTTCTGTTCGTCGGCACCAAGCGCCAGGCCAAGGACGTCATCGCCGAGGAAGCGCAGCGCTGCGGCATGTTCTACGTGAACGAGCGGTGGCTCGGCGGTCTCCTCACGAACTTCGCGACCATTCAGCGCAGCCTCGGCCGGCTTCGGGATCTCGAAGCGATGTCCACCGACGGCCGCTACGAGACGCTCTCCAAGAAGGAAATCGCGCGGAACGAGAAAGAGCGCCGCAAGCTCGCGAAGAACCTGGACGGCATCCGCGGCATGTCGCGCCTGCCCGAAGCGGTCTTCATCGTCGACACGAAGAAGGAACAGATTGCCGTCGACGAGGCGCGCAAGCTGAAGATTCCGATCATCGGTGTCGTCGACACGAACTGCGACCCCGACGAAGTGGACTTCGTCATCCCGGGCAACGACGACGCGCTGCGCGCGATTCGCCTGTTTGCGTCGCGGATCGCGGACGCCGTCATGGCGGGCCGCGGCATGAAGGAATCGGTCGACGCCGAAGCGTCGCGCGACGACGACGAGGGTGGTCCGGGCGCCGGCGGCGACGATTCAGGACGACGGCAGGCGCGCACACCGCGCCGCGCGCGCGAAGCCGCTCCGGCCTCGGCGTAGTTTTTCGACGTTGGCCGGTTGGCGGGTTCGCCCGCCAACCGCCAATTTACCAACTCACCCAGTTACCCATTCTCGAGTTTCCATTCCATGGCTGTTGTGATTTCGGCATCTGACGTGAAGAAGCTCCGCGACCAGACAGGCGCGGGGATGATGGACTGCAAGGCGGCGCTGACCGAGGCGAACGGCAACTCCGAAGAGGCCGTGACGATCCTGCGCAAGCGCGGTCTCGCGAGCGCCGCGAAGAAGGCCGGCCGCGTGGCGAAGGAAGGGCTCATCGCCCACCGCCTGTCCGGCGATCACACCAGCGGCATCCTCGCCGAGGTCAACTGCGAGTCCGACTTCGTCGCACGCACGCCGGACTTTCAGCAGTTGATGGCCGACGTGCTCACCGAGATCGAGAAGAAAGGCGATGCCGCTAACGACGAGTGGCTGAAGGACCCGAACGGGCCAATCCAGCAGCGTCTGACGCCGGTCATCGCCAAGCTTGGCGAGAACATGGCGGTCTCGCGCGCCGTGCGGTACGCGGGCCAGGGCTACGTCGGCCAGTACATCCACCCGGGCGACAAGGTGGCCGTCCAGGTCGAGTTCGGCGGCGTCACGCCGGCGATCTCCGGACGCCCGGAGTTCGCGACGCTCGTGAAGGAAGTCGCGATGCAGATCGCGGCCGCCATGCCGACCTACGTCTCGCGGCAGGCGGTCCCCGCCGACGTGCTGGAGAAGGAGCGCGGCATCTACCGCGCACAGATGGAAAACTCCGGCAAGCCGGCCAACGTCCTCGACAAGATCGTCGAGGGCAAGCTCGGCGCGTTCTACGAGCAGGTGGTGCTCGTCGATCAGCTCTCGGTCCGTCAGGAGACCAAGCAGACCGTCGGCAAGCTGATCGAAGGTGTCGCGAAGACCCTCGGCGCACCGGTCACCGTGACGCGGTTCGCCCGGCTCAAGGTCGGCGAATCTCAGTAAACAGTGCGCGGTGCGAGGTGCGGGATG
>Ga0193726_1001733_pt1 | contig 16126 bp, 12 predicted proteins | sample H2c1metaG_FD_144928 | JGI IMG/M metagenome (GOLD analysis project Ga0193726, IMG submission 144928) | Soil microbial communities from a riparian zone of the East river system, Colorado, United States - H2c1 | ecosystem: Environmental > Terrestrial > Soil > Riparian zone | place: USA: East River... | reverse complement strand
CGCCATACGGGCGCGCAGGAGGCCGGGGACCGCAATCGCCGCGATGATCCCGATGATCGCCACGACGATCAGCAACTCGATCAGGGTAAAGCCTTTGGTATCGCGCATCTTCATGTCTGTCTCCTTATGTTAGGCCGTTTTCCGTGCCTGCGCTACACATGAGCAACGGCGATGCCACACCTCAGCTTAGGCTATTAAGCCGTTATTTCACCTATATTTACTTGACTCTATTCGTTTCAGATCCCCCTGAAATTCGCTCAAAATTGACAATTATTGTCTGGCGGCCCCTGACAGAGAATGTCAATGAAACGGGGCGGGACGGCCAGGAAGGGCGGGAGGGCGGCGGGACGGCGTACAAGACGAAGGGGATGCGACGCCCGAGGCGCGCATCCCCTTCTGAGAGGTCGTTGGCGAGACGCTTACTTGAGCGGCGCCGCCGTGCCGGGCGCCACTGTGCGGGTCGGCGCTGCGCCGAAGGTGACCGCACCAGTCACGTCCTGGAAGATCGTCTGCTGCTCGTCGGTGCCGAAGTAGCGCACGCCCGAGCTGTTGGGCGACACCGGCGCCGCCGCGTAGGCGTAGATGTCAACCGGCACCGGGCCCGTGTTGCCCGCCGCCGTGCAGGAGCCCGTCGCGCCCGCGATCGCGGTTCCCGGAACATAGGTCATGGTGTAGCCGCTCTTGGTTGCCGGGCTGGTCTTCAGGTCCGGGCTGATGAACGGCTGGCCGCCGGTCGACGGGGGCGACGCGAGTTCCGCCATCGTGGCGGCGAAGCCCTGTGCACAGCTCGTGCTGTAGCTCAGCTGGGCGCTGTTGACGGCGCGCAGTGAACCGATCGCCGACGCTTCGTTGCCCGCCATACGGGCGCGCAGGAGGCCGGGGACCGCAATCGCCGCGATGATCCCGATGATCGCCACGACGATCAGCAACTCGATCAGGGTAAAGCCTTTGGTGTCTCGCATCTTCATAACAGTCTCACTCTCTAAGAACCGGGTTTCAGTTGTTTGGACTGCACTCAGCCTCAGCAACGGGAATGCCAAGCAGGACAGAACCCATTGTGTATCTATAACTTACTGACAATAAGCTGTTTATAGCCTGCGACGAATATAAAGCGAAGCAGCGATTCTCTTCATACTGACAATTATTTGTGGTCCAGCTCGACACCGATTGTCAGTTATTGTCCGTTTAGCGAAGGTTGTACTTCTTCACGTAGTAACGGAACGAACGGAAACTCATGCCGAGGAGCTCAGCGGCTTTCACCTGCACCCCGTCGGCGCGCACGAGCGCCTGAGCGATGTAGCCGCGCTCGATCTCCTTGACGTGGGCTTCGAGGTCGATGCCGCCTTCAGGGAGCGACTCGGCGGCGCCGGCCGCGGCCTTCGGACCCTCTCCACGGAGCACCTGCGGCAGGCTCTCCGGCAGGATCGTCGGCGACCCCTCGAGCGCCACCGCGCGCTCCAGCACGTTTTCCAGTTCGCGGATGTTGCCCGGCCAGTCGTGCTCGATGAGCAGATCGATCGCTTCCTGGGAAATGCCGGTGATCGTCTTCCCCATCTGCTCCGTGTACTTCGCCAGGAAGTGCTCGCACAGCAGCGGAATGTCCTCGCGGCGATCGCGGAGCGGCGGCAGCGCGATCGGAATCACGTTGATGCGGTAGAAGAGATCCTCGCGGAACCGGCCGTCGGCGACCAGCTTGTTCAGGTCCTGGTTGGTCGCGGCGATGACGCGGATGTCGGCCTGCAGCTCCTCGAGCCCGCCGACGCGGCGAAAGCGCCGCTCCTGCAGGACGCGCAGCAGCTTCACCTGCATCACGGGGCTCATCTCGCCGATCTCGTCGAGGAAGATGGTCCCCTTCTCGGCGACCTCGAGCAGCCCCTTCTTGTTGCTGTCCGCGCCGGTGAACGCGCCGCGCATGTGGCCGAACAGCTCCGACTCGAGCAGGTTCTCCGGCATCGCGCCGCAGTTGAGCGCGACGACCGGCTTCTCGCGCCGCAGCGAATGAAAATGAATGGCCTGCGCCACGAGCCCTTTGCCGGTGCCCGACTCGCCCGTCAGGAGGATCGTGCTGTTGGTGCGCGCGACGGTCTCGATCATCTTGAAGACGTCGAGCATGGCCTCGCTGCGGCCGATGATGTTCGAGAACTGGTGCGACAGGCCGAGCGTCCGCTTCAGCAGGACGTTCTCCTGGCGCAGCTGGCGGTTCTCGATCTTCTCGCGGACCTTCATCTTGAGCAGATCGATGTCGAACGGCTTGCTCAGGTAGTCGCACGCGCCGAGGCGCATCGCCTCGACGGCGCTGTCGGTCGACGCGAACGCCGTAATCATGATGCCGAGGATGTCCTGGTCGATCTTCTTCGCGGCGCGGAGCACTTCGACGCCGCTCAGATCCGGCATCTTGATATCCGAGATCAGGAGGTCCACCGGCTCGCGGCCCAGCAGCTCCACCGCGGACCGGCCGTTGTCGGCCAGGAGCACCTCGTAGCCTTCGCGGCGCAGCACGATCGCCAGGAGTTCGCGCATCGACCGCTCGTCGTCCACCACGAGGATCCGCGGCGGACGCCGGTCGGTGGCGACGGGAGCGGGAGTCGCATCAGCCAGAGTCATGCCGTTACCGCCGTGCGCGCGGGCAGACGGACCGACACGGTCGTGCCGGCGCCTGGCCGCGAGCTCACCCGAATGTCTCCGCTGTAATCGGCCACGATCCGGTGGACGATCGCGAGCCCGAGGCCCGTGCCCTTGGCGAAGGTGCTGTGAAATGGCTGGAACAGCCGATCGATCTCGTCGGCCGGAATGCCGATGCCCTCGTCCTCGACGATGATGCGGACACCGCCGGATTCCGCTTCCACCTTGCCGACGAGACGCAGACGCCCGCCTTCCGGCATGGCGCGCAGTCCGTTGGTCGCGAGGTTCCACACGATCTGCTTGATCTGTCCTTCGTCGGCTTCGTACCAGAGTTCGTGGGCCGGCAGATCGACGTCGATCACGTGGCCGTCGAGGACCTCCGCGCTGTTGCGCAGGAGCAGCGCCGTGTCGTTCAGCGCGCGGCGCACGTCGAAGCGCGCGATCGCGAAGCGCTGCGGCCGCGCGTATTCGAGAAACGATCGGATCGTCGTGTTGAGGCGCTCGGACTCGCGCAGCACGATGTCCATGAGCTGTTCCTGCTCGGCGCTGAGCGGCAGCTCCTGGCGGAGGATCTGGATCGATCCCGACATGGACGCGAGCGGATTCCGGATTTCGTGGGCGATGCCGGCGGCCATCTCGCCGACCGCGGCGAGCCGCTGCTGAATGTGGACGTCGCGTTCGAGCTTCTTGATGGCGGTCACGTCCTGGAACGTGAAGAGGAGGCCCGCGCGGCCGCCCGGCGTCTCGAGGTGCGTCGCGCTCAGGCCGATCTCGATGTCGCGCTCGTCGGCCGTCCGGTAGCGGAACTCCACACGGCGCGCGGCGGCGCCGGGCCCGTCGGCCGCGAGGGCCGTCAGGAGCTGCGGCGGCAGCTGCAGGACGTCGGCAATCGGCCGGCCGAACGCCGCGCTGGCCTTCAGGCCGGTGATCATTTCGGCGGAATGGTTCAACCTCAGAATCCGGTGCGACGCGTCCGTCGTCGCCAGCCCGCTCGGGAGGCTGTTGATGACGTACTCGTTCAGCGCCTGCAGGTCGGCGATCCGGGTGGACGCGATTTCCAGCCGGGCGCCGGCCGTCCGCGCGCCCTCGGCGAGCGACCCGCTGAGGATCGCCACGGCGACGAAGCCGAACACGTTCAGCGCGACGATGTATCCGGCCCGGGCCGGCGAGGGCAGGGCCGCCGTCGCCGACGCGAGCACCGCGTTGTGCAGTAGCCCCGAGACGGCGAAGTACTGCCAGAGCACGAGGCCGCCGTAGAGCACCGTGCTGAACGTCGCGACGAGGACGCCGCCGCGCCGGTACTGCACGACGCTCGCGGCGACGATCGGCAGGACGTAGAGCGACGAGAAGAAGCTGGTGACGCCGCCGGTGAAATAGACGAACGCGGAGACGATGAGCGCGTCGCCCGCCAGCTGCACGTCGATCAGCCAGCGGTGGCGCTCCACGAACCGCAGCGTCACCGCATAGCTGATCGTCAGCGCGAAAATCAGGCCGAGCAGGAAGAAGATCGGATCGACCGGAAACGATCCGGGCGCGGTGATCTGCGCGAACGTCGCCGTCCCCAGCAGCACCGTGCTGACGAGCGCCCGGATGAGAATCAGCCGCCCGATCTTCCGACGGAGGTCGACGTCCATACCCCTCTAGGTCAGCTTGCTGATCAGGTCGAAGATCGGCAGATACATGGCGATGACGATGCCGCCGACGAGGCCGCCGAGAAACGCGATCATGATCGGCTCGAGCAGCGTCAGCAGTCCGGCGACCGCGGCGTCCACTTCTTCCTCGTAGAAGTCCGCGATCTTCGCGAGCATCGCGTCCAGCGCGCCCGTGGCCTCACCGACGCTGATCATCTGCGTGACCATCGGTGGAAAGACGTTGGTTTCCTTCAGCGGCGCCGACACGGTTTCGCCGCGCTCGATGCTCTTGCGCGTCAGCATGATCGCGTCCTCGACGACCGCGTTGCCCGACGTCTTGGCGGTGATTTCGAGGCCGTCCAGAATCGGCACGCCCGAGCTGATGAGCGTCGCCAGCGTCCGGCAGAACCGCGCGACGGCGATCTTGCGCATGATGTTGCCGAGCACCGGCATCTTGAGCACGATCGCGTCGATCACCCGGCGCCCGCCGGGGGTGCCGTAGTAGGTCTTGAACGCCCAGCCGATGGCGAACATGCCGGCGAAGAGGAACGGCATGTACCGCACCAGCGAGTTGCTCATCCAGATCACGACCCGGGTCGGCATCGGCAGCTGCGCGCCGAGGCCTTCGAACAGCGCCGCGAACGTCGGAATGACCTTCCACAGAATCACGCCGACGACGACCGCCGCGATCACGACGACCGCGATCGGGTAGATCATCGCGGACTTCACCTGGCCCTTGAGCTTGACGGCCTTCTCGATGAACGTCGCCAGCCGCTTGAGAATCGTGTCGAGAATACCGCCCGCTTCGCCCGCCGCGATCATGTTGGTGAACAGCGGATCGAACGTCTTCGGGTACTTGCGCATGGCATCGGCCAGCGACATGCCGCCTTCGACGTCGGCCCGCGTCGAGAGGATCACGGCCGCGAAGTTCCTGTCTTCTTCCTGGTTGCCGAGAATGTCGAGGCACTGCACCAGCGGCAGACCGGCGTCGATCATCACGGAGAACTGACGCGTGAAGACGGCGAGGTTCTTGGCGGAGACGCCTTTGGTGAGCTTGCCGACCTTCGGTTTGGCCGCCGCCGCCTCGTCCTTCGCCTTCGACGCCGTGATGCGCGTCACCATGATCTGGTCGCGCTTGAGCGCGGCGACCGCGCCGTCCATCGAGTCGGCCGCGCGTTCGCCGCTCACCGTCTGGCCACCGCGCGTGCGTCCCGAATAAGCAAATGTCGGCATATCAGTTCTCAGTTCTCAGTTCTCAGTCTTAGGCTTTTCCGATCGGTGGCCGCGGCACGCCCGTCGTGCCCGGCGGTCGGCCGAGTCCCGCGCCGGCGACGACGCCGACGCCGCGATTGATCATGTCCTGCAGTTCGTCCTTGTTGGCCGAGGCGCTGAGCGCGGTGTCGAGCGTGATCTGCCGCTTCATGTACAGGCTCGCGAGCGACTGGTTGGCGGTCTGCATGCCGAGCTTTTCCTGGCCGGTCTGCATCGCGCCGTAGATCTGATGGATCTTGTCGTCGCGAATCAGGTTCCGGATCGCGGAGTTCGGCACCATGATCTCGAGCGACACGATGCGGCCCTTGCCGTCCGCGCGCGGCAGGAGCGCCTGGCAGACGATCCCCTCGAGCACGAGCGAGAGCTGCGTCCGGATCTGCGACTGCTGGCCCGCCGGGAAAATGTCGATGATGCGGTTGATCGTCTGCGCCGCCGAGTTCGTGTGCAGCGTCGCGAACGTCAAGTGGCCGGTTTCCGCGATCTGCAGCGCCGCTTCGACCGTTTCGAGGTCGCGCATTTCGCCGATGAGGACGATGTCCGGATCCTCGCGGAGGGCGGCGCGCAGCGCGTTGGTGAAGCTGTTGGTGTCGCTGTGCACCTCGCGCTGGTTCACCAGGCAGTTCTTGTGCTGGTGGATGTACTCGATCGGATCTTCAATCGTGAGAATGTGGCCGTGGCGCTCGGCGTTGATCTTGTCGATCATCGCCGCGAGCGTGGTCGACTTGCCGCTGCCGGTGGGGCCGGTGACGAGCACCAGACCGCGCGGCCGATCGGCGAGCGTCGCGAGGACCGCCGGCAGGCCGAGGTCGCCGAACGCCCGGATTTTTTCCGGAATCAGGCGGTAGACGGCGCCGACCGCGCCGCGCTGGCTGAACACGTTGCACCGGAAGCGCGCCAGGCCTTTGATGCCGAACGAGAAGTCGAGTTCGTTGGATTCCTCGAACCGCTTCTTCTGCGCGTCCGTGAGCACGCTGTAGACCAGCGCCTTGGTTTCCGACGGCGTGAGGACCGGCTCGTTCAGCCGCCCGAGCTCGCCGTGCACGCGCACCTGCGGCGGGGTGTCGGTCGTCAGGTGCAGATCCGACCCGTTCATTTCGACGGTTCTCTTGAGCAGTTCGGGCAGAGTCGCCATCTACTTCACAGTCTCCCTCACGACCTCTTCGACGGTCGTGACACCATCCATCACTTTCCGGAGTCCGCTGCGGCGCAGCGTGATCATGCCTTCGTCGATCGCCTTGCGCCGGAGCTCGAGGCCCGACGCGCCGACGAGGATCAGCTCACGCAGCTCCTCGCCGATTTCCATCACTTCGTACAAGCCGACGCGTCCCTTGTAGCCCGTGTTGTTGCAGCGCTCGCAGCCGGCGCCTTTCTTCGGCTGGACCTTTTCGGCTTCTTCCGCCGTGAAGCCGGCCGACAGCAGCGCCGCGGCCGGGAGCGGGTTGTCTTCCTTGCACTTCGTGCAGACGCGGCGCACGAGGCGCTGCGCGCAGATGAGATGCACCGAGCTGGCGACCAGGAACGGCTCGATGCCCATGTTCATCAAGCGGTTGATCGTGCTCGGCGCGTCGTTGGTGTGCAGCGTCGAGAGCACGAGATGGCCCGTGAGCGCGGCCTTGACCGCGATTTCCGCCGTTTCGAAGTCTCGGATTTCGCCGACGAGGATGATGTTGGGATCCTGGCGCAGGAACGACCGGAGCGCCGCCGCGAAATTGAGACCGATTGACTCGCGGACCTGCACCTGGTTGATGCCGACCAGATTGAATTCGACCGGGTCCTCGGCGGTCATGATGTTGGTTTCAGGCGTGTTGATCTTGGCGATCGAGGAATAGAGGGTGTTGGTCTTGCCGCTGCCGGTCGGGCCGGTGACGAGCACCATGCCCCACGGCCGCTGAATCGCCACCTCGAACTTGGCGAGCGACTCGGGTTCGAACCCGAGCTTCGTCATGTCGAGCATCAACTTGTCCTTGTCGAGGAGACGCATGACGATCTTCTCGCCGAAGAGCGTCGGCAGCACCGAGACGCGGAAGTCGATTTCTTTCTGCGTGCCGTTGTCGCTGAAGCGGATCTTGATGCGGCCGTCCTGCGGCAGGCGCTTCTCGGCGATGTCGAGCTTCGCCATGATCTTCAGGCGCGAGCTGATCGCGTCGCGGAACTTCATCGGCGGATTCATGATGTTGTAGAGAATCCCGTCGACGCGGTACCGGACGCGGAGCTCTTTCTCGTACGGCTCGATGTGAATGTCGCTGGCGCCCTTCTGAATCGCCGACATCAGCACGACGTTCACGAGCCGCACGACCGGCGCTTCCTCGCCCTGCTTGGCGAGCGCCTCGGCGCTGATCTCCTCGAGCTCGTCGAGGACCTCGACATTCTCGCCGCCGGCGTCGAGGTTCTGCATTTCCTCGAGGCCGCGCGTCGCCATTTCGAGCGCGCTCTGCCCCAGGGCGCCCTGCGACGCGACGCTGCTGCCGCCGCCCCCGCTCTTGGCGGTGGTCGTCGGGTAGTAGCGCGCAATCGCTTCGATGACCGCCGTCTCCGACGCCACCACCGGCTCCACGTTGTAGCCGGTCATGAACTTGATGTCGTCCATCGCGAAGACGTTGGTCGGATCCGTCATCGCGATCGTGAGCGTCGCGCCGGCGCGGCTGAGTGGCACGATCTGGTATTTCTGCGCGGTGTCGGCGGGAATGAGCTTGACGACCGCGGGATCGACTTCGAACTGCGCAAGATTGATCGACGGAACGCCGTACTGCTTGCTGAGAAGGGCGGTAATCTCCTCGTCCTTCACGAACCCCATCTTGACGAGGTTGTAGCCGAGCTTCCCCCCATTGGCCTTCTGATGGGTCAGGGCCTGCTGCAGCTGCTCCGGGCTGATCCGCTTCTCCTTTAGAAGGAGTTCACCAATTCGAACTGGCATGAAAAGCTGATGAGTTTAACGTGAAATGACAAAAAATGTCAAAGTTGACCTAAAACGTCACACGGAAGTCCAAACCCCAGCCTTTTCGGCTCTGATCGGACCCGAACGTCGCCTGACTGTCGATGTACGTGCCCTTGCGCAACGCGAGGCTCAGGCCGCCTCCCGCCGCGGGCCTGGCCGCGCCAATCGTGTTCGCGCTGACGCCCGCGCGGAGCCCAAGCGACCCGTTGTACATCCATCCCTCCAACCCCGCCGCCACATGACGCACGTCGCCCGTCGCCATCGACGTGCGTGTCAGATCCGCGTCCACGTCCACCGCGAAGGCGCTCATCGTGCCGGCACGCTTGTGCGACGACGCCGCCAGGCCCACACGCGCCTGGCGCCGGACGTCCACGAGCGAGTCGCCCGATCCGAACGACGGCTCGCGCAGGTTCTTCACCGTGGCGCCCACGCTGATCGCGCCAAACCGCGCCATGGCGCCGATGTCCAGATCGGCGTGCGTCTCGCTGCCGGTCGGAAGCGCCGCCGCCTGATCCAGGCTCGCACTCCCGGCCACAGTGGGCGCGGCGCTGGAGCCTCCGTAAAGAAGCTTCAACGTCGTGGCGAGAACCAGGTGACTCCCGATCGATTGTCCGAATGTGGCCCCGAACTGCTGCAGGACGAACGCGGTCTGACGGACCGGCGCTTGTCCCGGATCTTGTCGGCTGAGCGGGTCGGTCCCGATAGCCGTAACCGGCTGTATTTGACTGAGCTTGAGGCGGTAGTAGCTCAACCCGAAGGCCGGGTAGGCGACCGAGATCCCGCGGGTGTCGGACCGCCACGCAGGCACCGCCGCCCCGGTCGCGTCGGTCGCGACGCGCGGGTCCTGCAGCGTTCCGTACTCGAGGACGCTGTTGCCGTAGGCGCCGCCCGCCAGGCCCGCCGGATTCCACCACGTCGCCGTCGCATCGTCGGCGACCGCGACGAAGGCGCCGCCCATCCCCTGCGCTCGGATGCCGAAGGATTCATAGATCTGCGCATGGGCGGCCTCGACCGACACCACGACAAAGACAGCCGCGAAGGCCGCGCGTACGACACCGGAGTTCCGCATACGGGAGTTATCGGGACGGCGAGGGACGAAGCGCAGGAGGGCCCTGCGGGTGGCTCAGCCCACCAGCACAGCGGCGGCGACGACGGTGGTCCAGAGGCCCTTCTTGTCGCCGATGGCGGTCTGTGTGACGTTCTGCGTGCGGACGATCTGGTTCGAGAGGCGGTAGGCTTCCTTCTTCTCGTCCCAGCTCTTGTCGGGATCGAATTCCAGCCCCAGCGTCGTGGCGAGCATTTCCGCCGCGAGCTCTTCGGCGTAGTCGCCGGCGATGTCCTCGCTCTCGCCGAAGCTGTGATGCTCGGAGAGATACCCGTACAAATCGCGGTCGCGGGGGATGGCGACGCCGACGGTGGCGGCCAGCAGGCGATGCGGTTCGCGCGTCGCCGCTTCCGACATGACGACGAAGGTGACCTGCCCCGGCTCGAGCAGCTTCATGCCCTGGCTGCGCGACAGGATGCGGCATTTTGGCGGAAAGATGCTGGACACGCGGACCAGATTGCACGCGGCGATTCCGGCGGATCGGAGCGCGAGCTCGAATGACGTGAGCTTTTCGCGGTGCTTGCCGACACCTTTGGTGAAGAACATTTCCTTGGGGACGAATCCGACCACTTCACGCTCCTTGCCACGGCGAACGCTGATGTCGCGCGGGAATGTGCATGGTAAACAGCGCGGTTGCCAGTGTCAAGGAAACCTATAAGGAAAAAGACCGTATATACCTTAGAATGGAGGCGACCGCGAGGCTCCGCGGCCCCGTTCCCGGCATATTCCCCAGCGAGGTCCTTCCGTGGCTGAAACAGTTCTGCCCGATTCGCCGGCGACTCCTGCGTCCAAGGGTCTGGTTGGTCGTGTCATCGGGGTGCTCGTCAGCCCGCGGGAGACTTACGCGGACATTGTGCGGAAACCGACCTGGGTCGGGATGTGGCTGCTGGTCACCGTCGTCACGACCGCCTGCATCGGCTGGCTGCAGAGTACGGCCGTCGGCCGCGCCGCGGCCGCGGACCAGGCGATCAAGGCGATCGGCGTGTTCGCGAAGAATCTGCCGGCCGATCGCCTCGACCTGATCCGCGATCAGATCATGACGTCGCCGGCGTGGCAGAACTACCTGAAGATCGGCGCCGGCTCGCTGATCATCGGTCCGATCATCGCGCTGGTCATGGCGGGCATCCTGCTCGGCGTCTTCAACGCCCTCATGGGCGGCGACGCGAAATTCAAGCAGGTGTTCTCGCTCATCTACTTTTCGAACGCGATCATGCTCGTGAAAACCGTCTTCATCGCGCCGCTCGACTACGCGCGCGAGTCGATGACGAATCCGACGACCTTCGCGGCGCTGCTGCCGATGCTGGACGACGACAGCCTGCCCTCGAAGATGCTGGGCGCGATCGACTTCTTCTGGCTCTGGTGGCTGGTGTCGGTGGCGATCGGCCTCGGCGTGCTGTACAAGCGGCCGACCAAAGGCATCGCGACGGCGCTGATCGGGATCTACGTGGTGCTGGCGGTCACGATCGCCGCCGGCATCGCGCTCATATTCGGATAGGTCGAAACGCTAAGGGCTAAATAGTGTCACGCACAAAGAAGATCATCATCGGCGTCGTGATCGTCGTCCTCGCGGCGGCGATTGTCGGCTTGAATCTGTGGTTCAAGAAGGAAAAGGGTCTCGCCGTCACGGCGGAGGCGATCAAGGCGCGCGATCTCGAGGCGATCGTCTCGGCGTCCGGCAAGATCCAGCCGCACCGGCTGGTGAACATCAGCTCGGACACGGTCGGCCGCGTCGTCAACCTCGCGGTGGACGAAGGGGATCGGATCAAGAAGGGTCAGGTCCTCCTGCAGATCGATCCGTACTCGCTGAAGTCGCGCGTGGACAATCAGGTCGCCTCGCTGAGGGCCGCCGAAGTGACGCTCGAGCAGATGAAGCAGTCGATCGAGACGTCGAAAGTGCAGCTCGATCAGCTCCGCCAGACGCTGAAGCGGCAGCAGGATCTCTGGACGCGCCAGCTGACGACGCGCGAGACGCTCGAGAAGGCGGAGAACGACGTGCGGGCCGCCGAGTCCGGCCTGCAGGAGAAGGAAAAGGTCGCCAACGCGCAGAACAGCCGGATCTCGCAGGAGCGCGCGTCGCTCGACAGCGCCCGCTACGACCTGAGCAAGGTGCACATCGAGTCGCCGATCGACGGGATCGTCACCAAGCGGAACATCCAGGAAGGTGAAATGGTGATGATCGGCACGATGAACAACGCGGGCACCGTGCTGCTCACGCTCGCCGACATGGCCGACATCCAGGCGGAAGTCGAAGTCGACGAGACGAACATGCCGCACGTGACGATCGGGCAGAAGGCGAAGATCTCGATCGACGCGATTCCCGACAAGACGTTCAAGGGCCACGTCAGCGAGATCGGCAACAGCCCGCTGCAGGCCACCACGGCGGGCTCGACGAGCACGCAGGCGACGACGTTCAAAGTCGTCGTGAAGCTCGACGAGGACGTGCCGAACATCCGTCCCGGCTTCACGTGCACGGCCGACATCACGACCGCCACGCGCGGCGCCGTGACCGCCGTCCCGATTCCCGCGGTCGCGGTGCGCGAGCTGATCTACGACGCCAACGCGCAGGTCGTGAAGCAGCCGCGCAGCGACAAGAACGGCCGCACGATCGAACCGGTCGCGTCCGCGGCGGAGCTCAAGCCCGGGCAGACGCGGAAGGAAACCGAGGGCGTCTTCGTCGTACGTGCGGGCCGCGCGGAGTTCACGCCGATCAAGATGGGCATTGCCGGCGACAAGTACTTCGAAGTGCTCTCCGGGCTCCAGGCGGGCGACCAGGTGATCACCGGGCCGTTCAACTCGGTGCGCGGGATGAAGGACGGCGACCTCGTCAAGATCGACGCGAACGCGGGCGTCAAGAAGTAGCGGGTTTCGAGCCGGCCGCACCATGAACAAGCTCTACGAATCGGCGCTCATCGCCTTCGATGCGATCTGGGGCGCGAAGCTCCGGTCGCTGATGACCGTGCCCTGCTTCATCGTCGCCGTCACGTCGATCATCGCCGTGGTGTCGCTGATCCAGGGCCTGAACGCGTCGGTGAAGCAGGCGATCTTGAACGAAGCAGGCGCCGACTCATTCAGCATCCAGCAGTACCCCATCACGCGCAGCGACGAGGAGTTCGAGAAGGTCCGCGGCAACCCGCGCCTGTCGATGGCGGACATGCACGCGATCCGCCGCTACGATTCACCGCTCATCACCGCCGTCATGGCCGACTCTGGCGCGCGCGGACGGATCACGTACCGCGACAAGTCGCTCGACGGCATGTCCGTGACCGGCGTCACGTCGGACTACGTGAACTTCTCGAGCTACGACGCCGAGCGCGGCCGCCTGATGAGCCCGACCGAGGTGGACAGCTCGCGCCCCGTCACCGTGATCGGCTGGCAGGTGGCCGACCGCCTGTTCGGCACCGACACGGACCCGCTCGACAAGACCATCCAGATCGAGGGCATTCATTTCCGCGTGGTCGGCGTGAGCGCGAAGCGCGGCTCGCTGCTCGGGCAGACGCAGGACGAGTTCGCCGTGATCCCGCTCGGCCAGTTCCAGATGATGTTCGGATCGCGGCGCTCGCTCGAGGTGATGGTGAAGCCGCGCGACGTCGCGCTGATCGGGCCGGCGCAGGACGAGGCGACCGTCGCGCTGCGCGTGGCGCGGCGCCTCAAGCCGAAGCAGCCGGACAACTTCGGCCTGTTCACGTCGGACACGATTCTCGACCTGTACCACAGCGCCACGAGCGGCATCTTCGCCGTGCTCATCGGCGTCGTCGGGCTCTCGCTCGTCGTCGGCGGCATCGTGATCATGAACATCATGCTGATGGTGGTCACCGAGCGGACGCGCGAGATCGGCCTGCGCAAGGCGCTGGGCGCGCGGCGCTCGGACATCATGTCGCAGATGCTCACCGAGTCGGTGGTGCTGTCGGTGTTCGGCGGCGTGATCGGGACGATCCTGGGCGCGATCATCGCGATCGTCATTTCGAATTTCACGCCGATCCCGGCCGCGATCGAAGTGTGGTCGGTGGCGCTTGGCATCGGCATCACGGCGCTCGTGGGCCTCTTCTTCGGCCTCTACCCCGCGATGCGCGCCGCCCGCCTCGATCCGATCGAGGCGCTCAGGCGCGAATGAGGCGCGCGTAAGTGTCCCTCCGGTTCGGCCTCGTCAAGGAAGTCGTCGTGATGGCGTTCGACACGGTGCGCACCAACAAGATGCGCTCGGGGCTGACCGTGCTCGGCGTCGTGATCGGCATCACGTCGATCGTCGGCATGACGGCGCTGATCCGCGGCTTCGACGAGTCGGTGCGCGACCTGTTCCGCGCGATCGGGCCGAACACCATTTTCGTCCAACGCTTCGGCATCAGCAGCTTTGCGAACGGCGCCGAGATCCGGGATCTGCTGAAGCGGCCGACGCTGACCATCTCCGATATGCGGGCGATCGAAGAACAGGCGCAGACGAGCCAGTTCGTGGACGTGCAGCTCGGCGGCGGCGGCCCCGGCTCGGTCCAGCAGCGGGTCTTCTACGGCACCTTGAAGACCAAGCCGCTGATCGTGTTCGGGACGAGCGAGAATTTCGCGCAGGGCACGCGGATTCCGGTGCTGAGCGGCCGCTTCTTCAACGGCACCGAGGTGCAGTTCCGCAAGAGCGTCGCCATGCTGGGCAACACCGCGTATCAGCTGTTGTTTGCGCCGAGCGGCACCGATCCGATCGGCAAGACCATCCGCATCGGCAAGGAGCGCTTCGAGATCGTCGGCGTCTTCGACAAGCGGCCCGCCGCCGGCGGCTTCAACCTCGGCCAGGACGATTTCATGGTGATCCCGTACACCGCCTACGAGCGCGTGTTCGGACTGCACGCGGTGCGCGTGTCGAAAACGGCGGTGTTCGTGCCGATTCAAATCGCCGTGATTCCGCGCGACGGCGTCACCCAGGAGGCGGCGATGGCCGACCTCGAGCGCATCATGCGCAGCCGCCACGGCCTCAAACTCGATCAGCCCAACGACTTCGATCTGCTCACGCAGGACGCGTTCCTCAAGATCTGGGACAAGATCAGCCAGGCGACGTTCTTCGCGCTCATCGTCATCTCGTCGATCGCGCTGATGGTCGGCGGCATCGGCGTCATGGCGATCATGTCGATCTCGGTGACCGAGCGGACGCGCGAGATCGGCGTCCGCAAGGCGCTCGGCGCCCGCCGCATCGAGATCCTCTTTCAGTTCCTGATGGAAGCGGCCTTCCTCACGTCGCTCGGCGGCGTGCTCGGCATCGTCCTGGGCAGCGGGCTCGGCTGGGCCGTGCATTTCGCGTCGGGCTTCCCCATCTCGCTCCCCTGGTGGTCGTTCGCGATCGGCCTCGGCTTTTCCGCGTCGGTCGGCATCTTCTTCGGGATGTGGCCCGCTTTCAAAGCGTCGCGCCTCGATCCGATCGAAGCGCTGCGGTACGAATAAATGGCGATTCGATTCGGGCTGGTCAAGGAAGTCATCGTGATGGCGTTCGACACGGTGCGCACCAACAAGATGCGCTCGGGCCTGACGGTGCTCGGCGTCGTCATCGGCATCACGTCGATCGTCGGCATGACGTCGCTGATTCGCGGCTTCGACGAATCGATCCGCGATCTGATGCGGCAGATCGGCCCGGACACGATCTTCGTCTACCGCTTCTCGTTCGCCAGCTTCAGCGGCGGGGCGGAAGTGAGGGAGCTGCTCAAGCGCCCGAACCTGACCGTCTCGGACATGCACGCGCTGGAGGAGCAGTCGAGCACGCTCCAGTTCGTGGACATCCAGCTCGGCGCCGGCGCGACATTCCAGCGCGTCTACTACCGCGATCAGAAGACCAAGCCCATCATCGTCTTCGGCACGACCGAGAATTTCGCCGAGGGCACGCGGATCCCGTTCCTCGCCGGACGCTACTTCAACGGCACCGAAGTCCAGTTTCACGCCAGCACCGTGGTGCTGGGATACACCGCGTACAAGAAGCTGTTCGAGGACACCGGATTCGATCCGATCGGGAAGACGGTGCGCCTCGGCAGCAATCGCTTCACGGTCGTCGGCGCGTTCGACAAGCGCGCCAACGCCGGCGGGTTCGGCAGCGGCGCGGACGACTTCGTCGTCATTCCGTACACCACATACGAGGGGATTTACGGCCTCAAGCCGGTCCGCGCCCTGCGCACGGGCACGACGATGCCGATTCAGATTGCGGTGGTGCCGCGGGACGGCGTCACCCGGGATCAGGCGATGGCGGACGTCGAGCGCGTGATGCGCATCCGGCACGGCCTGAAGCTGGATCAGCCCGACGACTTCGACATGGTCACGCAGGACTCGATCCTCAAGCTGTGGGACAGCATCAGCCAGGCGACGTTCTTCGCGCTGCTCGTCATCTCGTCGATCGCGCTGATGGTGGGCGGCATCGGCGTCATGGCGATCATGTCGATCTCCGTGACGGAGCGGACGCGCGAGATCGGCGTCCGCAAGGCGCTGGGGGCGCGCCGCGCGGAGATCCTGTTTCAGTTCCTGATGGAAGCGGCGTTCCTCACGTCGCTCGGCGGGGTGCTCGGCATCGCGCTGGGCAGCGGCATCGGCTGGGCCGTG
>Ga0193726_1001732_pt1 | contig 16134 bp, 12 predicted proteins | sample H2c1metaG_FD_144928 | JGI IMG/M metagenome (GOLD analysis project Ga0193726, IMG submission 144928) | Soil microbial communities from a riparian zone of the East river system, Colorado, United States - H2c1 | ecosystem: Environmental > Terrestrial > Soil > Riparian zone | place: USA: East River... | reverse complement strand
CGCGGCGAGCATCGTTCCCCCGGAGACCTGGGAAGGCTGGCCGGGGTTCGGCGAAGCCGACGAGTTCGGCCGGCAGATACTTCCCGGTGAGGCGGGTGCCGACGGCTTCTATTATGCTGCTTTAACAAAACAATGACCGCCACGCGCTTCAATCAGCAGGGCCTTGACCGCCGTAGAGGACGACTCCTAGCGCGACGCGCGAGTTTAGCGTGCGCGCTGCTCGCGACGGCGCTGTGGGTGCAGCCGTTGCGCGCCGACGGCTTGGAGGGCCGCTTCGAGGTTCGCTCGGCGGACCTGGAGCTCAAGGACGGTGTCTATCACTTGAACGCGCGCTTGGACTTGCCGATCAGCGATGCGGTGCGGCGCGGCCTGACCGAAGGGGTGCCCTTGTCCCTGGAACTCGATCTGGACATCAAGCGGGTGCGCCAGTTGCTGCCGAATTCCAGCGTCGCCGAACTGACGCAGCGCTACCATTTGCAATACAACGGCGTCAGCGCGCGCTACATCCTGCGCAATGACAACAGCGGCCAGCAAGAGTCCTTAGGCACGATTGATGAGGCGATCGAACATCTTTCCGAAGTGCACAGCCTGCCGGCATTGGACAAGGCGCTCATTGCCCGCGACCGCCGCTATGAGGCTAACGTGCGCGCCAAGATCGATTTCGGCAGCGTGCCATTCACCATGCGGCTGCTGATGTTCTGGGTCAGCGATTGGCATCGTGAGTGCGACTGGTATGCTTGGACTTTCCAGCCATGATCCGCAAATACGGTTCAACCGTCTTGGGCTGCATCGGCGTTGCGCTGTGGATAGCCGCGCTGTTCATGCTGGCTTCGGCTGCGCAGAATACCGAGAAGTTCGACAAGTGGCTGCCATGGATCCTGCTGGTCAACATCTCCGGCGTGCTCACGCTGTCCGTGCTGCTCGCCGGCAAGCTCACGCGCCTGGTCCGCGATTACCGCAGGCATGTTCCCGGTTCGCGCCTCAAGGGACGCACGGTGGCGATATTCAGCCTGCTGGCCGTCGCGCCGATCTTGGTGGTTTATTATTTCTCGCTGCAATTCTTGAATCGCGGCATCGACAGCTGGTTCGAGAATGAAGTCAGCCAAGGACTGAAGGACACACGCGAGTTGTCGCACGCCGCCCTCGATGTGCGGGTGCGTGAATTCCTGCAGCACACCGAACTGGTGGCGCGTTCGCTGTCGGGGTTGTCCAACTATCAGCTCGCGGGCTCGCTGGATCGCCAGCGGCAAGACAGCACCGCGATCGAATTCACCGTCGTCGGAGCCCAGGCGCGAATTGTCGCCACCAGCTCCGACCGGCCGATGGATGCGCTGCCCGTGCCCGCGACGGACGAGATGATGCTGCAGTTGCGCCGCGGCCGCCCGTACGTGAGCCTGGACACGGATTCGGTGGGCGGCTACGTGATCCGCGCCGCGGCGCCCATCGAAGACAGCAGCACGGGTCCGCGGGTACTGATCGCGCTATATCCCGTGCCGCTGCAGTTGAGCCAGCTCGCCGATACGGTGCAGCGCTCCCTGTCCTCATACGCACATCTGGTGCAAATAAGGCAGCCGCTCAAATCGACTTTTGTATTGATCTTGAGTTTTGTCGTGTTGATGTCGTTGATCGCCGCCGTGTACGGCGCCTTCTTCGCTGCGCAGCGTTTGGTGCAGCCGGTGCAGGACCTGATCGCCGGCACGCGCGCGGTGGCGAAGGGCAACTACGACACCCGGTTGCCGCTGCCGGGACGCGATGAGCTGGGTTTTCTCGTGACCTCCTTCAACGACATGACCAAACGCTTAGGGCGAGCCCGCGAGGAGACGCGCCGCAGTCAGCAAGCGGTGGAGGCCGAGCGAGCGGGACTCGCCGTCATTCTCGCCCGCCTCTCCACCGGCGTGGTCTCTCTCGAGCCGGATCTGAAAGTGCGCACCGCCAATCAGGCGGCGAGCGCCATCCTGGGCGTCGATCTGGAAGCGGCCATCGGCAAGCCCTTCGACGAATCCATCAGCGACAACACTCTGTTCACGCAATTCTTGAGTGCCATCAAGCAGCGCCTGCAACCGGAGCAGTTGGATTGGCGCGAACAAATCGAGCTGCTGTCGGAGTCAGGAAAGCATGTATTGATGTGCGCCTGCACGGCGCTGCCCAACGATGCCGGGGGCGCGGCCGGCGTGGTGCTGGTGTTCGACGACATCACCACATTGCTGCAGGCGCAGCGCGATGCCGCCTGGGGCGAGGTGGCGCGCCGCCTGGCGCACGAGATCAAGAATCCGCTGACGCCCATCCAGCTATCCGCGGAGCGGATGCGGCGCAAGTTCTTGGGCAGCATGAACGCGCAGGATGCGCAGATCCTCGAACGCGCGACACACACCATCGTGGCGCAGGTTGATGCGATGAAGCAGATGGTCAATGCGTTCAGCGAGTATGCGCGTGCGCCCGACATGCATTTTTCGCGCTTCGACCTGAACCAGCTGATCACCGAGGTCGTGGATCTTTACCGAGTCCAGGCCAGCGGCGCGGAGATGAAACTGCAGTTGAATCAGCACCTGCCGCTCATTTCGGCCGACCGCATGCGCATCCGGCAAATCCTGAATAACCTGGTCACCAATTCGCTGGAAGCCCTCGAGGGCAAGGCCGGCGCTCGCATTGAATTCGAAACCCAGCTCGCCGACGATGCTCAGAAACAGGGAGCATCGGTCGCAATCGTGGTGAGCGACAACGGCCCCGGATTTCAGCGGGACCTGATCGGGACCGTATTCGATCCGTATGTGACCAGCAAACCCAAAGGCACGGGCCTCGGGCTGGCAATTGTCAAAAAGATCGTGGAAGAACACGGCGGGCGAATTGAGGCGGATAATCAGCGCTCGGGGGGCGCCCGCGTACGAATTCTATTGCCGCTCGGCGACGGCGCGCGCTCCGCGGGCTCCGTCAAGCCGCGCACAGGTGAACACAGGAGAGAACGCGTATGACCGCTTCGAGAATATTGGTGGTGGACGATGAGGCGGATATCCGCGGCCTGCTCAAGGAGATTCTCTCAGAAGAGGGCTACGACGTGGAAATCGCGGCGGACGCCAGCCAGGCGCGTTCGTCGCGCGCGATGCAGGTCCCGGACCTGGTCCTTCTGGATATTTGGATGCCCGACACGGATGGCATCACGCTGCTGCGCGAATGGTCGGTCACGGACGGCTACGATTGCCCGGTGGTAATGATGTCCGGCCACGGCACGGTCGAAACCGCCGTCGAGGCCACCCGCCTCGGTGCGTTTGATTTCGTCGAGAAGCCGCTGTCCCTGACCAAGCTGCTGCGCACCGTGGAAAGGGCGCTCGACGCAGGCAGGCGCAGGCGCCTGTCGGCGCGCACTCAAGGGTCGGCCCTGGCCGTGCCCATCGGCAAGGCGAAAATTACGCAGACGCTGCGCGAACAAGTACAGCAGGCAGCCTCGAGCTCATCTCCGGTCCTGCTCGTCGGCGAGCTGGGGTCGGGACGCGAGGCCTACGCGCGCTACTTGCATTCCCTAAGCGCTCGCGCGGCGAAGCCGTTTTTCACCGTGGTGGCGGCCAGCCTCGGGCAGGATCCCGCGGCGGCGCTGTTCGGCAGCGAGCGCGACGGTAAAGTCGAGCCGGGCGCGTTCGATCAGGCGATCGGCGGCTCGCTGTACGTCAGCGGACTGGAGGATTTGAACGCCAATGCACAACGCGCCCTGGTCGGGGCGATCGAGCAGAATGGTTACACGCGCGTCGGCGGCCGGCAGCGCCTGCAGCCCAATGTGCGCTGGATCAGCTCCGCACAAGAAGGATTCGAGTTGCGCGCCTCGCCGGAGCCGTTTCGACGCGATCTGCTCGCGCATCTCAACGTGATTACGTTGCGCATCCCGCCGCTTCGCGATTACGCCGAGGACGTGCCCGATCTGTTGCGCTACTACGTCGACCGTCTGGTCGATGAGCAGCATCTGCCGCTGCGGCGCTTCAGCGTGGCTGCGCAAAACCGGCTGCGCAATTATCCCTGGCCCGGAAACGTGGGCGAACTGAAGAACCTGGTTCAGCGCGTGCTGATCCTAGGCTCTGGGGAAGAGATCCGGCTGGAGGAAATCGAACGCGAGCTGGCCGTGAAAATGGCAGTCGATGAGCCCCTGGTGAAGCAGGACCTGCTGGCACTGCCGCTGCGCGAAGCGCGCGAACAATTCGAGCGCGCCTATTTGCAGCAGCAACTGCTGCTCTGCAACGGCAAGGTGGGCCAACTGGCGAAAAGAGTGGGTATGGAGCGAACTCACCTGTACCGCAAGTTGCGGGCATTAGGCGTCGATTTTCGCCAATTAGGCGAGGATTAGCCGCCAAACACCGCTCCCTCGGACAACCTTGGGCGCGGTACCTTGACACAACTTAACATTGGCGCCAGCGCTCCTGGCATACTTCGCCGCGATTCCACGAACTAAGGGGATAAAAAGATGGAAGCGACCGTAGCGGGCGTATCGGTGTTGCGCGCCGAGAGCCGTAGTTTTTATGTGTGGATGGCCGGCGCCTTCCTGTTGGTTGCGTTCGGCGGCTTCACGCCAACCTACTGGGCCAAGGTTGCGACCGGCACTTTCCATGCTGAACCCATCATTCACATTCACGGCATGTTGCTATTCGCGTGGACGTGTTTCTTTTTTGTTCAGACCGCGCTGGTCGCGTCCGGCCGCACGCTCGATCACCGCGCCTGGGGACTGGCGGGCATATCTCTGTTCAGCATCATGATGTGTTCGATTCTGGTCGGCGAGGCGACGGTCCTCAAGCGCTTCGAGGCGCTCGGGCAAGGCGACGCGGCGCGCCGCTTCGCGGCCGTGACGCTGTGTGCCTGGCCGCTCATGGCCGCCATGTTTACATTGGCGATCGTCAATATACGCAAGCCAGAGGTGCACAAGCGTCTGATGGTGCTGTTGATGGTCGGGATCATGACGCCGGCGATCGCCCGGGTATTCCTCACCTTCTTCGCGCCGCCGGGCCTGGCCGGCCCGCCGCCGCCCTTCGTCTCCATACCTCCCGGGCTGGTCGGGATATTGTTGCTGGTGGTTGCCATGGTTCACGACTGGCGTACGCGAGGCCGGCCTCACCCGGTCTATGTCTATGGCGGGTTGGCTCTCGTTGCCCAACTGGTGGGGGCCGTGGCGATCTCGGGAACGCCGGCCTGGATGCACATCGCGAAGGCCTTCCAGACTCTGGCGGGCTAGACATCAGTACTCCGGCAGTGTGAATTCGTCGGGTGCCACACCAACCGGTCAAAATCACTGGGCCGAAGTACTTGCTAGTCGCCCACCCGAATCACCAGCACGTCGACATCTGCCTTGCGCAGGATTTGGCGCATCCGATTGAGATCGTCGAGCTTGGAGATGGGACCGATGCGGATGCGATGCCACGTGTCGTTATCCACCGTTACCTTTTGCACGTTGGACTCGATGCCCTGCAGCGCCAGCTTGGCACGCACGCGGTCGGCATCGGCGAAGTTCTTGTACGAGCCGGCCTGCAGCACGTAGGTGCCGCGGCGGGTCTCCGGGATGGATTTGATATCCGGCCTCACGTCCTTGTCCTTCTCGGGCACCACCACCTCGAACTTCGGCAGCATCTCGTAGAAAGCGTAGGACTTCGACTCATCGGCTCCCGAGTCGCCGGCCTCGGGCGGCTCGTTGCCGTGAGTTCTCTTTTTGATCACCTTGTCGGCGCCGGCCTGCGGCGCATCGAGCCGATGATCCTTCAAATACACGATGCCGGCCACGGCAACCCCCAACCCTAAGCCGCAGGCGAAACCGATCCAACCGGAAAAGGCGGCGGGCTTATTGCGTTTGGTTTTGTAGTCTCGAGGCATGATTGGCTTAAGGCTAAGCTCCGTGAGCTACATGGTGTCGGGCGCGGAGACGCCCAACAGCTTCAGGCCGTTCCGGATCACGATCTGCGCCGCCAATGCAAGATCAAGCCGCGCATCGCGGCTGCCTGAATCCTCGACGATGAATTGATGCGCACTGTAATACGTATGGAAATCATTGGCGAGATCGCGCAAGTAATGCACCAGCGAATGCGGCGCGCGCTGCGCCGCGCACTGCTCGATGACTTCTGGGTAGGCGCTGATGCGCTTGATCAATTGCTGCTCCTGCGGTTCCATGAGCTTGGCGAACGAAGCGATGCCATGCCCGATGTCATGCGTGAGCCCGCGCTCCTTGAGCTGGCGCAGGACGCTCGAGACCCGGGCGTGCGCGTACTGGATGTAGTACACCGGGTTTTCGTTGGATCGGGACTTCGCCAGTTCCATGTCGAAGTCCAAGTGCTGGTCGTTGCTGCGCATCACGTAGAACAACCGCGCCGCATCGTTCCCGACCTCCTTGCGCAAGTCCCGCAAGGTGACATAGTCGCCCGATCGCTTCGACATCTTGGCTTTTTCGCCGCCGCGAAACAGCGAAACGATTTGCATGAGAAGCACTTCGAAGCGTTCGGGCGGGCCGCCGAGCGCCACCAAACCTGCGCGCAGGCGGGCGATGTAGCCGTGATGATCGGCGCCCCAGATGTAGATCAAATGCTCAAAGCCACGCTCGAGCTTGTTCAGGACATAGGCGATATCCGACGCGAAGTAGGTCTTCAAGCCATTGTCGCGCACGATGACGCGATCCTTCTCGTCGCCCAAATCCGTGCTCTTGAACCACAGCGCGCCGTCTTTAAGATAAGCGTGTCCCGATTTCTTCAGGGTATCGATCGATCGGTCGATTGCACCGCTGTCGCTCAAAGAGCGCTCCGAAAACCAGCAATCGAAGGTGACGCCAAATTCGGCGAGATCTTCGCGAATGTCGCCGACAATGCCGTCGAGCGATGTTTTCAAGACGCGTTCAAAGGCGGCGTCTCCGATCAGCGCACGTGCGCGCGTCATGAGCGCATCGATATACACGTCCTTGTCGCCGCCTTGCGGCTCATCGGGCGGCAAGTCCTTGAACACTTCCGAAGCAGCATGCTTGAGAGCGGTCCCACAAGCTTCGAACAATTCTTCGCCGACGGCAACCAGGTATTCGCCGACGTAAGCATTGGACGGAAAGGCGAAATGCTCGCCGCAGCGTTCCAGATAGCGCAGCCAGGCGCTGACCGCCAAAATATCCGTTTGGCGGCCGGCATCGTTGATGTAGTACTCGCGTTCGACATCGTAGCCCACGGCCTCGAGCAGATTGCTGACCGTCGCACCGAATGCCGCATGCCGGCCGTGGGCGACGTGCAAGGGCCCCGTGGGGTTGGCCGACACGAATTCCACTTGCACACGGCGCCCCGCGCCCACCGCGGAGCGGCCGTATGCTTCCCCATCCTTCAAGACCTTGTCGATCTCGAGGGTGTACGCGTCGCTCTTCAAGAAAAAATTGATGAAGCCCGCGCCGGCAATTTCGACCTTGTCGATCGCATCGCTCGAAGGCAGAGCGGCCACGAGTGCTTGCGCGAGCTTGCGCGGATTCTGCCGGGTAGCCTTGCCCAATCGCATGGCGAGATTGCTGGCGAAATCGCCGTGCTGCGCATCGCGCGTGTTCTCGACCTCGATACGTACGCCGCGGGCCGTGCCGGCCACCAGGTCTTCGGGAAGCGAATCCAGCGCGCGCTTCAACAGTGCTTCGATCAAAGTCTTCAAAGGGATCCCAAGAGTGGCAAAGGCTGCGCAGTTTACCGCAAAGCGCTCAATCGACTTCCAGAGGATCCACGTCGATCGACCAGCGCAGACCTTTGGGACCGGCCAGCGCCTCCACCTGCGGCAGCCAGCGGGCGAGAAAACGCTGCAACGAGGACCTAGCGGTGGTCTCGATCAGCAAATGCGCTCGGAAGTGATCGGCCCGGCGCGCGATCAACGCGGCCGCGGGGCCGAGGATTTTGACTGCGCCTTCCTTGGCCGCCGACTCTTTCGAAGAGGACTCTTTGGTGGAGGACCCTTTGGTGGAGGAGTCATTGGCGGCGGACTCATTGAGCACATGGCCCAGCGCCGCGGCGGCGCGCAGATACGAGTCCAGTCCGGCGCTGTCCTTGGCCTCGGCGCGCAGCAGTGCGAGGCGCGAGTAGGGCGGCCATCCGGCTTCGCGGCGCTCTTCCAGCGCACTGGCCGCGAAGCTTTCATACCCTTCCGCAATGAGCCGCTGCAGCAGCGGATGTTCGGGAAATTGGGTTTGAATCATCACTTCTCCGGGCCGCGCTTCGCGCCCCGCTCGCCCCGCCACCTGCGTGATGGTCTGCGCGAGGCGCTCGGTGGCGCGAAAATCGCTGGCGAACAGTCCCTGATCGGCATCCAGGATCACCACCAGCGTGACCTCGGGGAAGTGGTGTCCCTTGGTGAGCATTTGCGTGCCGACCAAGATGCGCGCATCGCCGCTGTGCACGCGCTCGAGCACGCTTTGGATGGCGCCGCGGGCCGACGCGGTGTCACGGTCGAGGCGCGCCAGCGGCGCGTCGGGGAACAGGCGCATCAGGGTCTCCTCGACCCGTTCCGTACCCTGGCCCACGGGCAGCAATGCCTGACCGCAGCTCGCGCAAATCGTCGGCACCGGTGCCTGCGCACCGCAGTGATGACAGCGCAGCTGGAGCGCCCGGCGGTGCAAGGTCATGCGCGCATCGCAATGCGCACAGGGAGCGACCCAGCCGCAGGAGTTGCAGAACAAGCTCGGCGCGTAGCCGCGCCGGTTCAAAAACACGATGACCTGGCCGCCGGCCTTGAGATGTTGATCGATGGCCTGCATGGCGGGTGTCGAGAGGCCCTGATCGGCCGCATGTCTTCTCAGATCCACCAGCGACATGCGCGGCGGCTGCGCGGCGCCGGGCCGCTGCGGCAGGATGTGCTTGGCATAGCGTCCGCCGGCGGCATTTTCCAGGGTTTCCAAGGAGGGGGTGGCCGACCCGAGAATGACCGGTACGCCGGCGCCGCGGGCCCGCATGACGCTGAGGTCACGCGCCGAATAGCGAAAGCCTTCATGCTGTTTGTACGACGCGTCGTGCTCCTCATCGACGACGATCAACGCGAGTTTGGGCATCGAGGTGAACACCGCGGAGCGCGTGCCGATGATGATCCGCGCCCGCCCGCTGTGCGCCGCGCGCCACGCATCGCGGCGTTCACTGTCGGTGAGGCCGGAGTGCACGACCGCGACGCCCCCGCTGAAGCGGCGGCGAAAGCGATCGACGAGCTGCGGCGTCAAGGCGATTTCCGGTACCAGCACCAACGCCTGGCCTCCCTGCGCGAGGGCTGCAGCAATAACCTGTAAGTACACCTCGGTCTTGCCGCTGCCGGTCACGCCGTACAGCAGGTGCACGCTGAAGGCGGACAGTGCGGCGAGAATGGTCTCGACCGCTTGGCTCTGAGCGCCGGTGAGCGCAAGTCCGGGATGAGTTCGGTACGACCCAGCCGCGCGCCTCCAAGGTCTTCAAGTGCGCGCGCTTGAAAATTTCGGTGACCTGGGCGGTGGTGGCGCTCGAGCGCTCCGCCAACCATGACAGCAAGGCGCGCTGTTGCGGAGCGCGACGCGAGCTGGGGCGCGCGAGTTCCTCGCTTCCCGCCTCGGTGAGGCTCCAGAGTTCGATACTGGCCGAGACGGGTTGCCCGTCGCGCAGGCTGACCGGCAGCGCGGCGGAGTAAACCTCACCGATGGGGTGGTGGTAGTACTCTGCCGCCCAGCGCAGCAGCTCGAAGGTGACCGGATCGTAAACCGGACTTTCATCCAAAAATTCGAGCGCGCTCTTGAGTTTAGCCGCGGGCACGGCGGATTCGGCCACGATGCCAACCAAAATGCCGATCAGACGTTGACGGCCGAACGGGACCAAGACCCGCACACCCAAGGGGGGAAGTTCTTGCGCCTGAGTCGACGGCGGCAAGTAATCGAACACCTGGCGCAGCGGAGTGTCGATGGCGACCTGCAAAATCATCGAATTCTTGTCCACAAAAGTTGTGGATAACTCTGTTGAGAAGCGGGGGTCATTTACCCTAAGTGCCCGTTCCGTTTCGGGTCCTGTCAAATTGGTTAGAAAATAGCAGAAATCGAAATGAATCTTTTAAATTCAAAGGATTACGTCCCCCACTGGATGCCGCGCTAAAGGTTTGATCGAAAATATTGCAATGGGAGTCACAATCGATGTGCGTAAGTCGCTGATCTTGCGCCCTTAGCGACGTCAACCATCCTAAAGGGTACGCGTTTATACCTGGAACGGAGATGATACGCATGGCCCGCTTTGGTACGCTCAATACAGCTTGGATGGTCTGGGATAATCCCGCTCCAGCACCTGGGGGAGCGGCGGTCCTGGAGTACACGCAAGAACTGGAGAAATTCCTGGCGGAGATCGAGCGCCGCGCGTTTCGCATGGCGCAAGTCGCGTTGCGTGACCCTGACGATGCCCTCGACGTGGTGCAAGATGCGATGCTCAAGCTCACGCGCAATTATGCGTCGCGTCCGAGCGCTGAATGGCGGCCGCTGTTTTATCGAATTCTCGAAAACGGTATCCGGGATTTGCAGCGCCGCAGGACGGTGCGCAAACGCGTCATGACGTGGTTGCCCGGTCCCAAGGAGGATCCGGATAACGAGGCGCAGGATCCTTTGGAAAATGTGGCCGATGCGGCGCCGGCCATACCTGAGAGGCTGATGCAGGCACAGGCCATGCAGCAGCTGGAAGAATCGCTGCGAGCCTTGCCGACGCGGCAACGCGAGGCTTTTATGTTGCGCAATTTTGAAGGAATGGACGTTGCCGAGACGGCGAGCACCATGGCGTGCTCGGAAGGCAGTGTGAAGACGCATTATTCCCGCGCGGTGCATGCGCTGCGCGAAAAACTCGGCGAGGTTTGGTGATGGGCGAACAAGTTAACGATGCTTTCGAAAAGCGTAGCCGGGCACTGTTTCAGGACAGCGTCGAAGGACTCGATATGCGCACTCGCTCGCGCCTCACGCAGGCACGCAGCGCGGCGCTCGAGGCGGCTGCAACCCGCCGGCCGTGGGCTTTGGGCTGGAAAATCTGGACACCTGCAGCCGGCGTGACCGCCGCGGCCATTTTAGGCGTGGTGCTATGGATGGGTTCGCCGCTTCATCATCAGGCCGGCACTTCGGCCGACGCGCAGTCGAATTTCGAAGACCTTGACCTTCTCGCCTCGTCGGATGAAGGTTCAGCAGATGCGATGGATATGCTGCAAGACGATATCGATTTTTATGATTTTGCGGACAGAGACGCGAATCCGGGACCGGCTGCCTAAATTGCATTTCACGGGATCGGGCAGGGGCGGGTTGCTGCTCTGTGTGTTGTGTGCGACTGCAAGCGCTACGCCGCCGCAGGCTCCGCAGGATCCGCCGGCTTCGCCGCCGGCCGCAACGCCTGCGACGACACCGGCGCAATCGACGGCGCCGCCGGATGATGGGTTTCTCGAGTTTTTAGGTTCGGATGATGTGGGTGATGCAACTTGGTGGGAATTCTTCAAGAGGGCGCCGCCGCGCGGGAGTGATCCTCCAGCACCGCCGCCGCAGGATGCAAAGAAATGATCAGGGCATGGTTTGTCTGCGCAAGTCTTCTCGCTGCCGCCGCCGGTTTTGCGCAGGCCCCCGTGTCCGCGCCGCCCGCGGCCGAACCGCCTGCGGCTGCTGCACCCGCGCCGGCCCCCACCCCGAGAGCGTGGGGCTCTCTGTCGCCTCAGCAGCAGCAGTTGCTGCAAAGCCATCAGGGCGAGTGGAACAGCCTGCCCCCGGATCGGCAGCAGTCGCTCGCGAGAGGCAGTGAGCGCTGGCTGTCGATGACGCCGCAGCAGCGCGCCGGTGCGCAACAGCGATTTTCGCAGTGGCGCGCCATGCCGCCTGACCAGCGTCAGCTGCTGCGCCAACGCTGGCAGCAGTACAGGTCGCTGCCGCCGGAGCGGCAGCAGCAGCTCCGCGAATCCTTCAATCGCTTCCGGCAAATGCCGCCGGAAAGACGCATGCAATTGCGCCAGCAATGGCGTCAGATGACGCCGGAGCAGCGTCATCACGCCACGCAGTCCATGCACCAGTCCATGCAGCACGGCGCGCCGCCGCCGCAGCACCGCCCTCCGCGGTAAGCCCTTACTTAAGCGTCGCAATTTTGAGCAGTTCACGGCAGCCCAGAATAGGACGCCGCTCGACATCACGTGGCATAAGCCATGCGCTGTATCTCAAACTCGATCAGTGTTTTCGGCGCCGTGATGTCACCTGCTCCAGTGTTCAGCGCTTAAGGTTGGTAGCTGCGCTCCGCGTGGGCGCTCACGTCTTCCGGATAAAACAGCACGTCCCGAAAGCGACCTTGAGTGAACATCAGCTCTTGATCGGTGAAATGAGGAGAGGCGGGATCGCCGCTCTCGCCGCCGCTCATGAGGGCTTTCGCATGAATGGTCGGACCGAAGTCCACGGCAGCGATAAAGCTATTGCCGGTGGAACCGTAAATTTTCTTCGTCGTGCGCGGTTTCGACCAATCGAAGGACGCCAAGGCGCCCCATAGCGAGGGCGCAAAGCCCACCGGTAGGCTTGGGCGTGCGTCGTCAAAAGGCTGCACGATGTCGTCGGTCAAGCGCTGAAAGCGACTGATCTCACCCCAGGGTATTTGCCAACGGCCGAAGTCGCGCTGCAACTTTTCGAGCGCGGCGCTCAAGGCCGTGAGGCGTTCGGCGTCGGTGAGTTTATCGACCAAGTAATCATAGACCGGTTCCTCCGCATCGCGGGCCACTGCGCCTTTGCGTTCGATCAGTTCCTGGCCCCAAAAAATCGCCACCGCCGTCGGCACCGAATCTGCGGAGGTACGCCGGTTCCAATCTCGCAAGGCCGCGATGGCCTCGCCCAACGCCGCACGCTGCGGATCGGCGGCGGGTAGCGCGTCGAAGCTTAAGATCAGCGGCGGGAGCAGCACATCGAATGCGGTCAGATGTCCGTCATAGCCTGCGGCGATCAAACTGTCCAAGGTCACATTGTGGATATCGCGCAGCACTTCGACGGCGTGAGGGCCGCGCGGATTCTCGCCCTTGGTCCACATGTACCGCGGGTAGTTCTCACGTTTGGGACTCTGGTCGCCCGCGGCGGAGAACGGCCAATTGTTGCTGTTGAACAGCCAGCCATTGCTGGGATTGAGCAAGGTGATGGTGTCCTCGACGGCGTGAGGTCCCTGCCATTCGGTGGCGGGATTGCTGCCGTCGACGGGATGGGTGAAATCAAATGCGGTATCGCGCTTCGGTATGAAGTTTCCATGAAAATACGCGATGGTGCCGTTGGCGTCCGCATACACGGTATTGTTGGACGTGTCGGTGCGCATGTCCTGCGTCTTGCGGAACGAGGCGTAGTCGCGGGTCTTGGTGCGCAGGTACGATTGCGACAACGCGGGCACTGGATCGACCAACAATTTGACGGCGATCCACTTGCCGTTCTCGGCGCGAACAATCGGGCCATGATGGCTGTGATAGACCGTGAATATTCGCTTGCCGAGGCCGCCGGCTTGTTTGAAGGGGATGGTGACCTGAGTGACTCTTAGTTTTCGCAGCCCGTCGCCATACTTGTAGTACAGGCCGTCCGGTTTTTTCACGAGATTTTCCGCGTATTCGTCGATGGCATCGCCGCCATACGAGGTGTGCATCCAGCCGTTGTGCGGGTTGAATCCCTGATAGACGAAGAATTGTCCCCAGGTGACCGCGCCGTACACGTTCAGGCCCTGCTCGCTGACCACCTGCAATTCCGAACGAAAATAATAGGACGTATGCGGATTGATCCAAAGCATCGCATGGCCGGACGCACTCCTACTGGGCGCGATGGCGAATCCATTGGAACCGCCGGGATTCTCCTCCGGGACGAATGGCTGCGAATTCTTCGACGTGGGCGGCGTCGGCTGCCCGTAGAACTTCTCCAGCTTGGCCAAATCGACGCTTTCGACATCGCCGCCGATGCTGCCCTCGGTGAAGGACAGGGCCATCCAGGGCTCGAAGTGATGGATGACCTTCGGCGCCACGTTTGCATGTTTCGACAGGTAGTAATTGAGGCCATCCGACCAGGCGATCATCAAGGTTTTAAGCCACGCGGGGCTGCGGCGGTACTGCTGCTGCAACGTCGCGGCATCGATGAACAGTCTTTCACGCAGATCGCTGTAAATGGCGGATTCGCCTTCCGCCTGCGCGAGCCACCCCAGACCATTCAAATAATTGCGTTCGATCCGATTGAAGTCGTCCTCGGCCTGCGCGTACATCATGCCGAATACGGCGTCTGCGTCGGATTTCCCGTAGATATGCGCAATCCCCCAATTGTCGCGGGTGATGTGGACATGCGCGGCGTGTTGCCGCCATCGCGCGTCTTGGCCGGGTGCCGCTGCTGCTGTGGCGGGTGCGGCGGGCGCGGGTGTTGCGCCTATGCCGATCATGCACAACCCTGCCAGGAATAATAATTTCATTTCGCTTGACCCTCCTCGGCGTAGCATCGCGCAATGCGCATTTCTTTGCCCGTTGTTTTGTTCCTCGCGATCGCGTCATGCGGGCCGGTGCGAGGCGCGGCCACCTTCAGCGTGCCGGATTCAAGTCTGCCGGATCCTCTGGTGTTCATCGCCTACGGCGATATCCGGTTCACCAAGTCAAGCGAAACCGCAGCGAGTTCGCCGGGCGTGCGGCAGGCAATGATCGCCAAGATTGCCGCGGAGAACCCGGCGGCGATATTCATCAATGGGGATCTGCCGTGGCACGGTATTGCCGATGACTATGCGGTGTATAGCCGCGAGACACGCGCCTGGCGGGCTGCGCATTTGCGGGTGTACCCGGCGCTGGGCAACCATGAGTTCTCCGCGTGCACGGAACCGATTTGCCTCGATCGTTGGTGGGATGCATTTCCCGAATTGCGCGGCCGCCGCTGGTATTCGGTTGCCATCGGCGCCAAAGTCGTCGGCATGGCATTGGACAGCGATGCCTCGCTCTTGCCGGGAAGTGAACAGCGAATATGACTCCGCGGTCCGCGTCGTTCTGATCGTCATGCATCATCCTCCCGTGGCGGATGTGCAAACGGTGAGACTCGTGGACCACAATGCGCGCCAGAATGAACAATCGCTGGCCGAGTATCTGGGCAAAGCGGCCGCCCATTCGACGGCGCGCTTCGTGGTGAGCGCGGGCCATATCCATAACTACGAACGCTTCGCGCAGGACGGGGTGATGTACTTGGTGTCGGGCGGCGGCGGGGCGACGCCCTATGATCTCGACCGCACCGCCGCGGATCTTTATCAAAATACGGATTTTCCGAACTACCACTACGTGCGCTTCGAATTGCGCTCAGGCACGCTCAAGGGCGAGATGATCCGCTTGGAGGACTATGCCGCCGCCAGGCCGAAGCAGTGGAAAAGCAGAGATCGGTTCGAGATCAGCCTGCGGCCTTGACCGCTTGGATCAGCTGGCTCACGGCGGCCTGCGCGTCGCCATACACCATGCGGGTTTGATCGAGGACGAACAGCGCATTGTCGATGCCTGAGAATCCCTGGCCCTGGCCTCGCTTGATCACGATGACATTTTTTGCCTTGTCCGCACTCAGGATCGGCATGCCGTAGATCGGACTGCTCTTGTTGCTGCGAGCGTCCGGATTCACGACGTCGTTGGCGCCGATGATGAGCGCCACGTCGGCCGTCTCGAATTCTGCGTTGATTTCATCCAGATCCGAAATCAGATCGTAGGGCACCCCCGCCTCGGCGAGCAGCACGTTCATGTGACCCGGCATGCGGCCAGCCACCGGGTGAATGGCAAAGCGCACTTTCACGCCGTGATCGATCAGTAGTTGCGCGAGCTCCCACACCTTGTGCTGAGCCTGCGCCACCGCCATGCCATATCCGGGCACGATGATGATCTTTTGCGAGTACGCCATCATGACGCCTGCGTCGGAAGCCTCGATGGCCTTTTGCGTGCCGGTCACGCCGCCGCCGCTTTGCGCAGAGCTTTCGCCGAAATTAGAGAACAGAACATTGCCCAGGGACCGGTTCATGGCCTTCGCCATCAGCTGCGTGAGCAGAGTGCCCGCCGAGCCGACCACGGTGCCGGCGATGATCATCGCCGCGTTGTTGAGTACGAAGCCTTCGAAGCCCACCGCAAGTCCGGTGAGCGCGTTGTACAGAGAGATGACGACCGGCATGTCGGCGCCGCCGATGGGCAGCGTCATGGCAACGCCTAAAATCA
>Ga0193726_1001731_pt1 | contig 16136 bp, 12 predicted proteins | sample H2c1metaG_FD_144928 | JGI IMG/M metagenome (GOLD analysis project Ga0193726, IMG submission 144928) | Soil microbial communities from a riparian zone of the East river system, Colorado, United States - H2c1 | ecosystem: Environmental > Terrestrial > Soil > Riparian zone | place: USA: East River... | reverse complement strand
GAGGCACGAGCGCATGACGCAGGTACTGCCGCCGGGCGCGGGGACCATCGTGGTCACCGGGGCCGCCGGGCTGATTGGGACCATGCTCCGGAAGCGGCTGGCCCGGCCGGGGCGGGTGCTGCGACTGGTCGACATCGCGCCGCTCTCCCCCGGCCCCGGATCCGGCTCCGGGTCCGGGGCCGGGTCCAGCGAGGAGGCGATCCAGGCGTCGGTCACCGACCTGGCCGCGATGACGGCCGCCTGCGCCGGGGCGCAGGCCGTCATCCACCTCGGCGGCGTCCCCGGGGAGGCCCCGTGGGAGCAGATCGCCGAGGTCAACATCAACGGCACCTACACCGTTTTCGAGGCGGCCCGGCGGGCGCGCGTCGGCCGGGTGATCTACGCCTCCTCCAACCATGCCGTCGGCTTCGCGCCCCGGTCGTCCTTCCCGGTGCCCGACTACGCCTTCCCCGCGCCCGACACCTACTACGGCGTGTCCAAGGTGGCGGGCGAGGCGCTGGCCGCGCTGTACCACTCCCGGTACGGCCTGGACGCGATCTGCCTGCGCATCCTGACCTGCGACGACCGCCCGCGGAACGCTCGCGCCCTGTCCACCTGGCTCTCCCCCGACGACGCCGGGCGCCTGTTCGAGGCGTGCCTGACCGCGCCGAACCCCGGCTTCCGGGTCGCCTTCGGGGTGTCGGCCAACACCCGCGGCGACTACGTGAGCCTGGCCGAGGCTCAGTCCCTGGGCTACGAGCCGCAGGACGACGCCGAGGCCTATGCCGCCGAGATCATCGCCGCCAGCGGCGAGCCTGATCCGGAGCACGACCCGCTCCTGGCCCACCTCGGCGGCCCGTTCTGCCTGCCCGAGTTCGACGCGGACCGGCTCGCTTGAGCACCGCCGGCTCCCCCGCCGAGCCCAGGCTGCCCGTGCCGTCCGCGGCGCCCGTGCCGCCGGGGCGGATCGAGTCCGTCACCAGCGCGCTGTACCGGCTGCCGATGCCGCGGCCCTGGGGCGAGGTCGACAGCCAGCACCTCATCGTGACCGAGCTGCGGACCAGCACCGGCGCTGCCGGCACCGGGTTCAGCTGGGCCGTCCGGGCCGGCGGCCAGGCGATCCGCGCGATGGTCGACGCCGACACCGGCCCGGCCGCGATCGGCCTGCCCGCCGTCCCGGAAGCGACCTGGGACCAGCTCTGGCTGGCGCTGCGCGAGGCCGGCGGCGGCATCACCACCCTCTCGATGGCGGCCGTCGACATCGCGCTGTGGGACCTGCGGGGCCGGGCCGCCGGCCTGGGGCTGCCCGACCTGCTCGGCCGCCAGCGCAGCCAGGTCCCCGTCTACGCCAGCGGGGTCAACCGGCACCTGACGCTCGCTGAGCTGGCCGACCGCACGGCCGAGCAGGTCGCCGCCGGGCACACCCGTTTCAAGCTGAAGGTCGGCTTGCCCGACCTGGCCGCCGACGTGGAGCGGGTCGCGGCCGTGCGCGAGGTGATCGGCCCGCAGCGGCTCCTCATGGTCGACGCCAACCAGCTGTGGGACCTGCCCGCCGCGCGGCGGGCCGCCGCGGCCCTGGCCCCGTATGACATCTACTGGCTGGAGGAGCCGCTGCCGGCCGAGGACTTCCGCGGCTACGCGACGCTGCGCCAGTCGATCGGCATCCCCCTGGCCGCCGGCGAGAGCCTTTACACCGAGGCGCAGTTCCGCGAGCTGCTGCTGGCCGGCGCGATCGACTTCATCCAGCCCAACGTCTGCCGGGTCGGCGGCATCACGCCGTTCCTGCGGATCGCCCGGCTGGCCCGCCAGTTCAGCATCCCCGTCATGCCGCACCTGCTGCCCGACATCTCCGGCCAGCTCGCGATGTGCCTGCCCCTCCCAGCCCTCGTCGAGGACATCGACGAGGCCTCCTTCGCGGCCCTCGGCGCGCTGGCGCAGCCCAGCGGCGTGCAGATCACCGGCGACGCCCTGACGGCCAGCCCGGCGGCCGGCCACGGCTTCACCTTCGCCACCGCCACCATGCAGGAGGAACCCGCCTGACGCGGCCCGGACGTACGACCAGCACCCTGGCGGTCACCAGCGGTGACGACCGGCGTCCGTGACGGGCACCGCCGGTGACGGCCTGCGCCGGTTACGGCCAGCAGCCGGGCCGGTTTGCTCTGGATGGGCCTGCTGAGGACCAGGTCCTCGGCGAACCGATCAGCGGCGGTAGGACGGCATTCCCGGCTTTACGCCGACGGCGGGGCCGCAGCCGCTGGAGCGGCGGCCCGGCGGGGGCGGGCGACCAGCTCGCCGCCGCAGTTCGGGCAGGTGCCGCTCATGGCCGTGGCGCACTCAGCGCAGAACGTGCACTCGTAACTGCAGATCCGCGCCGGACCAGCGGCCCCAAGCGCCACCTGGCACCGCTCGCACTGCTCACGCATCTCCAGCACGCGACGCTCCTCGCAACGTGCGGCGCCATGGCTCGGCAGCCGTCGCCTCAGCCTGCCACACGCCGCCGCGCCGGAATCTGCTGCCGGGCTGGCGAGGCCCTCACCCCGAGTAACGCCCGCCACACCTCCCCCAGGCGTGAAGAACTGGGGCGAGCGTGCGCGGGCCCGGCGGCGGGGCGACAGGACGGGATCTGGGCGGGTCGTGGCACGCTGAAGCCATGACGGGGACGGCCAGGAACCTGGGACCGGGCAGCGGCAGCGCGCCCGAGGGCAGCAGGCCCGGTGGCACCTCGCCCAAACGTCCCACGCCGGATAGCTCGGCCCCCGCCACCGGACCACGCCCAGACTCAGCCCCCGCCAGCGCACCACGCCCGGCCCCGGCCCCGGCCGGCGCCCCACGCACGGACCCGCCCCCCGCTCCGGCCCGCGCACCACGCCCGGGTCCCGGCCCGGCCAGCGTGCCGCCGGACCGGCGGGCGCCTGACCGGCTCGGGCCTGACCGCTTGCTGCCTGTGCACGGCACCGGCGGCCGGCCGCACCCGCGGGCCGCGGCGGCCGGGAGCGGGACGCCGGCGGGCAGCTCCGCGCAGGACGCCCCGCCGGCCGGGGACGACGCGCCCAAGACCCGGCAGCCCGGCACGGGCCGGGTCCGGGACGCGACGATCGCCCGGCTGGAGCAGTCGATGAGCGCGCTCGGCGCGGCCGCGATGGCCTCCATGGACCGGCGGCTGCCCTGGTTCCGGGCCATGTCCGCCGAGCACCGGTCCTGGCTGGGGCTGGTCGCGCAGGCCGGGGTGGCCGCGTTCGTGGACTGGGTGCGCCATCCCGAGCGGAGCCGGCCGGCGGTGGCGGGCGAGGTGTTCGGCACCGCGCCGCGCGAGCTGGCCCGGGCCGTCAGCCTGCAGCAGGCGGTGGAGATGGTCCGGATCATCATCGACGTGGTCGAGACGCAGGTGGACGAGCTGGCCGCGCCGGGCGGCGAGGGGGAGCTGCGCGAGGCCGTGCTGCGCTACACGCGGGAGATCGCGTTCGGCGCCGCGCAGGTCTACGCCCGGACCGCGGAGGCGCGCGGCGCGTGGGACGCCCGGCTGGAGGCCCTGGTCGTGGAGGCGCTGGTCCGGGGCGAGGTGGACGAGGGCCTGCCGTCCTGGGCGGCCGCGCTGAACTGGTCATCGGCCCCGGTGTCGGTGATCGCCGGCTCCTCCGGCGGCGAGGAGCCCGCGGCGCTGATCGACGAGCTCGGGGTCATTGCCCGGCGGGCGCGGCTGGACGTGCTGGCCGGGGTGCACGGGCACCGGCTGGTGGTGGTCCTCGGCGGCACGGCTGACCCGCTGGCCGCGGCCCGGCAGTTCGCGGGGCGGTTCGGGCCCGGGCCGGTAGTGGTCGGCCCGGTCGTCGCCGACCTGGTGGCGGCCACCGGGTCGGCTGCCGCCGCCCTCGCGGGGCTGCGCTCCGCCGCGGCGTGGCCCGACGCGCCCCGGCCGGTCCTGGCCAGCGACCTGCTGCCCGAGCGGGCCCTGGACGGCGACGTGCTGGCCCGGGCCGAGCTCGTGGAGCGGGTCTACGAGCCGCTGCAGCGCGGCGGCGGGGCGCTGCTGGACACCGTGCTGACCTACCTGGAGCTCGGCAGCTCCCTCGAGGCCACCGCACGAACCTTGTTCGTGCACCCCAACACCGTGCGTTACAGGCTGCGCCGGGTCAGCGAGCTCACGGGGATCCTGCCCGGCGAGGGCCGGGGCGGATTCTCACTGTGGGTAGCCGCGGTGTACGGCAGACTCGCGGATAAGCACCCCTAGTTTGTAGGCTCTGTACATGATCTGAGCGCGAAACTTCGTGCTCTCCGACATGGATATGGCGGACTCCTACAGTGCAGGCTGGAACAATGCTCGTGATCGCCGCGCCCGGCCAGGGCGCCCAGACACCTGGGTTCCTCTCCCCGTGGCTGGAGCTGCCCGGCTTCGCCGACCGGCTCGCCGCCTGGTCGGACCTGGCCGGGGTGGATCTCATCCGGTGCGGCACGACGGCAGGCGCCGACGAGATCCGGGACACCGCCGTCGCCCAGCCGCTGCTGGTGGCGGCCGCCATCGCGGCCGCGGAGGCGCTGGCCGGCGACCAGGTCCCGCTCAAGGGGCTGACCGCGGTCGTGGCCGGGCACAGCGTCGGCGAGCTGGGGGCCGGCGCGATCGCCGGCGCCATCTCCCCGGAGAACGCGATGCGCCTGGTCAAGGTGCGTGCCCGGGGTATGGCCGCCGCCGCGGCCGCCGTGCCGACCGGCATGACCGCGGTCCTCGGCGGGGACCAGGACCAGGTGCTGGCGGCCATCGAGGCCCACGGGCTGACCCCGGCCAACATCAACGGCGCGGGCCAGATCGTCGCGGCCGGGACCCTGGAGGCGCTGGCCGCGTTCGCCGCCGACCCGCCGCCGAAGGCGCGGCTGCGGCCGCTGTCGGTGGCCGGCGCCTTCCACACGAGCTACATGGCGCCGGCCGTCGAGGCCCTGGCCCGGGCGGCGGCGACCATCCCGTCCAGCGACCCGGTGCTGCCGCTGCTGTCCAACCTGGACGGCGCCCGGGTGCGGACCGGCGCGGACTGGCTGCAGCGGATCGTCGCGCAGGTCAGCTCCCCGGTCCGGTGGGACGACTGCACGCAGGCGATGGCGCGGATGGGCGCCAGCGCGCTGATCGAGCTGCCGCCCGCCGGCACCCTGACCGGGCTGGTCCGGCGCGCCCTGTCCGGCCTGGAGATCCTCGCCCTCAAGACGCCGGACGACCTGCCCGCCGCCCGGCAGCTGCTCGCCGAGCACGCCAACGCCCCGGACGGGTCCCAGGCGCCGGAGTGGCGGCTGCTGGTCGCGCCCGCGGCGGGCACGTTCCGGGCGGCCGCCGGCGGCGCGCAGGCCGCGGGCGCCGCGGTGGCGGCCGGAGCCGCGCTCGGCCAGGTCGAGGCCCGCGGCGGCGGCCACCCGGTCGCCCCGACGTTCGCCGGCACCATCATCGAGTGGCTGGTCGAGGACGGCGACCCGGTCGGTGCCGGGCAGCCGCTGCTGCGCCTGCTGCCCGACGGCCGCGAGTGAGCCGGCCCGGCGCCGCGGCCGCGCCATTACCGCCTGAGCGGGCCTGAGCCGCTGCGTCCCGCGGCCGCGCCCCGCCTGCCCCGCAGGCGTCCTCCCATCACCCACAGCGAAAGGCAGAAGCAGGCCATGCGAGTCACCCAAGGCCGAGCCGGCGCGCGAATCCTGGCCTTCGGCGGCTACCAGCCGGCCCGGGTCGTCACCAACGACGAGCTCTCCCAGGCGATGGACACCAACGACGAGTGGATCCAGGCCCGGGTCGGCATCGCCAGCCGCCGGGTCGCCGGCCCCGACGAGAGCCTGGCCGACATGGCCGCCGCCGCGGGCGGCAAGGCGCTGGCCGGCAGCGGCTTGTCCCCCGAGGACATCGACCTGGTCATCGTCGCCACCTGCACCCCGGAGGCGCCGATCCCCAACACCGCGGCCACGGTGGCCCGGCGCCTCGGGATCATGGCGCCCGGTGCCTACGACCTGAACGCCGCCTGCGCGGGCTTCTGCTACGCGCTGGCCGCCGCGAGTGACTCGGTGCGGGCCGGCACCGCGACCAACGTGCTGGTCATCGGGGCCGAGAAGCTGTCCCAGTGGGTCGACTGGACCGACCGCTCCACCGCCATCATCTTCGCCGACGGCGCCGGCGCGGCCGTGGTCAGCCCGCTGGCCGACGAGGACGACGAGTCCGGCATCGGCCCGGTGGTGTGGGGCAGCGACGGCGACATGGCGGACAAGATCGTCATCAGCGACCGCAACTCGTTCATCCACCAGGAGGGACAGGCCGTCTTCCGGTGGGCCACGACCGCGCTGCACCCGGTGGCCAAGGAGGCCTGCCGCCGCGCGGGGGTCGACCCGAGCGAGCTGACCGCGTTCATCCCGCACCAGGCCAACCTGCGGATCATCGAGTCGATCGCGCGCCGGCTGGGCGCCCCGCAGGCCATCGTCGCCGACGACATCGTGACCGCGGGCAACACCTCGTCGGCGTCGATCCCGCTCGCGCTGTCGCGGATGGCCGAGCGCGGTGAGCTGCCGTCCGGCTCGCCCGCCCTGCTGCTCGGCTTCGGGGCGGGCATCTGCTACGCCGCGCAGGTCATCACGGTACCCTGACGCCGCCCGGCGAGAGGCAAGCCGCGGCCGGCCGCCGGTCGGCCGCCGGCCCGAACAACACACACACAAGGAGCACCAGACTCATGGCGATGACGGAAGCGGAAATCCTGGCCGGCCTCGGCGAGATCATCGACGAGGTCGCGGGCGTGCCCGCGGACCAGGTGACGCCCGAGAAGACCTTCGTCGACGACCTGGACATCGACTCCCTGTCGATGGTCGAGATCGCCGTCGCGGCCCAGGACAAGTTCGGCGTCGAGATCCCCGACGACCAGCTGAAGGACCTGAAGACGGTGCAGGACGTCGTCAACTACGTCAAGCGGTCCGAGGTTTCAGCCTGACCGGGAGCGAGCCGGCGCGGCGCGGGGACCCCAGCACCGCGCGCCGCGTGTCTCCCCGCCCGGCGCGGCGTGCTGGCTGGGCACGCCGCGTCACCCCGGAGGCCGGCCCGGCGCGGGTTCCCGCGCGCCGCGCCCGGTTTCCCTCGCACTGAAGGAGCAGAAGGACTGTGGGCACAGAACGGACGCGCGTGGTCGTGACCGGCGTCGGCGCGATCACGCCGCTGGGCGCGACCGCGCCCAGCACCTGGGAGGCCATGCTGGCCGGGCGCAGCGGGGTGACCGCGCTGACCGACGACTGGGCGGCCGAGCTGCCGGTCAAGATCGCCGCGTGGGCCGCCGCTGACCCGGCGACGCTCATCGACCGGGTCCAGGCCCGGCGCCTGGACCGCTGCGAGCAGTTCGCCCTGATCGCGGCCCGCGAGGCCTGGGCCGACGCGGGCGCCCCGGCGGTCGACGGCGACCGGCTCGGGGTCGCGGTGTCCAGCGGCATCGGCGGCATCGCGTCCACCCTCAGCGCCTACGACACGCTCCGGGACAAGGGCTGGCAGCGGCTGTCGCCGTTCACCGTGCCCATGCTCATGCCCAACGGCGCGGCCGGCTGGATCAGCATCGAGCTCGGCGCCAAGGCCGGCGTGCACTGCGCCGTGAGCGCCTGCGCGTCCGGCGCGGAGGCCATCGGCTACGCCATCGACATGATCAGGTCCGGCCGCGCCGACGTCGTCGTGGCCGGCGGCACCGAGGCCGCCATCATCCAGCTGAACCTGGCCGCCTTCGCCGCGATGCGCGCGGTTTCCACCCGAAACGAGGAGCCGCAGCGCGCGTCCCGTCCCTTTGACAAGGGTCGCGACGGGTTCGTCCTGGGCGAGGGCGCGGGCATGGTCGTGCTCGAGTCGGAAGAGCACGCCGCGGCCCGCGGCGCCACCGTCTACGCGGTCGCCGCCGGGGCCGGGTACTCGGCCGACGCGCACCACATCGCCCAGCCCGACCCCGACGGCACCGGGATCCGCAGCGCGATGCGCCGGGCGCTGGCCGACGCCGGCGTGCAGCCCGAGCAGGTCGTGCACGTCAACGCGCACGCCACCTCGACGCCGCTCGGCGACGTGGCCGAGGCGCTGGCGGTCGCGGCCGTGCTCGGTGACGCCGCGCCGGGCGTGGTCCTGTCCGCCACCAAGTCGATGACCGGCCACCTGCTCGGCGGGGCCGGCGCCATCGAGTCGGTGGCGTCCATCCTGGCGCTGCGCGACCACGTCGCCCCGCCCACCATCAACCTCGAGGACCCCGACGACGACGGCGGGCTGACCATCTCGCCCGAGAAGCAGGAGCTCCGCGCCCGCAGCTCGGCGCCGATGGCGGTCATCAACGACTCGTTCGGGTTCGGCGGAGCCAACGTGGCGCTCGCGTTCACGGCCCGCTGAGCCGGGGAGGCCCGGCGTGACGATCATCGAGGGCCGGCCTGCCCCCGCCGGCTCGTCCCGCGCCCCCGCCCCGCTCGGCCGGGACCCGCAGGCCCGGCTGGCGGCGCTGTTCGATCCCGGCACGGTGCAGCTGCTGCTGCCCGCCGACGACAGCGGCATCCTGGCCGCCCAGGGCCTGATCGACGGCATGACGGCGGTCGCGTTCGCCAGCGACCCGCGGGTCCAGGGCGGCGCCATGGGCAGCGCCGGCTGTGCCGCGGTCGTCACCGCCTACGACCGGGCGGTCGAGCTGGGCGCCCCGGTCATCGGCCTGTGGCACTCCGGGGGCGCCCGGCTGCGCGAGGGCGTCGAGAGCCTGCACGCGGTCGGCCTGGTGTTCGCGGCCATGACCCGCGCCTCGGGGAAGGTGCCGCAGATCTCGGTGGTGCTCGGCCCGGCGGCCGGCGGCGCCGCCTACGGCCCGGCCCTGACCGACCTGGTCATCCTGTCCGAGCAGGGCCGCATCTTCGTCACCGGCCCGGACGTGGTCCGCAGCGTGACCGGCGAGGACGTCGACATGGAGCGGCTGGGCGGCCCGGAGCCGCACAGCCGCCGGTCCGGCGTCGTGCACGTCGTCACCGGCAGCGACGCCGAGGCGCTGCGCCAGGCCCGCGAGCTGGCCCTGCTGCTGGGCCGCCAGGAGCCCGCCGCGGCCCCCGCGCAGCTCCCCGACACTGACGTGGCCGCCTCGCTGCCCGCCGCCGCCCGTCGCGCCTACGACGTGCACCCGGTGCTGGACAGCCTGCTGGACGCCCCGCCCGCCGAGCTGCACCCGCGCTGGGCACCGAACATCGTCACCGCGCTCGGCCGCCTCGGCGGCCGCACCGTCGGCGTGGTCGCCAATAACCCGCTCCGGCTCGGCGGCTGCCTGGACGCGACGAGTGCCGAGAAAGCCGCCCGTTTCGTCAGGATGTGCGATGCGTTCGGGGTGCCGCTGGTCGTCGTGGTCGACGTGCCGGGGTACCTGCCGGGGGTGGGCCAGGAGTGGGACGGGGTCGTGCGGCGCGGGGCCAAGCTGCTGCACGCGTTCGCCGAGGCCACCGTCCCGCGGGTCACGCTGGTGACCCGCAAGGCGTACGGCGGGGCCTACATCGCGATGAACTCCCGGTCGCTGGGCGCGACCCGGGTGTTCGCCTGGCCGGGCGCGGAGATCGCGGTCATGGGCGCGGTGGCGGCCGTCCGCATCCTGCAGCGGCGCGCGCTGGCCGCGGCGCCGCCGGAGAAGCGGCACGAGGTCGAGGCCGAGCTCGCCGCCGAGCACGAGCGGGCGGCCGGCGGCCTGGACCGGGCCGTGGCGCTGGGCGTGGTCGACGAGGTGATCGAGCCGACAGCGACCCGGCAGGCCATCGCCGCCGCCATCGCGGCCGCCCCGGCCCGCCGCGGGCAGCACGGCAACATCCCGCTCTAGCTAGCCCCCCGCCGGGGCCTGGTAGGCGCGGGTGCCGGCCAGGGCCTGGATGTGGCGCGGCACCGGGTGGCCGGCGGGCAGCGCCGGGTCGGCGACGGGCTGCTGCCAGCGGGACTCCAGCGGGAGCTCGCCGGCCCACAGGCCGAGCGCGGCGTCCGGGCTGCCGGCGTCGTCGGGCGGCCCGGTGCGGATCTTCACGGAAGCCTCGCCCAGGTCGAGGGCGAGCAGCCGGGTCGCGGCCAGTTCCTTGCGGCTCGGCTGCCGGGTGTAATCCCACTGGCCGGGCGCGACATGCTCGGAGACGCAGCGCAGGCCGGCCAGCTTCTCCTGCGGGTCGGTGACGATCCGCGGCTGCCCGTAGATCATCGCGCTCCGGTAGTTGACCGCGTGCTCGAAGACCGACCGGGCCAGCACCAGGCCGTCGACCAGGGTCACGGTGACGCAGACGGCGGCGTCGGCGGCCAGGCTCTGGCTGGCCACCGACCCGTGCAGGTACAGCTGCGCGCCGTCGGTGCCGTAGACGGTGGGGACGACCATGACGCCGCCGGCCGCCGGGAGCCCGAGGTGGGCGATGAAGCCGGCCGCGAGGACGGCGTCCAGGGCGGCGCGCTCGGTGCGGCCCTGGTCCTTCAGGCGGTGATGGCTGGTCCGGGCGGTACTGGACAGGGCCGGCGGCGGGTCCCCGCCTTCGCGATGTGGCACGTCTTCCCGTCCCTGTGCTGCGGAATTAGTCGTGATCATCGTATCCGGCCACTGATTCAGGGCAACTGCGGGCAGCCGTGCGCCGGACGCTGGCTGCCTCCTCCCGGGGTGCAGGTCAGGAGGCAGCCAGTCGCCCGGCGGTTCATTACTGCGGGCGGCGCTGCTGGTCAGCACGGGGGCCGCCAGCCAGCTCAGCGCCGGCCCGGTCCGGCGGCTAGGCCGCCGCGGGTGCCGCCTTGGCGGCGGCCGCCGGGACGGGCCCCGGAGCCGGCACGCGCACCGGCGGGGCCGGCTCGGCCGCCTGGGCCGGCTCGGCGGCGCGCGGCGCGGGCGCGTAGGCCGCCAGCCGCTTGCGCAGCTTGCTCCGCCCGCGGTGCAGCCGCGACATCACCGTGCCGATCGGGATCTCCAGCATCTCGGCCACGTCGCGGTAGGGGTAGCCCTCGACATCGGCCAGGTAGATGGCCGCCCGGAAGCCCTCCGGCAGCTCCATCAGGGCCTGCATCACCTCGGAGTCGGCCACCCGGTCCAGCGCCTCCGACTCCGCCGAGCGGGCGGGCTGGGCCCCGCCGCCGAGGCCGTCGCGCGAGTCGAGCAGCTGCTCGAACTCCGCGCGGAGGGTCTGGGCGGGCTCGCGGCCGCGCTTGCGGCAGCTGTTGATGAACGTGTTCGTCAGGATCCGGTACAGCCAGGCCCGGACGTTGGTGCCCGGCGTGAAGTTGCGCAGGCCCGTGTAGGCCCGGGTCATCGTCTCCTGGATGAGGTCCTCGGCATCCGCCGGGTTCCGGGTCATCCGGAGCGCGGCCGGGTAGAGCTGGCCCCGCCACGAGGCCACCTCGCTCTCGAAGTACTCATCGTGATCGAACTGCTCGGACTGGCCGGCATGGTCGATGTGGTCGGCAACATCCGGTGCCACTGTTTACCCGCCTTCCCTCCGGTGTCGTGGCCCCGCGGGGGGCCCATAGGTCGTGTCCGGTGCTGATCGAGGGCCGTCCGGCCCTCCGTGTCGCGTCCTGCCGCCAGGGTTGCCGCAAACGTTTGCAGCCCGCGGGCAGGCATCACTTCCCGACCGCCCCGGACGGGGTCTGAGGTCCGCGCACGCAAGATCAGGGCTAGCGCACTTCAGGTGCCGCGGCCCCTCGTCTCGAGGGCCGCCTGGCCGCACAGGCCTCCGGCGCCGCCTGCCGGGCGCCTGCGAGCATGTCGCTTAAGGCCGGACCGCTAGCCGATGGCGCGAGTGGCAGGCCACCGGCCACCGCGGCGATAAGCCGCTTCGGCGATCCATGGCCCCTCCTCGGACTGACGATTTGCACCTAGGTGCCCGCGACGCTCACGATCGCGTCGACTCGAAGCATTTAAACAACGCCTCAGGGTCAAGTCAAGCGCTTCTATCAGGACAAACTACTCTCCGTAGGCACGTGGTGGGTCTCCGGCGGGCCCGTTTCGATGCCCCGGAAAAGCCGCCGCGTACCCCTTTCGCCGGACCGGAAACCCTCCCGGCACAGGCTTTCCGGGCCCGCGCGGCCCGCCCGGCCGGCCGGGTCACGGAGCCGCCGCCGGCCTCGCCGGGCGCCGGCCAAAAAAGGTCCAGGAAAAAGACCTCACGCCGGGTGCCGGCCTGACCGCGGATCGGCCTGGATCGGGAGAAATGGTGCCAAGGCGACATCGGGGCGGCGCGCGCTTATGGCAGCGCGCGCTGCCGACAGGCCGGGCGCCGGCGGCGGGTGCGGCCGGGCCGGGGGCGGCCGCGTTCCGGGTGGAAAGTCCCGGCCATCCAGGGGCGCGCGCTAGCCTGCGCCCATGGATGCTGCCGAGCCGGACGCTGGCACGCCGGTCACCGGCGCGCCGGTCGCTGGCGGGGACGCTGGCGCGCCGCCGGCCAGGGCCGGGTACGCGCGGTCGGCGGGCTCGCGGCGCGGCGAGGCGCGCCGCCGGGAACTGCTCGACCGGGTGACCGCCGACCTCGCCGCCAACGGCCTGGTGGATTTCTCGCTCCGGCGGGCCGCGCGGGCCGCCGGGACCACCCACAAGGTGCTGCTCTACTACTTCGACGGCGCCGATGACCTGCTCGGGCAGGCCGTCGTCCGGCTGCGCGACAAGCGCACCGCGGCCGGGCTGGTGGTCGGCGCGGGCGGGCCGCCCCGGACGCTCGCGGACCGGGTCCGCGCGATCTGGCCCGTCCTGGCGGCCGAGGAGCAGCGCGTCCTGGACCAGGCCATCGGCCTGTCCCTGTACGACCCGGGCCGCTACGGCCAGCTCGGGCGGGAGTCGTCGCGGGAGTACCTGCCCGTGCTCATGTCCATCTGCCCCGGGCACTGGACCGGCCCGCGCAAGCACGACGTCGCGGAGCTGATCCTCGCGGCGTTCCGGGGCTTCCTGATCGAGCTGCGGATCAGCGGCGACGCCGCCGGCGTCGAGGCCGGGCTCGAGGCCTTCCTGCGGGCGCTGGACCGGGAGGAGGCCGCCGCCGGGTAGCCGCCCGCCTCCGGGGACCCCCCTGGACAGCATGTGAACCGCGTGGTTCACTTGGAGGAGCCGGATGGGCCGGCGCCACGGGGAGGTCGACATGGGGATGGCGGCAGAGCGGCAGAAGGTCCGCTTCACCAGCGGCGGCACCGAGTGCGCCGCCTGGTACTACCCGGGGACCACCGGCGCCTGCGTGGTCATGGCCGGCGGGTTCGCGGTCACCAAGGAGCCGGCCACCGACCAGTTCGCGCAGCGGTTCCACGCGGCCGGGCTCGCCGTCCTCGCCTTTGACTACCGGTACCTCGGGGAGAGCGGCGGCCAGCCGCGCCAGGTCGCCGGCGTGGCCGGGCAGCTGGCCGACTGGGAGGCCGCGCTGGCGTACGCCGCGACCCGGCCGGGCATCGACCCGGCCCGGCTCGCGATCTGGGGCTTCTCCGCGTCCGGCGGTCACGTCTTCCGCGTCGCGGCCCGCCACCCCGCGCTCGCGGCGGCGATCGCGCAGACGCCGAACGCCGACGGGCTGGCCGCCACCCGCAACGCCGCCCGCTACCAGCAGCCGCTCGCGCTGGCCCGGCTCACCGGCCGGGGCCTCCTCGATGCCGCCGGCGCCCTCGCCCGCCGCCCGCCCCGGCTGGTGCCGCTGGCCGGCCAGCGGGGCACCGTCGCGATGGTCACCACCCCCGACGTCGCCGACGGCGGCGCCGCCCTCAACCCGGGCGGCCGGTACCCGGACTGGCAGCAGGCCGTGGCCGCCCGCTCGGTGCTGCGCCTCAGCTGGTACCGGCCGGGCCGCGCGGCGCCGCGGGTCCGCGGCCCGCTGCTCGTCCTGGCCGGCGACCAGGACCAGACCGCGCTGCCCGGCCCGGCGGTCCGCGCCGCCCGCCGCGCCCCCCGCGGCGAGCTGGTCCGGCTGCCCGGCGGCCACTACGCGCCGTTCCTGGCGCAGCACGAGCCGGCCGTCGAGGCCGAGCTCGACTTCCTGCGGCGCCACCTGCTGGAGCCCGCTGCGGCGGGTCAGCCTGTCGCCGTCGATTCCGCGCGAGGCTGAGGAGGCCGGCATGCCGCAGATCGAGCTGTCCGCCGGGACCATCGAGTACACCGACACCGGCGGCGACGGCCCCGCGGTGGTCCTGCTGCACGGGCTGATGATGGACGCCTCGCTGTGGGACGGGCCGGTCACCGACCTGTCCGCCGATCACCGGTGCCTGGCCCCGACGCTGCCGCTGGGCGCGCACCGCCGCGCCATGGCGGCCGGCGCCGACCTGTCGCTGCCGGGGATCGCCGGGCTGGTCACCGAGTTCCTCGACCGCCTCGGCCTGCAGGGCGTCACCCTGGTCGGCAACGACACCGGCGGCGCGCTCGTCCAGCTCCTCATGGCCGGCGGCGCCCCCCGGGCCGGGCGGGTCGTGCTGGTCTCGTGCGACGCGTTCGGCAACTTCCCGCCCGGCCTGACCGGCAAGACGCTCGCGCTCGCCGGGAAGCTCCCGCCCGCGCTGTTCGGCCTGTTCATGCAGCAGCTGCGGCTGCGCGCCGTGCGCCGCCTCCCGCTCGCTTTCGGCTGGCTGACCCGGCGCGGCGACGCTGCCACCGCCCGGTGGCTGCAGCCCGTGCTGCACCAGCCGCAGATCCGGCGCGACACCGTGCGGATGCTGCGGGCCGCGCTGTCCGACACCGGCCTGCTGCTGCGCGCGGCGGAGCGCCTGTCCGGCTTCGACCGCCCCGCCCTGGTCGTCTGGGCCAGTGAGGACAAGGTGATGCCGCCCGGGCACGGCGCGCGCCTGGCCGCGCTCCTCCCGGACGCGCGGCTGGTCGAGGTGGCCGACAGCTACACGCTCATCCCCCTGGACCAGCCCGCCGCGCTGGCCGGGGCCATCCGGGCCTTCACCCGCGCCCCGAGCGGCACCGCAGCCGATAAGTCGACTTAGGCGGTGCCGCCGGCGGCGCGGGCCCCGGATTATTCGAAACGGGCGGCGGCCGGGGCGGTCATGCGCCCCAGCAGCGGCAGGGTGGCCAGGATCACGGCCAGCGAGACCCCCAGGCCGGTGCCCATCAGCACGAAGTACGTGTGGCCGGGCACGGGCACGGGCGTGCCCGCGGCGGCGAGCCGGCCGACCGTGAGCACCGACACGCCCCACGCCACGCCGCCCGCGACCACGGTGGCCACGGCCAGCGGCAGCACCGTCTCCAGCAGCACCACCCGGTACAGCGCCGCGGCCGGGGTGCCGGCCACGCGCAGCAGCGCGAACGGCCGCTTGCGCTCCACCAGCCCGCCGCCCGCCGCCACCGCCAGGCTGCAGCCCGCCACCAGCAGCGTCAGCGCCACCGCGATGTAGATCAGCCGCTCGACGGTGTCGCCCACGGCCACCCGGGCCGCGACCGCCTCGCCGAAGGTGCGCGGCGCGGTGCCGGACTCCGACAGCGGCGTCTGCGCGGCCAGCACGGTCCGGACCCGTTCCAGCGCCGCCGGGCTCGCCGCCTTGACCAGGACGGCCTGCAGGCTGAGGCCCGCGTAGCCGGCCGGGGCCGCCGGGCTGGAGCCGTTCACGAACGACTGCGTCGTGTCCGAGGGGTTGTCGCCGTACATGCTGTCGGCCGGGGCCGCCACGGCGGTCAGGCCCGGCGCGCACTGGCCCAGCACGCGCAGCTGGCGCAGGCTGGCGCACGTCATGATGCCGTTGTTCTGATCCTCTCCCGGCGCCCCCGGTCCTTGCCCCCTGGGATTCGCATCCTGGCTCGGGGAGTAGATGGGGTACGGCGCCGCACCGGGGATCGCGCGCAGCCGGGCCAGCAGCGCGGCCCCGGCCTGCGGCGGCAGGCCCAGCAGGCCGACCCGCTGGCTCGGGGTGAGCGACGCCGGGCTGGCGTTCGGGCCCGGCTCGGACTGGTCGTTGGGAACGCCGCCGGCCCCGCCCGTGCAGTTGACGTCGTTCCCGCACACCGGGGCGTAGATGAACTGATCGAGCAGCACGTTGTGCAGCGCGGTGGCGCTGGTCGTGGCGGTGGTCGCGTTGACGGCCGGCAGCAGCCCGGCCGTGACCGTGCCGAGGAAGACGGCCAGCACCAGGCCGCGGACGGCGCGGAACGCGGCCCGGGGATTGTCCGCCAGGCGGCGTGCGGCCAGCAGCGACGAGGCCCCGGCCAGGGGCCGGCCGAGCACCCGGGCCGCGTTCCGCGCCGTCCGCGGCCTGG
>Ga0193726_1001730_pt1 | contig 16154 bp, 17 predicted proteins | sample H2c1metaG_FD_144928 | JGI IMG/M metagenome (GOLD analysis project Ga0193726, IMG submission 144928) | Soil microbial communities from a riparian zone of the East river system, Colorado, United States - H2c1 | ecosystem: Environmental > Terrestrial > Soil > Riparian zone | place: USA: East River... | reverse complement strand
CGATTCAGATGCTGCAAGAGCTGTTTCTCGCGACTCAGGGCGCCGTGGTCGACCACGTCATCGAAGAAACGCCCAACGAGGCGCGCTACTATGTCGGCTACGTCGCGTGGCGGCCGGGCGAGCTGCGCCAGGAAGTGGACCGGGGCCTGTGGTACGTGCTTGAGGCCGACCCCGATCTCGTTTTCCGCAAGGACCCGGGAAGACTCTGGGAAGAACTGGTGCGGCGCGCGCGCGCAGTCACCGCATCGACGTCCGGACACCGGAACACCCTCGCCGCGCTGCTGCACTAGCGTTCCAGCTTGCGTTCGCGTCGTAGCCTCTGGAAACCGCTCCGATGAAGCTTTCGCGCCGCGCCGCGCTATTTGCGCTCCCCTTGTGCTTCCTCGCGATCGCTGCATACGGGCAGGCTTCCTCGAGAACGATCTTCCTCGTCGCAAAACCTGGGATCGCCGATCCGAATTTCCAGGAAACCGTGGTGCTGGTCACCCAGGAAGAAGGTGCGGCGGCCACCGGCGTCATCGTCAACCGCCCCACCGACCGCTCGCTCGCCGAATTATTGCCGACCGAGCGCTTCAAGTCTTTCACCGATCCGATATTTTTCGGCGGGCCGGTGGCGTCGCAAGGCTTGTTCGCGGTGTTCCAGGCCGACAAGTTCGCGGGAGCGGCCGTGACCCTGCTCCCGGGACTGTATCTTGCGATCCTGCCGGATTCGGTCGACGCGCTGCTCGGCAACCCGCCGCCGAAGATCCGGTTCTTCGCGGGCTACTCCGGGTGGGCGCCGGGCCAGCTGCGGGGAGAGATCGACCGCGGCGATTGGCTGATCGTCGATGCCGACGCCGACACGGTGTTCAGGAAAGACACCTCGAAGCTGTGGCAGGACATGGTGAGGCGCTCGCGCGCGTTGCGCGCCGACGCCGCATCCGCCGTTACGTTGAGAGCGGCTACTTCTTCAAGCCGATAAGCTGCATGAGGCGCGCGAGCTCGACGTCTTCCTTCGCAATGAGATCGCCGAACTCCCCGGAGGGCATGAACGCCGGGTGCACGCCCAGCTTCTCGCAGGCTTGAGCGAATTCGGGGCTCTCGGCGGTTTTCCTGATCGAGGCTTCGAGAATCGCGACGACGGGTTTGGGCGTGCCTTTCGGCGCGGCGATGCCGCGCCAGGCCTCGAGGGCGACATCCAAACCCTGCTCGCGCGCAGTGGGCACATCGGGAAGCGCCGGGTCGCGGGTCGCGACCAGCGCGGCGAGCAGGCGCACCTGCCCCGACTTCACGTAGCCCGACAGTGCCGCGGGCAGTTGCACCACCGCGTCCACTTGCCCTCCTAGGAGGCTCGGCACCACTTGAGCCGCGCCGAAAGGCACATCGATCGCTTCGACGCCGGCGGCCCTGAACAGCGCGACCGAGGAAATATGCGTGTGGCTGCCGATGCCGGAATTTCCGACCGTGACCTCCTTGGGTCGCGATTTCGCCTCGGCGACGAACTCACCAAGAGATTTCCACTTCGAGTCGCCGCGCACCGCGATCACCGGAGATTCGACCAGTACCCGTGCCACCGCGTCGAACGCGTGGTAATCGAACGGCATCATCCCGGAGTGATAAGTCGTCGAGATCGAATTGGAATTCCAGACGAGGGAGTAGCCGTCGGGCTTCTGCGCGACGACGTACTTGTAGCCGATCGCGCCCCCGGCCCCCGGGCGGTTGAAAACGATCACCTTCGCGCCGCCCAGTTGCCTGGACATTCCGTCGGCGAGCAGCCGCGCGGTGACGTCCGCGGAGGAGCCGGCGGGAAAGAGCACCGTGATCTCGATCGGAGCCTTCTGCGGGAACTGCGCTTCCTGCGCTCTGACGGTCGTCGCCGGAAGCAACGCGGTCGCAATGAAAAGAGCCCCTGGAATCGTCACCCGTGCTTTCATGAACTTCTCCTCGCGTGTGTCAGTCATTGCTCAGGATTTCTGCAACCTCGACGCGGCGTCCTTCGCGCGCCGACACGATTCCTGCACGGATGACCGCGAGCGAAGCGGTGGCGCCTTCGCCGCCCATCTCGGGTCTGCCGTCTCCGCGAACCGCCCCGGCGAATTCCTCGAGCTCTTCCACGAAGGTATCGTTCTTCACGCAAGGGACCGGGCTTGGGCCGCTGCTGCCGCGCTTCAGCAGCCTCAGGCCCTGGTGCAGGTCGTAATAGGCGCTCGCCTCCTTGCCGTAGATGTTCATCAGGTAGTACTCGGAGGCGGAGGCGTAGCTCGCGTTGAGCGTCGAGAGGGCACCGCTTTCGTGCTCCAGAACGAGGCTCGCGACATCCGGATTGTCGCCCGGCAGCACGAGCTGCGCGAACCTTCCGTTCACGGCCTTGACGGGCCCGAGCAGGTATTCGAGCACGTCCGCATAGTGAATGCCGATCTGCAGCATCACGCCGCCCGGCATCCCCGCCGCCGTATAGCGCCAGGAGTTGAGATCGATTTTTCCGAGACGGTCGCGGCTGATGTTGGCTTCGGCGTTGACGAGCTTTCCGAACGCGCCGGCGTCGATCTCATCGCGAATCCATCGAAATTGACTCTCGCGGCGCCGTTGGTATCCCACGGCGAGCACGACTCCGGCGTTTCTGCAGGCCTCGGCGATGGCGCGCCCCTCGGAGACGTTATTGGCGATCGGCTTGTCGAGAAACACGTGCTTCCCCGCCGTGGCGGCGGCACGCGTGGTTTCCAGATGCGCGTCGTTCGGCGTGGTGTTGATGATGGCCTCGATCGACCGATCCTCCAGGATGGCCTCGTAGCTCGGCACGGCCCAGCAGCCGTATTTCGCGGCAAAGGCCCGGCGTTTGTCTTCGGAGCGCGTGTAGCAGGCGACGATTTTGAGCTTGTTCGACCGCTGGATGGCGTCGGCGAGAACGTCCGACCACCAGCCCATCCCGATGCAGGCGACCCTGAGAGGCTCGAACGCCATGGCCCTTACTTCGGGCCCGCGCCCGCTGCAGCACCGATAGCCTCGACCGCTTCGCGTGCGATGCGCTCGTCGGTCGCCCAATCTCCTCCGCTCACGCCGACGCCGCCGATGCATTCGCCTTCCACGACCACCGGGCAGCCGCCTTCCATCGCCGTCCAGCGCTCGGGGCCTGCCGCGAGCGCGAGCCCGAGCGCGTGAGCCACGTCGAGCGCCTGCCCCTGCGCGCCGTGCGAGGACGTGGGCCGCTTGTTCGATGCGGCGCACACGGCCTTGGTCGTCGCCGAGTGCAGCGAATGAAAGCGGCCTCCGTCCATGCGCTCGAGCACGATGAGGTGCCCGCCCGCATCGGCCACCGCGACCGAGATCGCAATCCCGGCCTGGCGGGCCTTGCCGACGGCCGTGTCGGCTATTTTTTTTGCGCCGGAATGGGTCAGGCGTTTCGAGGCAGCGACGAACATGAAGACCTTTCTATAAAACGAGCCGTCCGGAAAGCCCGGATTCTGCCCCGGGGGACGCGCTCCATCAAGGTCTTTATTTCAGTGCGCCACGGCTTTGTGCGCAGGCTTGGTCACGACCTTTCCGAACTGCATCGCGCCGTTGCGGTATTCGACGCGTATCACGTCTTTGGCGGCGAACCTGCCCTCGAGGATCTGTTTCGCGAGCGGGTTCTCGATGCTCTGCTGGATCGCGCGCTTCAACGGGCGCGCGCCGTAGACCGGATCGAAGCCGGCCTGGGCGAGCTGCGCGAGCGCGTTGTCGGCGACTTCGAGCCCCATCTCCAGCTTCGCCAGGCGCTCCTCGAGGTAGCGCAACTGGATCTTCGCGATGTTCCGGATGTGCTTCTCGTCGAGCGCGTGGAACACCACGATCTCGTCGATGCGGTTGACGAACTCCGGCCGGAACTGCGTTTTCACCTCGGCCATCACCGCGGTCTTGATAAGGCCGGGATCGTCGCCCTGCATCTGCTGGATCATGTGCGAGCCGAGGTTGGAGGTCATCACGATCACCGTGTTCTTGAAATCCACGGTGCGGCCCTGGCCGTCGGTCATGCGGCCGTCGTCCAGAACCTGCAGAAGCACGTTGAACACATCCGGGTGCGCCTTCTCGACCTCGTCGAGCAGGATCACGCTGTAGGGCTTGCGCCGCACGGCCTCGGTAAGGCCCCCACCCTCCTCGTATCCAACATAGCCCGGCGGCGCGCCGATCAGGCGGGCGACCGAATGTTTCTCCATGAATTCGGACATATCGATGCGGATGAGGTGATCCTCCGAATCGAACAGGAAAGCTGCGAGCGCCTTGCACAGCTCGGTCTTGCCCACGCCGGTGGGACCGAGGAAGAGGAAAGATCCGTAGGGCTTGTTCGGGTCGGAGAGCCCGGCGCGCGAGCGCCGGATCGCATCGGCGACGAGGTGCACCGCCTCGTCCTGGCCGACCACGCGCTCGTGGAGCTTCTCCTCCATCGCGAGCAGCTTGTCGCGCTCGCCCTGCATCATCTTCGAGACCGGGATGCCGGTCGCGCGCGACACGACTTCGGCGATTTCCTCGGCGCCGACCTGGGTACGGAGCAGTTTCGGTTTTGCCTGCGCCGACGGGGCCTTCTCGGCCTTCTTCAACTGCGCTTCGAGCTGCGGCATGCGGCCGTACTGGAGCTCGGAGACCTTCTGCCAGTCGCCTTTGCGCTTCGCGGCCTCCATCTCGAGCTTCAACTTCTCCATCTCTTCCTTGATGTGCTGCGAGCCGGCCACCTGCGACTTCTCCGCCTTCCACACTTCCTCGAGATCGGCGTATTCGCGCCCGAGCTTCTTTATTTCGCCCTCGATCAGCGTCAGGCGTTTCTGCGAAGCCTCGTCCTTTTCCCTCTTCACCGCCTCGCGCTCGATCTTGAGCTGGATGATGCGCCGGTCGAGCCGGTCCATGACCTCGGGCTTGGAGTCGATCTCCATCTTGATGCGCGCCGCGGCCTCGTCGATCAGGTCGATCGCCTTGTCCGGAAGAAAACGGTCGGTGATGTAGCGGTGCGAGAGCTCGGCGGCGGCGACGATCGCCGGGTCGGTGATGTCCACGCCGTGGTGCACTTCGTACTTCTCCTGCAGGCCGCGCAGGATGGCGATCGTGGCCTCGACCGAGGGTTCGTTCACCATCACCTTCTGGAAGCGGCGCTCCAGCGCCGCGTCTTTCTCGACGTACTTGCGGTATTCGTCGAGGGTGGTCGCACCCACGCAGTGCAGCTCGCCGCGCGCGAGGGCCGGCTTGAGCATATTGCCGGCGTCCATCGCGCCTTCCGCCTTGCCCGCCCCGACCATGGTGTGCAGCTCGTCGATGAAGACGATGGTGCGGCCCTCGTCCTTCGCGAGATCCTTCAGCACGGCTTTCAGGCGCTCCTCGAATTCTCCGCGGTACTTGGCGCCGGCAAGCAGCGATGCCATGTCGAGCGAGAGCACGCGCTTCCCCTTGAGGGTCTCGGGCACTTCCTCGTTGACGATGCGCTGCGCGAGGCCTTCGACGATCGCGGTCTTGCCCACGCCGGGCTCGCCGATCAGCACCGGGTTGTTCTTGGTGCGCCGCTGCAGGATCTGGATCACGCGGCGGATCTCGTCGTCGCGCCCGATCACCGGGTCGAGCTTGCCCGAGCGGGCGCGCTCGGTGAGATCGAGCGTGTATTTTTTCAGCGCTTCGCGGCTCCCTTCGGCTTCCTGGCTTCCGACCGATTCGCCGCCGCGCACCGCCTTGATCGCCTGGTCGATCGCCTTCTTGCTGCCGCCGTTCTCCTTCAGCAGGCGGCCGGCCTCGCCCTTGTCTTCGGCGAGCGCGAGCAGAAAGAGCTCGGAGGCGATGAACTGGTCGCCGCGCTTCTGCGCTTCCTTGTCCGTGAGATTGAGCAGGCCGTTCAGCTCGCGTGAGATCTGCACTTCGCCGCCGTGGCCTTCGACTTTCGGCAGCCGGGAAATCGCCTGCTTGATCGCCTCGCGCAGCTTCGGAACGTTAACGCCCGCGCGGGACAGAAGCGACGCGCTCACTCCGTCTTCCTGGTCGAGCAAGGCGGCGAGCAGATGCAGCGGCTCGATGAACTGGTTGTCCTGCCCCACGGCGACGCTCTGGGCGTCGCCCAGGGCTTCCTGGAACTTGGTGGTCAGCTTGTCGGCACGCATTTCCTTGCGATCCTGAAAATCTTTAGTTGAGATGGAAGTGGGGAGATTACGCCGGTTTTCAAGCCCGTCCCCTTGCCCCGTGATACATACTGCTGCAACGTGGCAATATCCGATCTAATATCAGCCATATAACCTATACCAACGCGGCCGATGGCGATGAAGTTCGAGCTCCAGGAGCACCTGGGCAAATACCCGATCGTGCGGGAGATTGGCAGCGGTGCGACCAGCCGCGTCTACCTGGCGCGCGACCCGTTCGCCGACCGCGAGGTCGCGATCAAGGTGTTCCAGTTCGCGGACAACATCAATCCGCAGACCGAGCGGATGATGCACAAGGCGTTTCTCGCCGAGGCGGCACTCGCCGGCAAGCTCAACCATCCGCACATCGTCGAGATTCTCGACGCGGTGGTCGAACCCGAGCACAGCTACCTGGTGATGGAGTACGTGCCCGGCACCACGCTCGAGGCGCACTCGGACGTCACCAACCTGCTGCCCCTCAACAAGGTGGTCGAGATCATTTTCAAGTGCGTCCGCGCGCTCGAGTACGCGTTCCAGCACGGGGTGATACACCGCGATATCAAACCGGGCAACATCCTGCTCTCGGAATCGGGCGACACCAAGGTGAGCGACTTCGGAGCCTCGTTTCAGCAGCGACACGGCCAGGAGACGACGCAGATCACCGGCGTGGGTTCGCCCGCCTACATGTCTCCCGAACAAATCCGGATGGAAGACGTCACCCACCAGACCGACATCTATTCGCTGGGCGTGGTGATGTACCGCCTGCTCACCGGCCGGCTGCCTTACGAGGCCGGCACCCAGGCGGGACTGAGCTACGCCATCCAGAACTCGGTCCCGGCCCGGCCGGTGACCTTGCGTCCCGACCTGTCGCCGCTGCTCGACCAGATCGTGATGAAGGCCATGGAGAAAGACCCCGCCAACCGCCACAAAACCTGGCTCGAGTTCGGCAAGGAGCTCAGCCAGGCCTTCAGCACCTTGCGTCTTTCCGGTGCCTCGGTTTCCGATTCGCAGAAATTCAACGAACTGCGCGACCTGTCGTTTTTCGAGGATTTCGACGACGTCGCCCTGTGGGAGGTCGTGCGGATCGGCAGCTGGAAGACCATCGAGGCGGGAACCGTCATCATCCGCGAGGCCGACCAGGGCGACAGCTTTTACCTCCTGATCGACGGCGAAGTCGGCGTCTCGCTCCTCGGGAAGCAGCTCAACACCATCAAGCCCGGAGGTTGCTTCGGCGAGATCCTGTACTTTATCGGCGGCATGGGACGCCGCACGACGACGATCACGGCAGCGGGCGAGATCACGGTAATGGAGATCAAGGCCGATGCATTGCGCGCTGCCACCGACACCTGCCAGGTCGGGTTCAACAAGGCGTTCATGCGGGTGCTGGTCGAACGCCTGACTCAGGCGAACTTGAGGCTCGCCGGGCGCGGCTAGGCGACTTGGTATTGCTTGCTCTCAGGGAGAAAAGGCGATGAATCCTCAACTCATGCTTGCCGTCGCGATCGGCGGCGCAATCGGCTCGGTTGCGCGTTATCTGGTCGGTCATGGCTCGGCAAAGTTCTTGGGACTGGCGTTCCCGTGGGGAACTTTGATCATCAATATCGCGGGGTCGTTCCTGATCGGTGTCTTTGCGGAATCATTTGCCCTTAGATGGGACGCGCCGCAAGCGGTGCGGGTGTTTCTTACGGTCGGTATTTGCGGAGGTTTTACGACGTTTTCGACGTTCTCACTGGATGCATACGTGCTGATGGAGCGCGGAGAGTTTTGGTCGGCAGCCGCCTACGTGATCGGATCGGTGGTCCTGTCCATCGGGGCACTGGTTGCCGGGCTGCATCTGATGCGCGCGGCTTTGTAGATCGGGACGGTGCGTGTTAGCCGCGCCGTCTCTCAGGCGACGCTAGACTTCGGCGGCTCCCAGCGTTGCGCGGCTTCGTCGTCGGAAGTGCGCGCTTCGACCCAGCGCGCGCCCTGCGGAGTCTCTTCCTTCTTCCAGAACGGCGCGCGGGTCTTCAGGTAGTCCATGATGAACTCGCAGGCGGCAAAGGCCTCGCCGCGATGGGAGCCCGTGACGACGACGAGCACGATCTGATCGGCAGGTTTCAGCTCGCCGACCCGATGAATCACGAGCACGTCCATCACGTTCCAGCGGCCCTTGGCCTCGGCAACGATTTTCTCCAGCGCCTTCTCGGTCATACCGGGATAGTGCTCGAGCGTCATCTTCGTTACCGCCGCGCCGTCATTCGCGTCGCGGCATACGCCGATGAAGCTCGCCACCGCGCCGATCTTCGGGTTGTCCCGCCGGAGCGCCGCCATCTCTGCGCCCGCGTCGAAGTCCTTCGTCTGTATGCGCACGGGCACCGTCAACCTCCCGTCACCGGAGGGAAGAATGCCACTTCATCGCCGGGCTTCACGGATGTCGTCGGCTGCGCCATTTCCTGGTTGACGGCGACGCGCAGAGCCTTGCCCTGGGCCAGCGCCGCCTGCCAGGCGCCGCCCCGATTCATGAGCAGCGTACGCAGGCCCGCGACCGTGGACGTCGCGGGCGAAATTTCGAGATCTTCGCCGGGTTTGCCCAGCTGCTCGCGCAGGCTCGCCAGGTAAAGGATCTTGATTTTCATCGATACAACTCCGAATACGGCATGAACTTCACCATGTCCCCTACGCGGATGGCATGTTCGGCGGGATTGTCGACCAGTCCGTCCGCCCAGGCGGTGGACATCAGCACCGCGGAGTCCTGGGTGGGATAGAGATCGAGTCCTCCGCGCGCGTTCCATTTTACGCGCAGGAACTCGCGCCGGGAATCCGGTTCGAGCCAGTCGAAATCGGCGCGCACGGGAATCGCGCGGGCTTGCACGTCGGTGATCCCTTGAGTCTTGAGCAAGAACGGCCGGACGAATATGAGGAAGGTCACGAAGCTCGACACCGGATTTCCGGGCAGCCCGATGAAATTCGCCTTACCCACCCGCCCGAACGCAAGCGGACGGCCCGGCTTCATGGCGATCTTCCACATGAGGAGCTCGCCTTCGGCCTCGACGGCGGGCTTCACGAAATCCGCGTCCCCCACGGAGACGCCGCCGCTGGTGACGATTACGTCGCACTCGCCTGCGGCGAGGCGCAACACCGCCCGCGTTGCGTCGAGCGAATCTGGGACGATCCCGTAGTCGCGAGTCTCGCACCCGAAAATTCCCGCGAGGCCGTCGAGAGTGAATCGATTCGAGTTATAGATACGCCCCGGCGGCAGCGGGTCGCCGGGCATCACCAGCTCGTCGCCCGTGAAAAACAGCCCGAGACGTACTTTCCGGTAGACGGGAAGCGAAGCGATGCCGACGGAAGCGGCGAGGCCCGTGTCCTGGGGCCGCAAGCGGATTCCAGCAGGAAGCACTTCCCCGCCCGTGGGAATATCGCTGCCGATGAGACGGATCCATTCGCCGGACTTGGGTATTTTTTTCACCACGACCGTATCGCCCTCGGCGACGCCGTGCTCCTGCATCAGGATGGCATCGGCGCCCGCGGGAATCGGCGCACCGGTGAAAATGCGCGCCGCGGTCCCGGGAGCAAGCGGCTTGCCGATCGAACCGGCCGGAATTCTCTGCGTCACTTTAAGCCGCGTGTCCGGCCGCTGGAGATCGGCGCTGCGCACCGCGTAGCCGTCCATCGCGCTGTTATCCATGGGCGGCACGTTCATCGTCGAGCGCTGCGCGGTCGCAAGCACCCGGCCGGTCGCAGACAGAGTCGGCACCGTTTCAGTCTCGGCGACAGGATGCGCACCGGCGAGAAGTTGTCGGAGCGCCTCGTCGACGTTGAGCAAGCCCTTGTTCATACGAATCCGTTGTAGCTCAGGATGAAATTTCCTATGCCCTCGTGATCGTTCAGGTCGAAGCTCGGCAAGCGGGTTTCGAGCACGGTATCGGAGGCGATGGCCACAATATGCTCGTCCTCCGGATGCAGCAGCGGCTTAGCGTTTTCCCGGCGCCAGAGCTCGAGCTTGGGCAAGGGCGAGCGCTTGTAGCCCTCGACCAGCAGCAAATCGCAGGGCGAGACGCGCTCGATCTGCTCCTCGAGCGACGGTTCGGGTTCGCCACGCAGCTCGTGCATGATCACCCAACGCTTTTCGGACACGAGCATCACCTCGCTGCAGCCGGCTTCGCGATGGCGGTAGGAGTCCTTGCCCGGACGATCGACGTCGAAGCTGTGGTGCGCGTGCTTGATGAGCGACACCTTCAGGCCGCGCCCGACGAAGCGCGGGATGAGCTGCTCGATCAATGTGGTCTTGCCGCTCCCAGACCATCCCGCGAATCCGAATATTTTCATCCCCAACCAAGCGAGCCGACAGTGCCGGCGAAAAACGTCATTGTATCAGCGCGTCATTCCCAGACGGATATAGCGAGGAAGATGGCTCACTTCGCGTTCGGGAAGAACAACTGCTCGCCGCCGATCTTGTACTCGGCGATGGTCTTCTGGCCCTCGGGCGAGATGACCCAGTCGACGAACGCCTGGCCAAGATCTTTTTTCACATTGGGATGCTTGGCGGGATTCACCAGCATCACTCCGTACTGGTTGAACAAGCGCTTGTCGCCTTCCACAGCGATGACGAGCTCGCCCCGGTTCTTGAACGAGATCCAGGTCCCGCGGTCGGAAAGAATGTAGGCGTTCATCGCCGCGGCCGTGTTGAGCGCCGGGCCCATGCCCTGCCCCGTATCGCGATACCACGGCCCCTTCTCGGTGGCGATGTCGATCCCGGCCAGCTTCCACAGATCGAGCTCGGCGATGTGCGTGCCGCTCTTGTCGCCGCGCGAGACGAAGGGCGCGCTTGCCGCCTTGATCTTCCTCAAACCCTCCAGGATGTCCTTGCCGCCCGAGACTTTCGCCGGATCCGACTTCGGACCGATCAGGACAAAATCGTTGTACATGACGTCGAAGCGCTGGACGCCATGGCCCTCGGCGAGGAATTTCTCCTCGGCCGATCGGGCGTGCACGAACACCACGTCGGCATCGCCGCGGCGCGCGAGATCGAGCGCCTGCCCCGTGCCGAGCGCGACCACGCGCACCTGGATCCCGGTCTTTTTCTGGAATACCGGCAACAGGTAGCCGAACAGACCCGATTGCTCGGTCGAGGTGGTCGAGGCGACCACGATGAATTTTTCCTGCGCGAGCGCCGGCAAGGCGGCGAGCAGCGCAACCGACAGCAGTAGTCTCCGGATCATGTCCATGGCAATTCTCCTTTTATGAATGCGGCGGCTTGCGCCGTCTGCGGCTTCGCGAAAAACTGCTCGACCGGCGCGCGCTCGACCAGCCGTCCCTGGTTGAGGAACAGGATCTCGTCGCCCAGGCGCCGTGCCTGGCCGAGATTGTGCGTAGCCATCACGATTTTGGTACCCGACGAATCGAACGCGCGGATCACGGCTTCGATCTCGCGCGTCGCGCTTGGGTCCAGGCTCGCGGTAGGCTCGTCCAGGAACAAGACTTCCGGATGCAGTGCCCAAGCCCGTGCAAGCGCCAATCGCTGCTGTTCGCCTCCCGAAAGTATCCGTGCTGCCCGCTGCGCCAGATGCATCAGACCCACGCTCTCGAGCGCTTCGTGCGCCAGCGCCCCCCGCTGCGGCTCCGGGATTCCAGCGATTTTCAGCGCATAGGCGACGTTGGAGTAGGCCGAGCGACGAAGCATCACCGGCCGCTGGAACACCATCGCCTGCTTCCTCGGGGTGCCCGGGCGCTCGGGGGCGCTCCAGTAGATACGGCCCGAAGTCGGACTCAACAGACCGTGCATCAAGCGCATAAGGACGCTTTTTCCGGCGCCATTCGCGCCCAGGATGATCGTGCTCGGCCCTGTCTCGATCTCGAGCGAAACTCCATCGATGATGGTTCGCCCGCCGGCCGCGAACGACACATCCGCGAGACGCAGCGGAAGAATAGCGCCGTTGCTCATCCGTAGCGCCGTTGCGCCAGTTCCTTGGTCAGGTACGCGGCGGCGTTCAAAGCAAGGACAATCGTGATCAGGATGAATCCCAGGCCGAGCGCGAGCGGCAGATCGCCCTTGCTCGTTTCGAGCGCGATGGAAGTAGTCATGACGCGCGTGACGCCGTCGATGTTGCCGCCGACGATCATCACCGCCCCGACCTCCGCAGCCGCGCGGCCGAAGCCGGCGAGCACTGCAGTAAGCAGCGAGAAACGCGTGTCCCAGAGCAGCGTGAGCGCAGCGCTCGTGCGCTTCGCGCCGAGCGAGCGCAACTGCTCCTCGTATTCGCGCCACGCATCCTCGATCGCCTGGCGCGAAAGCGCCGCGACGATCGGCAGGATCAGAATGGATTGGGCGATCACCATAGCGCCGGGCGTGAACAGCAATCCCAGCGATCCCAGCGGCCCGGCCCGCGACAACAACAAATAGACCAGCAACCCGACCACCACCGGCGGCAGGCCCATCAAGGCGTTCAACATTACGATGACAGTCTGGCGGCCGGGAAAGCGGCCGACCGCAATCGCGGCGCCCATGGGCAGTCCCAACAGGGTCGCAACGGCAACCGCAGACAGGCTGACGCCCAAGCTGAGCGACACGATCTCGACCAGCTTCGGATCGAATCGAACCAGTAACTCAAGTGCCGTGCTCAATGCCTCCGACAAAAGGATTTCCTCTAGGCCAAAAATGGCGGATTGACCAATCTTTCTTTAATATGTATATTCAATCACTACTGAAATTAATATCGTTATAGATCATATATATCTTGAGATACTTTTTCTAGTTATGTACTTTATTGCATAATGAAAATAGACTTCGAACCGAGCTGGAAATTCCGTTCAGCGCCTCTCACGCCGCTTCTGTTACCGCTCCTCATGGCCATCCGAAGATCCGGTTCGCTGGCCGCGGCGGCGCGCGAAATCGGCTACTCCTACCGCCATGTCTGGAACCTGCTCGGAGAATGGAACCTTAGGCTGGATCAGCCGCTCGTCGAGCTGGAGCGTGGGCGGGGAGCGCGGCTTACCCCTCTTGCCGTAAAACTGATCGAACTGGAGCAGCGTGCGCGCACCCGCCTGGCTCCTCATTTCGCGGAACTCTCGCGCGAATTCGAGCACGAGTTGTACGGTAAGAAAGGCGCCCCCATACCCGGCTTGAGCCTGCATGCCAGCCACGATCTCGCGCTTGAGCGTCTGCCGGAGCTGGCCGAAGGCATCTTGGCGCTCGAGCTCCAGTTTCACGGCAGCGTGGAAAGTCTGGCGGCGCTTGCTCGGGGCGACTGCGATCTGGCTGGATTCCACGTCGCCGAACAGTGGCAAACGCCGGAGATCCTCCAGCGGCTCAGGCCTGAAGTGCACAAACTGATCGGCGTGGCCGTGCGCGATCAGGGATTGATCATCGCACGCGGCAACCCCAAGGGAATCCAGAGTTTGCGCGATCTTGCGCGTCCTGGGGTACGCTTTGTCGGCCGCCAACGCGGTTCCGGAACGCGGCTGGTATTCGACCAGTTGATCGCACGCGCCGGCATCGAAGGCCACCGGATCTCAGGTTATGAAAACGAGGAATTCACTCACGTTGCGGTCGCTGCGGCAGTCGCAAACAATGTTGCCGACGCGAGCTTCGGCATCCGCGCCGCCGCAGCGCAGTTCGGGCTCGGGTTCATTCCTCTGGTGGGCGAGCGCTATCTGCTCGCTTGTGAGGCAGCTCGGCTCGAAAGCGCCGAGCTGAAGAAACTGCTTGCGCTACTTCGCGGCAAGCCGTTCAAGGCTGTGCTCGCGGCCTTGCCGGGCTACGACGGTGCGATCACCGGCCGCGTCATGGAAGTCGAGGAAGGACTCGCGGGCCCGCGTCCAGCGCGCGTCGCAGTGCGGCGCTAGCCCATCCCCGAGCGCCGGTCGAGCGAGACCGCTTTGATCAGCGCATAGACTTCGAGTCCCGGCGCAAGGCCCAACTGCTGCGCCGAGCGCACGGTGATTCTGGATCGCAGGGTAACAGCCCCGATTGCGACCGACACGTCCACCGCGCCGCTGCGCTCGGCGCTGACCTCGCGCAGCGTTCCCGCCAGAATATTCTGGATACTGATCGCCTCAGGACGCTTGAGCGCGATCGAAACGTCGCGAGCGCGGATGCGCACGCGTACCGGCTCTCCGATGAGCGCGTCGACATTGGTGACGACCAGCGTGCCGCCGTCAAACGCGAGCGTCGCCAGATCGTGTTGCATGTCCTGTTCAACCACCTTGGCGTCGATCACTGCACCCCCCTCGAATGCAGCGGTACGCAGATCGGAATGTCCCATGACGTCCTCGGCCGCGCCAACAGCGGCAACTTCGCCCGCTGTTATCAGCACGACGGTATCGGCCAGACGTACGACCTCCTCGACCGCGTGACTCACGTAGACGATCGGAATCTTGATCTCGTCGCGCATCAGTTCGATGTATTGCAGCACTTCGCTCTTCCGGTGGGCGTCGAGTGAGGCGAGCGGCTCGTCCAGCAGAAGCAGGCGCGGGCGCGAGAGCAAGGCGCGCCCGATGGCTACGCGCTGCTTCTCCCCGCCGGAGAGATTTCCCGGCCGGCGATCGAGGAGATCCTTCAACCCGAGGAGCTCGACGACGTGCGCGAATTCCGACGGCGGCGTGCCTCTGGAAAAAAGGCCCGCATAGCGCAGGTTCTGCTGCACGTTCAGGTGCGGGAACAAGCGTCCTTCCTGGAATACATAGCCGATGCGCCGCCGCGGCGTCGGCACATCGATCCCGTGCTCGCTGTCGAACACCGGTTCGCCGTTGATGACGATCCGCCCCCGGTCCGGATGCAGGATGCCGGCAATGGCATTGACGACCGAAGTCTTGCCTGCGCCCGAGCGGCCGAACAATGCTGTTACGCCCTCCCCCGCCTCGAAGGCGGTTTTCAGCTGGAACGCGCCGAGCTTGTGCTCAATGTCTACTGTCAGCGTCATCGCCCATGACCCGTTTTGTCGCGCGACGCACCAGCACTTCCGAAATGTACAGCGCGGCGAGCGACAACAGAACCGCTATGAGACTCAGCCGCAATGCGGCCTCGTCCCCCGTGGGCGTCTGCGTGAAGGTATAGATCGCCAGCGGCAGAGTGCGCGTCTCCCCCGGAATATTGGAGACAAACGTAATGGTCGCACCGAACTCTCCGAGGCCGCGCGCGAAAGAAAGCAGGATGCCCGTGATGATTCCGGGCAGCGCCAACGGCAGCGTCACCGTCGCAAACACCGCGATACGTCCGGCCCCGAGCGTGCTTGCCGCAGCCTCGAGCCTGCGATCTATGGTCTCGAACGAGAGACGGACGGCGCGGACCATCAGCGGGAAACCCATGACGCCCGCGGCCAGCGCCGCACCTGTCCAGCGGAATGCGAAAACTATTCCGAACCACTCTTCCAGCAGTCCGCCGAGCGGCCCGCGCCTGCCGAAGAGAAGCAGGAGAAAGTACCCGACGACCACCGGCGGCAGCACCAGCGGCAGGTGCACGGTTGCGTCGAACAGCGTCTTGCCGGGAAAGTTCGCGCGCGCGAGCAGGTACGCGACCGCGATCGCAAAGGGCAGACTGACGAGCACGCTCCAGAATGACACGCGCAGGCTCAGCTGCAGAATCTCCCATTCCTCGGCGGTCAAACTCATTCCGAGTCGCTATGCATCGGGAAAGCCATGCCTTGTCAGATGATGCAGGAAAGAGCTCTTCGGCAACTCCAGGCCACCACTATGCCACCGCCGTCGTAAGGCTCACTTCCATTCTACGGTGGAATCAGAATGAGTCCTGAATCTCAAAAACCATATTTTGCAAATATGGAGCGGGCGGCGGGCTTGCTCAAGAAATCCAGAAACGCCGCCGCTGCACCCTTGCCCGTCGCCGTGACCGCGGCGGGGTAGATGATCGGCGGGTGGGAACTTTCCGGGAATTCGGCCACGATCCGGACTTTTGGCTCGACCATGGCATCGGTCCGATACACGATTCCAAGGGGCGCCTCCCCACGGGCGACCAGCACCAGCGCCGCCCGTACGTTTTCGGCGGGCGCCACCTTCGATTGAACGTCCTTCCAGACCCCGAGAGCCTCCAGAGACGCCTTGCCGTATTTCCCG
>Ga0193726_1001729_pt1 | contig 16158 bp, 15 predicted proteins | sample H2c1metaG_FD_144928 | JGI IMG/M metagenome (GOLD analysis project Ga0193726, IMG submission 144928) | Soil microbial communities from a riparian zone of the East river system, Colorado, United States - H2c1 | ecosystem: Environmental > Terrestrial > Soil > Riparian zone | place: USA: East River... | reverse complement strand
CCGCCCACAAGCCGATCAGGCCGGCGACCACCTGCCCGACGATGTTCACCGACGCGGCGAGGAACTGGCCGTCGCGCAGCATCATGAAGCTCTCGTATTCGAACGACGAAAACGTCGTGAACCCGCCAAGGATCCCGATGAGCAGGAACGCGCTCGCCCGCGGCGAGAGCGCGAACCGCTGCTGCGCGGCGCCGGCGATTACGCCGAAGACGATGCAGCCGACGATGTTTACGGCGAAGGTGCCGAGGCCGAGCAGCGATCCGGTGGCGCGGAGCACGAACGAGGAAAACAGATACCGCGCGACGGAACCGAGCGCGCCGCCGATGGCGATGAGCAAAAGAGTCACGTATAATGGCCGTGCGAATTATGCCATTTTTCGAGATTGCCACGGGGTCGACGCTCGGCGCGCTGCTCGGCATGCGCCACGCGCTCGAACCCGATCATCTCGCGGCCGTGTCGACGCTCGTCAGTGACGAGCGCGGCCCGCTGCGCGGGGCGTTTCTCGGACTGTGCTGGGGCGTCGGCCACACGCTGGCGCTCGTGGTCGTTGGCGTCGCGCTGATCCTGCTCCGCGCCGAGATGCCGCCGCGCATCGCGGACCTGTTCGAGTTTTTCGTGGCGCTGATGCTGATCGGACTCGGGCTGCGCGCGATTCTCCGCGCGGCGCGCGAAGGTCCGGCCGGGCCGGCCGCGCTGCACCAGCACGGACCGGTGGTCCACACACATCCGGGCGTCGCGCCGCACGTGCACGTCGGACACTTGACGCTCGCGCGGAGGCCGCTGCTCGTCGGCATCGTGCACGGCCTCGCGGGGAGCGGCGCGCTGACCGCGCTCGTCCTGGCGACGCTGCCGTCCGCGGCGGCGCGCATCACCTACATGACGCTCTTCGGCGTCGGCTCCACGCTCGGCATGGCCGCGCTCTCGGGTCTGCTGGGATGGCCGCTCGCCCGCATCGGCGGACAGACGCGCACGCTGCGGACGATCTCGCTGGTCGTCGGCTGCGCGTCGACGGCGCTGGGCGTGTTCTGGGGACTTCCGCTCGTCGGCCGGTTATTTCACTGAAATCGTCCAACGGACCGGCACGGTCGCCGGAATGAAGCACACGCGATCGTCGCACGCCTGATACTTCACGTTGGCGGTCAGCGTCAGCGTCTTCCCGGCCTTCGCCCCGCGGCCGATCTCCACGTCCTCGACCAGCCTGAACGCCTTCTCGTACACGGGAACTTTGTCGCCCGCGAACTCCATCACTTCGGATTTCGGGTACGTCAGCTCGGCGAACGTCAGGTTGGACTGCGGATCCATCTTCACGACGATCGGCACATAGTCCTTCGCGCCCGGCGCGTAGACGTGGACGCCCGAATTCGGTGTGACGTCGATGTAAAGCGACACCTTGGAGCCGCGGGCCGCGCTCGCGGCGCTTGCGGACACGACAACCGCCACGTGCGACGCCGGCTGCGAGAGGTGAAGAAACGCGAGAAGCAAAGTCATCAGGGACATGAGTCTTCATTATAGCCAGCCACCAGCCACTAGCCACCAGCCACTGTAGAATTACTTCCACATGCCCCGCATCCTCGTCGTCGAGGACGACCCGGATATCGCGCAGCTCGTCGCGCGCTACCTGCAGAAAGCCGGTTTCACGACGGAGGTGATCGCGTCCGGACGCGAGGCCGTTGGGGCGATCAGCGCGCGGCCACCCGACCTGCTGATCCTCGATCTGATGCTCCCGCACGTGGACGGCCTGGAGATCTGCCGGTTCGTGCGGGGGAACGACAAGATCGCGGCCACGCCGATCATCATGGTCACCGCCCGCGCCGACGAATCCGACCGCATTGTCGGCCTGGAGATCGGCGCCGACGACTACCTCGCAAAGCCGTTCAGCCCGAACGAGCTCGTCGCCCGGGTGCGCGCACTGCTCCGCCGCGCCGCGCGCGGCACGGCGCATGGCGGGAAGGCGGTGACGTACGGATCGATCGTGATCGACCCCGATCAACACACCGTGTCGTCGGAGGGCCAGCCGGTCACGCTCACGGCGAAGGAATTCCTGCTGCTCGAATACTTGATGAAGCACCGCAGCCGCGTGCTGTCGCGCGACGTGCTGCTCACGGACGTCTGGGGCTACCGCTACACCGGCGGCACGCGGACCGTGGACGTCCACGTCCGCCGGCTGCGCGAAAAGCTGCCGTTACTCGCCGACGCGCTCGTCACGGTGAAACAGTTCGGCTACAAGCTGCGCAGCTCTCCGGACGCCACCGACTGACGACCGATGACTCTCTCCTTCCGCGCGAAGCTCTTTCTCGCCGCCTTCTCCGCCGCGGTCATCGCCCTGGCGGTCGCGGGCGGGCTGATCGCGCGCTCCATGCGCGAGCGCGCGGACCGGCAGATCGAAAACACGCTCGTCGGCGAAGCGAAGCTCGCCGCGGAGCTCCTCTCCCGCGCCGTGCCGGTGACGACGACGCCCGAGCTGCACGAGGAGGCGGTGCGGCTCGGTTCGCTGATCGGCGCGCGCGTCACGTTCATCGGCCCGGACGGCGTGGTCCGCGGCGATTCGGCCGAAACGCTCGCCGGCCTCGCCGCGATGGAAAACCACGGCTCGCGCCCCGAAGTGATCGACGCGCGGGCGAACGGCCTCGGCCGCGCGCGCCGGCACAGCGACACCATCAAAATCGACATGCTGTACATCGCGGTGCCCGTCCGGCATCCCGCCATCGCGTTCGTGCGCGTCGCGCTGCCGCTCACCGACATCCGCCAGCAGCTGCAGGCCATCGTCAACGCGACGCTGCTGGCGCTCGGGGTCGCGCTGGTCGGCGCCGGCGCACTCGCCTGGCTGATCTCGGGCCGGATGGGGCTCCGCGTGCGGCACATCGCCGACGTCGCCACGCGCTACCGGAGCGGCGACCTGACGCCGCCGCGGCTCGACTACGGCCGCGACGAGCTCGGCACCGTCGCGCGCGTCATGGACGACTCGGTGCAGGATCTCGGCCGGCGGCTCGATGAGCTGGCGCGCGACCGCGCGCGCATGGAGGCGATTCTCGCCGGCATGATCGAAGGCGTCATCGTCATCGATCCGCAGGGACGGCTGCAGATGGTGAACGAAGCCGCACGCCGCATGCTGCGGCTCGACGCGTTCGCGCCTGGCCGGCACTATCTCGAGTCGATCCGCCATCCGGCGATCAGCGGGCTCGTGGGCGCGGCACTCGGGGGCACGACGCCAGACGCGCTGCAGCTCTCGCCGCCGCGCGATCCGTCGCGGACGATCATGGCGCGGGCGGCGCCGGCGGCGTCCGGCCGCGCGCACGGCGCGGTGCTCGTGCTGCACGACATCACCGAGCTGCGGCGGGCGGATCAGATGCGCCGCGACTTCGTCGCCAACGTGTCGCACGAGCTGCGCACGCCGCTCACGGCGATCCGCGGCTACGTCGAAGCGCTCGTGGACGGCGACGTCAGCGCGGAGGACAGCAAGCGGTTCCTCGAGATCATCACGCGCCACACGGCTCGCATGGAGGGGCTCGTCAAGGATCTGCTGCGGCTGGCGCGGCTCGACGCCGGTCAGGAGACGCTCGACGTCGCGGCGTACGACGTGCGCGGCCTCGTCCAGCCGATCCTCGCGGACCTCGCGCAGGCGCTCGAGCAGCGCCGACAGCGCGTGGAGGTCGCCATCGCGCCCGGCGCGGAGACGCTGCGCGGCGACGCGGCCAAGCTTCAGGACGCGCTGCGCAATCTCGTCACCAATGCGATGACGTACGCGCCCGAGCGCACCACGATCCGCATCGACGTGTCGCGGCAGGGATCCGACACGCTGATCGCGGTGTCCGACGAAGGACCGGGGATTCCCGAAGAGGATTTGTCGCGCGTGTTCGAGCGCTTCTACCGCGTGGACAAGTCGCGCGCGCGGGATCCGGGCGGCACGGGGCTCGGCCTCGCCATCGTCAAGCACCTCGTCGGCCTGCACGGCGGCGAAGTGCGCGCGGAGAACCGCGCCGAGGGCGGCGCGCGGTTTACGATTTCATGGCCAGCGTGACGGTTACTGCGCGCCGAAGAACGTCAGTAACCGGTAGGTGCCGGCCGCGATGAGGAACGCAGCGGGAATCGTCATCACCCACGCCCACACGATCTGGCGCGCGACGCCCCAGCGCACCGCGGACATGCGGCGCGTCGCGCCGACGCCGACGATCGAGCCCGTGATCGCGTGCGTGGTGCTGACCGGCACGCCGAAGTGCGTCGCCGTCAGCAGCGCGAGCGCGGCGCCGGTTTCCGCCGCGAACCCGCTCACCGGCTGCAGCTTCGTGATCTTCGATCCCATCGTGTGGATGATCCGCCAGCCGCCGGCGAGCGTGCCGAGCGCGATCGCCGCGTGCGCCAGCAGCACCACCCAGAACGGAATCGAAAACGTCGTCATGTAGCCGGCCGCGAAGAGCACGCCGGCGATGATCCCCATCGTCTTCTGCGCGTCGTTGGCGCCGTGGTTGAGGCTGAAGAACGCGGCGGAGATCAGCTGCAGCCTGCGGAACCACCGATCGACGCGCGACGGCGGCGTCCAGCGGAAGATCCAGAAGATGGCGGTCATGATCGCCAGGCCCGCGGCCAGGCCGATCAGCGGCGACACGAAGATGAACAGAATCGTCTTGTTCCAGCCGCCGGGAATGATCGCGGCGAAGCCGGCCTTCGCCACGGCGGCGCCCGCGTAGCCGCCGATGAGCGCGTGCGACGAGCTCGTCGGCAGGCCGAAATACCAGGTGATCAGATCCCAGATGATCGCGCCGGCGAGGCCGCCGAAGATCACGGCGAACGTCACGATGTGGATGTCGATCATCCCCTTGCCGATCGTGCTCGCGACGGCCGTGCCGAACGTGAACGCGGCGACGAAGTTGAAGAACGCCGCCCAGATGACCGCCTTGCCAGGCGACAGGACGCGCGTGGACACGACCGTCGCGATCGAATTCGCCGCGTCGTGAAAACCGTTGATGAAGTCGAAGGCCAGCGCGACGAGGATGAGCGCGATGACGACGTAGAACATCGCTAGCCGTGTTTGACCAGGACGCCCTCGATGACGTTCGCCACGTCCTCGCAGCGATCCGTCGCGTCCTCGAGGAAGTCGAGCGTCTCTTTCCACTTGATGACGTTGATCGGATCCTTCACCTCGTCGAAGAGGCGCATCACCGCCTGCTGGTGGGTGCGGTCGGCTTCGTTCTCGAGCCGGTTGATCTCGACGGCGTGCGTCGCGACCCCCTTCATCTGCTCGAGCGCCGCGAGCGCGAGGCGGACTTCGCGCGTGCAGTCGGAAATGATGTGCGCCAGTTCGCGGGCGCCGAACAGCACGCGATCGAGGCGGTAGAGCCGGACGAGCGTCGCCGACGCGTCAATCGCGTCCATCACGTCGTCGAGCGAGCGCGCGAGCGCGTGGATGTCTTCGCGATCGATCGGCGTGACGAACGTGCGGTTCAGCCGCTGGATGATCTCGTGCGTCAGGAAGTCGCACTTGTGTTCGACTTCCTTGATCTCGTCGGCCTTGTCCCAGATGGGCTGTTCGGCCGCGAGCATTTCCTCGAGGAGGCGCGAGCCCCGCAGGAGCTCGTCTGCCATCGCGAGAAAATCGCTGTAAAACTTCTCTTCCCGCGGAATCAGACGAAAACGCACGCGTCTCTCCTGCAGCCGCCACCGATGAGGCTGAAACTCGTGGATTGTAGCAGATCCGTTTACGCGGCCGTTACACGCCCGATCCGCGCCGATGTACCATTTATCGTTGCCATGGCCGTGAACAACGAAGTCCTCGCGCTGATTCTCGGAGGCGGGCGCGGATCCCGCCTCTTTCCGCTCACGCAGCACCGGTCGAAGCCGGCGGTCCCGATCGGCGGCAAATACCGGCTGATCGACGTGCCTGTCAGCAACTGTCTCCACGCCGACATTCGACGCATCTTCGTGCTGACGCAGTTCAACTCGGCCTCACTCAACCGACACATCGCGCAGACGTACCGGATGGATCTGTTCAGCCAGGGCTTCGTCGAGATCCTCGCCGCGGAACAGACGCCCGACAACCCGCACTGGTTTCAAGGCACGGCGGACGCCGTCCGCCAGGCCGCCCGCCACTTCGCGCGCTACGACGCCGACTACTACCTGATCCTCGCCGGCGATCATCTGTACCGGATGGACTACAACGATCTGGTCGAAGGCCACATCGATCACAAGGCCGACATCACGATCGCGGCGCAGCCGGTCGTCCCCGCCGATGCGTCGGCGATGGGCATTTTCTCCTTCGATCGCTCGGGCCGGATCGTCGCGTTCGAGGAAAAGCCGCAGGGCGATCGGCTCGCGGCGATCGGCCGCAGCATTCCGCCCGGCGCCACGTTCGCGGCGCACGCGCCGGACAAGCCGTTCGTCGCATCGATGGGGATCTACGTCTTCTCGCGCGACGTGCTGCTCGAGATTCTCGAGAGCGACTCGGCGAAGGACTTCGGGCGCGAGGTGATTCCCGCCGCACTCGACCGCTATCACGTGCACTCGCACCTGCATCGCGGCTACTGGGCGGACGTCGGAACGGTCGGATCGTTCTACGACGCGAACATCCAGCTCACGCGCCGCAGTGCGCCGTTCACGTTCTACGATCCGCGCAGTCCGATCTACACGCACCCGCGCTTTCTGGCGGGGTCGCGCATCAGCGAGTGCACGCTGCGCGACGCGATCATCGCCGAGGGCTGCTACGTGGATCGGTGCCGCGTCGAGGAGTCGGTGATCGGCATCCGCACGAGCATCCAGCCGGGCGCGGACATCCGCCGATCGGTGCTGCTCGGCGCCGACTTCTACGAAGCCGACGATGACGCGCCGGCGCGACGCTCGGGGCCACGGCTGGGCATCGGGCGCGACGTGGTGCTCGACCGCGTGATCGTGGACAAGAACGCGCGGATCGGCGACGGCGCGCGCCTCGTGAACGAAGACGGCGTTCAGGACGCCGACGGCGACGGTTACTACATCCGCGGCGGCGTCATCATCGTACCGAAGGACGGGGTGATCAGGGCGGGGGCTTTGGTCTAGAGACCTGCGCGATTTTGCGAATGGCGGGCTGGCGCGAAGTCTAGCGACTGACCACCGCGCTCATTAGTCTTCATCGTTCTCGAGATCGTCGGCCGCGTCCCGGGCTTTCTCGAGCGCGTCCTTCATCTTGCCGATTTTTTTCGGGGACATGTCGCCAGGCTTGTCCTCCAGCTCTTCGGTGGTCAGCACCGCATCCTCGATTTCAGTCGCGAGATCATCCAGCTTGTCGCTCATGGGCCGCTCCTCGTGTCTGTGCGTCATGCGATCGTCACACGAAACGAGACGGTCTGCGTCGCCATCGATGTAAATTTTTCTCGAATGGATGAGGTCGCGTGTAGGGGCTGGAGGCTAGGGGCTGCGGGCTATCCCCGCATCGCTTCGAGACGACGAGTCGCGATGCGCGCGAACACGGAACACATGAACACGATCGATACCAGCACGAGCGCGCCGGCCCACGCCTGGCGGTGCCAGTCATCGTACGCGGAGTTGGCGTAGGCGTAAATCTGGACCGTGAGCGACGCGATCGGCTGATTGAGCTTCGTCGTGAAGAACGCGTTGTTGAAGGCGGTGAACAGGAGCGGCGCCGTCTCGCCGGCGATGCGCGCGAGCGCCAGCACGACGCCGGTGATGATGCCGGGCAGCGCCGCCGGCAGCACGACGCCGAACACCGCCTTCGAGCGCGTCGCCCCGAGCGCCAGCGCCCCTTCCCGCATCGTGCCCGGCACCAGCAGCAGCAGCTCCTCCGTCGTCCGCGCGATGATCGGGATCATCATGATGCCGAGCGCGAGCCCGCCCGCGAACGCGCTGAACTGCTTGAACGGCAGCACCGCGACGCCGTACACGAACACGCCGATGACGATCGACGGCACGCCGTTCAGCGTGTCCGCCGCGAACCGGATCGCCGCGGCCATCCGGCTGCCGGCGAACTCCGACATGTAGACGCCGCTCATGATGCCGATCGGCACGGCGAACGCGGAGCCGAGCCCGGTCAGGATCAGCGTGCCGACGATCGCGTTGTACATGCCGCCGCCGGTTTCGCCGACGGGCGCGGGCATGTGCGTGAAGAACGCGAGGTTCAGCGAGCGGACGCCCTGGCTGATGACGTAGAAGAGGATCAGCGCGAGCGGCGCCAGCGCCAGCGTCACCGACAGTCCGCAGAATCCGACGAAAAGTGCCGACAACAGCTTCCGGCGCGACGTGCGGCTCATGCGGCCACCTCCGCCGGCGTGGCTGTTGCGGCGGCCCGTGAGCCGGAGGCGCTCCGGGCCATGCTCCAGATCAACAGTCGCGAGCAACCGTTGATCGCAAGGGTGATGACGAAGAGGACGAGGCCGATCTCGAAGAGCGCGGCCAGGTACAGCGGATCGGCGGCTTCGGTGAACTCGTTCGCGATGACCGCCGACATGGTGTGCTGCGGCGCGAACAGCGACGTCGAGATCCTCGGGTTGTTCCCGATGACCATCGTCACCGCCATGGTTTCGCCGAGCGCGCGGCCGAAGCCGAGCATCACCGCGCCGATGATCCCGGTGCGCGCGTAGAGAATCGCTGCACGGATGGCCTCGAAGCGCGTGGCGCCGAGGGCGTACGCCCCCTCGCGCTGCGTCAGCGGGACCGATTTGAGCACCTCGCGAGCCACCGACGAAATGAACGGGGTGACCATGATCGCCAGGATCAATCCCGCGGAGAGCATCCCGACCCCGAACGGCGGACCGCTGAAGATGGGCAGCGCGCGCAACGCGGCCGGCGCGGACGCCTCGAACGATCGGACCACCGGCACCAGCACGAATATGCCCCAGAGTCCGTAAACGATCGAGGGGATCGCGGCCAGCAGCTCGGTGAGGAACACGAGCGGCTGCTTGAGCATCGCCGGCGACAGCTCTGAAATGAACACCGCGATGCCGAGCGAGATCGGAGCGGCGATGACGAGCGCGAGAATCGACGAGTACAACGTGCCCCAGATGAACGGCAGCGCGCCGAACTCGCCGGAGACCGGATCCCACGTCTGCGACCGCCAGAAATTGAAGCCGAACTTGTGGATCGAGAGCATCGACTGCCGCGTCAGCTCGAAGCAGATCGCGGCGACAATAAAGATGAGGACGAGGCCGAACAGCCCCGTCCCCAACCGAAACGTCAAATCCGAAGAACGCTTCACTACGATGTTTTCACTTTCGCGAGCGCGGCCAGCTCGAGCTTCACGACGCTCGGCGGCAGCGGCGCGTATCCGAGCTCGCTGCAGTACTTCTGTCCGTCGCCCAGCGCCCACTTCACGAAATCGACCATCGTCTTCGCCTGCGTCTTGTCCTTCGCGTCCTGATACAGCAGCAGCCAGGTGAAGGATGAGACCGGATACACGCCCTTGCCCTGCGCGTTGGTGATGGACACGCGGAAGTCGGCCGGCATGTTCGCGGCCGCGCCCGCAGCGGCCTTGGTCACCGCATCAACCGATGCCTTCACGAACTCTCCAGAGGCATTCTGCACCGATCCGTAGCTGGTCTTGGTCTGCAGTGCGTAGATGAGCTCGACGTAGCCGATCGCCCCCGGCGTCTGCGACACGAGGCCCGACACGCCCTCGTTGCCCTTCCCGCCCACGCCGGTCGGCCAGTTCACGGCGGTCTTCACGCCGACCTTGGTCTTGAATTCCGGCGAGACCTTCGACAGATAGTCGACCCAGATGTAGGTCGTGCCCGAACCATCCGAGCGATGGACGACGGTGATGTCGGTCGCGGGCAGCTTCACGCCCGCGTTCAGCTTGGCGATGGCGTCGTCGTTCCATTTCGTGATCTTGCCGAGATAGATGTCCGCGAGCACGGCGCCGGTGAACTTCAGTTCGGCGGTCACGCCGGAGAGGTTATACACGGGAACCACCGCGCCGAGGACCGTCGGGAAGTGCATGATCGCCCCGGGCGCGGCCTTGAGCTGCTCGTCCGTCATCGGACCGTCGCTCGCGCCGAAGAACACGGTCTGCTGCGTCAGCTGCTGAATGCCGAAGCCCGATCCCTGCGACTGATAGTTGATCTCGACGGTCGGATGAAGCTTGTTGTACTCGGAGAACCACTTCGAATAAATCGGATTCGGAAAGGTCGCGCCGCCGCCGTTGATCCGCATCGTCTGCGCCGCATGCGCGGCGACGATGACCGAGCAGGCCAGCGCGATACCGGTCAGTGTCTTCTTCATCACATCGCTCCTTGTCGTTGAATCGCTCGGCCGTCCGTCCTATGGGAGGAGGTAGCGGACGTTGATGTACACCATGTTGACTTTCGCCTTGTCCGGCGTGAGGGCCGGCACCGAGAACGGCGTGCGCTGCACGTTCGAGTACTGCAGCATCAGCTGCAGGCCGCCGATCTTCGGATCGCGGAAGAAGGTCTGCACCAGTCCCACCGTGGCTTCGGTGACCTTGTTGTTCGCACTCGTCGAGCCGGTCACGCCGAATCCGATCTGCTTGCCGTTGGTATCCACCGCGACGTTCGAGTCGGCCATCGCCTGGCTGTAGTAGCCGAAGATCAGCGACTTTGGCCCGGCCTGAATTTCCGGTCCGACGATGAACGAACGCGACTTCACGAGCGAGAGGCTCTCGTCGGCGTTGACGATGAAGTCGGGAAGGTTCGTGTTGGCGATGTAGCGGCCGCCGCCGTTCGAGAAGAACGTCGTGCCGACGATCTTGAAGTTCTTGACCGGCTCGAGCACCACGTTCACCGATCCGCCCGTCGCCGTGGACGTGAACGACGAGTCGGTCGCCGGGTTGTAGGTCTTGTAGCCGCGCACGAGCACCGCGCCTTCGATGTGCTGATGCGTGCCGTTTCCCATTTTCGGGTCGAGCGCGATCTTGCCGATGACATCCGGATAGAGGTTCGCGGCGCCGCTGTTGGCGCCGTTGTCGACTTCGGCGGCGGGGAATGCGGCAGGAAGCGCGACGGCGCTGCCGACATACTGCTGCGGGTTCTCGAGCGACAGGCCGGCGGTCACGACGCTGCTGGCGTGCGCGACGAAGCGGAACTGTGGCGTGCGGCCCCACGTCAGGCCCATCTGATAGTTCGTATCCACGTCCTGGCTGTAGAACAGATCACCGGGCACGGGCGAGATGCCGTTGCGGCCGGGCGTCAACATGCTCCACGACTGCCCGCCGAGGAACTCGAACTTCCCTGCCGTGTACTGCACCCAGTACAGCCGCATGCGCAGCGCGTTGGAGTTGCTGGTGACGTTCAGGTTCGTCGGCGCGGCGCCGAGGAAGTCGGCTTCGACGTAGCCCTTGAGGCTGGCGCCGCCGACCTTGCTCGTCGCCTGCAGCGAGATCCGCGAGTTCTGCGTGGTGAACCGCGTCTCGCTGAGATTACCGGCTGCCTGCGGCACGCCCGCGAGGTTGGTGAACGGAATGGTGCCGAAGCTCGAGCTGATGCCCGTGCCGGTGTTGGTCGAGCGGGTGAACGCCGTCAAATCCATGAAGCCGCCGATGACGAAGTCCGAGTCGCCGATGTGGATGGCGAGCGGCGATGTCGGCGGTGGCGGCGGCGGCTCCGGCGTCTGCGCCGCCGCAGGAATCGTTGCAACCCCGAACAGCACGGATAACACGAACCCTACTTGGGCGCAGCACTCGATGAACGATCGTTGAGTCAAGCTTCCTCCTCGTCGATGAACTATTGCAGTTGATTCCGAGCACGACGATAACGGCCGCAGGTATCGGCGCTGGATCGTGCGTGTTACGTGTGCGTTAAATCTGGACGGGGGCGGGGGCTGCGCCTCGTCCTTGATTCCTGACGGGCTGGAACGTTACAGTGTGGGTGTGCCAGCGGGTTCCCGCGCGCGTTTGTTCTGCCTGATCATCGTCCTGATCTGCGTCCCCGCGCTCACGCGGGTGCACCAGCCGCTCGGTCCCGGCAAGGCCAGCGCGTCGTTCTCGTTCCGCAAGAGCGTCGACCATCCGCCGGACAAGATGGACGCGCCGTCGATGACGGCCACCGTCGCCACTCCGTTGTTGACCGACGACGTGCCGCGCGTCCATCCGGCGCCGGTCGCCGAGGTGGCCTATCGCTCCCAGATCGAAGACTCACCCGACTCGCTCCGCGGCCCGCCCCAGATCTAGCCGTTCCAGGTTTCCCTTTCCAGTTTGATCCGTGATCCGTCCCAGGACGGGAGATGTGTATGCGCGCAATCGATCGCGACCTCGCGGACGCGCTCCGCGTCTTTGACACCTGCGCCGTGGCGAACGCCCTCGAGACGTTCGGCGTCCGCCTGCGGAACGAAGGGTTCGTGCAGGGCGGCGCCCGCTGTCTGTTCGAAGATCTGCCGCCCGTCGTCGGGCATGCCGTCACGGCCCGAATCCGTTCGTCCGCGCCGCCGGCCGTCGGCGCCGCGTATTACGACCGCACGGACTGGTGGACCCACATTCTCTCGATTCCCGAGCCGCGGATCGCGGTGGTGCAGGACGTCGACGATCGGCCTGGCACCGGCGCCTTCATCGGCGCGGTGCACGCCAACATCCTGCGCGCGCTCGGCTGCGTCGCGTACGTCACGAACGGATCGGTGCGGGATCTGCCGGTCGTGCGAGCGCTCGGGTTCCAGCTGTTCGCCGGATCGGTGGCCGTGTCGCACGCCTTCGTGCATCTGATCGACTTCGGCGAACCGGTGGAGATCGGCGGGTTGCACGTGCAGCCGGGCGATCTGCTCCACGGCGATCGGCATGGGCTCCTATCGGTGCCGCCGGAGGTCGCCGCGGACGTGCCGCGCGTCGCGGCGAGCATGCGTGCGCACGACCGGCGCGTCATCGACTTCTGCACGTCACCGGACTTTTCTCTCGAGCGGCTGCGAACCCTCGTCAACGAGTCGGAGCAGGGACGATCATCATGAAACACGACAACGCACTTCGATATCTGGCTGCCGGGGCGTGCGCGGCCGCGTTCGCCGCCGCAGGCTGTTCCGGCACGCGCGCCGCGACGGCAGGCGCAGCCGACGCGCAGGTGGTGGCGGTCGCGACAGTCGACCGCGCCGATCTCACGCAGACGCTGACGCTGGCGGCGGAGTTCCGTCCCTATCAGGAAGTGGACGTGCACGCGAAGGTCGCCGGCTTCCTGAAGGCGATCTACGTCGACGTCGGCGATCGCGTGAAGCGGGGACAGCTGCTCGCCCTGCTCGAGATCCCCGAGCTCACCGACGATCTGACCCAGGATCAGGCGGCCGTCAGCCGCAGCGCCGAGGAGATCAAGCGCGCGCAGGCGGATCTCGAGCGCGCGGAATCCGCGCATCAGGTCGCCCACCTGGCGGCGTTCCGCCTGTCGGAGGTGCTGAAAGCGAAGCCGCATCTCGTCGCGCAGCAGGACATCGACGAGGCCACCGCGCGCGATCGCATGGCCGAAGCGCAGATCTCGACGGCGAAGGCGGCGCTCGCGTCGGCGGGCCATCAGCTCGACGTGTCGAAAGCGGCCGCGAGCCGGACGCAGGCGCTCGTGGACTACGCGCGCATCACCGCGCCGTTCGCCGGCGTGATCACCCATCGGTATGCGGACACCGGCGCGATGATCCAGGCCGGCACCTCGTCGCAGAGCCAGTCGATGCCGCTCGTCCAGCTGTCGCAGAACAGCCGCCTGCGCCTGATCATTCCGGTGCCCGAATCATCGGTGGCGCGCGTGCATCTCGGCGAAGCGGTTCAGGTCCGCGTCGATGCGCTCAATCGGCGTTTCCCCGGCACCGTGGCGCGGTTCGCCGACAAGCTGAACCCCGACACGCGGACGATGGACACCGAAGTGGATGTGGTGAACGACAACCTCGAGCTCGTCCCCGGAATGTACGCGCACGCGGACCTCGCGCTCGACCGCGCCGCCGGCGTGCTCACCGTGCCGGTGCAGGCGCTGGACCGCGACGAGCGCAAGACGAGCGTGATGCTCGTGAACAACGGCCGCACGGAACGCCGCGACATCCAGACCGGCATGGAGACGCCGGATCGCGTGGAAGTGCGCTCGGGCCTCGCGGCCAACGACCTCGTCGTCGTCGGCAGCCGCACGCAGTTGAAGCCCGGCGCGGCGGTGACGCCGAAGGTCATGCCGCCGGCGGCGGAAGGAGCGCGGTAATGGCGAGGTTCTCCATCCGCAATCCGTACTTCGTCATCGTCGTCTGCCTGATCGTCACGGTGATCGGCCTGACGAGCGTCGTCCGCATGCCGGTGGATCTGTTTCCGGCGATCAACATTCCCGAAGTCGTCGTCGCGACGTTCTACAGCGGCATGCCGCCGGAACAGATCGAGACCGACATCACCGGCCGGTTCGAGCGCTTCTTCACGCTCGGCGCGGGCATCGATCACATGGAATCGCGGTCGCTGCCCGGCGTCAGCATCATCAAGGTGTACTTCCAGCCTGGCACCGACGCCGACTCCGACGTGAACGAGATCTCGAACCTCGCGATGGCGGATCTTCGCCGGCTGCCGCCCGGAACGCTGCCGCCAATCGTCCAGAAGTTCGACGCGTCGAGCCTGCCGGTGTGCCTGATCACGCTGAAGGGCGAAGGGCTGGACGAAACCGCGCTGCGCGATCTCGGGCAGTTCGGCGTCCGCAATCAGCTGGCGAGCGTGCCGGGCGCGTCGATCCCGCCGCCGTTCGGCGGCAAGTACCGGCAGATCATGGTCTATGTCGATCCGTCGAAGCTGCACGCGTACGAGATGAGCCCGATGGACGTTGTGCGCGCGGTGAACAATGCGAACCTGATCCTGCCGTCGGGCGACGTGAAGCTCGGGCCGTACGACTACACGATCTTCACCAACAGCCAGTTCCGCACGATTTCCGAGATCAATCAGATTCCGCTGAAGACGTCCGGCCAGTCGGTCGTGCGCGTCTCCGACGTCGGCCGCGCCGAGGACGGCCATCAGATCCAGGTCAACATCGTGAAGGTGGACGGCCAGCCCTCCGTGTATCTGCCGGTGATGAAACAAGGCGGCGACACCAACACGATCGCCGTCGTCGACGGGATCAAGGAGACGGTCGGCCGGCTCGTCGACGTGCCGTCGCAGCTGGTCGCGTCGGTCGTCTTCGATCAGTCGCTGTTCGTCAAGCGCGCGATCGAGACGCTGCTGCACGAGGGTGGCGTCGGCCTGCTGCTCACGGGCGTGCTGGTCCTCATTTTTCTCGGGAGCTTCCGCGCGACGTCGGCGGTCTTTCTCTCCATTCCGCTCTCGGCGCTGGCCGCCTTCATCATGCTGTACTTCGGCGGCAGCTCGATCAACACGATGATCCTCGCCGGCCTGGCGCTGGTGTTCTCGCGCCTGATCGACAACGCCGTCATCGTGCTCGAAAACATCTTCCGGCACCTCGAGATGGGCGAACCGCCCGAGGTCGCCGCGGAGAAGGGCGGTGAGGAAGTGTCGATGGCGGTGCTGGCAGCGACGCTGACCAGCTCGGTCGTCTTCTTTCCGGTGACGTTCCTCTACGGCGTCAGCCGGTTTCTGTTCTCCGCGCTCGCGCTCGCCGTCGTGCTGTCGCTCGTCGCGTCGTATTTCGTCGCGTGCACCGTCGTGCCGTTGTTCTGCGCGAAGCTGATGAAGGCTCACGGCCACGGCGCGCACGACGCGGAGGGGCCGCGGTCGTTCGGCGCGCGCTTCAACGCGGCATTTGCCGATCGATTCGGCCGCGTGTTGACGTGGTACGAGCAGCGTGTGCGGGCGGCGCTCGTCGCGCCGCGCCTCGTGGTGGCCGGCATCACCGCGATCTTCCTGGTGAGCCTGCTGCTCTATCCGTGGCTCGGCGTCGCGTTCTTCCCGCGCACCGACGCCGGGCAGTTCGTGATCAACCTCAAGTCGCCGACCGGCTCGCGGATCGAGCTCACGACGCGCGACGTCGATCGCGTCGAGCAGTTGGTGCGGACGATCGTGCCACCCGACGATCTTGACCTCATCGCGTCGAACATCGGCGTGCAGCCCGGGTTCTCGTCGATCTACACGAGCAACGCCGGACCGCACACCGCGACGGTGCAGGTGGCGTTGAAGGAAGGCCATCGCGTCGGGAGCTACGAGTACATGACGCGCGTGCAGCAGGCGATCGCCACGCAGCTGCCCAACCTGAGCGCGTACTTCCAGTCGGGCGGGATGGTGGACGCCGTGCTGAATCAGGGCCTGCCGGCCCCGATCGACGTCCAGCTGGCCGGATCCAACATCGA
>Ga0193726_1001728_pt1 | contig 16173 bp, 10 predicted proteins | sample H2c1metaG_FD_144928 | JGI IMG/M metagenome (GOLD analysis project Ga0193726, IMG submission 144928) | Soil microbial communities from a riparian zone of the East river system, Colorado, United States - H2c1 | ecosystem: Environmental > Terrestrial > Soil > Riparian zone | place: USA: East River... | reverse complement strand
ACATCGTCGGGCGTGTAGAGCTGCACGCGGTTGCGGCCCAGATCCTTGGCCGAATAGCAGGCGACGTCCGCGGCGCTCATCACGCTCGCCACCGTCGGCGTTTCGCTGGTGATCTCGACGATGCCGATGCTGACCCCGACCTCGAGCACGCCGTCCTGCCAGATGAAGCGAAAATCGCGAATGGCCTGCCGCAGGTTCTCGGCGATGCGCATGGCCTGATCCAGCTGGCAGCTTTGCAGCAGGATGCCGAATTCATCGCCGCCCAAGCGCGCCAGGGTGTCGCCGCTGCGCACCCGCGACTGCAGCACGCCGGTGATCTGGCGCAGCAGTTGGTCCCCGGCCGGATGCCCGCAGGTGTCGTTCACCAGTTTGAACTGGTCCAAATCCAGATACAGCAGCGCATGGCGGCTGCCGGCGCCCTGCGCGTTCTCGACCGCGACGGTGAGGCGATTCTCGAACTCGCGGCGGTTGATCAGGCCGGTCAGCGCATCATGGCTCGCCTGGTAGTGCAGCGCGCGGTGCAGACGGCGCTCCTTGCTCACATCGTGGAACACCATCACGGCGCCGATGAGATTGCCGGCGCGGTCGCGGATGGGCGCGGCCGAGTCCTGGATGGCGAGTTCCTGGCCGCGGCGGTTCACCACCACCGTGTGTTCGGCGAGTCCCAGCATCTGGCCTTCGCGCAGGCAGCGCATCACCGGGCTTTCCGCCGGCTCGCGCGACGCTTCGTCGACCACGGTCAGCACATCGCCGATCAGCTGCCCTTCCGCTTCGCGGTTCTCCCATCCGGTGAGGCTCTCGGCCACCGGGTTCATGTAGTCGATCCGCCCTTCCGAGTCGGTGGTGATGACGGCATCGCCGATCGACTGCAGCGTGACCTGGGCGCGCTCCTTGGCCTGGAACACGGCGGTTTCCGCCTTCTTGCGTTCGGTGATATCGGTGAGCGTGCCCTCGTAGCCGGTGACCCGGCCCTGCTTGTCGCGCACCACGCGGCTCGACTCCAGCACCACCAACATGGTGCCGTCTTTACGGCGCAGCACGTACTCTTCGTTGCGCAGCTCACCCTCGCTCTCCACCCGGCGCACGAAGGTGTCGCGGTCGTTCGGGTACCAGTACAGGGCGGCCGCGGGCACTTCATAGAGCTCTTCGGCGGACGCGTAGCCCATCAGATTCACGAAGGCGGGATTCGCGACCAGAATGCGCCCGCTGCGCGACGTCTGGTACACCCCCTCCATCATGCTTTCGAACAGGCCGCGGAATTTCACTTCGCTGTTGCGCAAGGCGTCTTCGGCGCCGCGCCGTTCGATGGCGATGCCCGCGATCTGCGCCATGCGCGACATCAATTCATGATCCCGCGGAGTGGGTATGCCGGGCTGGCGGCGGTAGACCGCGAAGGTGCCGACCACCCGGCCGTCTGAGGCCAGGATGGGCGTGGACCAGGCCGCCCTCAAGGCCGCATGCAGCGCCGCGTCGCGCCGGAATTCCCACAGCGCATCGCTTTCGATGTCGGCGACGGTGATCTGGCGCGCCAGATACACCGCGGCGGCACAGGAGCCGTAGCGGATGCCGATGGGCGCGTTGTCCATCGCCGCCACGAACTCGCGCGGCAGTTTCGGGGCGACGCCGAAATTCAGCGCCTGCCTTTCATGGTCCAGGAGGTTGATCGCGCAATAGCTTTCCACCATCACGCGTTCGATGAGCTCGCAAATCGACTCCAGCGCCGAGGACAGCGGCGCATTGCCGGCGATTTTCTCGAACACCCGGCGCTCGCCCGCCGCGATCGCATCGGCGCGCTTGCGCTCGGTGATGTCGGTGATGCTGGCGCGGATCAGCCGCCGATTGGAGCTCGGCAGGCGCACGAAGCGCACTTCGCAGGGCATGCTTTGCCCAGTGGCATCGCAGTGCGCCCACTCGAACACCGGCGCCTGGCCCGCAAGCGCGCCTTCGATGAAGCCGCGGGGGCGGCCGAAGGACAGCGTGCCGTCCGGTTGATGGGGCGGACTGAGCTTGTCCGGGCCGCAGGTCAACAACGTATCTCGCGTCATTTTGAAAAAGCGGCAGGCATTGTCGTTGACGTCGACGAAGGTGCCCTTGTCGACGTCGAACACCACGATCACCTCGGGCGCGTGCTCCACCAGCGTCCGGTAGCGCGCCTCGCTTTCGCGCATGGATTGTTCGGCAAGGTGTCTTTCGGTGATGTCGCGGATGCTGACGATGTAGCCGTCGCGCCAATTGAGCTTGGCCTTGCTCACCGCGATTTCGACCGCCACGCGATTGCCGCCCTTGGCGCGCCCCCAGGTCAGATGCGCCGCGAGATCGACATGCGTATCGTCGATCTTGACGGCGAATTGTTCGAGAAAGTCGATGGTGTCGCGGCCGATGTCCGGCAGCAGAAAATCGAGCGAGCGGCCCAGGATCTCCGCCGGCGAATAGCCGAAGATGCGCTCGCCGGTGGGATTGAAGGTTTCGATGTGGCCGGCATCGTCGACCGTGACGATGGCGTCCTTGATATTGTCGAGAATGGCCTGCAGATGCGAGGCGGTTTCTTCGCGGATCTCGCGGGTGAGCGCCTGCGCCTCGTCCGACATGAGCTGCATCGAACGCACGATGCCGCGCCGCTCGCCGTCGATCCGATCGTAGTGCGCGCTCACGGCCCGAAACAGCAATTCTAAATCCAACTCGCCGCCCCGGGTTCGGGATTCGGCGAGCTGGCGCTCCAGCAGGTGGTTCAAGCTCTCCGCAGGCTGCTTGGGCTCGCTGCGAATGGCGGCCGCGATGTCGCGTGACAAGTCCCTGATCTCCCGCACTGATTCCACGGGCGCGTGATGCGCCTGTAGGACATTAGATGTTAGGGCGATCCCGCAAGGGCGGCGTGACGTGCGTCTCGGTTCGGCCAATAATCGGTTAAATATCAGATTCCCTGATCGGCCGTCTCTCGCTCCGAACGCTTGCGGTCGGTTTCCTTCAAATTGCGCTTGCGCAAGCGGACCGAGGTCGGGGTGACCTCGATGAGTTCGTCGTCGTCGATGAACTCCATCGCCTGCTCCAGGGAGAAGCGGATGGGCGGAGTCAGGACCACATTTTCGTCCTTGCCCGCGGCGCGCATGTTGGTGAGCTTCTTGCCCTTGAGGGGATTGACCACCAGATCGTTGTCGCGGTTATTGAGGCCGATGATCATGCCCTCGTAGACCTCTTCCCCGGGACCGATGCACAGGCGGCCGCGCTCCTGCAGGCTGAACAGCGAGTAGGCCAGCGCCGTGCCCTGCCCGTTCGCCACCAGCACGCCGTTCGGCCGCTGGCCCAGCTCGCGCTGGACCACCGGTCCATAGTGATCGAACACATGGTGCAAGAGGCCGGTGCCGCGGGTCATGGTGCGAAACTCGGTCTGAAAGCCGATCAGGCCGCGCGAGGGCACCATGTAATCCAGGCGGACTCTGCCGCGGCCGTCGGCCTGCATGTCCTTGAGTTCCGCGCCCCGGCTGCCCAGCGCCGACATGATGTCGCCCTGCGCATCGGAGTCGGCGTCCACCGTCACCTGTTCGTAGGGCTCGTGCGCGGCGCCGTCGACCTGCTTGATGACCACGCGCGGGCGCGACACCGCCATTTCATAGCCTTCGCGCCGCATGTTCTCGAGCAACACGCCCAGATGCAATTCGCCGCGGCCGAACACCACGAACTTGTCGGGATCCGCGGTCGGCTCCACCCGCAAGGCCACGTTGTGGATGGCCTCGCGCTCCAGGCGCTCGCGGATTTGCCGGCTGGTGACGAACTTGCCTTCCCGTCCCAAGAAGGGCGAGGTGTTGACCTCGAAGGTCATGCTGATGGTCGGCTCATCGACGGTGAGACTGGGGAGCGGCTCAACCGTGGCCGGGTCGCACAGAGTGTCCGAGACCTTGGGCTCGGCGATTCCCGCAAAGGCCACGATGTCGCCGGCGCTCGCCGATTCCACCTCGACCCGGGTCAGTCCGTGGAAACCCAAAATCTGCGTGATCCGCTCGGTGCGCTGTTTGCCTTCGCGGTTCACCACGGTGATCGGCATGCCGCGCTTCAGCGTGCCGCGCTTGATGCGCCCGATGCCGATGGCGCCGACATAACTCGAGTAATCGAGCAAGGTCACCTGCAGCTGCAGGGGACCGTCCGCATCGACGTCGGGAGGCGGACAGTGCTCGACGATGGTCTTGAACAAGGGCTGCATGTCGCCGTCGCGCACCGTGGACTCGAGGCCGGAGAAGCCGCGCAGGGCGGAGGCATACACCACCGGAAAATCCAATTGCTCGTCGGTCGCGCCCAAGCGGTCGAACAAATCGAAGGTTTGATCCAGCACCCAGCCGGGCCGCGCTTCGTCGCGGTCGATCTTGTTGATGACCACGATGGGGCGCAGGCCGTGCTTGAACGCCTTTTGCGTGACGAAGCGGGTCTGCGGCATCGGTCCATCCACCGCATCGACCAGCAGCAGCACGCAATCGACCATGGCGAGCACGCGTTCGACTTCACCGCCGAAATCGGCGTGGCCGGGCGTGTCGACGATGTTGATGCGGTAATCGCCCCAGGTGATCGCCGTGTTCTTGGCCAGGATGGTGATGCCGCGTTCGCGCTCCAGGTCGTTGGAGTCCATGACCCGCTCCTGCAGATCCTTGCGCGCATCGAGCGTCCCGGATTGCCGCAGCAGTTGATCGACGAGCGTAGTCTTGCCGTGATCGACGTGCGCGATGATGGCGATATTGCGAAGTTTCTGAGTCACGGGTAAGGCCTTGAGGGAAACCGCCCATTATAGAGCCTCGGAGGGGCTCCTGCCTTAGTTTCAGTGCTCGACGATAAGGGGGACGGAAAACACCCGTGACTCGGTCATTTCATCATGTTTCAGCGAAATGGTGAAATTCAGCAGCAGCACGCCCGCCGCCGAGGGGTTCACGGTGACGACTTGGCGGTAAACCTGGCCGGCCTCGACGGCGGGCCAATTGAACTGCCCCATGCCGGCGGCCACGGTCAAGCCATCGCCTCCGGCCACCAGCAGTTCGGCCGGGCCCGCATCGATTTGCGGCATGACCGCAACGTTGATGTCGAGCGGCTGGCCGATCGCGGGCCGCTGCGGCAAATCGAACTTGAGCAGCACCGGCACCTGGGATCTGCCCTGGCTCGCCGCCTCCACCATGCCCGCCGTCAACTCCGCCGCGCTAGGGCCTTTTTTGACGGGCGCGGCAGCGACGGCGGTCGATTTGGGCATGGGCTGCGGTGCCGCCGGCTCCGAGTTCCGATGGCAGCCGCTTGCCGCCATCACGACGCCTACCATGGCGAATCTTGCGATCTTCATATTCCTATGATCACCAAATACGCCGCCGATCACAACTCGAGCGGCGGATTCAAGACCGCGGCCAGTTGTTCGTCGAGAGACCGGTAGTGCTGTTCCCAATACCGCGGCTCGGCAAACCAGGGGAACGCCCGGGGAAAGGCCGGGTCATGCCAGCGGCGTGCCAGCCACGCCGAATAATGGATCATGCGCAGCGCACGCAGCGGTTCGATGAGTGCGATTTCACTGCGGTCGAAGGGCAGGAACTGCTCATACCCCTTGATGATGTCGTTGAGCTCGGTGCGCATCTCCTCCCGGCCGCCCGCGATCAGCATCCACAGATCTTGAACGGCAGGTCCGGTCAGACAGTCATCCAGGTCGACGAAGTGCGGTCCTGAGTCGGTCCAGAGGATGTTGCCGCGGTGACAATCGCCCAGGATGCGACCCAGGGTTGCGCCCCGCCAGCCCTCCGCGCGCGTCTCCACCTCGTGCAGCAGCTCGTCGGTGACGTCGGCGTACTTGTCGGCCAGGTAGTCGGGCATCCAGTCGCCGTCCAGCACGAAGTCCCGCGCCTTGCGGCCCAGCTCCTCCAGGGATAGACACGCGCGTTTCGAAAAGCGCGCGGCGCGGCCCACGGCATGGATTCTTCCCAGGAACCGGCCCACCCACTCGCGCTCATCGCTGTTCCCCAGCTCCGGCCAACGGCCGCCGCTGCGTGGGAAAACGGCATAGCGAAAGCCGTGATGGACGTGCAGCGACTCGCCCTCGCGCAACAGCGGCGCGACCACCGGAATCTCCTGCGCCGCTAATTCGCAGGCAAATGCGTGTTCTTCGCGAATGGCGGCATCGGTCCAGCGTGCCGGCCGATAGAACTTGGCGACCACGGGTGCGCCATCCTCGATCCCGATCTGATAGACGCGATTCTCATAGCTATTGAGCGCCAGTACCCGCCCGTCGCAACGATGGCCCACGGCCTCGATCGCATCCAAGACGATCTGCGGAGAGAGCTCTGAATAGGGGGTGTCGCTGTTCACCGGGCGAATTCTACAGGTAGGATGCAAGCACTCCTTTACTCGAATCACGCTGCTAGAATGCCGCCATGCGATTACCCCGGCCTAAGTCATTGAGCGGACTGATGCTGATCGGCTTCACGATCGTGGCAGCACCGCTGCTGTTCGCCATCGTGAACGCGGCGCTGCAGATGAACCGGCTGTCGGACCGCAGCGAGCAGCTGGTGGTGCACGGCGTGCGCGGCACCCGCAACAATCAACGGATGTTCGAGGAACTCGGCGCGCTCGAGCGCACCGCGCGCCTGTATCAGATCATCGGCAGCGCGGATCTGCTCGACGTGTATGCGCGCAATCAACAACGCTTGGCCGGCACTCTCAATGAACTCCTGACTATGCAGCTGGACGCCGACTCGCACGCGCAAACGCTGGAATTGCAGGCCGAAACTGAGCGCCTGCAGGAAGAGATGCGGCACAGCGCGCCCAATTCCACGCACATGTCCGAGATCGTCAATGCCTATCCGCAGCTGTCGGCCACGGCGTCCAAGATATCGAACCGCGTCAGCGCGCAGATCGACCAGGAACTCGGCTCCCTGCAGGACGCGACCCAGCTCGCGCAGCGCAACCTCTTTTGGGAATCGCTGCTGCTCATCCCCTTGACGCTCGCCGTGGTGGGCGTGTTCACCTATCTTTTCGGCCGACCCATTCGTGCCATCGACCGCGCCATCAGCGAGCTGGGGCGCGGCACGTTCTCCCGGCCCATCGCCATCCGCGGCCCTGCCGACCTCGAGCGCCTGGCGGCGCAGCTCGAATGGCTGCGCGGCCGCCTGCTCGACCTGGCGCAGGAGAAGAACCGATTTTTGCGGCATATGTCACATGAGCTCAAGACCCCGCTGGCAAATATCCGCGAGGGAACCGAACTCCTGATGGACGGCGCGGTCGGTGAGCTGCAAAGCGCCCAGCGCGAAGTGACGGCAATCCTGCGTGAGAACGGCATGAAGCTACAGCGGCTCATCGAAAATTTACTGTCTTTCAGCGCCTGGCAGGCCAAGAGCGTCGGCCTGGAGATATCCGAATTCAAATTGCGGCCCTTGATCAAGAGTGTCTTGGAGAATCAGCAGCTCACCCTGGTGGCGCAGCGCGTGCGGCTCGACGTGCACGTCGAGGATCTGACCACGCTCGCCGACCGCGGCAAGATTCGCCTGATCCTCGACAATCTGCTGTCGAACGCGATCAAATTCACTCCCCGCGGCGGCACCATCTCGATTCATGCGCGCGCCGAGCGCGAGCAGCTGGTACTCGATGTGATGGACAGCGGACCGGGCATTCCGGCCGAGGAGCGCAACCGCATATTCGAAGCTTTTTATCAGGGAAAGACGCCGCAGGGAGGACACGTCAAGGGAACGGGAATCGGGCTGTCGGTGGTGACGGAATTCGTCAACGCCCACGGCGGCAGCATTGAGATTCTCGAAGCCAAGGCGGGAGGCGCGCACTTTCGCGTACGTCTGCCCATGCGGCAGGCGGCGCCGACTTCCCGCGAAAAAGCTCATGCGGCATAAATGGTTGCGCCTTGCCGCAGTTGCGTTCCTGCTCTGCTCAGTCAGCGGCTGCGGGTTGGGTGACAGCTTTTCCCGCCCGAAGACCGCCGCGCCGACTGAGCCGGATCACTCGGGCCAGGACTTGAGCCCGATTGCACCGCTCCTCGAGATGATGAGCAACCTGCCCAAGGCGGATCCGGCCCGCCAGGCGGAGATATTCCAGTCGGCCAAAGATGGGGCTGACCTCACCCCCACCACCAGCAACCGCCTGCGCTACGCCCTGGCGCTCGCGACGCCGGGCTATAGCGGCACGGATCCCGTCGCCGCCCAGCGACAGTTGTCGGAACTGTTGGCCAGGCCTGAAACTCTGCTGCCGGTTGAACGCTTGTTGGCCCTGGTCGAGCTCAAAGAGGTCGAACAAAGGCTGATCCTGCAAGCGGAAAACAAGCGCATGCGCGATGATGCATCGCGTGATGATTCGCACGACAAACTGGCGGCCATCAACCGTCGATTGGCCGCAGAATCGGATGAAAATGTGAGATTGCGCAAGGCCTTGGATGAGGCGCGTGCCAAACTCGATGCGGTTACGCACATCGAGCGGTCAATCAATGACCGCGGAACCAGCGGATCGCACACGCCGTAGCCGTAGGAGAGATTCTTGAACGCCTATTCGATTGCCGCCACCACCCCGCTGTCCACCGGCCTGAATCCCAATTCCCGCGACACCCAGACGCCGCAGAAGCGCAAGGCCCGCATTCTGGTGGTCGATGACGACCCCGGCCTGCTGCGCCTGCTCACCATCCGACTGCGCGCCGAGAACTACGAGGTCGAGGCGGTGGAGAGCGCGGCCACGGCGCTTGCCGCCTGCGTGCGCTTTCGGCCGGATCTGGTGATCACGGACCTGCGCATGGACCAGATGGACGGCATCGGCCTGCTCAAGGAGCTGCAGAGCCGCTGGCCGGGCCTGCGGGTCATCATCCTGACGGCCCACGGCACCATTCCCGATGCCGTGCACGCGACCCAGAGCGGCGCCTTTGGCTTTCTCACCAAGCCGGTGGACAAGCAGGACCTGCTCGATCACGTGCAAAAGGCGCTCAAAGTCTCGGGCTTCGCGCATGTGGATGAGGATTGGCGCTCCAACATCATCACCCGCAATCAGCTGATGGAAGACAAGCTGGCCCAGGCCAATATGGTGGCCGGCACCGATGCGCGGGTCCTGCTGACCGGCGAAAGCGGTACCGGCAAGGAACTGCTGGCGCGCGCCATTCATGAGGCCAGCCCCCGCCGCAACAAGCCCTTCGTCTCCGTCAATTGCAGCGCCATGGCCGAGAACCTGCTCGAGTCCGAGCTGTTCGGGCACGAAAAGGGCGCCTTCGCCGGCGCCACCCGCTCGCAGAAGGGCCTGTTCGAGACCGCCGACGGCGGCACCCTGCTGCTCGATGAGGTCGGCGACATGCCGATGCGGCTGCAGGTCAAGCTGCTGCGCGTGCTGCAGGAGAATCAGATTCGTCCCGTGGGCGGCGCCGATGCCGTGCCCACCAATGTGCGCATCATTTCGGCCACGCATCGCGATCTGCATGAATTGATGGTCGGGGGCCAATTCCGCGAGGATTTGTACTATCGGCTGAATGTGGTGCACATCGAGATGCCGTCGCTGGGACGGCGCCGCGAGGATATTCCTCTGCTGGTGGCGCATTTCCTCGAGCAGATCGCCAAGGAAAGCGGCCAGCGCAAGATCTACGCCCCCGAAGCCGTGGAATTGCTGGCGACCGCCGAATGGCCGGGCAATGTGCGCCAGCTGTACAACGTGGTGCGGCAAAACGTGGCGCTGTCGCACGGCGCCATCATCACCGCGGAATTGGTGCAGCAATCCCTGGGCGGCAACCCCACGCGGCTGCCCTCCTTCGATGAAGCCCGCGATGAGTTCACGCGCAATTATCTGTCGCAGATTCTGCAGATTACCGGCGGCAACGTCAGCCAGGCCGCGCGGCTGGCGAAGCGCAATCGCACGGATTTCTACAAGCTACTGTCGCGCCATCAGCTGCTGCCCGACGATTTCAAGAAGAGCTGAGCGCCGCACGGCGCAGCGCATCCCGTCCCTCAGGCGTAGAACTCGGCAATCGCGGCCACCACCTGCGCGAGTTGCGCCTGCGTCAATTCCGGATAGATGGGCAGCGCCAGGGTCTCCGCGGCCGCGCGCTCGGACTGTGGGAAGTCCCCGACCCGGTAGCCCAGGTAGGCGAAGCACTGCTGCAGGTGCAGGGGCACCGGATAGTAGATCTCGCTGCCGATGCCGCGCTCGGTGAGCCGGGTGCGCAGGGCGTCGCGTTTCTCGGCCCGCACCACGTATTGATTGAAAATGTGCCGGTAACCGCTCAGGGCCGCCGGGGTGCGCAGGTTTGTCCCCAAGGCCGCTTGGGCGAAGACGGCGTCGTAGTAGGCGGCGTTGCGTTGGCGCCCCTCGGTCCAGCCATCCAGGTACTTCAACTTCACCCGCAGCACCGCAGCCTGCAGTTCGTCGATGCGGAAGTTGCCGCCGATCAGTGCATGGAAGTACTTCGGCTTGCCGCCATGCACCCGCAGCACGCGCATACGTTCGGCCAGCTCCGCATCATTGGTGGTGCACAGTCCGGCGTCGCCGAAGGCACCCAAATTCTTGCTTGGAAAGAACGAAAAGCAGCCAACGTCGCCGATCGTGCCGGCATGTACGCCGTTCTTGTAGGTTGTGCCGATGGCCTGGGCGGCATCTTCGATCACCTTGAGACGGTGCTGCCCCGCGATGGCCATCAAGGGATCCATGTCGGCCGCCTGCCCATACAGATGCACCGGCATCAAGGCCTTGATCCGGCCGCCGGTCAACCGGTTGATCAATTGCCCGGTCCGTACCAGGCATTGCTCGCGAATGAAGGCCTGCACGGCGGCCGGCGAGATATTAAAGGTCACGGGATCGATGTCGCAGAAAACCGGCCGCGCGCCGGCCCGCGCAATGGTCCCCGCCGTGGCGAAAAAGGTGAAAGGCGAGGTAATGACTTCATCGCCGGCGCCGATGTCGAGGGCCATGAGGGCGAGCAACAGGGCATCGGTGCCCGAAGACACGCCGATGCCGGCCGAGGCCCCGCAATAGCGCGCGATTTCCTCCTCCAGAGCCCGTACGTGCTCACCCAGGATGAAATGCTGCCCGGCGCAGACTTGCTCGATGACCGGCATGACTTCAGCTCGAATTTGGGCGTACTGGGCCTTCAGATCGAGCAGCGGCACGTTTGTCATGGCGCGTAGAATAGCATTGGTCGTTCCTGTGGCCGTGTGCCCACAGGGTGGATGGACGATTGTGGATCTGGATCACGCCTAAAACGAGGGATTTGCCTAATAATGCAGCGGTCTTTTGTCGCACTCCTACAACGCCTGCGCATGCGCGACGCCTGTGGTTCAATGGATACCCGATGACCCAGCCGGTCTTGTACAAACAAAGCTTTCTCATCGCGATATTGGCCGCCGTTCAAGCCGTAGTACCGGCAGTCGTTGCCGTCGGCACGCTGTACGCCACCATCACTTTGTTCGGTCATGCCTTCAACTCCCAAGCCATCGTTATCCTGGCCGTGCTGTGCCTGGTGTTGATCCAACCGCCGCGCGAAGTGACGACGCAATTGACCACAGCGCGCCTGGCGGCCATCGGCGACGTGCTGTTCCGCTGGATGTTGCTGTTGGTCGTGCTGCTGGCCATCGGCTACGTCACCAAGTCGTTTGCCGCGTATCCGCGGCGCATCTTCCTCACCTGGGCGGTGGTCACCCCGGTCGCGCTGGCCGTCGTCGTGTTGTTGATGCAAGAGATCATGCACCGCTTCTTGATGGGCGCCTTCGAGAATCGCAAGGCGATTTTTGCGGGCTACAACAACAGCAGCCTGGAACTCGCCCGGCGCCTCACCAGTAACCCCGTCATGCGGCTGGAAGTGGGCGGCTTTTTCGATGACCGCAGCCCCGATCGGCTCGGCATGGAATCGGACGCCAAGCTCATCGGCACCTTGAGCGATCTGTCGGCCTACGTGAAGGAGCACGGCACCGACGTCATCTTCATTGCGCTGCCGATCCGGCATGTGAAACGGGTGATGAATCTGCTCGATGATTTGCGCGATACCACGGCCTCGATTTACTACGTACCCGATATTTTCGTGTTCGACCTGATCCAGGCGCGTTCGGGCGAAATTCACGGCATCCCCGTGGTCGCCATGTGCGAAACCCCATTCTACGGCTACCGCGGGGTCACCAAGCGGCTCACCGACATCGCGTTGTCCGTGGTGATCCTGCTGTTGTTCCTGCCCGTGCTGCTGGTGGTCGCCTTGATGGTCAAGGTCTCCTCCCCCGGGCCGGTGATATTCAAGCAGCGCCGCTACGGCTTGGACGGACGCGAGATCGCGGTTTACAAGTTTCGCACCATGACGGTGACCGAGGATGGCCTGCAAATCCGCCAGGCGTCGAAGACCGACAGCCGCATCACGCGCATCGGCGGGATTCTCAGGCGCACCTCGATGGACGAGCTGCCGCAGCTCATCAATGTTCTGCAAGGCCGCATGAGCCTGGTGGGCCCGCGACCGCATGCGGTCGCGCACAACGAAGAGTACCGCAAGCTCATCAAGGGCTACATGATGCGGCACAAGGTGCTGCCCGGCATCACCGGGCTGGCGCAGGTCAACGGCTGCCGCGGCGAGACTTCGCAGCTCGAGGAGATGGAGGCGCGGGTGAACTACGACCTCGATTACCTGCGGCGCTGGACCCCGATGCTGGACATCAAGATCATTCTGCTGACCGCGGTCAAAGTGTTCCGCGACGACAAGGCCTACTAGGCTTATAGCCCGGCCGCGAGGCCAATGCCGGCCGTCACGAACCCCTCGTGGAAAAGATAGCGCCCCATCCAGGGCGGCGCCGCGTGGCGCGCAAGCTCCAGGGGCCGCAGCGCATGCACCTGGAACACCCCCGACGAGCCGCCAAACTGCGGCGCCTCGATGCAAACGTCATGGAACCCCACGCCCTCGCCGGCGAGCGGATACTGGCATTTGTAGAAGGCTTCTTTGGCCGAGAAAACCAGAGTGACGGCGGCGGCGCGCTGCGCGCTCTGCCGCGATCCCACCCAATCGATTTCGGCGGGGCTGCAGATGCTCGGCCAGATCTCCACGTTGACCTCCCCGACCACCTCACTGTCGAGCCCCAAGGCGCGGATGCGCGCGCGTTCGGCGACCACGGCAGCGCAGAATCCCGCCGTGTGGGTAATGCTGCCGGCCATCGACGGCGGCCAGATCGGTTGGCGGTCAGCGGCCGCCCGAAGGGGGAAGTCTTCGATGCCGAACTGCGCCAGGGCCCGCCGCGCGCACAGGCGCCCCGCCGCAAATTGCTGTAGTCGCGCCGGCACCGCACGCGCCAAGTGGTCCGCCTCGGTCGGAAGCAAGAGATCGGGGTCGCCGGGCACCCGCAGCTCAGCGGCCGCCGCGCCCGCGGGGAACAGGCTGCCCAAGGCGGCCGACGATTGAGCGGGATTCATCGCCTTCAAGTTTGACAGGAGCGCTGCGCCCTTGCCGGTGATTTGCCGCATGGATGATAATGGCCAATGCAAAATGTCATCATCACTGGCGGCAGCCGCGGGCTCGGGCTCGCGATGGCCCGCACCCTCGCCGCCGCCGGCTATCGCATCATCGCCCTGGCCCGCAAAAGCACCGACGAGGTCGTCGCGGCAGGCCGCGAGGCGGCCGAGAGCGGCCGTGGCGCCATCGAATTTCGGGCCTGCGACCTGTCGGAGGTGGGCCAGATCGGCGGGTTGGTGAAGTCCCTGCGCGCGGAGTTCGGTCCCCTCTATGGCCTGGTGAACAATGCGGGTCTCGGCACCAGCGGCGTGCTCAGCAACATGCGCGACCCGGAGATCCAGCGGCTGATTCAGCTCAATACCGTCGCGCCCATTCTGTTGTCGAAGTACGTGGTTCGATCGATGATGGCGCAGCGCGACGGGCGCATCGTCAACATCGCGTCGATCGTCGCCTCCACCGGCTACAGCGGACTGTCGGTGTATAGCGCCACCAAGGCCTCCTTGATCGGCTTCACGCGCTCGCTGGCGCGGGAGGTCGGGCAGCTCGGCATCACCGTGAACGCCATAGCGCCCGGATTCATCGCCACCGAAATGACCCATGAGCTCGGCGAGGGAGCGCGCGAGAAGATCGCGCGGCGCAGCGCCTTGAAGCGCATGGCCGATCCCGTCGATGTGGCGCGCAGCATCGAGTTCCTGCTCGGGGACGGCGGCCGCAACATCACCGGCACCGTGATCACCGTGGATGCGGGGAATACCGCCTAACCGATTCGAGCTGATGTCCGCGCAAAATCCCATCATCCGCTCGCACGCGGAAATGTGCTCCTCGTGTAATTGATCATTCGTTCATCAGCTGATCCAGTAATTTCACCCACAGGATTCAGCAAATCCCCGCGTCCGGGATCGCAGACAATTCTAAACGTCGCGTGTACTGGATCAGAGACATTGGTATCACCGCTCCGTAACCGTTCAAATCGCCCCCGGCTCAAATAGCCAATCGCGGCGGGCTGATTCTTCCCGCCGACTTTCTTTTTTTCCCGCGAGATGGTTTCGCGAGAATTTTTTTGAGGGGGAGCGGATGTATTCACGGCGAACTGTAGTGTCGGTATTTGCTGCGCTGTTCATCTATTTCGGCGCCGGCGCGCACAATGATGCGATGGCGGGCTGGAGATGGCACGGCATGTTGTCGCTGTCCGCATCCGGTTACAGCGCCGCGCAGAACGCAGGGTTCGTGACCATCACCGTGAATCGCAGCAGCGGCGGCGGCTATGCCTCGGTGAACTACGCCACCGCCAATGGCAGCGCCGTGGCGGGAACGGATTACAGCTCCACGCGCGGGTCACTCAGCTGGGGAAATCACGACGACTCGCCGAGGTCCTTCGTGATCCCGATCAGCAACGCCACACCGTTTACCGGCAGCAAGACCTTCGCGGTCGCCATTGCGGGCGCGTCCGGCGCCTCCTTGGGCTCGGTCACCTCGGCAATAGTGACGATCAACGGCGACGGCAGCAGCGCGCCGCCGGCCAAACCGCCCACCGTCTCGATCAGTGCGAGCCCGGCGAGCGTGACGAGCGGCAACGGCTCGGCCTTGACCTGGTCCTCGACCAATGCGACGTCGTGTTCGGCGTCCGGAGCATGGAGCGGAACGCAGGCCCTTAGCGGCATTTACAGCACCGGCGCGCTGTCCTCGAGCGCGACCTATTCTCTGACTTGCACCGGCGCGGGCGGCAGTGCCAGCCAATCGGCCACCGTGACCGTATCGGCGACGCCGCCCAGCGTCTCGATCAGCGCGAGCCCGGCCAGCGTGACAAGCGGCGGCAGCTCGACCTTGACTTGGGTCTCGAGCAATGCGACTTCCTGTTCGGCATCCGGCGCATGGAGCGGAACGAAGTCGGTGAGCGGCAGCTCCAGCACGGGCGCCCTCTCCGCGAGTGCAGCCTATACTTTGACGTGCACGGGCCCCGGTGGCTCAGCCTCGCAGTCCGCGACGGTGACGGTGTCGGCGACACCGCCGAGCGTGTCGATCAGCGCGAACCCGACGAGCGTGACGAGCGGTAGTGGCTCGACCTTGACGTGGACTTCGAGCAATGCGACCTCCTGCACGGCCTCGGGGGCCTGGAGCGGGACGAAGGCCGTGAGCGGCAGCGCCAGCACCGGCGCTCTGTCCTCGACCTCGACCTATACCCTGACCTGCACCGGCACGGGCGGCAGCGCCAGCCAATCAGCAACAGTGACAGTGGCGGCCGCGAGCGCCCCGCCGCCGACCGGCGCGTCGTGCACGGGAACCAGCGGTGGGCTCACGCTGAATGCCAAGGCGGCTCGCGCCTCGGGGATTTCCCCTTTGTTGATGTTCTTCGATGCCACCGGGACGACGGATTCCTCGATCAGCGGCAACACCACGACCTTCCAGGACGTCGCCTACACCTGGAACTTCGGGGACGCAAACCCTTCCGGAACGGGGACCTGGAAGTACGGCTCGAACGCCGGGCACAACAGCAAGAACACGGCGACGGGCGGAGTGGCGGCGCACCTGTACGTCACGCCCGGCGCGGACACGGCCTACACGGTGACCGTGACGGCGAACGACGGGACCAACACGGCGAGCTGCCGCCTCGGGGTCACGGCCTATGATCCGGCCGGTTCGAATGGCTTTGCCGGCGCCAAGACCGCGTGCGTCTCCTCCTCGGGGACCCCGGTCGCCGGCAGCGGCGGCTGCCCGGTGGGGGCGGCGGTGCTTCAGCAGTCCAATACGGGCAACGCGCTTACCTCGAGCTT
>Ga0193726_1001727_pt1 | contig 16184 bp, 12 predicted proteins | sample H2c1metaG_FD_144928 | JGI IMG/M metagenome (GOLD analysis project Ga0193726, IMG submission 144928) | Soil microbial communities from a riparian zone of the East river system, Colorado, United States - H2c1 | ecosystem: Environmental > Terrestrial > Soil > Riparian zone | place: USA: East River... | reverse complement strand
TTCAATCGCTCGACATCAAAGGTGTCGGCATGTTGATGAAGTGGGGCACCGAGAACGGCCGTAAGACTCGCCCCAAACTGAAGGTAGGCATCTGTGGTGAACACGGGGGAGATGCGGACAGCGTGAAGTTTTGCCACGCCATCCACATGGACTACGTCAGCGCCTCGCCATTTCGCGTACCCATCGCACGGCTGGCGGCGGCGCAAGCAGTAGTTGAAGAAAAGACTGCCAAGAAAAAGAAGAAGTAAGCCTTGAAGTGCCGGGCGCTTGAATCAAGCGTTACTTGAATTGGTCGGCGTGCAGACAGTTTCCGAACTGTTTTTGCGCCGACTTTTTTATTCTCCCGCATCATTTGCAAACGTCGCGCGGCGGACCTCGTTTTCCGGGAGTTGCCGGTCCGTTACCACGCGCTTTGTGGCGGGATGTTCCACGAGGACAAGCGGGATTCAGGGACCCGCAGACGGCAACTCATCGCCGCAAGACCACCAGGGGCGGTCACTGATTATTCTTCGTTCCAGCGGGCAGGAATAGCACGAAGCCGCCGCGATAGACAATGGTCTTTATGGGCGGAGGTCCAGCGGCAGCGCCAGCAGAGGAGGGGAATGGTTTTCTGAGGAAGCGCATTCCGGGGCCCTCCTGCGCGGAGTTCACGTCGGCATTTTGAAGAAAAAATACATCCCCAGGAAAAAGAAGATCACATCCGGCGACCACGCAGCCAGAAACGGCGGTAACTGTCCCACGCCTCCCATCGCTTCCAGAAGCCGCGAAATAATCCAGTAGGCGAGTCCTATGCCCACTCCCATCGCTACACCGCTGATCGCTCCCCGGGTTCCCACCAGAAATGCAAACGGGATTGCCAGTAGCATGATGATGGGCGCTATTAGAGGAAATGCCAGCTTTACATGCCACTGGACAATCAAATTGGAAACGTCAAATCCCGCTTTTCGCAGCCCGGCAATGTACCGGCGCAACTCGTTCAAATTCATTTGCGAAGCCTGTCGCACTTCGCGATTGAAATAACTGGGCGGTTCCGTTAATTCTGAAAACGCCGTTACTTTGAACTTTTCATAGCGTGCGATCACCCCGTCCGAGAAATCCCGCACCCAGCCCGACTCAAGAAACCATTGCTTCTGCTGGTCTGACCATTGCGCGCGATTGGCGAAGATCCGTCGGCGTATCTGAAACGAGACGGGGTCAATTTCCACAACGCTCAATCCGCCGAACACATTTTGCGCCGGATCAAAAACATCATAATTGTAGACCTTGGAACTTTCTCCGAAGATCCATCGCTGCGGCTGACTATAGGTCTGTGGAGGCTTTCCCTTGATCTGGTTGCGCAGCGCGTCCTGGCGCTGGTTGGCATAGGGCAGGTAGGTATCATCCAGCACAATCATGGTTGCGGCGAGCGTCACGCCCATCAACAAAAGGGGAACAGCCAGCCGATACAAGCTGATGCCACTGGCTTTGATGGCCACGATCTCATTGTTCTTACTCATGGTGCCCAAGGTGACCAGCACGGCGATGAGCGCACCCAGCGGCGCAAGGTTGTAGAGAAGATACGGAGTCAAGTAGCGGAAGTAATTGACGACCACCAGGAAGGGCACACGATGTCGCGCAATGTCGTCGAGAAGTTCAAAGAACGTGAACGTCTCAAACAGAAAAACGAAAATGATCATGAGCAGCACGAAATAGGAAAGAAACCGCCGCAGAAGGTAGAGGTCCATCAAGCGCGGAAAACTCCCGCTGGACGGGGCCAGCACCTCGGCACCGGCCGAAACGCCATTTGAGTTGCTAAGCGCAACCGCGCGCGCCCGGGCTTGGGCCTTCCTTCGGCGCAGCAACCTGAACCAACTTTTGAAGTATCCGAGCGGACGCAGCCAGCGGCCCTCTCCACGAAATTGCTCCATGCTGGGCAGCAGCACGGCTCCCATGCCGGCTAGAACGATGTTGGGAATCCACATGCTGAGCGAGGGAGGCAGATTTCCCTGGCGGGCAAGTCCAATGCCTAGGACAAAAAGCAGGTAGTAGGCGGCAATCAGGACAACGGCGATCAAGGAACCTGCAGCGCGTCCGCCACGTCGTGGTTGCGCGCCCAGCGGTACGGCGACCAGCGCAAACACAAAACACGCGACCGGGAATGTGAACCGCCTATAAAGTTCTACTCGAGCTTCCCGCCACCCCGGCGTATTGTCCTTCCACAAATTCTTTAAGGACCGTTCGGGATTACTCAACTGGCGCACTTGTGTGGGCAGCAATTCGTTTACTTCAATGGGCCAGTCGCTCTGGCCAAATGCCGTCACGGAATAGCGATTGGGATCCTCGCGGGAAAACTCATGCGTCGTTCCGCCCTTCAAGTGAAGCTCTAACTTGCCCAGTTTCGGCTCGGCAATTACAATCGCATTTTCTGCAAGTGTCAGCTGCGCGCCGCCGTCTCCTCCGGTTTCCGCGAGGAAGACCCCATGCCATTGCGTGCCGCTGGCTGAAACGTCGTTGATATAAAGAACTAGGTGAGGAAACCGCTCATCGAAGACGCGCGGTTGCAACTGAAAGGATATTTGCGACGAGATTAAATCATTCTGCAGGTTGCGGAATGTGTGTACCGCGGCCGGTCCCAACCACAGGGTCATGCCGAGGGTCACCAGCACCCCCGCGGACGCGAGCACCCCAACCGGCAGCAGAATACGTCGCCGGCCAACGCCAAGCGCAGTGAGCGCAATGATTTCGCTATCCGCTGCCATGCGCCCCAGGCCGAGCAGTACCCCGACGAGGATACCCATGGGGATTGTGAAGGTGAGGGTTTGCGGCAGAAGGCAAAGAAACAGTGTAAAAATCTGGGAACCTGAACCCGAATGCCGTACAAACAGCTCCATTAGGCGGACAAGCTGGGGAACAAAGAGCACGAACGTAAAGACGACGAGTCCGAGAAGCGTGTAACGAAAGACTTCACGAACAATATAGCGATCGAGGATACGCATGGCGCGAACGGTGAGTGTAACATGGTCATAGCACTGAAACGGGGAAGACAGAAGCGATGAATCGAGTGAATTTGGTGGTGTTATGGCACATGCATCAGCCGCAATACCGGGATCCGGAAAGTGGGCGCTACGTTCTGCCGTGGACGCGTCTGCATGCGCTCAAAGACTACTGGGGCATGGTCAAGGTTCTCGAGGAATTCCCGGATTTTCACGCGACATTCAATTTAGTGCCTTCGCTCGGAATGCAGCTGGAGGAATACGCCAGCGGGAATTTCAACGAACCCTGGTTTGATCTCGCATTCAAGAAAGCCGATGAACTCACGCGCGAAGACAAAGCTGAAATCCTGGGCCGCGCTTTTCAGGTTAATCAGGAACGTCTCATGGCCCGTTGGCCGCGCTTCCTGGAGCTTCATGAATGGGCGCAACCGGCCGGCGGCGCGCAGGCGCTGGTCACTTTTACTCCGCGCGACTGGCAGGATTTGCAAGTACTTTCCCAGCTCGCCTGGATGGAAGAACTCTGGATAGCGAACGACGAGGTCGTCAGCCGCCTGTCCAACAAAGGCAAAGATTATTCAGAGAGCGACAAGCAGGGTCTGAAAGAAAAGCAATTGCAATTCCTGCGTCTGGTTCTTCCGATCTACCGCGAGGCTGCCGGCCGCGGCCAAATCGAAATCAGCACCACGCCTTTTTACCACCCGATTCTTCCGCTGATCTGTGATTCCGACATTGCCCGCGTCGCCAATCCAGGCACGCCGTTGCCGCGGCGCGCCTACCGGCGGCCGGAAGATGCGCGGGCCCAATTGCGCCGTGCCCGCGAATATCACGAACGGGTGTTCGGCGTGAAACCATCCGGGCTTTGGCCGTCAGAAGGTTCGGTCTCGGATCAAACACTGGCCATCGCCGCCGAAGAAGGTTTCCAGTGGTTTGGCACCGACGAAGGCGTGTTAGGAAGAACCTTGAACGTTGGTTTTTTTCGCGATTCAAGTGGAGTCCCGGCCAACGCCGAACGCCTGTACAAACCGTGGCGCGTGCAAATGGGCACCAATGGAATAACCGGGCTTTTTCGCGACCATCACATTTCCGATCTGATCGGTTTTGTTTACAGCCGGATGGATCCCAAAGCCGCGGCAGCGGATCTTCACGGAAAACTTCGCCATCTGGGCGAACAGGTTCGCAGTTCGCAGCCGCTAACAGTTTGTCTGTTCCTGGACGGGGAAAACGCCTGGGAGTATTACCCCAACAATGGACGAGAATTCCTGCGTGACTTCTACGGCAGGATTCAAAGCGACCAAGATTTTCGCGCGCTCACCGCCAAAGAAGCCATAGCCGCTGCCGGCGAAATTCCTTCGACCGGAGGGATTTTTCCGGCTTCCTGGATTAATGCCAACTTTGATGTATGGATTGGGGACCAGGAAGATGTGGCAGCGTGGGAACTCCTGTGGGACGCGCGCGAAATGTATGGGCGTTGTGTGGACGCCCGGGCCCAGGACCGTGACGGTGCGCCAACCGAAGAAGCGCTGAAACTCGCCTTTGAATCTCTAATGGCGGCCGAAGGAAGCGACTGGTGCTGGTGGTATGGTCCTGAGCACAGTACCGCGAATGACGCGGAATTCGACGCCCTTTTCCGCAAACATCTCACCGCCATTTACATTGCCGTCGGGCAGGTTGCTCCTGAAGAGTTGGCCAAGCCCATCAAACGCAAACCCGAACAAGCCCTGCAGATCGCTCCGACTTCATTGTTGAAGGTCAAAATTGACGGTCGCGACTCCTCCTACTTTGAATGGCTGGGCGCAGGGCTGTATTCCCCGGAACGGCGGGGCGGGGCCATGCACGGCAGAGTTTTCTACCTCCATGAACTACGCTATGGCTTTGAAGAGGATCGGCTTTGCATTCGAGTGGATGCGTTTGCCGGGGCCCTGGCCGAGCTGGAAGATCCGGAATTTCGCATCACCATTGGCGGAACCGAAGAAACGACATTGGTCGTGAATCTCAAACGCGGAATTCTTGACGGTTTTGGGGTAGAGCGCGAACGAGTCTGCCTGCTGAATCCCGACGGAGTCGCCGAAGTGGCCTTTGACCGCTTGCTGGAAACGGCCATCCGGAAAGACCAACTGGATCTCAAGGGGCAAACGCAATTGCGGCTGGGCGTCGCCCTGTGGCATGCGGGATTGCCGGTCGACGTTTTGCCGGCAGTGGGTTCGCTCACTGTGAATCTTGGCGAAGACAATTTCGCGTGGCATTTCGAGTGAGTCGGGAAAGTGCCCGGCCTGCAAGACTTCCTGCGCCGTGCGCTCTTGCTAAAACAGCTTAACCACCAGGTCCTGCGGCTGGTCTCCAACAGGAATCATCGTCAATAAACTTTGGCTATCGGAACGCACGCGGATCACGGTGAGATCACCCGATCCCTGATTTACCGCAAGCAGCAGACTGGGATTTTCGCCGGGGTCGAGGGCCAGCGCCGTTGGCGATTGCCCGGCGGAAATAGGCCGGCTGACCCGGCGATTCACAATATCCACCGGCGTGATCCGTCCTGCGGCATTGTCTGACACAAAAAGTTCGCTGGCATCCGGCAACAATATTCCCCGGGTGGGCGCCGAGCCGAGCAGCACGTAGTCGCCAACTTCATGCGTCCACGTATTAATCGCCTGCAACCCGTGGGATTCCGGGGAAATCACGTAAAGTTCGCCGCCATCGGGTTTCAGCAACATCTGGGTGGGGCGTCCCGCCAGTTCGAGATTGGTCAGCAGTACACCTCGTCGCAAGTCCACAACCGATATCCGGTGTTGGCTGCGGCTCAGAACGAACGCAACGGAACTGTCCGGCAGCACCACCACGTCCTCAGGCTGCGGCACCACCGGAACCAGAATACGAACCGCCAGCGTGGAGGCATCATGAATTCCAAGTGTCGCGCCGCGATGATTCACAACCAAAACAGACTTGCCGTCGGATGTGGCCTTGGCAAGTACCGGATCCGCGTCGGTCCTCGATTGCGCCAGGATCGCATGGGATTGGCAATCAATCGCCAACAAAGAATTGTTAGCGCTGGATGTGGTGTAAAGGCGTTTACCGTCTGGCGAAAAATCAACCGAATAGGGAAGCGGCCCCACAGCGATGCGCGCGCTGACCTGATTGGTCTTCGCGCTAAAAGACCAGACAAATCCGCCCGCCGAGCTCACGCCCCAAATCTCCGCTCGCGTTGGATGCGCGCGCAAGCCGGACAGGCCCGCGCCGACGGGGATGTGCGCTACCGCAGAAAGTTTCACAAGATCGACAACCGTCAAATTGCCGTCAGCGCCGGTGACGTACGCATTCAAATGCAAGTCCGGACGCAAAAACGATGGTCGATGCTCTCGCGCCACAACCACGATCCCCGCCGTCAAAAGAATTGCCAGCAGAAAATAAACCCGGAAATGATTCAGCCGCTGCATTGTGGACTGTCGAATTGTTGCACGACTCGGTAAGGGAAGGAAGGGAGGGAGGGAGGGCTGCCTGGCAGCCAGCCGCGATTTCGGACTTAGTGCGGGTGTGCGGTATGGGGAAAAATGATGAAGACAATGAGATAGAGCAGCAACGCCACCGCCACGGCCGTCGCCGCGAGGATCCCCAGCCACATCAGCACAAACGACTTGTCGTCTTGTCCCGGGGGCGGGGAACTAATCCCCATGATCATGTGGAACCCGCGGAAAAAATCAGCCAGAAATTTTATCATGCGTTCCCGCATTTTCCGGACCCGCGCCGCTGGCAGGCAGATTGCGCAAGCTCCCCCAGCCCTCGAACCCGCTCAGACAGCGTTGATATCCACGTTCTCAAGAATGCGTTTCGAATATCCCTGCCGCGCAACATGCAACATCGCTTTTCCGATTTGTTCTGTCGTGGTCATGTACTTTGGATACAGCACCGGCTTCAGCAGGGGGATCGTCCACCCGAAAAAGGAATAGAGAATTTGATAGGCCTTGGTCTTTGATCGAATTCCATGCAGCGGCTGAATGACCGCGGGACGAAAAGCGTAAATGCCAGCAAACGGCAGTGCCATCAGGTCGTTCTCCGTCTTACCCTTTACGCGCGCCCACATGCTGCGGCCGCGTTCGCTGGAATCGGTCCCCGCACCGGAAACATAAATAAATGTCATTTCAGGATTCAGCTTCACCAAGGTCCGCGCGGCTGCCATCGTTAAATCGTACGTGAGGCGTCGATACTTTTCTTCGTTCATTCCAGCTGAGGAAACGCCGAGACAAAAGAAGCACGCGTCAAAACCTGTCAATTGAGATTCACTGCCGGAGTAGTCGGATAGGTCTTTTTGCACAATTTCGCGCAATTTCAGATTCTGCAGCCCCGTGGCCGACCGCCCGATCGTCACGGCCTGCTCCACGCCGGGATCGAGTAAACACTCACGCAAGACGCCCAGCCCCACCATCCCGGTAGCGCCAAAAATCAAAACGTTCATCCGGCGTGCCTCTCCCGTCGCGCTAACTAGTTGACCTCGCGGTGCAATACGGCCGCAATCTGCCGCACTTCCACCAGCAGCTCGGCAAACTCTTCAGGCCGCAACGATTGCATCCCATCCGACAGCGCGTTATCGGGATCGTGATGCACTTCCACCAGCAATCCATCAGCGCCCACAGCCACTGCGGCACGCGACAATGGCAAGACCTTGTGCCTTTTGCCAGTTCCGTGGCTCGGGTCCACAAAGATCGGCAGATGACTTCGTCGCTTCACCGCCGGTACCACCGCCAGATCCAGCGTGTTGCGCGAAAAATCCGAAAACGTGCGGACGCCGCGCTCGCACAGCATCACATTGTAGTTTCCCTCAGACAGCACATATTCGGCCGCCATCAAGAACTCATCCAGCGTCGCCGACATCCCCCGCTTCAACAGCACCGGCTTTTTGGCCCGTCCAGCTCGCTTCAACAAAGAAAAATTCTGCATGTTCCGCGCGCCAATCTGAATCACATCCGCGTACTCTTCCACTAGATCCAGACTCTCGTTGTCGACCGCTTCTGTAATAATCCCAAATCCAAATTTCTCGCGCACCTTTGACAAAATCTTCAAGCCTGCTTCTTCCAAGCCCTGAAAGCTGTAAGGAGAAGTGCGCGGCTTGTAGGCTCCGCCGCGAAACAACCGCACGCCGGTCTTCTGCAACTTCTCAGCCACCGCCATGCACTGTTCTTCAGACTCGACGGCGCAGGGCCCCGCCACCATCGCCACGTGCTGGCCACCGACAATCACGTCGCCGGAAGGTGTCGGAATCCGCAAAATCGTGTCTTCCGATTTGACATCGCGACTGACCAATTTGTACGGCTTGCTGACCGGAATACACTCCACCACTCCCGGCAACGATTCGAGGACGCCTAAATCGAGCGCACCCTTATTTCCGGTAATCCCAATTGCGGTCCGCGCCGCCCCCGGCATCGGATGAGCCTTTAGTCCAAGATTCTCAATACGCTTACAAACCTCGCGCACCTGTTCTTCGGTGGCATTCGACTGCATTACAACCAACATGGCGGGCTCCCCGTAATACGATACCTGCTTGGATGACCACTCAGTTTACGGCACGCTGCCGCTGTCGACAAATTCTCCCGTGGGGCAAAATCCAGCCCGGATTCCACTGCCAGCAGAGGCCCGAGCGGTCATTCACCCAGGCAAGTTTTCGGCTAAAACCATGCTCTCCGAGTGGCATGAAGGCGGCGCCACCCTTGGGGAATGCTCCGTACGGGCTGGCCCTCCAACTTTGGAGCGGGCGCCGGCCCCGCACGCTAGGCTGCAAACCTTTCCGCTGCCCCGTCGCGCAAAAAATTTCTGCGCCGCGGAAAATTCCGTCGTTTTGCCGCGTGTGATATAATCGCTCGTTTATGACACAGCCAAAAACCGTGCTAGTTATGCCCGAACCACCAATCACCCGTACTTCGGAATTTGATCCCGAAGACGAGTACCGCCCAGAGCCTGCGCCTGAGCCCTTGCCGCCCTCCTGGATGGACGGCAGCGTCCGCATCGGCCTGCACACCTCCATCGCCGGCAGCTATCTAAACGCTTTAGAATCAGCCTGGAAGCTCGGCGCCAACGCATTGCAAATCTTCTCCGCCAGCCCCCGCATGTGGCAACAGAGCGGCTCCTCGCGCGTCGCTGAAGCGGAAGCGAAAGCCTTCCGCGCTCGCCGCGAAGAATTGCAGTTAGGCCCTCTGGTTGTCCACGCGAACTACCTCGTCAACCTGGCCGCGGCGCAACCGATGTTGCGCACCCGTTCCATCCAGGCTTTCCATGACGAAATCGTGCGCGCCTTGGCTCTCGGCGCAGACTATCTGGTCGTTCATCCCGGTTCGCGCGGAGAATCGACGATCGGCCAAGCCATCACCACCATCATCGAGTCCCTAAAGCAGGCCACGCGTCGCGTGCAAATGGGCAACCTGCAGATTCTTGTCGAAAACACCGCGGGTATGGGCACGGCGGTTGGCGCACGCCTGGAAGAAGTCGCCGACATCGTCAACGGCCTGCGGTCACTCCCGTTCGCTGCGTGCCTGGATACAGCACATCTGTTCGCCGCCGGCTATGACATCAAATCCGGAAGCGGACTGGCCTCGACCCTGGCCCAAATTGAAAGCACCATCGGGCTCGAGCGCGTCCCGGTCCTCCACGTGAACGATTCCAAAATTCCGCTTGGCGGCCGCGTCGACCGGCACGAGCACATCGGAGAAGGCAAGATTGGCGCTGAAGCCTTCCAGCGTTTCCTGCAGCACCCGCGTCTCGGGACGCTGCCTCCCGAGGGCCTCGTCGGCCGTGCGTTCATCGCCGAAACTCCCATTGACGAAATCGGTGACGACCGCAAGAACGTCGAAGCACTGTGGAACCTGGCTGGACTCGCCGACCAGGCCCCGCAAGCGGAAAAAGGTTTCTCCATGCTCACCAAAGCGGTGAAAAAGAAGATGGATGAGAATCGCGCGCAAGAAAAGAAAAAGGCGGCAGCGGTCGCTCGTGAAAAAGCAGCAACTGCAAAAACAAATAAATCGCGCTGAGCGCGGAACCACGGCAGCGCAAGGAATTTCGCAGCAACCCAAAGAGGCAAGCTGAGTGGCGGACTACAAACCACAAGAAATCGAAGCCAAGTGGCAACAGCGTTGGGCGGACGCAAAAGTCTTCGAAACCGAAGCCGACCCCAGCAAACCAAAGTATTACGTCCTCGAAATGCTGCCGTATCCGTCCGGCACTCTGCACATGGGCCACATGCGCAATTACACGATAGGCGACGTCGTCGCCCGTGTGAAACGCATGCGCGGATTCAACGTTCTCCACCCCATGGGATGGGACGCTTTCGGCCTGCCCGCCGAAAACGCCGCCATCAAAAACAACACGCACCCCCGGGAATGGACCAACAAAAATATTGCGGAATTTCAGCGTGTACTGCGACGTTTCGGATTTAGCTATGACTGGCGTCGCGAAATCTCCACCTGCGAGCCGGAATACTATCGCTGGAATCAGTGGTTTTTCCTGCGCATGTTTGAAAAGGGAATCGCCTACAAAAAGAAAAGCCGCGTGAACTGGTGCCCCCGATGCTGCACCGTTCTGGCGAATGAGCAGGTGGTCAACGGCTATTGCTGGCGGCATGAAGACACGCTGGTTGAAGCAAAAAACATCGAGCAGTGGTTCCTGAAAACGACGGCTTACTCCGAGCAGCTCCTCGACGATCTGAGCCTGCTCGAAGGCGGCTGGCCCGAGCGCGTTATCACCATGCAGCGCAACTGGATCGGCAAGTCGGAAGGCGCAAAAGTCCGCTTCGCCATCGCCGATATGCCGGAGCTCGGTGCGGGGAGTCCATCCATTGAAGTTTTTACCACCCGCATCGACACAATTTATGGCGCTTCGGCGCTCATCCTGGCGCCCACGCATCCCCTGGTGGCCAAACTACTGCAAGGCTCTGCTGTTCGCGCCGAAGCTGAAGCCATGCTCGCCAAAATTCGCAGCGGCTCGGTGAAAACGGAAGACATCGCCACCGCTGAAAAAGAAGGCTTTTTTACCGGCCGTTACGTCATCAATCCGTTCAACGGCGCAAAAATTCCAGTGTGGGTCGCCAATTTTGTACTCATGGAATACGGCACCGGCGCCGTCATGTGCGTCGCGGCTCACGATGACCGTGATTTTGAATTCGCCACAAAGTATGGCCTCGCGAAACCGATCGTAGTGCAACCAGTGGACGGCGGTCCTCTGACCGAGGCCACTCTCTTTGCGCCCTTCACTGAATTTGGCAAAAGTGTGAATTCGGGTCCGTTTACCGGACTGGAAACTGAAGAAGCTCTCGCGAAAATGGCCGCAGAAGCCGAAGCCAAAGGCTTCGGCAAACGCGAAACCATCTACCGCCTGAAAGATTGGGGCGTCTCCCGGCAGCGCTACTGGGGCACTCCGATCCCCGTCATCTACTGCGAAACAGATGGCATCGTCGCCGTCCCGGACAAAGATCTACCGGTTCTGCTTCCGGCAAATCCCAAACTCACGGGCGAAGGCGAATCTCCCCTCGCCTCCACACCTGAATTTGTAAACACCACGTGTCCCAGGTGTGGCGGTCCTGCGCGCCGCGAGACCGATACGATGGACACCTTCGTCGACTCGTCCTGGTATTTCTATCGCTACTGCGATCCCCACAACAGCAACGCACCCTACGACTCGGCCAAGGTCGCCTACTGGTTCCCGATTGACCAGTACATCGGGGGCATCACGCACGCGATTCTGCATCTCCTCTATTCGCGCTTCTGGTGCAAAGTCATGCGCGACCTCGGCCTCATCCAGCACAGCGAACCAGCGGCACGTCTGTTCACCCAAGGCATGGTGCAAAAGGGCGGAGTCGCCATGTCTAAGTCCAAAGGCAACGTGGTCGGCGCCGAAGACATGGCCCAGAAGTACGGCGCCGATACCGGCCGCTTGTATACGCTGTTCGCCGCTCCACCGGAAAAGGACCTGGAGTGGAGCGAGGAGAGTATTGAAGGCGCGTGGCGCTTCCTAAACCGCGTATTCCGCCTATTCGACAAACACGGTGAATCTGTTCGCCGGGTAAAAAGCGGCCCGATCGACGCCGCTACCCCCAGCGAAAAAGAAAAGAAACTCCTGCGCAAAGCCCACCAGACCCTGCGCCGCGTAACCCAAGACTTTGAAACGCGCTGGCATTTCAATTCCGCCATCGCGCTGATCATGGAATTAACCAACGAGATTTACTTGCAGGAGCCTTTGCAAGAAGGCGTGCGACCTGAAGTACGAAAAGAAGTTCTCGAACTCCTGGCGCTCATGCTAGCACCAATGACACCCCACATCGCCGAAGAGCTGTGGGAAATGCTGGGCCACGAAGACGGCCAGTGGACCGTAGGATGGCCGCCGTTCAGCGACGATTTGGCCCGTGACGAGGAAGTAGAAATCGTCATCCAAGTAAACGGGAGAGTACGGGGCAAACTGAAAATTCCGGTTGGCGTCAGCGAAGAGGAAGTCGTAGCCGCTGCCCAAGCCGATCCAGCAGCGGCTCCCCACCTGGCCGGCAAGCAAGTTGTCAAACGGATTTTTGTGCCCAACAAGCTTTTGAACCTGGTCGTTGCGTAGTCGGCCGATTTTAGTTTTTTGATTCCTGGCTTTGTCACAAGCGAATTGGGCTTCAACCGTTGGGGGACTCATGGACAGCGCCACAAAAGCGACACCCGCACAGAGCACCCGACTGCAAGCCGAACGCGGCGGCATCGTGGTCCTCGACTTTGGGGGTCAATACACACAGCTCATCGCTCGCCGCGTCCGCGAACAACAAGTCTTCTCAACCGTCCTGCCCTGCAGCGCACCCGTTGAAACCATCTTGAAATCCGAGCCCGTGGGAATTGTCCTCTCCGGCGGTCCCAACTCCGTCTACGACGCTGAGGCTCCCAAATGCGATCCCAAAGTTCTCGCGCTGGGTATTCCCGTCCTGGGGATCTGCTACGGCATGCAATGGGTCGCCCACACCCTTGGCGGCAAGGTAGAAAAAGCGGATCGCCGCGAATACGGACGCGCCAACCTTAAAGTATCCGCCAAACACCACGAGGGGCACTCCCACCTCTTCAATGGCATTCCTGCCGAGCTTCGTATCTGGAACAGCCATGGGGACCATGTTCGCGAACTTCCCGCGGGCTTCCGGGCAACGGGTCATACCGACAATGCCATCGCTGCCGCTGAAGACCCCAAACGCAAGATCTACACGGTCCAATTTCACGTGGAGGTAAACCACACGGAGCGGGGCACCGAACTCCTGCGCAACTTCTTGTTTCGCGTCTGCCATGCCGAACCCAAGTGGAGTGGTGCCGCATTTATCGAAGAGACTACGCGAGCCATTGCGGCCAAGGTCGGCACGACCCGCGCCATCTGCGCTCTGAGCGGCGGAGTCGACTCGACTGTGGCCGCTGTCCTGGTCCACAAAGCCATGGGCGATCGCCTCACCAACATCTTTGTAAATACCGGCATGCTGCGCAAGAACGAGTTCTCGGACACCCTCGACATGCTGCGCAACCGTCTCGGTCTGCATGTCGTCGCGGTCGACGCATCGGATCGCTTTCTCACCCGCCTGCAAGGCGTTACCGATCCCGAACAAAAGCGCAAGATCATCGGCACGGAATTCATTGCGGTCTTTGCCGAACAGGCCGAGAAGCTGCAAGCCGCCTCCTCGGAAGGCAAAATTAACTTCCTCGTACAGGGAACCCTGTATCCCGACGTCATCGAATCGGTATCCGTAAAAGGCCCTTCCGCCACAATCAAATCCCATCACAACGTAGGCGGGCTGCCTAAAAACATGCCGTTTTCACTCATCGAACCCTTGCGGGATCTGTTCAAAGACGAAGTTCGCCGAATCGGAAGGGAACTGGGCCTTCCCGACGAGGTACTTTTGAAACATCCGTTTCCGGGTCCCGGACTGGCCGTTCGCCTCCTTGGAGAGATTACTCGTCCGCATCTGTTAACTCTTCAGGAAGCAGATGCGATTGTCGTTGAGGAAATTCGCAAAGCCGGGTTGTATGCAAAAGTCTGGCAGGCGTTTGCGGTTCTGCTTCCGGTCCGCAGCGTAGGCGTGATGGGTGACGGACGTACGTATGGGCTGACCGTGGCTGTACGCGTCGTGGAAAGCGACGATGCCATGACCGCGGACTGGGTCAGACTCCCGGGAGATGTCTTGGAACGAATTTCAACGCGAATCGTAAACGAGGTGACGGGCGTCACCCGGGTCGTATACGACATCAGCTCCAAACCGCCCAGTACAATTGAGTGGGAATAGGCCGGGGGCGCACATGACTATTTCAGGAAATTCAAGTTTGGCTGTCTGGCCCGGAAATGCAAAACAAAAAGGCCGTACGTGGGAGCGCACGGCCTTTCAGATGAGGGAGAATCATTGCTGCTCGGGCGTATTCAGAGATTACACAAACTTACCTGTTGGCCATTTTCTGCGCCATGTACAGAATCAGCTTGCGATCTCCTTCTTCCACTTTGCTCAACAAGCGACGAAGCTTGTTAAGAAAGCGTGCGTCTTTTCCAAGGCTGCCCCAAGCGATGTCGTCCGACGACTTCCGCTTCGGGAGATTCGGCAACTGCGGCGGTTCCTCACCGTCATAAAAGAGTTGATAGAGTGGGCATTCTAGTGCGCGTGCGAGTTTTTCCAGCGTTTCAATGGCGGGGACAGTATGACCATTCTCTACGCGGGAAATATAACAACGAAGTAACCCCGTGCGCTTTTCGATATCGCCCTGGGAGAGTTTCTTTTCTTCGCGGAGTGCGCGAAGACGGTCACCAATAATCATGCAGGCATTATTCCATGTAGGTAAGATACGAGGCAAGTAGAAACTTGACATTTAATAAGTGAAACAGATGGTTCAACGGGGGTAGGTAGCTAGTAACGGTACGCGTAACCAAAACGGCATGGCAAACGTCCCAAAACCAGGGGTATCCGGGCCTGTGACCAGCGGCCAAGGCTCTAAGAGCCGAACCGCCAAGGCGCCAGGAACGGAGACCGACCGCGAACTAGTCCGCCGAGCCCAGTCGGAGGACAAGGAAGCGTTTGAGGAGTTGGTGCGGCGGCACCAGCATCGCGTGTTTGCAGTGGCCGGAGGAATATTAAGGCGACGCGAGGACGTGGAAGATATTTCGCAACAGGTTTTCCTTAAAGCCTATTTTTCGCTGAAGCGCTTTGACCAGCGAGCCGCATTCAGCACCTGGCTTTACAAGATCACCGTCAATGAGTGCTGGGACCTGCTGCGCAAGAAAAAAGTCCGGCCTCTAGTCTATGAGTCGGACATGAGTGAAGAGCAGGCGCGGCAGGCAATGGCTTCGGAGGAAAAAAATTCCCAAGTCCCCGACATCAGTGATCGTTTGGCGGCGCGGCAAAGAGTCGAGCGGTTGCTGGAAGGACTGGAAGAGCGGGACCGGCTGATGTTGATTCTGAAAGAAGTGGAAGGATTTGCCGTACAGGAGATTGCTGAAGTGCTTGATTTGAACGCCAACACCGTAAAAGTTCGGCTGTTCCGCGCGCGTCGGCGCGTGATCAATCAAGCGCGCAAGCATGAATAATTTTCTTATTCGCGAGCACGGCGCGCTGATGCTTTTTGTGATTTAGAGCATCAAAGTTTAGTTGGTGTGATTTGTGGCCATACGATCCAAGGATGCAGTGAGGTGCCCGGTATGTGGAACATCTGGAAAAAACAGAACGCGGACTGTAACAGAGTACTCGAACATCTTGAGGAATATTCGGTTGCCAACAAGAAAGAAGTCACGGTGGAGTCGCTTCTCGATTCCATGCCGCAGGAATATCGCGCTCATTCAATGAGTTGCATTTCCTGCAGCACGGCGCTACAGGATTTTGCAGCAGTCCGCCAAATGTTGGCGAATGTACCTTCGCACGGGAATTCGGAAGCACCGTGGTTTGCCGGGCGCGTCATGTCTGCGATTGCCGCGAAACAGCACGAGATGTCGCAGCCATTGAGCATTTCAGCGATTTTTTCCAGACTTGCCGCACGCCTCACCTGGGTAACTTCGGTGGTCCTGCTGATCGCCAGCACATTTCTTTTTCAGCGGCCGGTAACGCCACCCGCAAAAGAACCGGCTACGGCAGCCGCGCAGGACTCACTCTTCGAGACCACACAAATTCCCTCTGAACGCGATGACATTCTGCTGAGCCTGGCGGAGAGGAAACCATGAGTGATACTTCGGCCACTCGAAAAGCGGCGTTTTGGGTCG
>Ga0193726_1001726_pt1 | contig 16196 bp, 9 predicted proteins | sample H2c1metaG_FD_144928 | JGI IMG/M metagenome (GOLD analysis project Ga0193726, IMG submission 144928) | Soil microbial communities from a riparian zone of the East river system, Colorado, United States - H2c1 | ecosystem: Environmental > Terrestrial > Soil > Riparian zone | place: USA: East River... | reverse complement strand
GTATGCAGGCATTGCCAACGTGCGCGTGAATACGAAACGTGGCGGCTCGGAATATCACGGCTCGGCGGTTTACAACAACAAGAACTCTGCTCTCGCCGCCTGGAAACTGGACGACCTCAACGGCAAGGCGGATTTTGTGCCTAGTGCGTTCCAGAGCAAATACCCCAACCCCTACTTCAATGAAAACGACATTGGCGGTTCGGTCGGTGGCCCGATTCCTCTTTTGAAGAATACGTGGTTCTTCTTGTCCTACGAACGCGACTACAACGTTTCCCCGGTAAAATTTCAGTCCAGCTCAGTCGCGCATCCTGATTTGTACACCGGCAATTTCACGCAACTGAATCCCGGGGCTCGGCCGGTCGTCCCGGATGCAGTGCTTCTGGGATTGACTCCGGAGGAAATTACTGACAATACCGTCCAATACACGGACCCGGACACTCACGAAACGACAACCCGTTTCAAGACGATACCGGCGCGGCTGCTCAACCCAACGACTCAGGCGTTGATCAACACGTACTTCCCGCAAATTGGTGCCGGCGCTCCGATCAATCCTGACACCGGCAGAATCGTGGGCGGTTTCCAAACGATTTTGCAGGGAAATTCGACGCTCGATACCGGAGTTCTACGGATCGATCACGATTTCTCGGACAAAGATCACCTGTACGGTGTGTATAACGTATCCTCGCAAACGAGCGCCCAGGCCGCCGTTGTCAATCCCTACACAGGTTTGGGTCTCACGCAGCGGGATCGCAGAAACAACACCATCTCGCTTTCCTATACCCACGCATTTTCGTCGAACTTCATCAATGAACTGCGCGGAGGCTTCAACCGTGAAAACTTGCTGCAGCACAGCAACACGACGCTGGAAGGCTTCCTGGGCAGCATCGGCTTCGACCAGAGCGACATCGACGCCTATGGTGCGGCGACCGGCGAATTCGCTCTCAGCACCTTCGGACATCCGCAAATCAGTTTCAGCAATACTTTTGCAACCTTTACCAACGGTGGCCGCAATACCTTCCGTCCACTCAACCAGCACTTGGTTACCTATGGCGACACGCTGACTTGGATTCATGGCAAACACGCGTTTCGCATGGGCGGAGACATGGTTTACGACTCGGCGCAAGATGGTTTCGCGCTCAACCGCGGTTCTCCACGCGGAGCCATAACCTACTCAGGAACCGGCCTAACGCCGTTCACAAACTTTTTGCTCGGTTCGCCGGCAAATTCAACCATCACCGTTTCAAAACCTCGTCCGCCAATGGATGTTCACAACTGGGAGAGCGGATTCTTTTTCCAGGACACTTGGAAACTTAGTTCCAGAATCACCCTTAACCTAGGACTCCGCTATGAACTAATTACTCCGTTCATAGACAGGAATGATCTGATCGCCAACTTCGATCCAAATTTTGTCGGAACCGGCGGGCAACTGGGTCGCTTCGTCATCCCTTCGAACAAAACATTGCAGTACCTCGATCCCCGCATTGTTAATTTCGGCTATGTCCTGGCTGGCGATTCCGGACTGGATGTTGGGCGTGGAGTGGTGCGGACCGACAAAAATGACTGGTCTCCGCGCGTTGGAATTGCCTGGAGGATCGGTAACAAGTCTGTAATTCGCGGCGGCTACGGGATCTACTATCCCACTTCTGCAGCGCAGGGCATTCGCGACCCAATCGCTACCAACCCCTTCAACCAGTCCATCAACAAGAACAGCACTACTGCCAGCCCGCTGCAGGGATGGCCCGGCAATGGAGTCGATGGCATCAGCCCCATCTCTGGCGGTGCAGTCAGAGCGACTGGCAATACGCCAGCGGTCAACGTCGTGCCATTCGACATTCACCAACCTCGTATACACCAATACAACGTTACCTATGAACGCGAGCTCGGCTGGGGCAGCGCCATTCGAGTCTCCTATCTCGGTTCAACCATGCACGGGCTGATCGCCGGCAAGGACCTGAACGAGCTTCAGCCGACCGACACACCTTTCGGCACGAATCTCGTCGACGGCGACACCGGAGAAACGATTCCCGATAAATTTTGCGACCCGGTAGAAGATTCCTCGACTTGCGGAATCACTCCTGAGCAATATCAACTGTATCGCTTCCCCGCGCTCGGGGACTTCGTGCTCAGCTATGGGAATTATGGCCATGCGCAATCCAATGCATTCCAAACCGTGTTCGAACATCATTACGCCCACGGCTTGCTGCTGAACCTTGCCTATACTTACCTCGACCAGAAATCGACCGCTCTCGATACCGGCAACTCCAGTTTGGGCGGCATAACGTACAACTCTTTTCAACCCGACAGCGACTACGGTATTGACGGCTACACCTCAAAACATAGATTCGTGGCCTATGGCGTATATGATTTGCCATTCGGTAAAAAGCGCCAGTACGGCTCCTCCATGAATACATGGGAAGACGCCGTCCTTGGCGGCTGGTCCACCACCTTCAACATGTTTGCCAAGTCCGGAACCGGTTTTACACCTTTCTGGATTTGCGACAACTGCAACCCGATTGAACCTGGAAACATTGGAATTTCATCCGTAGATGCGGTCGGCGATTTCGGTGCTGAGCCTTCGTATCGTCCAACGATTTTGAACAGCAATTACAACAAGAAGGCCGACGGCGCCATCTGGAATGCAGAAGCGTTCGGATTGCCTTCCGTTGGCGCAGATGTCTTCTCCAATCCGGCGAACGCCAAGCGCAATTTGCTGTTTGGTCCTGGGACTTGGGGGGTCAACCTCGGAGTTCACAAGGACTTCCACTTCGGCGAACGTGTTACAGCACAACTGGGCGCAGACATTGATAACCTCTTCAATCATCCGTTGTTCTCTCCCAACCAGGACGACGGGGGAGGAAGCGGTTCTTTCGCTCTGCTTGGAAATTTCGCCATTCGTGTGAATCAGACCACCGGCAAGTTGGAGCCTCTCGAGCCTGGTGATATTACCGTCGACAACAGCGTGGCCCATGGCGGGAATTTCGGTCAATTGATCAACAGCTACACGCAGGAAGGCGTCGACAGCCGCCGCACGATTCGTCTGCGGCTGCGCATCACTTTCTGACGACGTTTTTTATAACCCTCATAACCCCGAACGGGAGCGGCCGAAGTGGCCGCTCTCGTTTTTGGGTACCTGCCAACCGGGCCAAAGACCAAATTCCTAGACCAGCAGAAGCCTCATCCGCAAGCCACGCAAGCCTTTTAGCTCCATTGTGAGCACGCCCTTCTCGTTCGAACGCAAATACACTGTCTTCACTTCCACTCCCGGCGGCAAGGTCGATCCTGGCGACATGATATTCGGACCGGCAAACGTCAATTCAAACAGGGAAGTGGGCTCGAGACCGGTAAGCAATAATTCTTTGCAGTCTGTATCCGGAATTGTCACTTCACCATCCGTTAGCGCCGAATCTGTCTGGTTGAACAAGGCAACAACACCAGAGGCCACCGCGGCCCCAGCCAGGTTATGTCCCTTCACAAACGCTACCTGCTTTTTACCTGTCGTGCCGCGGTCTCCAATTTCCAGCACATGCAGGAAACTGTCTTCCGTCGCCGCTTCTGCCGGAGATACTTCCACCCGCCAGGCCCCGGGAACGACGTTTTTCCGATTCGAACGCTCGATCCGAGTGGTGTCCTCTCCCCAAAACAGCTTCCACATCCGCCGTTCGGTTGGATCCTCCGGCAGCGGACCTCCTTCGGCCGGCTCGAGCGGCCAGTTCTGCCCGCTACCCCAATTGCCACCGTTCCGGTCTCCCGGCGTCCAAAATTCGTGGCCCGCGCCGCCCCGCTTGACCACAGAGCGGGCCTCCGGCAACAAGCAGTGCACCCGCAGTTCGCCATCGCCGTGCGCGAAGGTGAACTCTTTCGCATTGGAATATTTTGTTGCTCCGTGCTTGCCATCCTCACCGCGGCCGTCGACCGTCGGCTCGTTCACTCCGTGCAGTAGCCAAACCTTTTGAAACTCCGGGTTGGTGCTCTCCACGCGATCAAAAACAAACAAAATATCCGAGCCGGGAACATAAAGCAATTCGCGGGTGAACTTCGCCACCTTCTTGGGCGAATAGGCTTTCGTTGCATCCCCTAAGCCGTAGTGATACGCCCCCGCCTGGTAATCCACGATCCGCATGGAACCCAGGTCCCAGAGCTCCCGCGTCCGGCCCCAGTCGTTGCGACTGCGCACGGTGTTCCAGAAGCGCGCCGAATCCATCCGCTGGCCACCGTCATTGGCCGCGTCCCACACACTGTCTGACCAAAAAAACCTTTCCGCCGGGTCATACACCAGCATGGAATTGTGCGCGACGGTACGCCGGTAATAGTTCAGATAATGCGGACTTTCCGTTTCCGTATAGTCCGCGCCGGAATCAATTGCCAGGTAGCCGCGATGATAAATGCTGAAATGGTTCTGGCTCAAATGCTGATGCTTTGAAAAATAGGGACCGCAATCGAATTCAATCCAAGTTGCATTCTTATCCCATCCACTGCGCATCACCAGATGCCCGACACCTGAAAAATACCGCTGACGGGGAAGTTCCTTTGCACTGGCCCCGGCGGGGTCACGCGGAACGACGGCTGGATCGTTCCAGAGGAAATCCAGTACCGGCAGCACCCACTTCGCAGGAACCAACCCGCCGCCGCGAAGCATCCAGGCAGCGTAAGGATCTTTAAAACGATGCACCGCGTAACCCAGCAGCGCGGTATCCTTGTCATCCAAAACCGGATATTCGTTGTCGCCTTCGCGCGAAGGCGTCCCATCCGGCAATACTTTGTAGAGGTACGTCGCTCCGAGACTGCTCAAAACGGTGTACTGCCGGGCTGGATCAATCCCGGTGGTTGTGCGCTGCAATTCCGCCAGCAAAGCCAGGGGCGCCAGCGTTATTCGAAAATAATCCATCGACTCGTGGTAACTCCCGTCGGGGGTGACCAGCTGGGTCGTTTCTAGAATATTGTCAAACTCTTCCTGCCCTCGTTCGCGCAATCCCTTGCAGCGTTCCGCTACGCTCCGTTCCTGGCCTACCGCCGCCATCGCAAAGGAAACCACCGCCAGATACCGCAACACATAATTGTGATACGACGTCAGTTTGGGAATCGCCAGATCCGGCAAAGCAAACAGCTTCACAGTGTTATCCAGCAAAGTCTCGGCCATCTGGTCCTTTAGTTTTGCAGCAAACGCCCGGTGCTCGTACAGCCAGTCAAAGGCCAGCGCCATCCCCACGTGATTCATCCACACGCGCGAGGCTTTGTCGTTTGACCGGGCCAGCGTGCTTTGCAATCCGGCAATGGCCTTCTCGGCAAACTCATCCTTCCTCGTGATCTGCCAGCGCAGCGCCCAACCCGCCACGTCTTCGGGTGGCTGCCGTCCGCTCGCATACCGCGCGCGCAGCAGGTTCAGCCCGCTGAACGGATCGTTCTCGAGCAGAAGCATGGACGGCCGCCGGGCCCGTTCGGGCGCGCGAGCGCGGTTCGTCCCTCCGGCAATCAAGGACCGCGAAAAGGCCATCGCACCCAACAACGCCGCCGAGAACTCTCGGCGAGTGACGACACTTTCAAACAGCGGGTGTTTGCGCATCCTTATTTTTCTCCACGCGTTGGACTCTCCAGTACCAGCGCCCCAGTCATCGCGGGCCTCGCAACTGGTCTCGATGACGCTCGGAAAGTCAACGTTATGTTACCGTACGGGAACTTTTACTATCTTCAGGGCTATGAGGAACCAAAATGTTCCCGCACGGGAACAAAACGTGTTGCCCATCCCAAGAAGGTGGAGCATGGAGAAGGCGATCGGCAATGCGGAACAGTGACGCGCCATCTTCAGAATTTACAGCGCTGTGAACGACGGGACGTCGAAGAACTTTGCCAAAAAATTGACCCAAGAATGGAACCTTCGTTTTTGTCCGAACCTTTCACGGTGAACGGTCGGCTAGGTTTTCAGGGCGTCCTTCATGACTGCACCGAGACGCTTCCCAACGATCGCGTCCTCACCCGGCTGGAGCATCCAAACCCCGACCACAATCACGTTGTCTCCGCCTGGCAATCCCGCACTCGCCGGACCACCGCCAGTTGACGGATTTAACTCGATGTTCGGCGTCCCTTCGCGCATCTGCTTCATCACGTCCAGCGCATTCCACTTGAATTTCTTTAAATCATAGGTGACGAGCAAATGCGGCACATGATTTGCCACGGGCGGAATAAATACCTTCGTCTCCACAGTCGGAATCCCCTTCAAATGGCCGGCAATCAGTTCCGCCCGCTTGCGGTACTCGGCTTCAAACGACTCATCGCTCTGACTCAAGAACCAATCCACGGCCGCAACCAGTCCGACAATTTCTTCCTTTGCGACTTTCAGGGCCCGTCCCACCGAATTCGAATACGGAGAATTGTTTAACTTGGCCGCTTCAATCAAATCTTTTCGCCCGAGCAGCAGTCCACTGCACTGCGGACCGCGCAACCCCTTGCCTCCGGAAAACCCCACCAAATCAAATCCCATCTTTGTGTAGTTCCACAAATTCGAAATCGGCGGCACATCCGCTGCCGCGTCGTTAAAGCAGGGAACGCCGTGCTGGTGGGCGACGCGAATCCAGTCTTCGCGACCAATCGGACATTCATCAGCGTTCAGGTAGTGGGTCATCACGGTGCGCTCTGTGAAGGCTTTCTCGTATTCTTCCATGGAATTGACTTTTAACAGCTTTGCGCCGCAATTGCGCATCGCGTGGTCGTACTCCGAGCTATGCGCCGTTTGCAGGATGATTTCATTCTTGATTCCGTCCATTTCAGTCGGAATGCTGACCACTTTGCTCTTATTGCCGAGAGTGATGCAGGCCGCCGCGCCGAGAGTGATTGCGCCGGTCGCTCCGGTCGTGATCAATGCGCCTCCGCATTGCAGCCGCTTGGCAAGATAATCCCCGGCCGCGTCCTGCAATTCAAGTAGCCGTACCGGCTTCTGTGAGGCGAGCGCGATGGCCGCTTGCACTTCGTCCGGCATGGTTGAAGCCGAAAGCGTCGTATAGGTTCCCGCCGCATTGATAAACGTCGCTACACCCAGCTTGCTGAAATAATCGACGCCCTTTACTGCTGCCGGGGCCGCGGCGGCCGGTGGAACGGCCCCGTTCGCCTTGAGGACTCCGCCCGCGACAACCCCCACTCCACCGGCAAGGATCGCCTTCCCGCTCTTTCCCAACAATTTTCGACGGCTTATTTTTTCCGGCATGGCAGCTCCCAATCCAGTGTGAATTCTCCAGCCTGGCCCAGATTTCCGTTGCAAAAACCAAGACCCGCAGCAAACTGCAAGCTATCTTGGAAAATCGTCCGCCATCGATGATGCTCCGTTCTGCAGTGCAGGCGGCTTGAAATACTGCGGGCGCGCTTTCTCCCACTCAACCATGCTCAATCCCGTCGGGTCGAATACAATTCGTCCCGCACGCACGGTCATCTTGGCCACCACCTGCTCGGTCCCGTTCATCCGCGCACGGCCGCAGTCGATAAACCCAAAATGCCCATGCTGATCGTCCAGCACCGCGATGTCCGCTTCACTTCCCACCGCCAGCGTCCCCAGCTCCGGCCTGCGGATTTCCTTTGCCGGATTCACCGTCGACCGCCGAATCACCTCGTTCAGCGGCACCCCCATCGACAGCAGTTTCGACATCACGTTGTTGAAACTGAGGGTCGTAAAATCTTCCATGTGCAGATCGGTTGAAATGGAATCTGGAACAAAGCCTTGTTTTACAGCGGGAACTGCGTTGCGAAACCAAAAGCTGCCGGCTCCGTGGCCGACATCGAAAAGCACTCCACGCGCGCGCGCCTGCGCCATGATCGGATTGATCTTGCCGTCTTCAAGAAGGATCGGGAACTGTTGGGCAAATACGTGCGTGTGAATGTCTCCAGGACGCATTTTCTTCAAGATCAGATCGGCGTACGAACGACCTTCACGCGGCCAAAAATCCACCATTACCGGCACACTCGCCGCCGTAGCGCATTCTTCGGCACGATCGACCGCGGCCCACAGCGGATGTGCGGCGTCTTCCGGCTGTTCTGTCCAGAAATGCGCTGTCTTTACGCCCACAATCAGATTTGGATACTTTTTGATCGTTTCCACGCAGCGCTTCACATTCATCTGTTCAACGGATTGCTCCAGTCCACCACTCATGCCATCAGCCACAATATTCAGAAAGGCCAGCACGCGCACCCGGGCGCGATCAATTACTTCTTCTTTTTCATACAGGAAACTGTCCGTCCCGCTGGTACCGGCATCTACAATGGTTGTGACACCCGATTGCAGCACGATGTCCGCCGGAATTCCGTACGGTTCGATGTGCGTGCGGGATTGTGGCGTAAACCATTCCAGCGGCGCTCCGCCATGCCCGATGTGCACGTGAATGTCGATCAGCCCCGGGGTGACATACAAACCGGTGACATCCACAATCTTCCCGGCCTGGTCCGCCGGAATACTTTTTGCAACCGCCGCAATCTTTCCACCAGAAACGCCCACATCCATTTTTTCGTCGATATTGTTCGCGGGATCGATCACGTGCCCGCCCTTCAGCAACAGATCGTACTTCGCTGTCGGCGCTGGAGCGGTGGTCTGCGCCTTGGCGCCCGCAACTCCCGTCGACACAACCGCAACGAGCGCCATCAAAATGTTTTGCCCGATTCGCATAACTCTCCTCGACAGTGTCTTTAAACCTTCGCCAAATCAAATCTCGCGATTCGTTTTGAACCGATTTATTTGGCCATTCTCACTCTGTGAAAATGCAAACTTTCTCCATCTCGCGAATATTGCACGTACGATAGCGTGCGCTATAGCACTTGTAAAGACCTCAAGTTGTGGCGTACTGTATTTTTAATTGCCGGGAACGGGCATCGGCTGTTTTCTTTTTCACCTGATGAATTTTTGCAGTTGGCGGAACTGATAGATCGATTGAATCGGGAGCATGCGGACGGATGGACCGGCGAACCTTCATGAAGCGGACCTGCCTTGGAAGTTCCAGCCTGCTTCTTGGCGGAATCCCTCCGGTTCTGGCTGAAGGCGTCACCCTTCCCGATCCGCCGCCTATTCACACGCAGGGAATTCCCAATTATCAGCCATCTCCGCTGGGCATGCCTGGGCTATTTCCTGGCCGGGTCATTGAACTCGCCGAGCCCAGCGCGATCGTTTCCAATCGGGTCTCGCAGCCGGCCGTAGAGCGCATGCTCGAAAAGGGAATGAAGGAGCTGACCGGCGAAGACTCCCTGCGCGGCGCGTGGGCCAAATTCGTGGACCCGGCCGACATTGTCGGAATAAAAATTAATCCGTCCGGCGCACCAGCGTGTTGCTCGTCGCCGGAAATCGTTCATGCAGTCGTCCGCGGCCTGAAGGCGGCCGGCGTCCGGGACCGCAACATTATCGTCTACGATCGTTACGCCTACGAAATCGATATCGGCAGCTATCAAACGCTGGTACCCGCCGGAATTGGCGTTGAAGGAATTCAGGACCGTCTCACCGACGGTTCCGGCTACGATGCAAAAGTGTTTTGTGAGATGAGTTTCTTCGGTGAGTGGGAAACCCGCTCCTACATGGCGGATATTGTTGCCAATCGCCTCACAAAAATTATCAACGTGCCCACCATGAAGGACCATTCGGCCGCCGGCGTCACCGGCTGCCTGAAAAATCTTGGTTACGGCACATTCAACAACGTGGCGCGTTCGCACCAGGCGCCGTATTCCTATACCGATCCACTCATCGGCGTCATGTGCTCTGTCGAGCCTCTCCGTTCAAAAGCTGTCCTGCATATCATGGACGGCATGCGCCAGGTTTGGCATGGTGGTCCGCTCACCCAGAATCAAAATTTCATTCATCCCGCGGGAATCCTGTACGTTGGCACCGACCCCGTTGCCATGGACACGGTCGAACTCGAAAACATAGAAAAGAAACGGCGACGGGAAGGCGCTCCCTCGGTTTGGGACATTCGCCCGGCCAGCATCACGATGGACAACGATGAATTTTACAAGGACCCGTCAAAAAATCTTTTCTACCGCCGGCCCGGTCACATCGCTTCTGCCGGGAAGCTCGGGCTGGGCGTTTCCGACCTCAAACGAATCGACCACCGGATTTTTTCGGCCTGATCGAATCCGTCAATGACCGTGGACCAACTCATTCCCAAGCCCGAAGCCCAACGAGGGAGCGATTGGCTCGCTCTGCTCAGCGACAATGCGCGAACCGGCGGCCAGCCTGTTCGCACCGCCGTCAATCCTCCGGTGCGCTCGCGCTGGCAGCTTCGCGTGGGAATTTCCGTGCGCTCGGCTCCCGTCCTCCGCGATCAAATTCTTTATGTCGCCACCCTCTCGTCCACACTCCACGCTATCGACGCAAAAACCGGCCGACCCAAATGGGTTTTCGAAGCGCCCGCGCAAATCCATTCCACTCCCGCGCTCGCCGGCCAGATGGTGCTCGTCGGCTGTGATGACGGCAAACTCTACGCCCTCGACCGCAAAACTGGCGCTAAAGCCTGGACATTTCTGTCGTCTGGGGAAATCTGGGCCTCCCCGGTCATCCGCAACAACGTCGCCTATTTTGGCAGCGCCGATGGCAAGTTTTATTCTGTGAATGCGGAAACCGGCAAGCCCGGCTGGATGCAAAATCTCAATTCTCGAATTTATGGCACGGCATACGCCGCCGAAACGAGTCTCTATATCGGCAGTGGCGACGGAAAAATCAGCAGTCTCGACCTGGCAGACGGACGAATTCTCTGGAGCAGGCAAACCGGCAACGGCATAGACGCGTCTCCTGCACTGGCTAGTGGACTCGTCCTGGTCGGTTCGGAAGATTTTTGTTTCTATGCCCTTGACGCCGCCACTGGCGAAGTTCGCTGGAAAGTTGAAACTGGTCTCGGCATCTCATCTTCGGCTGCCGTTCTAGGTGACCTCGTCGTTTTCGGCGGCAAAGATACGCAGATGCATGCACTCGACGTCGCTACCGGAAAACTCCGCTGGAAGACGCAAACCGGCAGCGTGGTCACCGCCCCTCCGGTTATCGGCAGCTCGGTTACCTTTGTACAAGCCGCCGGCGGCATCATGGCTCTCGACAACGCTACCGGCAGGCATGTGTGGCGCGCCGGCCTCGGCAGCTCCGTTCAATCCAGTCCAGTGCTCACGGACGAGGCCATTTATGTCGCCAGCCTGGATGGAGACGTCTATGCGCTGGAGTAGCGCCTTCGCAGCCGCTTCTTTATTTACCGCCGCGCTGGCGTTTCCGCTGGCCGCTCACCCGGATCGGGCTCTTCCCACGTTTGTTCACAAGCTCAAATACGCCATGGGCACGGTCGTTGAAATCGTGGTTTACGACGATTCGGTCGCGCGTGCGTCTGCGGCGATCGACCGCGGGCTCCAGGAAATGATTCGAATCGACCTGATGATGAGCAATTTCGATCCCGGCAGCGAGCTTAGTCGCCTTAACCAGTCGGCCTACGCGCAAGCGCAGGAAGTTTCACCCGATCTCTATCGCGTCATGGAAGAATCGCTCAACTATTCAAGGCTTTCCGGCGGAGAATTCGACGTCACCGTCGGCCCTCTGGTCGACCTGCAAAAGGCGGCGCTGCGGGGCGAGCACGTCGCCGGGGCCGCGGAAGAAGAAAAACTTCGCTCCTGCGTGGGTTACGAAAAAGTCGAACTTATCCCGCCCAATCGAATTCGGTTGCACTCGCCGTGTCTGCGCATCGATCTTGGCTCGATCGGCAAGGGATATGCCGTTGATCGTGCTGCCGAAGTCCTGCGGGCCAGCGGCATCAAAAGCGCTCTCATCAATGCCGGCGGCAGCAGCGTTTACGCGATCGGCGCGCCGCCGGGCGAGACGGCCTGGCTTGTGCATCTCCGCGACCCATCGGGCAAACTTGATCCCCGCGTGATGCTCACCGAAAACAGCGTCTCAACCTCCGAGCAAACTCCTGCGAGTCTTCTGACCGACGAATCCGCGGGCCATATTATCGATCCCGCAAAAGGCCTTCCTCTCAAGACCAGCCTCGCCGTCAGCATCGTCGCCAAATCAACGGCTGCCAGCGACGCTCTCTCGACCACTCTCTTGCTGCTCGGCCCGCAGCGCGGGAAACAATTGCTGCAAAAACTCCCGCACACCGCAGCGATCTGGGTCTCTCCGGCAGGAGAAACCCATTTGGTCTCTAACGGCCCGGAAATAGAAATCACCAATGCTGTCGCTGCAAGCAAAGTTCAATAGGGATGGCAATGTTTACGGAACGATTCGACTGAGTTCAACTTCATGCCAATGCGCAAACCAGTAGTGATTTTTCTTTTTATGGTCGTTGTCGCGGCCAACCCGGCGCGTGCCAAGGTCATCCTCCGCTGGACACAGCCCGCTATACCTGCGGCAAAATCCCTGGGCGTTTCAGAAGTTGCTCTCAGCTTTGACGCCAGCCGCACTCCGCTCCTGGAATCCGCGAGTCGCGCCGGCTACAAAGTGTTTGTCGAAGCTACCCCGCAGCAAGCGGCCGACCTCGCGCCAGCCGCAGCAAAAAAGGGTATCGCCGGATTCATTCTCTCCGTGGGCGACGCCCCACGCTCCGAGTTCGACGCGCAACTCCAAAAATTGCGCTCCGCACATCCCAATCTAATCTTCCGCGTCCTCAATTCCCATGGCAAACGGCCGCAGATTCGCGGCCGCATGGTTGTGGAACACAACGGCATTCTTCATGTTTCCAGCCCCTCTTCCCAGCCGTGGGTTGATTCCAATCACGCACTCGTCCGCTTCGAGCAGGCATTCCATCCTAGGGAAACTCCGCTCTACAGCTTCCAGTGGGAACTCACCGACACCCTGCAGCGGCAACTCGGGCCCAGCGCTGCTGACTATTCGCTGGCTATTGCCGAAGCGGGGGCGCTGCGCAGCGACATTGTCCTCAATGTCCATGAACCACTGCAAATCGCGCTGGCGCAAAGAGACACAGGCGCCTGGTCTCTCTGGAACAACGTAAAAAAATACCTCGAATTTAGCGCGCACCCGGCAGCCGGTTCCGATCAACTGCTCGCCTACGTCGGTGTGATCACCGACGATTTCACCAAATCCTACGAAGCCGTCAATCTTCTGGCGCGCCACAACATCCCCTTCCGGATCTTTCCTCCGGCTGAGGTGGGCCCGCACACTTTCGACGGTCTCGACATCGTCATTCTCTTCACCGCGCCAGATAAAAGATCCGCCGACGCGCTCCTGGCTTTCGCGACGCAAGGCGGCACCGCGGTCCTGGTCAATATTCGCGGCGAGTTCCCGTGGCAATCCGCGCCAAAATCCAAAGTCGGCGAAGACGCCGCCTCCTACGCAACCGGCAGAGGCCGCGTGCTCGAATATCCCGGCCCGGTCCTCGATCCGGAAACTTTCGCCGTCGATATTCGCCGGCTCATGGGCAATCGCAAAACAATCATCAGTCTTTGGAATTCGCTAACCACCGTCGTGCTGCCATACCGCGACCCGAGGTCCGGCAAAACCACGCTCGAACTCATCAACTACGCCGAGGAAGCTCTCGAAGTTCAGTTGCAAATGAAGGGCACGTATCGGCGGGTACGTTACTCGACGCCCGAACTCGGTTGCTGCCAGACGATCATCCCCGTAGAGCGGGACGGCTTCACGGATCTACTCGCCCATAAACTGGTAATCGCCGGCCGCGCCGATCTCCTTGAGCCCGCCGCAAGTCGTGGCCGGAAATAATTTTCACGCGTTCGCACGGTCAGCCCGCACCCGAATCGCATAAATTGCCAGCGCACCCAGCATCCCTGCCACCGCCAGAATCTGCCATGCCAGTTGATAGCTGTGCCGCGCATCGAATATTTTTCCGGCGATCCACGGCGCGCCCCACTGTCCGAGGGAATATCCGCTGATAATCAGCGCCAACAATTTTCCCAGAGAGGCCGTCCCAAACGATTCCGCCGTCACCAGTGGCACCAGCATGTAATCGGCCCCCATCGCAAATCCAAAAAGCGCCGCAAAGGTCCACACCGCCCGCGGCTCGTGGGTCATCGACAACAAGAGCAAAGAAGCTCCCACAACAAAATAAAAAACCGCCATGGTGTTTTTCTTCAAGAAACGGTCGGCCACATACCCGACAATCACACGTCCGCATAAACTCGCCGCGAGCAATCCCGACATGAATGTTGAAGCCACTGCCGCGGTGTATCCCTGGTCCTTCAAAAACAAAATGAAATTCTGAATCAGTCCGCCAATGGCTCCAATGGCCAAAGTCGATCCAAGCAGAAGCAGCCAAAAATTCGCAGTAGCCGTCGCCGCGCGCACACCACGGGACGCGCCCGCTGCCGGGCCAGCGGCGCTACCGCCGGTCCCCGCTCCGTCCACCCCATCCGGCAGCAAGCCCCTTTCTTCCGGCGTCGACCTGGTAATAAAAATCCCTACCGGAACGAGCACGGCCATGATGAGCAGCCCTACAATTTGTAAACTGCTTCGCCACCCATAGGTGTGGATCAGATAATTGATGAGCTTCGGCGCGGCCACTCCGCCCAGTCCCAGCCCCAAATACGCATAACCCATCGCGCGCCCGCGCCGCTTGCTGAACCAGCGCGCCACCAGAACCTGATTCGCAATCGGTCCCGCGAGCACATATCCCGTCACTTCGAGAACGCAAAGAGCCTCGTATTCCCACAGTTTGGTCATGCGGCCCATCAGCAGCAGGGAAGCGCCGATGCAAAGGACTCCCCCGACAGTCACCCAGCGCGCACCCAGGCGATCAATCACGACGCCCGCCAGATATCCGCACGGCAATCCCACGACCAAAAATCCCAGCAAAAATCCCTGGGTCACTTCGGCGCGCGTAAATCCCAGGGCGTCCACCAGTGCCGGATAAAAAACCGGAAACCCATAAAAAACAATTCCTACCGCGAAAAACAAATTAAGAAATGCAGCAACAACAATCCACCAGCCGTAAAAGATACCCGTCGATTGAGGGTTTGCCATGAAGGTATCGCCTATCTCCTAAGATCTGAAATCGAACATTGTCAGGCTACGTTCCGCCCATTGCCAGGCAGAAATGTTTTCCGGGAGCCCTCACCCAAACTCCGGCCCCATGATCGCGCAAATGGTTTCCGGACGACCCGGAAAATCGTTCGTTCCGCGATACATGCGCGTCAGCAATCGCGAATATGTGAATCCGCCCGCCTGCAACAGCTCCCCTGTGAAAGGATTCCCCTTCATCCGGTCCACAATCAAAGTCTCCCGCGGTGAATCCCCCAGAAATGTCTCCAGCATCTGGGCGGCGGTTGCAAAATCGCGGGCAATCCACGGCCCCAGATGGTCCGCAAAAGATCCCTTTCTGGCGAACGCATATCCGTCCAAGCGCCCCGCGCTCCAAATGCCAATGGTCATCTCCGGTGCATTCCGGTTCAGTGATCGCAGCAGCGCACTCCGGTCGGCTCCAAAACACAACGCATCCGTTTTACAAATCGACTCCAGCAACTCTGCCGGAAGCCCCGCGGGCCGGGACGCAGTCGATCTCCCTTCCGCAATCTTCCGCTGCAGAGTCCAGCGCTCAATCTCATATTCGGAAACAAATCCGAGTTTCTCGTACAGCGGTTTTCCTTGCGGCGTGGCATCCAGCTTGATCGACCGAATCTTCCGTTCATCCAAATAAGCGATCGCTTTTTCCAGCAAGCGGGTACCAATTCCTTTGCTCCGGTACTCGGGATCGACCAGAACCATTCCGACCCAGGCGAACCTGTCTTCATAGGTGATGGTTGCTGCCGTACCGCGCACCGCCCCGTCCGCCTCCACCACAAAGCATCCCTCGGGACTGGTCTCAAGAAAACGGGTCCAATCCTCGGCGGTCTGGTTCCAGCCGGCAATCTCTTTCAGCCGAATTCCCGCCGCAATATCCGTTTTCAACATGGTTCGAAGCCGCATCGTCAGGCAATCTCCGCGCTGCATTGTAAACCGAATCCGTCTCAGGCACGCCGGAAATAAGAAAGTATTCGCAAGAAAAGGAACAAAAACGGAAGATTCACGTCAGCACATCGAGTACAATCGTCTTCATCGCGCAATAAAAAGGAATGGCTGAGTGCCGCCGCAAAAAACTTCAATCCAAAATTTATCCGAGCTCGAAACCGCTTTGAGCGAACCCACAGCGGCGACGATCCGTTCCTTGGCCGCTCTTAAAGGTGACCTTCTCATTCTCGGAGTTGGCGGGAAAATGGGCCCCACGCTTGCCCGCATGGCCAAACGCGCCACCGAT
>Ga0193726_1001725_pt1 | contig 16210 bp, 11 predicted proteins | sample H2c1metaG_FD_144928 | JGI IMG/M metagenome (GOLD analysis project Ga0193726, IMG submission 144928) | Soil microbial communities from a riparian zone of the East river system, Colorado, United States - H2c1 | ecosystem: Environmental > Terrestrial > Soil > Riparian zone | place: USA: East River... | reverse complement strand
GTGCTAATGCAAAAGGCGAATTTATTTTCAGAAGATTTCAACATGATAGTGGAGAAAAAACAATTTTAGGTAAAACCGGGAATTTTGACGGAGATGAAGTGCTTGATATTTTACTGGACCAAAAACAGGCAGCAACATTCATCTCGCAGAAGATCTACCGGTTTTTTGTAAACGATAACATTGATCCCGAAAAAACAAACTGGCTCGCGGACCGGTTTTATAAAAATGATTATGATATTGGCAAGTTCATGGAAGATATTTTTACCAGTGATTGGTTTTATGATGAAAAGAATATTGGGGTAAAAATAAAATCACCAATAGAATTGCTGGCAGGTATGCAGCGGATGCTCCCCATGAAACTGGAAAATGAAGAGTCCCTGCTGCTATTGCAAAGGGTATTGGGGCAGATTCTATTTTATCCGCCCAATGTGGCGGGCTGGCCCGGGGGAAAAACATGGATAGATAGCTCCACGCTGATGATGCGCATGCGCATTCCTCAATTGATCAATGACCAGGATGAATTTAATATCAAACCAAAATCTGATGATGACCAGATGATGGGAAGGAATGATGATGAAATGAAGACCAGGCCAGGCAAGTTCCGGATGGGAAAGGCCAGTCAACCCATCACCGCAGAAATTGACTGGGGTAAGTATCTTGATTATTATGATAAGGTTTCCAGGGAAGAATTGGTAAATGATATTGCAGGCATTTTATTACAAACAAAAAGATCCGTTAGCGCTGATGTGATTGATCGCTATGCTGATCCTGCCAACAAAGAAAGTTTTATTAAAACAGCTACCATACAAATTATGAGTACGCCGGAATATCAGTTGTGTTAGAAACAGGCGTCAGGTGTGGGTATCGGGCTATAGGACTTTGCCTGTTTTTCCTGCCGCTCATCGCTCAAAGATTTAAATATGCTTATTAAAAGAAAAGAATTTTTACAACTGGGATCGCTTGCCACAGCCTCCTTCATGATGCCGAAATTCTTGAAGGCATTTGAAAAAGTGGACCGGGTGCCTGCTGGAAATAAAGTGATGGTGATTTTGCAGCTAAGTGGAGGTAATGATGGCTTGAACACAGTTATCCCGATCCGCAATGACATTTATTATCGTGAACGACCCCGGTTAGGCATTGAAAAAACAAAAGCACTTGCATTGACAGATGAAGTGGGGCTTCACCCGGCTTTAGTATCATTAAGAGAATTATATGATGATGGAAGTCTTGGTATTTTAAATAATGTGGGATATCCAAACCCCGATAGGTCCCATTTCCGCAGTATGGACATCTGGCAAACAGGAAGCACAAGCAGCGAGTATATAACTACGGGTTGGGTGGGCCGTTATCTTGATGCACAATGTAATGGTTGCGATAAACCAACATATGCTCTTGAGATTGATGATATATTAAGTCTTGCGCTGAAGGGCGAGAATTCGAAGGCCATTGCTATGAAAGATCCTAAAAGATTATTCGGGACCAGCAATGAAAAATTTTTCCAGGATGTTTTAAAAAATCATAAGAATGAAGGGGAGGAGCCTGTAGATTATTTGTATAAGACGATGTCAGAAACGTTATCCTCGGCAAATTATATTTTCCAGCAAAGCAGGTTACATCCTTCCACTACCGAATATCCTAAATCAGAATTAGGGAATGGGTTAAAAACAATTGCTTCCCTTATTTTTTCGGATATCAATACCAAAGTATATTATATTTCTCTGGGCAGTTTTGATACCCATGTAAACCAGGAAGCGCAACAGAATCGATTGTTCACAGAATTAAGTGATGCGGTCAGGGCATTTTCAAAAGATCTAAAGGACAATAACCGCTTTAATGATGTAGTGATGTTTACCTTTTCGGAGTTTGGAAGGAGAGTTTCCCAAAATGCCAGCGGGGGTACCGATCACGGAACAGCTAACAATATGTTTTTGATCGGTGGAGGCTTAAAGCAAAAAGGAATTATAAATGCCATGCCTGACCTTGGGGACCTTGATGAAGGAGACCTGAAATATAAAATTGACTTTAAGAATGTATATGCGACGGTTTTAAAAAACTGGCTCAATGCAGACGATACCGCTATCCTGGGGAAAAAATATGACCACTTGAGTTTTTGTTGACCTTCCTGCCGGCAGGCAGGTCCGTGCTGCGAGATATAAAGTAAAAGTCTCCCGCTCAGGGGGAGACTTTTTTATTTCGAAACTTTTAGTCGACTTTTAAATTCTTTTGCTCCTGCTTACGGCAACACGATAAAGGATCAGGCCCATCAAGGCAAAGAAAATCACTCCTAACCATTTGTACCCTTCTCCTCCCAACCATTGTGTAAGCCCGGATTCGGCACTTATTTTCCCCAGCCACGTATTCACATTTTCATTTACAGACAAAATTGCAACGATTACTCCTGCAAGCGCCCCACCTGCCACAAGACCAGTGGCAAATAAATTTCCCTTCCCAAGATCTTCTTCTTCAGGTAAATTATTTTTTCTTTTATTACTCCATTCTGCAACGCCCCGAATTGCACCTCCAATGAAGATTGGGAAGGTTGTGGAAAGAGGAAGATAAATTCCAATGGCGAATGATAGTGATTTGATGCCGCAAAGCTCCATCACAACAGCAATGAACACGCCTACTAAAACAAATTGCCAATCAAGATTAAAAGAAAGTATGCCTTTGATCAACGTGGCCATTAAGGTACCCTGGGGAGCAGGATATTTATCTGTACCTATAGCATGATGAATTCCCTGGAGTAACATATCATGAGTAGGCGTATCAAGAATTTTTACGGTGGCGCCGATCGCTAGAGAAGAAACAATGGCACCGATAAAAAGAGCGATCTGCTGATACTTTGGCGTGGCTCCTACAATATACCCTGTTTTTAAATCCTGTGATGTGCCACCTGCATTAGCCGCTGCAATACAGATCATGCCGCCAACAACAAGAGCCATCGGTTCGTAAAAATGACCTGTCCATTTTACTGCAATAAATATTAAACAGGTTCCCATTAAGGTTGCGATCGTCATTCCACTGATAGGATTGTTTGAGGATCCGATCAAACCAACAATACGGGATGAAACAGTAACAAAAAAAGCTCCGAAGATAATTACGAGCAAGCCCAATAATAATTTACTCCCAATTGAATTTCCAGGAATAAAACTGTTTGGTAATAAAGCGATCAACAAAACCAGTAACAGGCTTCCAATGCCCACAATTTTTATAGAAAGATCTTTTTCGGTTCTTGGTACTTCGACCACCGGGCCTTCTTTCTTTTTTAATGAACCAATACTTCCCCTGAAGGATGAGATGATTGTAGGAATAGTTTTTATCAACGTAATGAATCCACCCGCCGCAACGGCACCCGCTCCTATCTGCCGAACGTACGCGCGGTATATTGCGATAGACCAATCCGCAAAATTATGAGTGGCAGGATCCCAACCGCCGGGGCCGCCCGGTTTTGCAATATCAACCAGGTAACCCAGTTTGGCCAATTGAGCAGCGATCATGTCGGGATTTACTAAAGATGCGAGAAGTGGAATAAAGACAAACCAACTAAGAATCCCGCCCGCAACCAGTACACCGCCAATCTTTGGACCGATGATATAACCTACTCCCATATACTCAGGAGTAATTTCGCCACTGATTTTTGCTGATGGAAAATATTTATTTACCTGCCTGGTTGCAAAATCAGGCACATCTTTTATAACATGAAATATTTTTTGCAGGACTGCATAGCCGCCAGCTACAACAACACCCCAAATAGCAACCATAGCCAACGCACCACCTTTTTCGCCAGCCTTCAATACAGAGGCGCAGGCGGTTCCTTCGGGGTAAGGAAGAATTCCATGTTCCTTTACGATCAAAGAACGGCGAAGCGGTATCATCATCAGGGTACCTAAGATGCCACCGATAATCGCAAGAACAAGAATGGTGACATAATTAAAATAATTAGCACTGCTTGCTTCACTTAAGAAAAGAAAACCGGGAAGTGTAAATACAACGCCGGCAGCAATACTTTCGCCTGCACTGCCTGTTGTTTGAATGATATTATTCTCGAGGATAGTAGTTTTTAGAAACAGTTTTCCGAGCAGGATAGATATTACTGCAATGGGAATGGATGCAGATACCGTGAGCCCCGCTTTTAACGCCAGGTAAACCGTTGCAGCGCCAAATATGATTCCAAAAATGGAACCCATCAAAATGGACTTAACAGTAAACTCAGCTATTCTTGCTTCCGGAGGTACGAAGGGCCTGAATGGGGGTTGATGTTCTGCCATTGCCGTTAGTTTTTTAAGTAAGATAAATAAAAAAGGAGTTGAGAATAATTCAACCCCTTCCCTGGTGATAATTTACTTTATGCTGACCCGGTTTTATCCTTGACGATCTGGTTCAATGATTTTATCCTGGCATAAATTAATATGCCTCCGATAAATGCGGCAACCACAAGGATCAAAAAGAACATTTTTTTATCAGTAAAATTGTCCCAGAAGCCAGTCATAACGCCGGCTACTTTTCCTCCAATAGAAGTAGATAAAAACCAACCACCCATCATCAAAGCGGTAAGCCTTGGCGGTGATAGTTTTGAAACGAATGATAATCCAATCGGGCTTAGAAATATTTCGCTGATCGTAAAAACAAAGTAAGTACCCCATAACCAAACAGGAGAAGCCTTATTTGTATAGATGGAGGGAACGGACATTATTGCAAAGATCATTACCAGTGCAGACAAACCTGAGATGAACATGGCCATTCCAAATTTCGATGCGGTTGTAGGTTCTTTACCACGTTTTCGCAGGTAACCAAAAAAAGGAACGAATATTAAAGTAAGCAGAACGATAAATAGCGGATTTATGGATTGAAATAATTCGGTGTTCGTAAGCTTTATATTTTTACCACCTGGCCATTGGTCTTTTGGTATATTATTAAAATACGGATCAGGACCCATAACCAATACTATTTTTGAGGACGGATCTATCCTATTGCCTGCGGCAGTGATTCCAAAAACCCTTGTCGCTGTATCTCGTTTTTCTCCTTTTGGAGTTATGGTAGTGATGCTATCCATTTTTAAAATAGCAGTGGTATCTTTTACATTTACAAAATATTCATTCACCTTATTTACAAGACGCGGTGTATCATTTACTTCTTGCAGTGGAAATAATTTTCCCGTAATTTTTGCTGTAGTTGGAGAGGCTTCCCGGTTCGTATGTTTTTCTGCCCAAAGTGTTAGTCCTGTGGCATTCTGATTGTAAATTGTCCAGAAAGCAATTGCGATGGCAAAAATGAATAATAGTGAGCCGATACCTTTCTTGTCCTGCCCCTTTGCTTTTACCCAAAGTGATATATAAAATGCAATGATTGGCAAACATGCAAATATGAAGGCATCGTTGGCCCTTGTACCCATAATGGAGGATCCAAATAATTTTACAGGGATATACCAGCCAATAATGGCGGCAATAATGGCGGGTAGAAAAACGTAGGAAAAAATCTGTCCCAGGGACATATCTTCCTTTTGCATTTGTTTTTTCACTTCTCCTTCTCTTACTTGTTTCAAAGATGTAGAGAGAATGATCAAACCAACGATCAAACCTATGCCTGCGGCGGCAAATGCATAGCCCCATCCATATTTATTCCGTAAATAAGCAGCAACAAAATTGCAGACAAAAGCCCCGATATTGATGCCCATGTAGAAGATGTTGTAGGCATTGTCTTTTAAGGGTCGTAAGTCTTTACGATTATATATATTTCCAAGAAGCGTAGAGATATTCGGCTTAAAGAAACCATTGCCCACGATGATCAACGAAAGGGAAATAAACATGGCCGTATTCCCTTGAAATGAGAGACCAAGGTAACCGGCAGCCATTAAGCTACCCCCTAAAAAAATTGATCTGATATATCCCAAGTACCTGTCGGCTATTAAACCCCCTATAAAAGGAGTCAGGTAAACAAGTGCTATAAAACTTCCAACAATATCAGCTCCAACTCTTTCGTCAAATCCTTTACCTCCTGTTTTAGTATCAATCAGGTATAAAAGCAAAATGCCTACCATCAAATAGTAAGCAAACCGTTCCCACATCTCCGTAAAAAACAATACATATAAAGCTTTTGGATGCCTGCCCTCCTTAATTGGCTTGTCAGCAATAACACCAGGTTGACTCATACAATCGTTTTTGGTTGACTAATCAGGTTGAAGATTTGTTATCCCAAAGTACAGAAAAATGATTTGTAACAAGAAAACAACTTTCTTTAACATTTGTAACGATATTCGCACTGAACTTAACCCCTGTACAATGCGTATCCTTTTGTTAGGCTCTGGAGGCAGAGAGCATGCTCTTGCCTGGAAGATCAACCAAAGCGTTTGGGCAAATCCACTCTATATTGCTCCCGGAAATCCCGGTACAGCCCTTTGCGGAAAAAATATTTCACTTGATATTAATGATTTTGATGCGGTCGGAAAATTTTGCATTTCAGAAAAGATCGAGATGATTGTTGTAGGCCCCGAAGAACCTTTAGTCAATGGCTTATATGATTATTTCAAGGCGGAGGAGGAACTGCAGAAAATTTATTTCATCGGTCCCTCAAAAAAAGGCGCGCAGTTAGAAGGCAGCAAAGCTTTTGCAAAAGCTTTTATGCAACGCCATAAAATACCTACAGCAAAATACCGTGAATTTGATATGTCGGGTTTTGAAGAAGGGGTTCATTATGTAAAAGAACATTCCTTACCCGTTGTATTAAAAGCGGATGGCCTCGCAGGAGGAAAAGGTGTGATCATATGCCAAACCTCGGTTGAAGCCGTTTCCGAATTTGAATTGATGATACAACACGAAAAATTTGGCGAGGCAAGCAAAAAAGTAGTAGTTGAAGAATTTTTGGATGGAATAGAGTTGAGCGTTTTCGTAATTACTGATGGGAAAAATTATTTATTGCTCCCGGAAGCAAAAGATTATAAACGTATTGGCGAAGGAGATAAGGGTTTAAATACCGGCGGTATGGGTGCCGTAAGCCCGGTTCCGTTTGCGACCCCCGGATTTATGGATAAAGTGGAAGAAAGAATTATCAAACCAACGATTGCTGGTTTGAATAAGGAAGAGATTGATTATACCGGGTTTTTATTTTTTGGGCTGATCAGTGTAAATGGGGAGCCGTTTGTAATTGAATACAATTGCCGTATGGGAGATCCCGAAACCGAAGTGGTGATACCAAGATTAGAAACTGATCTTGTTGGATTATTTATTGCTGCATCACAACAGGAATTGGATACGGTAAAATTAAGAGTGGATGAACGATGCGCCGTTACTGTAATGGCCGTGAGCCGGGGCTACCCGGGGAGTTACGAAAAAGGTTTTGAGATCAGGGGGCTGGAGAAAGACAAGGATAAAAACTCATTTATCTTTCAAGCCGGAACAAAACAAACAGATGGTAAGATCGTAACCAATGGGGGCCGCGTTCTGGCGGTTACTTCATACGGAGCAAACATTCGGGAAGCGGCTGAATATTCATTATTGATCCTTGAAGAAATCGATTTTGAAGGGATGGCTTACCGAACGGATATTGGTTACGAATTCATATCAAAGAACCCAAAAAGCAAATGATTTTGAACACGTCTGCCCCGCTGCATGCGTGGGGATGAATATTTGGAACACGGATGAATAGGATTGAAAGGATTCGCACAGATTTCTTTTAGATGATTCTGAACACGGGTGAACTGGATTAAAAGGATTTGCACAGATTTCTTTTTAATGATAGTGAGCATGGATGAATAGGAGGATTATTTCTCATTTTGTTTTCTGTAAATCAATTATATGGCTGATGAAATTTATTATCATGATTACCTGCAATTGGATAAACTCCTGAATGCCCAGTCCCCGGAAAGCGAAAAACAAAATTTACCAGCCCATGATGAAATGTTATTCATCATTATTCACCAGGCATATGAACTTTGGTTCAAACAACTTCATCATGAAATAGATTCTGTTTTGGTGATCTTGAAAAAACCAGCACTGAATGACAACTCGCCCGAGTTGCAGACTGTGGTTCATCGACTCAATCGCGTTGTGATTATCCTAAGGGTTTTAGTGCACCAGATAGATATCCTGGAAACAATGACGCCCATGGATTTCCTTGATTTCCGGGATATGCTGCGCCCCGCATCAGGTTTTCAAAGCTGGCAATTCAAAGAACTGGAGGCAAAGCTTGGACTGAAATTTCAGCAGCGGCACGGGCAGGAATATTATATTTCAAAACTGAGGCCGGCGCAAATTGCGATCATCAGGAAAGCAGAATCGGAAAGATCATTATTAGAATTATTGAATGGATGGTTGGAAAGGATGCCGCTGGCTCCCTCATACCAGGGAGATGAGAAGGAATCATTTTGGACAGAGTATAGAAATTGTTATCAAAACAGCCTTGCAGATGTCGAAAAAAATAATCTCGGATCATTTGATAAAATATTTTTTGGCAAGATCGGTTCGCCCTCAGAAACAATAGAAGGACCATTATTTCTTTCGTCGGAAGCGTGCAGGGCGGCTTTATTTATCATGCTTTACCGCGGCTATCCTTTATTACAACTGCCTTTTCAATTATTGAATGCACTGCTTGAAATTGACGAGCAACTAAGTTCATGGCGCTACCGGCATATGAATATGGTCCATAGAATGATCGGTACAAGGATTGGTACCGGCGGCAGCAGCGGAAAGGATTATTTAAAGGCTGCTGCTGACAAACATTATATTTTTAAAGAAATTGCGCAGCTCAATAGTTTTTTGATCGAAAGAAGAAAACTCCCTTCTTTATCGCCAGAGCTGGAAAAACGATTGGGGTTTGTTGCTTCTTAAAAAAACCTCCCTTCGCCTGTTATGGTTCGGTAAGGAGTAGAGAAAAACCTATCCACCACTTCATTAAAATCATCTTTATAAACAATAGGCGTGCTATGACCAGAAGCAGGTAAGATCCATAAATAAGCTTTTGGAATATTTTTATAAATAAGCATCGTGTGCTCTTCTTTGATAACATCATGATCACCACCTATGATCAATGAAGGGCAGGAAATTTTATGCAGATCAGATAAAGGAATGTGTGGTTGCTCGATCAATAATCGTAAGAGTTTGTATCCGCCTTTTTCTTCTGCCGATTTATTAACCTTTGACTTCATGGCCTGGTATGCGGGCATTACCATATCCCATATTTGCTGTGGCACCGCAGAAGTATCAGGAACCAGGTTGGCACCTGTAGATGCAAGCTTTTTTACTTTTTCGGGATGACGAATGGCAAGCAACAAAGCATTTATTCCTCCATCGCTCCACCCAATTACATATGCAGAATCTATTTTCATAGCATCGAGCAATGCCGCATAGTCATCAGCCATCATTTCATAGCTAAGGCTATCTCCAGGATCGGCAGAATTACCCTGTGCCCGGCTATCTGCAAGGATCACTTTATATTTTTTAGAGAAGTAAGGGATCTGGTAAATGAAATTGTTTATGGAACCTCCGTTTCCATGAATGATCAGCAGCGGTTGGCCTTGTCCATATACTTCGCTATACATTTTGAATCCACGGATGTCATAATATTTTCCAACTGCTTTATTATGGCCATAAAGAACAGTTGAGTCTGCTAATTTTTTTTCAAAATCTTTCCTGATCTTTTCCATGTCCTGCGCCATCGCCATGTTCAATAATTGAACAAGAAGGATGGTTGTAAAAGTTTTTTTCATCATATGGCAAATTAAAAGGAATTACTGTACGAAAAAAATTAATGACAGGATGGAAAAATGAAAGAAAAAAAGCGATCCAAATAAATCGGATCGCTTTTTTTGCTGATAGATAGAAAAATATATATGTTGATATATGATGAAGGTGTACGGATCTGAATCATTTTTATTGCATCACAGGTACGCGGTATAACTTTCCATTACCGTGCCAAAAATGATCATCAAAACATTAAAAAAATGGAAATTATTAACATGTGGATCCTCATAAAATAAAAAGCTTTCTACAATGGATTTTCAAACACGGTGACTTTGCGGGGCAGATACCCCGTAATGGGCAATTCGGTAAATTTCCGATGCCATTTTCTGTTGCTGGAACAATAGTAAATACCCTGCTGCGTTCTAATTCCGTAAAGAAAGAAACTGCCGGTGCAAGTGCAGAAAATACAAGCCCAAAACCACCGAAATGGCAAAGGTAGCACTTTGTTAATTCAAATTATTTCCTCGTACTTTGCACCCATTAAATCCAATAGTTACAAATGGGACTTTTTAACTGGTTTACGCAAGAAATAGCTATAGACCTGGGTACTGCAAATACTCTTATTATACACAATGATGAAGTAGTGGTGAATGAACCAAGCATTGTCGCGCTTGACCGCAACAATCCAAAAAACGTATTGGCTGTTGGCAAAAGAGCTTTGATGATGCACGAGAAAACCCATGAAAGCATTCGTACCGTTCGGCCATTGAAAGATGGTGTTATTGCCGATTTTAATGCTGCTGAATTGATGATCAGGGAAATGATCAAAATGATCTATCCCAAAAAACCCCTTTTCCCTCCAAGCTGGAGAATGATGATCTGTATTCCATCCTCCATTACCGAAGTTGAAAAAAGAGCCGTCCGGGACAGTGCAGAACAAGCGGGAGCCAAAGAAGTTTACCTGATCCATGAGCCCATGGCCGCCGCTCTTGGAATTGGTATCGATGTGGAAGAGCCTGTAGGTAATATGATCATAGACATTGGTGGAGGTACCACGGGGATCACAGTCATTGCATTGGCTGGTATCGTGTGCGATCAATCCATTCGTATTGCCGGAGATGAATTTACAGCCGATATCATGGAGGCCCTGCGCCGGTACCATAGTCTTTTAATAGGCGAACGTACTGCTGAGCAAATAAAGATCCAGATCGGAGCCGCTATGAAGGACCTTGATAGCCCTCCTGATGACATACCTGTAAATGGTCGTGACCTTGTAACGGGCATTCCGAAGCAGATCATGGTAAGTTTCCAGGAAATTGCTGAAGCTTTGGATAAAAGCATTTTCAAAATAGAAGAAGCTATTCTAAAAGCCCTTGAACAAACCCCGCCTGAACTGGCTGCGGATATTTACAGGCGTGGTCTATATCTTACCGGTGGAGGAGCCCTGCTGCGCGGCCTCGATAAAAGGTTAAGCCAAAAGATCAAGCTGCCTGTACATGTTGCCGATGATCCGCTGAAAAGCGTGGTAAGAGGGACGGGTATTGCGCTAAAGAATTATGACAGGTATCCTTTTGTAATGCGTTAAAATATTTCCGCGAAATACGAAGTTCAAAGGAGGTTCGTTTACATATCGTACTTCGTATATATAACTTCAAACAAGGGCATTGCGTAATATATTTCTATTCATTGGTCGATACTTCACTTTTTTTGCCTTCCTGGTCTTCCAGGTTTTAGCTTTATCTTTTTTGTTCCGGTATAATAAATATCACCGGGCAGTGGGCCTGGGAATGGCTAGTGAATTAACCGGCTGGATGAATACTAAATATGCAAAAGTTGACAATTATTTTCATCTGAACCAGGAAAGTGACCGGATTCATCATCTTAATGATTCCCTTCTGAATTTGTTAAAGGCGAATTTTCTAAATCCTGACAGCTCAACGAGAATGGAGCAGGATTCAATTCCTTATGATACGCTTGGCCACCGGCGCCGTTATCTATGGCGCGATGCACAAGTGGTAAGCAACTCTGTTAATACGGAAAGAAATTATATCCAGATAAACAGGGGATCCAGGCAGGGAATCAGGGATAATATGGGAGTGCTGAATTCTGACCTTAATCTTGTGGGAATCGTAGTAAACACAAGTGAGAACTTTAGCCAGGTGATGAGCCTCCTTCACGTTAAAAATAATGTGAATGCTATTATGAAAAGAAGCGGTAGTGCAGGCACTATTAGCTGGGATGGAAAGAACCCCCTCTACCTTACTATGACAGGTGTTCCAAAAAGTGACTCAATTTCAAAAGGCGATACGGTATTAACAGGAACCTATTCTTTAAGTTTCCCTCCATTAAAGATCATCGGTACCGTTGCTTCTATTGAGAAAGATAATTCCAGTACGTTTTACGTTATGCAGATCAAGACAGCTACAAATTTTCAAAACCTGCAGCATGTTTTTGTAGTGGAAAATCTACAAAATGACGAACAGGAAAAGCTGGATAAAGAAACAAGAAAGAAAATTGACGAACTAAAAAAACCGGGCAAGTGAGCGATTTAGTAAAAAATATTATTCGTTTTGTTGTTTTTATACTGTTGCAGGTGTTTGTGCTATTTAAAGTTCCACACCTGCATCGTTTCATCACACCCTATTTATATTATCTCTTTATTCTTTGGCTTCCTTTTTCTACTTCCCGGTTCTGGCTCCTGGTGATCGGATTTTTGACCGGCCTTTCGTTGGATTATTTTACGCAGACACCTGGCTTGCATGCGGCCGCATGTGTTTTGATCGCATATATCAGGCCCTTTATTATTAATATATTATTGCCAAAAGACAGCTCTGAATTCAATTTCAGGGAACCTTCCCCCCGGACACTTGGATGGACCCCCTATGGGATCTATGTGCTGGTGCTCACTCTTTTTCATCACGGATATATGTTGTTTTTGGAGTGGCTTTCGTTTGGAAGTATCCTTACATTTCTCATCAAGCTTGTTGCCACAACTGCTATAAGTATGTTGCTCATACTTGCTACGGAACTTTTGTTCCCGCGGAAACTCCGGTATAGAACAAATACTGCGTAAAAAAATCTTCAAAATTTTTTTATTATCAATATGAAAGAGTTTTTGCATTGTAGCTTTGGAAAAATTTTCTTAAAACTGTATCTTCCTTTTCTATGATCTATGCCCGTGTTTAACCAATCAAGAAGCCGCATCATTCGTATTATTTTCCTGGCAACATTTATCGTTCTGATTGCCCAAATCTTCCATTTGCAGGTGATCTCGCGCGAGTATAAAAAGCAGGCTGACATTAATGCCATTTTTTCAAAGCGAATCTATCCTTCAAGAGGGATCATTTTTGACCGCCGGAACCGGGCCATCCTGAACAATACCTTAATGTTCGACCTCATGGTCACTCCTTCTGAAATCAAAGGAATTGATACCGGTTATTTTTGCCAACTCATGGAAATCGATACCGGGGAATTTAATAAAAGAATCAAAAGCGCCATTATAAAAAATAAAGCCTTTCGCCCTTCAGTATTTGAAGAGTTGCTTACTCCCCAGAAATATGCAAGGATGGAAGAAAACATCTGGCGATTCAGCAATGGATTTTTCTTACAGCCAAGGCCGGTAAGATCCTACCCTTATGCTTCGGCTGCTCATATTCTTGGCTATATAAACGAAGTAGATACCTCAATTGTCAACAGGTCAAATGGATTTTATGAATCAGGAGATTACTCTGGCAGAACCGGGCTGGAACAATACTATGAAAAGGTGTTGAGAGGACAGAAGGGAACAGAATTATGGATCAAGGATAATTTTAACCGGCTGGTTGGTCACTATCAAACTGGAATTTTTGATACGGCAGCCATTGCAGGAAGAAATCTTAGAACTTATATTGATATAGATCTTCAGCAATTAGCGGAAAAATTATTATCCAATAAGGTTGGCGCTGTTGTGGCCATTGAACCAAAGACCGGGGGCATCCTGGCCATGGCTTCAGGGCCTGATTATAATCCCAATGATCTTACAGGTCCAGGCAAACAAAAAAATTACAGCAAGATGGCGCTGGATGTAAGTATTCCACTTTATAACCGCGCTATAAAAGGTCAATACCCGGCTGGCTCAACCTACAAACCGCTTGGAGCATTGATCGGTTTGGATGAAGGAGTGATAACCCCCGCAAGTGGCTATCCCTGCAGGGGGGCATATTTAGAATGCACCCGCCCCGTAAAATGTCTTGAAAACTGGGCAGGGCATGCGGCCAACCTTCGATTGGCTGTAGCCCATTCCTGCAATGCTTTTTTTAGCAGCACCATTCGAAAAACCATCGATAATCCAAAATATCATAATCCCAGGATTGGATTAACTAAATGGAAAGAATACTGTACCGCATTTGGCTATGGCCATAAACTAGGTGTTGATATTCCCAATGAAAACGGCGGCAATATTCCTGACACTACCGCATACGATAAAGAATACAATGGTCAATGGAACTCCTGTACCATGACAGGCGGTGGTCTTGGGATTGGCCAGGATAAAATGCTGGTTACCCCTTTACAGATTGCCAATGGAATTTGTATTGTGGCGAACAAGGGATATTATTACCTACCTCATTTTGTCAAATCAATTGATGGCGAAAATGAAGAGGATACCTCGCTTGTAAATAAGTTCAGGAAAAAACATAATGTCCTCACCCATATATCTGATACTTCATATGAAACAGTGATCAGCGGCATGCAGGATGTTACTGAAATAGGAACAGCGGCAGTGATCCCTAAAATACCAGGTATTAATATTTGTGCAAAAACAGGAACTGCTCAGAATAAAAGGGTGCTTGACAAAAAAGTAGTGGAGTTAAAAGATCATTCCTTGTTTGTTTGTTTTGCGCCAAGGGAAAATCCACGCATCGTCGTTTCAGTGATTATTGAAAATGGAGGTTTTGGCTCTACATGGGCTGGCCCGATAGCTTATTTACTTGTAGAGAAATATCTGACAGACTCATTACGAGCAGACCGGCAGAAAGAAGTCGAAAGAATCGCTGCCGCTAACCTTATGCCTTCTTATCTTACAAGAGAGCAATTTAAGGCTGACTCTGTCCGGGCTTTTGAATGGTTCAAAATAACAAAAGATAGTAGTTATATCGATAAGTATACTTTTGAAAAAACAGATAAACCGATTTTTGAAAAAGAACAACCACTGCATCCGCGGAAAAAAGACGCTATCAAGCCACCGACATATGTAATTATTGATGACAAGAACTTCCGCAGGAAAAATTCTTTCATACCGAATTCATGAACGAACGCAACCCCGCAATATCAAAAGGAATTGACTGGACCCTTGCCTGGATTTATTTATTATTAGTAGCTGTCGGCATCACCGCCATCTTTGCCGTGACGTATAAAGAAGGGGACCCGATCGTTCAAAGCTTCCTGGGATTTAAAACGGATTATAGCAAACAGTTTTATTTTTTTCTTGTATCAGCTGTGATCGGAATTTTTATTCTTCTTACAGACAGCAAATTTTTTACAGCCACAGCCAATCTTTGGTATGCCTTTGGAATTTTTTTGTTGCTTCTTGTTTTTCCGTTCCATTCAAGGGTGAAAGGAACCGAATCCATTATACGCGTTGGAGGATTTCAATTTCAACCTGCAGAATTTTGTAAAATTTGTGTTTCTGTGGCACTTGCAAAATACCTTTCGCAGGCCGATACCGATTTTACAAAATTCAGATCGCAACTGATCGCCGGTTGTATCGTCTTATTTCCCGCTGTTTTAACACTCATGCAGAGTGAAACCGGGCTGGCTTTGGTTTATTTTTCATTTTTTATTGTCATGTATCGCGAAGGCTTGCCTTCTACCATTCTTGTAGTAGGTTTTTTTTTAGGGGCACTGGTAGTCGCCACATTGCTTCTTGAAAAAAATACCCTGGCGCTTATCCTTACTGTCGTTGCTGCATTGGCAATTTATTTTATGCGACGACAGGTGAGACGAAAGCGAAATATTTTAATAAATGTTATTCTACTTTGGCTGGTTTGTGTAGGCGTGCAAAGATTCGGAGTTCCGTTTGCTTTTAAGCATGTCCTGAAGTTTTACCAGGTTGAACGGATCTACAGTACAGTTGGCAAAGAAGTACCGACTGAATATATAAGGGCCCATCAAACGGAATTAACAATTAAGACAGGAAAGAAAAAAGATGTGGACTATAATGTAAAACAGTCAAAGATTGCTATAGGCAGTGGGGGGCTTACCGGAAAAGGTTTGTTGCGAAGCACCCAAACGCGTTATGGCTTCGTTCCGGAACAAAGAACGGATTTTATTTTTGACACCATTGGCGAAGGTTTTGGTTTTACAGGTACTGTAATTTTATTGGGAATTTACCTGCTGTTACTTTTTAGAATTATTGCTATGGCCGAGAGACAAAGAAGTGTGTTTAGCCGTTGTTATGCATACGGCGTTGCGGCCGTATTCTTTTTCCACATGGCAATCAACATTGGAATGGCTATAGGACTTGCCCCTGTAATTGGGATCCCTTTACCTTTTATAAG
>Ga0193726_1001724_pt1 | contig 16220 bp, 12 predicted proteins | sample H2c1metaG_FD_144928 | JGI IMG/M metagenome (GOLD analysis project Ga0193726, IMG submission 144928) | Soil microbial communities from a riparian zone of the East river system, Colorado, United States - H2c1 | ecosystem: Environmental > Terrestrial > Soil > Riparian zone | place: USA: East River... | reverse complement strand
AGATGAATCCCCGCATCCTTGAACCAGCGCAAAAAGTCTAGGAGCACGGCTATACATAACGGCCTCCCACCCCAAACGGTTGTCCATAAACGCCTCCCCCATTCGCTTGCGTCAATAACCCACAACGCTCATGTGTGGTTATGAAAAATCGGCCTTTGCGGCCCCCGTTTCACTTTTATCAATGAAATATCTGATTCGCATATCAAACCGCTCATTTGTAGCCTCGATTAATAATGCTTGTCAAGTATTTGTTTGCATTCAAGGACGCCAAGAACACTTTTTATTGACAGATATACTGTTTCAGTAATAGAAAAGTGCCAAGGGCATGAACGAGACGTGATTTAGGTGACCTGAGCCAAGGATCGCGACTCCGGTCTCGAAGATCTGGAAATTTACCTCCTCGGCACGTGCATGTTCATGATCATGGAGAGGCTTGCACCTTCGGATCTTGCTCATTGGCCTAGAATTTGCCCGATTGCAACTGGGCATCGGTCGCGTTCAACAGCATGATTCTTCATCAAACGAATTCATCGCACACGAGGTGACGAATGACGCCAGGTAAAGGTACATCGAGACGTGATTATCTGAGACTCATGGCTGCCGGTGCAGGTCTGGCCGCGACAGCACCGGCGAGTTGGGCCCAGGAAGCTGTGAAGAAGACCATGACGGCGGACCCGCAGACGCCTCCGCCCGATCATGACCGCCGGATTCAATGGTGGCAGGAAGCCAAGTTCGGAATGTTCATTCATTGGGGACTCTACAGCGTGATTGGCCGTCACGAGTGGGCGATGGAAATGGAGGGCGTTCCAATCCCGCAATACGAAATGCTGGCCAAACATTTCAACCCCAAGCCCAACGCTGCGCGCGAGTGGGCGAAGCTGGCCCGGCAGGCGGGGCAGAAATACATGGTCATGACCTCCAAGCACCATGAGGGCTTCTGCAATTTCGCAACCAAGCTGACTGATTATTGCGCACCCAGGCAAGCCGCAGGTCGGGACCTTGTCCGGGAGTTTGTGGAAGCGGTGCGCGGGGAGGGACTGCGAGTCGGCTTTTACTATTCGCTGATGGATTGGCACCACCCTGACGGCGCCCTGTGCGCCACCGACGAAGGCGCACGAAAACGTTTCGTGGCTTACACCCACGGCCTAATTCGTGAGTTGTTGAGTAATTACGGCAAGATCGACATCCTATGGTACGACGTCGATTGGCCGCTCTCGGCGGAACAGTGGGAATCGGAAAAGATGAACCAAATGGTATTCGAACTCCAACCAGACATCATCGTCAACAATCGCAACGGCCTGCCGGGCGATTTCTCCACGCCCGAGCAACAGATCCAAGCTGCGGCGAAGGGACGCGCCTGGGAGGCCTGCATGACCCTGAATGACAGTTGGGGATATCACAAGGCCGACGACAACTGGAAGACCCCCAAGACGATCGTCAACAACCTGATCACTTGCGCTCACGGTGGCGGCAACTATCTCTTGAATATCGGTCCCAAGCCCGATGGCTCCATACCTGAGGAGTCGGTTGAGATTTTGCAGGCAGTAGGCAAATGGACCGGCCCCAACGCAACCGCCATTTACGGCACCGAACGCAGCAACTTTAATGAGCACGTGTATGCCAACTTCACACAGCGCGGAAACACGGTGTACGCCCACATTGATGACTGGCCGGGAGACACCCCGGCGGAACAATGGCTGTCGTTTTACCAGCCGCCCAGCGTGATTTCCTTTGGGGGCTTTCGAACAAAAGTGAAATCGGTTCAGCTGCTGGCCGGAGGCAAACCAGTGGCCTTCATGCAGGATGATCTGTCTCTGCGGCTTACTGGACTGCCGGCGGTTGCTCCCGATCAACCGGCCACCGTAATCGTAATCGAGTGTGAGGGGGAGCCGATCATGGACCGCGACTACGTGAGGAAGAATCGTCCGCGCTTCAAGGCCGGATTAGGTTGAAGTTCAGTCTTTCCGGTATAACGACTGGAATGTCTTGCAAAAGCTGCTGCAGAGGCCGCACCCGACTCCTCCGTAATCCACTCCACTCCCTCAATGTTGGGAAGGCACGCAGCGATGAAGGAACTGAGCCCTGGATTCCCCTACATAGCTGCGCGGGTGATGAAGTCCACAACCGGGGCCGGATCCTCCGGTGCGAGCGGATAATGCCCCTTTCCCTGCTTGACGATGACATGGATTTTGCCGCCGAGCCTTTTGTAGCGCTTTTCAACCTCAAGAGTATTGTCCTTGAACCACGGGTCGAGGCTGCCGCAAACGTGAAGAAGCGGCACGTTGGCTTTGGCCAGGGGGGCGAGATTATCGAGCGGCTGCGTTTTCCCCAAGGCACTGTGCATGCGTGGATTCTCGGTGTAGACGCAGGAAACCTTGTCAGGATTTTCGATGGCCCACGCGTAGACTTCGCCGGCGCTGCCACCAGCGCCTTCCATTGCCGGTTTCTTCGAAAAGCCGTACGCGGTCAGGTATTCATACGCTGTGTCCCAATCTTTCAGCACGAAGCTGACCCCTACGGGGCCGTTGACGATGTGAAACCCCTTGGCCAGCAGTTCCTGATCGACCTTCGCGTCACGAAACACAAAACCCGCCCGGTACACCCAGGGCATCCCTGTGGCCGCAGTGCCCGGCGCGATCACCATGGTGGTCATCGGCGTGCCTTGTACGCTGAATTCGTAGCGGTCGTAACAGGGCGAAAACAGAGGGCCGCGGCAGGTGATGTAAGTGTCCTCATCCGGGTAATCGCGGTAGAAATTCTCGCTGCTATAGTAGGAGGTCCTGGTGGACTTGTCACCCGCGAAGGCCGGCGTCGAGCCCCTTACCGCCTGCACACTCTGCTCAATAAAGTCCGCGATCGGCTTGGGGTTGCGGAGGCTGTGGGGATGATGGGCGCAACCTTCCTTGATCATCATCGAGATGCGTCCGCCGAACTGCTGATAGATGGCCTCGATCGCGGAAGTATACCGGCCGAGCATCGGATCGATGGTGCCGCAGACTTGAAGAATAGGCACATCGGCCCGCGCCAGGTCTCCCAGCATCTGGAAAGCTGGGCGTTCCATCCCTGGATTGTCGGCATAAATACAGGAGACTTTGTCGGGATTGGCGGTGCCCCAACTATATTCGAATATCCCGCCCCGGCTCATGCCGATGAACGCGGGTTTCTTCGACAACCCGTACCGCCCGGTGAGGTACGCATACCAGGCGTCCCACTCCGTTAATGCCGTTCTGGACATTCCAAGCTGATCCATAAGCTCATCCATTGTTAAATTCGTTAATGACCCTGGCTTGGAGTCGACCGAAATGTATGCGATGTGAAAACCCCGTTTGAGCAATTCGACTTCGGCCTGGGGCTGGTGATTCCAGTAAACGCCGCGCCAGGACCATGGGTTCGCGGGAGCGGCCCGCTTCGGCACAACCACGACACACCGTAATTGTCCTTGATCCGAGTTTCCGAGCTCGCCGGACTCTTCCCCGGCAGGCGCCTTGAAAGGCGTGATCGCCAAGGTCTGCTTATCCATCACGAAGTCGTAACGGTCGAATCCGTGCCAGTCGATCTTGTCGCCCTGGAAGGTCAGAGGGACTCGAAAGGCGGTTCGGCTCGATCCCGAAGGGATTCCGCTATCGGGAGCGGCTGGAACCTGAGCTTCAGCCGTGTTGGTCAACAGAGGGAAAGCGGCGACTCCCGCTCCCATGGCAGCGATGCCTTTGACAAAGGTGCGGCGCTCTGGAGACAACGGCTCAGCGTTCCTGTTTCTGTTTCTTTTTGGCTGGTCAGATATCCTCTTCATGAAGATTCCTCATGTCTAGCTTTCTATTCACTCCAGTGCGGCCTTCTGGAAGGCCAACCGGGCCGGCGAGTCGTCGGCATTTCTTGCAATTGGACTGCTGTATCATCATGATTAATGCGACACGCTTCTTCATGTCGATCCAGGCCTGAGTACCGAATGAGCCGCTAACTTCTCCTATGGGGTTTGAGTTTTCCAGAGTGCCTTGGACGAAACCTCAACGTACGACGAATTCAGTTCCGCGATTGCCGGGCAACCAAGTAATCTAAAGGTGCGCTCCACGTCATTTCGCAAGATTTCTAACGCCCGGGCGACGCCAGCCTCCCCTGCTGCGGCAAGCCCATAAGCGTAGGCGCGTCCCACGAGAACCGCGCGAGCTCCGAGACAGGCGGCTTTGACAATGTCGCTACCGCGGCGTACCCCGCCATCCATGAGCACCTCCGCCCGGCCGTTGACGGCGGCTGCAACTTCAGGGAGAGCTCGCACGGAAGCTGAAACGCAATCCAACTGCCGTCCACCGTGATTCGATACCACCAATGCGGCTGCGCCTTCATCGACCGCCCGCTTGGCATCGTCGGCGACAAGAACGCCCTTCACGACAATCGGACCAGACCAAACTGCACGAATCCATCGCAAGTCCTCCCAGGTCACGGTTGAGCGAGCCAAAGCGGCACCGACGTCAATCAGCTGCATCGGACCCCTACCAGGGATGACAATATTCTCAAGTCTCGGTACGCCACCGTCCAACAGGAAGGAAGCGAGCCATCGAGGGTGCGCGAGAATGCCTGGCAGGAAGGGGATTTTGGAAAACAAGGAGCCGCTCAGAAGTTGTTTCATCCCATTCCGCGGATCGCGTTCGCGCATCCCCGCAACGGCCGTGTCGATAGTGATCACTAAGGCGGAAAAACCGGCTTGGCGGGCTCGAGCAATGGCAGCTTCGGCGACCTCGCGACCGCCCAGCAGATAGAGTTGGTACCACACGGGCCCAGTAGAACCAGCCTTGACGTTCTCCAGTTTGTGGCCGGAAATCGTGGAGAGGATGTAGCCGGTACCCGCGGCACCTGCCGCTCGTGCGGCAGAAACTTCACCACCCGGATCCATCAGTCGGCTGTAACCAACGGGGGCAAGCATGGCAGGAAAGGAGAGGTCGTGCCCCAGCACCCGAGTGTGTAAGTCGCAGTTCTCAATAGCCACCCCATTGCGCGGGCGGAACGTGATGTCTTCAAAGGCACGGCAGTTCTCCCGCAAGGTAACTTCGCCGTCCGCACCACCGTCGAGGTAGTCGAAGACGGCCTTGGGAAGACGCTGCTGCGCCAGCCGACGCAAGTCGTCGACGTTTACTACACGAGGGAATGCTACCTTTCGCGTCACTTTGCTCATCTTGTTCCCGATCCCTCCGTGGGACAATTTGTCAAACATTTCGCTCTCCCGCTCAGGGTAGTTCCGCAGGTCGCCATTGACAAATGGCGTGTGAACTCGGGCCGGAGAAATACAATTGAGCGAATGTTGTGGTTCGGGCAGTCCTCCGCGACGGAATCGGTCATCGCGATGACTCTTAGGCAGCGAGAGTTCTAATTGAGGAAAAGACAGCGAACATGACAAGCGCCACTAACAGCAACGAGATGCGATGGCCCAACCCGAATTCACGCAAACCCGATGAATCCTTGCATCCCCAAAGCAGCGTAACAAATCTAGAAACAGGGTTGTCCATGACGCCTCCCCATTAGTTTGCGATCACTAGCCTCACTACACTCCAGTGTGGCTACTGGAAAAATCGGCCCTTGCGGCTCATACCCATTTAACTTTTATCAATGAAATTACTAATTCGCATATCAAAAAGTTCATTTGTAGCCCCGATCCACAATGCTTGTCAAGTATTTGTTGACTTCACGGGGCGGGCCAAGAACACTTTTTATTGACAGATATACTGTTTCAGTAATAGAAACGTGCGAAGGGCAGGAACCTTCATGCCGCCAGTCAAGCTTGAACCGTGGACAGGAATTCGCACGGCCGGGGCGGCGACTTCAATTCGTCTGGAGATTCAGATTTCTGCTTCTGCGCCAGTCACACACAGATAGATTGGGTGTTGTTTAACCACGGAGATCGACTCATGCGAATTCGTCTTCTCGCCGTTTTCTTGATTGGAATGTTTCTCTTGTTGCCTTTCGGACTTGCCCAAACTACTGCCAGCCTCGATTCCATTCCTGCGCGGATGCACGCCGTGATCGTCGCCAACGAAGTTCCAGGCGCGGTGACGGTGGTCGCGACGCGTGACTCTGTGCTTCGGATGGACGCTCAAGGCTGGGCCGACCCCGAACACAAATCTTTCATGCGCGTGGATTCAATCTTCTGGATCGCGTCCATGTCAAAGCCGATTACTGCTGCCGCGGTGCTGATGCTGATGGAGGAAGGCAAACTCTCCCTCGACGATCCGATCGCGAAATACGTTCCAGAACTTGCTGGACTCAAAACTGCGGATGGCAAGACGCCGCGAATCACGCTGCGGCACTTGCTCACGCATACCTCCGGGATGGGAGAAGCAACCGACGAAGAGGCGAAAGCCGCGCGCACACTGTCCGACCTGGTGCCGGCCTTTGCCTCCAAGCCGCTGGCATTCGAGCCGGGGAGCCAATGGAAATACTGTCAGTCCGGCATTCTCACTCTTGGCCGGATCGTGGAAATCGTTTCCGGTGTGCCGTTTGAAATCTTCCTGCGGAAGCGCATCTTCGACCCGCTCGGAATGAAGGACACGACTTTCTACCTGACCGAAGCCCAGATACCGCGGTGGGTGATACCTGCCAAGCGCGAAGGCGAACAACTGTTGCCGGCGGAGATCGGGCTTCTGTACGGCCATCCTCCCACCTGGCGCGACCACTACCCGGCAAGCAACGGTGGCTTGTTCTCGACCGCGCCCGATTACACGCGGTTTGTCCAAATGCTGCTGAGTGGCGGTATGCTCGATGGCCGGCGTTATCTCACGGTCGAGTCGGTGCGCATGATGTCAACGGTCCAGACCGGCGATCTGGTCACCGGCTTTACTCCTGGCAACGGTTGGGGGTTGGGAGTCTGCATCGTCCGCCAGCCTCAGGGCGCAACTGAAATGCTCTCGCCCGGAACCTTCGGCCACGGCGGAGTCTACGGTACTCAGGCCTGGATCGACATGAAGAGGGGTGTCGCATTAATCATGATGATCCAGCGCTCCAATTTCAAGAATGCCGACGACACGCCGGTCAGGTCAGCCTTCCAGAAGGCCGCACTGCAGTAAACAGAAAACTAAACAGGAGAAGCCGGCGAATACTACCTCTGTCATTTTGACCTCAATCCTAGCTTGCAATTGGCCTCGGTCGAGCCCTTGGGGCAGCGCAGCACCAAGCGCCTTCACCACCGACAGCGACGTATCAGGGGGCCGGGCGCCGAGTGCAGGTTGAATATCCACCCTCGACCGCCGCGAACGAATTGCAGGTGGGCGTCACTTACAACCTCTGGATCCCCGGCGGGGCCCCTCGCCTGCGCCGCGTGCCTTTCCCAACGTTTGGGGGGTGGAGTGGATTCCGGAGGAGTCTGGTGCGGATCCTTGGCATCAGCTTCTGCGAAACATTCCAGTCGTTGAGGACGGAAAGATGAGCCCGAGCGAGGAGCCGGGCGTCGGAATCTCGATTGACTGGGGCGCAGTAGAAAGGCTCTCGCGGCGGCGAGTCGCCATAACGGCAGACGGTTAGTCAATATCCATCGGTTGCTCAGTGAGATGCTTGCGCTGCTGGTAGCGTCGTTTCCTTGGCAAGAGCACCGGCCGCAAGCTCATTTGCGACGGCAAGGATCTGCAGCGTCTGGGCGTCATCGGAATCGAGGGAGAGAATGTCTCGCAAACGCCGGATCGCCTCCTCTGGTCTTCCCATCTTGCACAGGAGAAGAGCAGCATTGCGCTGAAAAACCACGTTGGTCACATCTATTTTCGCTGCCTGATCATAGTGGTCCAGCGCACCGGCAAGATCCCCTTTTTTTTCCAGCTCGATGCCTGTATTGTTCAAAATAGCCGCTCTTGGCCCCTCATCGGACTCTGCCTTGTCGCGTGCGATCGAGTTCTGAAGCTCCTTCTGAAGACGGGAACTGTTGGTCGTATCGCCATTGTGGACGTATATCCGGTAGAGCCGATAGATGGCCTCCCGGTCATTCGGCTGCAGTCGATGTGCCTCCTCAAGCTGGGCAATTGCTTCTGCCTGTCTGCCCGTGTCTTGGTAAAGCTTGCCGAGGAGTTCATGCGCAGTGGACTTTTCCGGATCTAAAACCACCGCCTTTTCGAGTTCCGGCAAACTCTTCTGGGGCAAGTTGAGATAATAGAACGCTTCCCCTATCGCGAAATATGCCTCGGGCCAATTGGGTTGAAATTCAAGAACCTTGCGGTAGGCGTCGATGGTGTCTTTCCACTTCTTTTGATAGTAGACATCACGCGCTTTCAAGCGCCAGAGATCGAGGGCCGATTCTTTCCCTTGCTTGTCGACGAACGCTATATCTACCTGCGCTTCCGACTCAGCATACTTACCGGCCCTGGCAAGGACGAGGGCATAGTTAAACCGGGCTCCAGGCAGGTGTGGATCGAGTCGCAGCGCTGTCGAAAGCCTGGCCGACGCTCTGTCTAAATCATGAAAGTTCGCGAAGGCCAACCCCGAAGACAAGTAGGTCGGAGCGTAGTTCGGGCGCAGCGCAATCGCTTGATCGAATTCCTCCGCCGATTCAATCGGCTTCGCCAGTAGCGCGAGACAGACTCCCTTCAGGGCGTGTATTTCACTGGCACCGGGCGCGTGAAGATCGGCTCGCTCAAGCAGCGATAGGGCTCCATGAGGATCGCCTCCCTGGACAAGCCTTTTCGCCTGATCCAGCAGTGCAGATTTGCTAGGAGCGTGCTGCGCTCTTGGTGAGGTTTGGGCAACGCCGATCAGCGGGCAACAGAGTTGACCCGTTATCCCCAAAATGGCCAGACAGGCAGCTACTCTGAGGCGAAGGGTTGGGCTGATTGGGCGACAATGAGAATCGAACAACGACATTGGTTCAGTCCTAAATAGTAGGCGCTCGGTTCCTTGCACTGTCATTGCCAGCGCATTCATGGCCAAGGATTAAGGAACCTCTCCCCTACCGCGTGCGCGCGACGCTTTCGATGCGGATTGTGCAGGGAGCTCGCCTCACAGGCTGCCCGGTCGTCAAAGTATCATATGCATCACATTCAAGTCATACATATAGATGTTTCTGCCGACAATTCCAGCGCGTTACCCTAAAACCGGCTTTCGACATCGCAATTGACTGTGCAAAGCTCATGCCATACATTATCGAGCGTCAGCCAGAACGCCGCGAAAAGAGGTGAAGAGTGCAAATCTCGAAGATCACAATCGCGGAATGCTGCGTATCTCTTCCTAAGATACTGCGATTGGGTCCCGTTGAAATTAGTACGCGAGACTATGTTGTAGTTCGCATCGAGACGCAGGACGGAGTCTGCGGAGAAGCCATCGGATATCCGAGAGGGACGCCGCTGTTTGAGACCCTCAGCAACATGGCCCGTCGCATTCTTGACAGCAATTCCGATATGCGGCGACGGCTGATGGTCAATCTTGAGCAGGCAAATGTTCCGGCCCGCGCCGCTTTGACGCGAGGCCTCAGCCTGATTGACATTGCGCTTTGGGACATTGCGTGCAAGCGGGCGCGGCAGCCGCTGTTTCAATTTATCGGAGGGCTTCGGACCAGCGCCGAAGTAACTGTGGTAGCCGGTTACTACGTTGATCAACGTTCTATTGCTGACGTAGTAGATGAAGTGGGCCGCCTCGCGGACTCCGGGTACCGGCGCGTGAAGATCATGTTGAAGGGTGACGATCCAGCATTCGACGTAAAATATGTTTCGGCGGTTGCCGGCAAAATGCCTGGGCGAGTAGCGGCAGATGCTCACTGGAGTTGGAATACTCTCACCGAGGCGAAAAGAATCTGCCGCCAGTTCGACGGGCTAGGTTTGAATTTTCTTGAAGACCCTTTTGCGGCATCAGATATCCGCCTCACTCATGAGCTTCGCCGGGACCTTGTCACTCCAATTGCGGCGGGCGAGGACATTTTTGGTGCGCGAGTAGTCTCCGATCTGGTCCATGGCATCGACATCTTACGTGTAGATGCCACTACAGTGGGGGGAATTACCGGTGCGATCGAGGCGATCAACATCGCGGCAGCAGCGGGGCGGACTGTGTTTCCGCACGCCTTCTGCCCCATCCACGTGCAGCTTGCATGCGCCTTCCCGAACGTAGAGGGGGTTGATTCCAGAAGAATCCGGAGCCGATCCTCTGCATCGGCTACTCCGCAGTGTTCCCGCCGCGAGAGAAGGGGAAATGAGCCCAGCCCCGGAGCCGGGGAACGGAATTTCAATCGATTGGGAGGCGGTGGAAAAGCTCTCGCGGAGCCACGTTGTCGTTGCGGGCAAGAGCCAACCCTAATCCTGTTCCCTTGACTATCCTGATGACTTTGCGGATGTCTATCGGGGTCAGTGGCTTGAAGTGACGCGGGCGGAGGGGAAAATTGCCTGCGCCGCTCAGTCGATGGCGGCAAAGATGAGGGGTCAGAGATATGCTTCCTCCTCTGCGCAAGGAGCATGGAATGGACGTTCAGATCAAAGAAAAATCCGCATTTGTTACTGCCGGAGCTTACGGGATCGGCGAAGCGATCGCCGACCTGCTGACGCGGGAAGGTGCTCGCGTCATTGTGTCTGACTGCGACGAGGGTGGGCTTCGCGAGAAAGCATCGCGGTGGGCAGGAGTGGTGGCGGCGGATCTTGCAACTGCTGAAGGAATCGATCGCGCTATCTCTGCAGTACTCACTGCATTCGGAGGAGCGCCCGATATCGTGGTCAACAATCTCGGCGTCGGAAATGCAGCTTCTTTCGAAGACATTTCCGACGAGCGGTGGTCAAGCAGCATTGCCATCAACCTGATGGGGACTGTCCGAATCTGCCGCGCGCTCCTGCCGCAGATGGCAAAGCGCGGCTCGGGCTCGGTGGTGAACATTGGCTCCGATCTCGCCAAGCAACCGGAGCCCACCATGATGGACTATGGGGTTTGTAAGGCAGGCTTGCTTTACCTCACCAAAGCCCTGGCCAAACAGTATGCTCCGCATGTGCGCGTGAATGTGGTTCTGCCAGGGCCTATCTGGTCGCGGATGTGGACGCGCCCCGGCGGACTGGTCGATCAGCTCGTGGCTAACTATGGCGTAGATAAAGAAGCAGCGGTGAAACGATTTCTGGAAGAACGCTACATGCCGCTGGGCATCGGGCAACCGGAAGACGTGGCGCAGGCAGTGGTCTTTCTGGCTTCACCGCTGGCCAAGTTCATTACCGGATCCAGCCTCGATATCGGAGGCACGTTGCAAGGATTAGTTTGACCTGCCGCGAAAGAATCAGGCGGCAGGATTCGCGGGATGCCACAAACGGAGTTCGGTGTCCTTTTCGTAACCCTTTCCATTCGGAAAGCTGACGAGCTCAAATTGCATTCCCCATGGAGAAAGAAAGTAAATCCAGGTCTGGCCGGCATTCGGCCCAACGGTCCTGAGGGTCGGCGTACCCAGGAGCCGGACCCCCTTTTCGGAAAGGTAGGCAACTGCCGCATCGAAATCATCAACGTAAAAAGCCAGGTGATGGCCGCCTACATCGCTGTTCTTCGGTTGAATCAAGTTCGGATCGGGAGCTTCGTACTCAAATATCTCGAAATTGGACCCGTGCTTGCAGCGAAAGAACCGCAGCCTGCGCATCACCGTGCGCGGATCAACGTTGAGATGCTTCTCCATCCAATCATCGGCCGCCTGAAAGGGTCCAAGTTCAAACATGTATTGGCAGCCAATTACATTCACGAAAAAATCTGTCGCCTGCGCCAGGTCAGGAACTGTAAAGCCGACGTGTTCAGTTCCTCTGAGGCCTGGAATACCCGTTGACTCGCACTTCCCCGATGAAGTGGACACTCGGCCCTCCTTGATCACGGCCTGGACTGGCTGCCTAATGAAACCCTAACGCAACCCTGCATCTTATGCACTCAGGTCTTGGCTCTCAATTGTTGCCTGTCATCGCGTTCGGCGTTGTGTCCGCGGGCAAGTCACCGAGAACAAACTGAATTCCATTTAGTACCATTTGAGCCATGGCCGGCGTTTCGAAAAGAGATGGTGTATGCCCCAGCGCGCAGTTGAACACCCGGCCTTGACCATGGCTCTTGATCCAAACCAGTCCGTAATCCTTATCAGGACGCACGTGCCATGGGCTTAGGTCCGTCTTCTGGGCATCGATACTGACAAGAACGTGCAGCTTCTCGCGCGAGTAAGGTCCCATGGGCAGAAAATGATAAAACTCATCTGTCCAGGAGAAAGCTTTACCGCCTGACCCGGCAGTAAGCGGGCTGGAGGCGAAATGCCTTGTCAGGGGACTATCCGGATCGTCGACCTTTAGCGTGGTCGTTTCGACACGATGAGGGCCGCTTTGTGCTCCGATCAGTTCTCCATACTCCGGTATGTCCATTGAAGCATAGCTTGCGCCGTGAAGGCCGGCGACGCCCCCACCCTGCCGCACAAAGCGGATCAATCCGTCCAGGACCGCCGGGTCGGAGAAGACCTCACCCACGACGCTATTCAGGAATACCGCATCATATTTAAGAATATTGGGATATTTCAGGTTGTTCAGGTCATTGCTGAAGATCGGCTGGTAAGCCCCGGTATTCTCAGCCATTTTCTGTATAGCGAAATTGGCATTGGCGACCGTATCGTGATAGTAACCTCCCGCCGGGCACAGGTCCACAACCAGGAGCTTTCTCGGCGCTCGCGGAGCTACAGCCGCCTTGCGCGGGAGTGCGGCTTCAATCTTCTCCTTGACCTCAGCCGCAATGCGGTCCACGCTGGTAGGCGGGATAAGACGCGCATCCTCTTCTATGCGGTAACCCATGGCAGGGCGGGCGATCCTTTCAAAATCTGTCGCCGCTTGCCATAGATCGGCAAAGATACCGCCGGAAACTCCCGCTTGCGGTTCCGTCCCTATAACGATTTGCCATGGATTTACATCCAACGCGATGAATAACGGTTTGGTCCCTCCATAAGGGCGGCCGCAATTGACACACGCGTTTGGCTGTTCCTGAGGCTGCGGTTCCTGCTCGGCTACCTGCAAGAGCAAGCGTTGCAGATCGGCCGTTCCCGTACCCAATCGAACATCGTGTGTATTGGTTCCGAGCCTGCTGCGGTCGCGAAGGCGCACGGCCATCAATCGGTCGTGTATCGTGGTCAGTCCGTCGACCGGCCTTATCCCATGCTCCATCCACTGACCGAGATTCGCGCTCACTCCGATGTGCGGGCTGAGCCCCTGAATCGAGCTCATCAGGTCTTTCGGATCGTCCTGACTTTCGATCGCCACATTGATTCCGCTTTTGCCGGCGAGACCGTCCAGTTCGGACAGCGATGAAGGCATTGCACTGGTAACGATTGTCTCGGCCCCCAATTCCTTTGCAAATGCGAATAGCTTTTGACGCGATTCTGCATCGGAGGGGATTGTGTCGACCCGATACGCGGTCATTTTGAGCCCAAGAGAGTCGAGTTGCCGCTTAACAAAATCGACATCCTCGGGGGAAAGATGAAAATCCAGCTTCTTGCCGATTTGCGGGCTCACCTCTTGACTGTTGTCTCCGCCGATATTGGCCAGGCCCAAGGCATCGGTCAACACCGCCGATTCCGAGAAGGTCAGCGTGGGAAAAACGTTCCCAAATATCCCCACGTGCCAGCCCAACAACCCATCGACTGCGGTGCGGATCTCGCCGGTTGTCGGTCTCACCGACCGAGATCCTCGATGATTAGCCGGAGCCGGCGGAGCCGCACTCGCGAATTGGGACGATGTAATCGCCAGAGCCGCAGCAGCAAGAACGACCACTACGCGCATACTTTTTTTCATGCTGATATCCCATCCAATCTCGAGTTCCTCATCGCTGAGTGCTCGAACACGGTGTCGCAAGTCCTGGGTCGAGAGACCCGGCCCATGTCATTTCATAATCCATCCGCCCTCTACATGGATGGATTGCCCTGTCACATAGCTCGATTGGTCAGAGGCGAAAAATGCAACCACGTTGCCGATATCGCGAGGCTCTCCCGGCCGGCCGGCAGAGATCTGCGCCACAATGCTGGACAAGATCTTGGGGTCCTTTAATATCCACGCCGTCATATCCGTAGCGATGAAGCCCGGATGAACGCAGTTCACGCGTATCCCGAATGGCATCATTTCCGCCGATGTGTTTCGCGTAAGAGCCTCAATGGCAAGCTTGGAGGGAGCGTAATGGGTTCGTCCGGGTAAAATCTTTGCGGACTGGATTGAGCCGATGTTCACAATGTTGCCTTTGCGCCCATCGGAGATAACGCGCCGGCAGAAAACCTGCGAGCAAAGCCATGGCCCGCGCAGATTTACGTTGGTAACCCGCTCCCACTGCTGATCGGTCATCTCGACGAGAGGCACGATGGTCTCGATGCCGGCATTATTCACCAGAATGTCGATATGGCCGAACTCGCTCCAAACCTTCTCGAACATCGATTCCACTGCGACGCGATCTGAGACGTCGGCCTGGACCGCGATCGCTCGGCGGCCCTTCGAGCGAATCCATTCAACGACAGATGAGGCGCCTTCCGAAGTAATCTCAATATCGTTGACTGCCACGTCTGCCCCCTGCTCTGCAAACACCTCGGCAATCCCGCGGCCGATTCCGCGGCCGGCCCCCGTGACCAAAGCTGTCTTGCCTGCAAGGTTCATCTATTACGCCTCCTTCCCTCGGTGGCTACTGGCTGCCCGCCGGCTGCGGCAGGGCAAACACGTAGTAACCTTGCGCGCCCGGCTTGCCGGGGCTGTATGAGACCGATTCTTTCTCGTCGCCCACGGCGGCATAGAAGGCGATATACTCGCGGCCGCCAACTTCGTAAACGACAGGAATTCCATCGGGCAAGGCGTCGATTTGCGTCTCCCACAGTGTCTTCCCTGTATCTTTGTCCAAGGCGCGAATCGTTCGATCCGCACCGCTCGCGATAAACAGGAGCCCGCCGACGGTGACCACCGGTCCGTTTCTCATGAGAGCAGAGCTTCCCGTATCCGTGATTCCCTTTGCAGCCAGACCAGGTGTTGTCCCGATCGGCCTGCGCCATAGAACCGTACCCTTATTCAGGTCATAGGCGACCAGTGACGACCAGGGGGGGCTGAACGCAGGAAGGCCATTCTCTGCGCGGTAGATATTGCCAAATGGGCCGTAGAAGCGCTTCTGACCCGGTGGAGCGGCAATGTGCGATGACTCCGAGGTATCACTCGCCTCGCCGAGTTCTGGATTCTTGAGATAGGCCGCCAGAAAACCAATATCCTGCGGCGACAAGGCCGTCTCCGGGAATGCCGGCATCTCTCCTTTTCCGGCTCGGACCCTAGCCATGAAATGAGGGAAATCCATCTCCTTGGGAAAGGGAATGCGCGCCCGATTCGGTCCGTGGCAGGCAACGCAGGTCTGCATGTACCGGGCATAACCACGCTGCTCGTCCGTTCCCCTGGTCGTGCTCCGATGCGACGGAGCTGTTTCGGTTAGCCTGTGAATCGTCGGCAAATCGTACGTCTTCACATACATCACGCCAGTCGACGGGTCTGCAGCGGTGCTGCCCTGGTTGGCCCCGCCGTGTTCCCCTGGCACCTCGATCTGATCGCGATTGTAAGCCGGAGGAGTAAAGATGCCTTCGTTGCGTGCATTCCCAAGAGTCTTACGGATGCGTTCCCGCTCTTCCGGGTCAAGATATGGATTGATGTCGTCCAGAGTGAACTTTTGACGGGCGAACGGCGGGGGCCCGGTCGGGAACGGCTGAGTCGGCCAGGATGCCTCGCCCGGCATATCGGACTGCGGAACTGGCCGCTCTTCAACCGGCCACAAAGGTTCCCCCGTCACCCTGTCCAGAACATACAGAAAGCCCAATTTTGTCGCTTGGGCAACCACATCAACCTTCGTGCCTCCGTGCAGCACAGTGAGAAGTACGGGAGACGCTGTGGGATCGTAATCCCACAGATCGTGATGGACGAACTGGAAATACCACAGCCGCTTGCCCGTTCGTGCGTCGAGCGCCAGTAAGCAATCGCCATAGAGATTAGCGCCGTTGCGGTCAGCGCCGTATAAGTCATAAGTAGGAGAACCCAGGGGAAAATAAACAATTCCGCGCTTCTCATCCAGCGACATTCCGCCCCAGTCGTTGTTTCCACCAACGTACTTCCATGCATTCGGAGGGAACGTGTCGTATCCGAACTCGCCAGGATGCGGAACCGTATGAAATATCCATGCCATTTTCCCAGTCTTAACATCGTAGGCGCGCAAATCTCCCGGAGGAGAGCCATACATTTCTCCAGGCGCGGAGCCCAGGATGAGCAGATTCTCAAAGACCC
>Ga0193726_1001723_pt1 | contig 16232 bp, 19 predicted proteins | sample H2c1metaG_FD_144928 | JGI IMG/M metagenome (GOLD analysis project Ga0193726, IMG submission 144928) | Soil microbial communities from a riparian zone of the East river system, Colorado, United States - H2c1 | ecosystem: Environmental > Terrestrial > Soil > Riparian zone | place: USA: East River... | reverse complement strand
CGATCTCGGTGTCGCCGTGGCTGCGGTCGGCGTGCGAGATCAGCGACGAGACGAGCAGCGGCATGTCCATCATGAGACCGCGCATGGTTGTCTCCAAGATTGCCGTGGGGGCCGGCGAAAATTACCCTGCGGAGAAACCCGTGTCAATCTACAATCGTGCGAACCGAGAAAACCGATGAGCGCGGCAGAATATTCCGTCCGCGGCGCAGTCGCCGCGATCGCTTTCGCCAACCCGCCGATGAACACCTTCGCGCACTCACTGCGCGTCGCGGTTCGCGAACATCTGCAGAAGGCGATCGCCGATCCGTCGGTGAAAGCGATCGTCCTGATCGGCGGCGGGCGCGCCTTTTCCGCGGGTGCCGATGTCCGGGAATTCAACACCCCCGTATCGACCGCCTCGCCGAACCTTCGCGAACTCATCGCCGCGATCGAGGCCTCGCCCAAACCCGTGGTGGCGGCGATCCACGGCGTCGCGATGGGCGGAGGGCTCGAGCTTTCCCTGGGATGCCATTACCGCGTCGCCTCGCCCGGAGCGCAGCTTGCGCTGCCCGAAGTGAAGCTCGGGCTCATTCCCGGGGCAGGCGGCACGCAGCGGCTGCCGCGCGCCCTGGGCGCGGAGCGCGCGCTCGAGATGATCGTCACAGGCAACCCGGTCACGCCCGAGTCCGTGGTGGGAACGCTCCTTATCGACGCCGTCATCGAAGGCGATCTGCTGCAAGGCGCCCTCGCATTCTCGGAAAAAATCGTGGGCGACGCGCGGCCTTTGCGGATACTGCGCGAGCTGCCGGCGGAGCTTGCGGGTCCGGAGAATTTTTTTGCCGAGGCGCGCGCGCGAGTCGCGCGCGAATACCGCGGCTTCCCGGCTCCGGTGAAGTGCGTGGACGCGGTCGAGGCGGCGGTGAAGCTGCCCTCCTTCGAGGAAGGAGTGAAATTCGAACGCCGCTGCTTCGAGGAGCTCATCGTCGGCACCGAATCGAAAGCGCTGCGCCACGCATTTTTCGGCGAGCGGGCGGTAGCGAAGATCCCCGGCGTGCCGGAGGACACCCGGACGATCGAGATCCGCAGCGCCGCTGTGGTCGGGGCGGGCACCATGGGCGGGGGCATCGCCATGGTCTTCGCCAACGCCGGCGTCCCGGTGAAACTCCTCGAGATGAAACGGGAAGCGCTCGACAAGGGACTCGCGACAATCCGCAAGAACTACGCGAGCGCGGTCGCGCGAGGGCGGCTCGCGCAGGCGGAGATGGACAAGCGCCTCGCGCGCATTTCCCCGACGCTCGCTTACGAAGATCTCGGCGACTCGGACCTCGCGATCGAGGCGGTGTTCGAGGACATGCAGGTGAAGAAAGAAGTGTTCGCCAGGCTCGACCGCGCCATGAAGAAAGGCGCAGTCCTCGCCACCAATACCTCGACGCTCGACGTCGACGCGATCGGCGCATCGATCTCGCGCCCGGAAGCGGTGATCGGCATGCATTTCTTCTCGCCGGCAAACGTGATGCGCCTGCTCGAAGTGGTGCGCGGCGCGAAGACCTCGAACGAGGTGCTCGCCACCGTCATGAAGCTCGCGAAAACCCTGGGCAAGATCGGAGTCGTGTCCGGGGTGTGCGACGGCTTCATCGGCAACCGCATGGTCGAGCGCTACCTGCAGCAGGCCTTTTTCATGCTCGACGAAGGCGCGTCGCCTGAAGGCGTGGACAAGGCGCTGCAGGACTGGGGCATGGCGATGGGACCGTTCGCGATGTCCGACCTCGCGGGCAACGACATCGGCTGGCACATACGCCGGCGCCGCACCCTCGAACATCCGGAATTCGCCTACTCGAAAATTCCCGACCTCATTTGCGAGCTCGGCCGCTTCGGCCAGAAGACCGGCGCCGGATTCTACAAATACGAAAGCGACAGCCGCACGCCGGTTCCCGACCCGGTGGTGGAAAAACTGATCGAGAACTACCGCGGCAAAGCCGGCCTCCGGCCCCGCACCCTGAAGGACGAGGAAATCGTCGAACGCTGCATCTTCGCCCTAGCCAACGAAGGCGCGCGCATCCTCGAGGAAGGCATCGCCCTGCGCGCGGTGGACATCGATATGGTGTACCTCACCGGCTACGGCTTTCCGCGCTACCGCGGCGGACCGATGTTCTACGCCGACGCGGTGGGCCTGAAAAACGCCGTCGCGGCAATGCAGAAATACGGCAAGGGCTATCATGGCGAATGCTGGCAGGCGACGCCGCTGCTTGCGAAACTCGCCGCCGAAGGCAAGACGTTCAACTGAAATGAGCGTAAAAAAACTCCTCGATCTCACCGGCAAAATCGCGCTCGTCACCGGAGGCTCGCGCGGCCTCGGGCTGCAGATCGCCGAGGCCCTCGGCGAGATGGGCGCGAAGCTCGCGATCACGGCGAGAAAACCCGACGAGCTCGAAGAAGCGCGCGAACACCTCGCCCGCCAGCAAATCGAGGCGCTCTCCCTCCCCTGCGACCTGTCGGACCCGAAAGCGATCGAGCCCATGGTATCGAAGCTGCTCGATCATCACGGAAAAGTGGACATCCTCGTCAACAACGCCGGCGCCAGCTGGGGCGCCCCCGCCGAAGATCATCCGCTGGAAGCCTGGCAGAAGCTCGTGAACCTCAATCTCACCGGAACCTTTCTCGTGACCCAGGCGGTGGGAAAGCGCTCGATGATCCCCAACCGCTATGGCAGAATCGTCAACGTCGCGTCGATCGCGGGGCTGCGCGGCAATCCCGTGGGCATGCTGAAGACGCTCGCATACAACACGACGAAAGGGGGGGTCGTGAATTTCACGCGCGCGCTCGCCGCGGAATGGGGCGAGTACGGCATCACGGTGAACGCGATCGCGCCGGGATTCTTTCCTTCGAAGATGACGAAGACCGCGCTCGAGCGGCTCGGAGAGAAGATCGTCGCGCACACGCCCCTGAAACGGCTGGGCGACGGGGAGGACCTGAAAGGGGTCGTGGCACTGCTTGCCTCGGATGCTTCGCGTCATATCAGCGGGCAAATAATCGCCGTCGACGGCGGCGCAAGCGTCGCCTGAAGGACACTGGTGAGTTCATTTCCTCCCGGCATCAAGATCCCATTCACCGAGCACCTCGGCGTTCAACTCGTCGAGATGACCAAGGAACACGCGGTCGTGTCGCTGCAAAAGCGCCCGGAGCTCCTGAACAGCTGGGGCGCGACGCACGGCGGCGTGGTCATGACGATGCTCGACCTCGTCATGAGCTGGGCCGTGCGCGGGCACTACGGCGTGGTCGGCGGCGTGCTGACGATCGATCTCAGCGTCGGCTTCATGAAAGCGAGCATGGGCGACAAGGTCACCGCCGAGGGCCGCGTCCTGCACGGCGGGAAATCCACCGCGTTCTGCGAAGCCGAGGCGCGCGACGACAAGGGCGCGCTGCTCGCAAAAGCGATCGGCACTTTCAAGCTGCTCTCGGACAAAGAGAAGAAAAGCGGCTAAGGATCTAGCGCCCCGTGTTCAGGACGGAGCGGTCCGAAGTACTCTTCGACGCTTCAGCGCAATCCAAAAAACGACAGCACGGCGGCGATGATGACGATCGCGCCGACGATGTAAACGAGGCTGTTCATGAGCTTTTCCTTTTCCGTGCGGTAAATCGAATCGCGATGTCTGTCCCGGAACGACTTGTCCGGGCAGATGCTTACCGCAGGGTACGGCTCGGAACGTGTGCGGTCTGTACGCTGTCGCACCGAATGCGAAGTAGCGCCCGAGCCTCAATGAATCCGGTAGGAGCGGATCTCGGCCGATGAGGCTCCGGCGGCCGGCACGGCCACATACAGCCGCCCGGTTTCGGGAACGAATAGTCCGGTCCGCGCGCGCTGCGCCGTCTGCAAGGTGCTTTTCAGAATGTAGCGATTTGCATCCTGCTGTTGCACGACGTTGACCAGCCCTTCGCCGCATATCACGTAGATGCGCTTGCGGGCGGCGTCGAAGAAGATGTCGTCCGTGTCGCCGCCGATGGGCAGGGTCGAGACGACCTTCCCGCTGTCGATGTCGTAGATGAGGAGCAGCGCGGGGCTGCGCGCGCCGACAAAAAGCCTGCGGCCCGCTTCGTCCAGCGCCATAGGATAGTTGGCGCTGGCACCCGGGACATCCCAGCTTGCAATGACGCTGCGCTTGTTGCGGTCCACGACCGCAACCTGCCGGGCCGACGGAACATTGACGAAGATCCGCTCGCCCGCCTGCTCCAGCTGGAACGACTCGGGATGCGCCGGAAGCGCGATGTCTCCGGAGGGATCACCGGTCGCCGCATCCAGGACCTTCAGCGCGCCCTTTTTGTATCCCACGTATATCTTCTGCTTGGCCGCGTCGTAGCGGACGTTGTCGGCGTCCTCCAGCCCTTCGATGCTCCTGATCCGGGCGTACGTTGTCCCGTCGAGGATATCGACCCGGTTCGCACTGCCGTTGGCGACATAGAGCCGGTTGAACTTCGGCACGTATTGCACGCCCTGCGGCTCGCCGAACCCCTTGAGACTCTGTACGCGACGCTTCGCCTTCGCATCGATGACTTCGAGGGTATTGTTCCCCAGAGCGGCGACGAAAAGCCGGTCATTCTTCAAGTCGATGCCGAAATGATCGATGCGGCCTTTCACTCCCTGCATCGGGATGCTCCCGATCGGCTCGAGCGGTTCGTCGGGCGCGGCATGCGCCGGGTGCGACAGGACCATCGCGGCCAGAATCGAAAGCGGTATCGATGCTCGCATGCGCCTCATGTCAATGCTCCTTGTTCGATGAAAAACTCCAGGTCAATCCGGCGCGGATCTCGTGGATCGCTTCGCTTCCCGCGCGTGCTTCCCGAATTCCGAAATCGAACGACAGGTCCTGGCGAAGTTTCCATATTGCGCCTACCAGAACCGATTCGGTGCGTGCAATTCCGGAAATCTTTTCGCCGGAGACTTCCGCGACCGGCCTGACTTCCCACGAGTACGGCCCTTCCAGAATGACGCCCACGAACAAATCCGGCTCATGGCTGCGGGTCCACGCGAAAGACGAATTCAGGTGGATCGTCCCCGCGTCGGACCGCTGCGAAACGATACCCGCTGCGGAAAACCCCGCCCCGGACTCTCCATTTACGGTGGGAAGCAGCAAGCCGACTTCGGTGGCGACGCTCGGACCGGGCTTGTCCTGCAACACGCCGTCGCGCAGCACCTGCTTGACGAAGAGTCCGGTATCGACGATCGAAGTACGCGGCTCGCCGGGCACCTCTTGCAGGGCGGTCTGCCGCTGGCCTTGCAGGACGAGCTCGCGCTCTCCGGACAAGCCGAAATTGGCCACCACGGCGGGAGCGACTCGGAATTTTTCCGGGCCTTCGCGAATCCGGCCCAGCGGACCGAGCTCCAGCTCGAATACTCCCGGCTCGGCCACGTCGGCGTCGGTCGAGTCGAACGGCCGGTAAGCGAGCGCGGCATCCGTTGCCAGGGTAAGGAAAAGCGCGCCAAGGATTCGAAGCGCGGCCGCCGCAACGCGGGCGGTGCCCTTCCGAATCCCAGGATCGCGCCGAGTCAAGACGTTCCGCCGCGCGTGAGCAAAGGCGTACGGCGGCGACCCGACTTTACTCGGCCTTCGGCGCGAGCAGCATCTCGCCGCCGCCGAGCAGCAGGCGGTTCCAGGTCGGAGTGACGACGATCTCGTTGATGCACACGTGCGCCGGGGATTCCGCAACGAAGCGCACCACGCGCCCCACGTCTTCCATCTTCAGCATGCGCGCCTGATCTTCGGGCGACGGCGGCTTGGGCCGCGCTTTCTGCAGGGGCGTCACCGTCTCTCCAGGATGGATGGCGCAGCCGCGGATCCCGTGAAGGCCTTCCTCGATATTGATCTGGTGAACCAGCGCGCACAACGCCAGCTTGCTCGCGTTGTAGGCTGCGCCCCCGACATAGCCCTGATAGCGGGCAAAATAGGACGCGATGTGGATCACCAGGCCGTCGCGCCGCTCCCGCATCGAGGGCAGCACGGCGAGCGTGCAGTAGAGCGCGCCGTTCAGGTTGATGCCGACCACGCGATCCCATTCGGCCGCGGTGAGATCCTTGAAGAAGCGCTTGGGGATGTTGACGCCGGCGCAGTTGACGAGGATGTCGATGCGGCCGTGCCGCGCGAGGATCGCAGCCGCCGCACGCTCGACCGCCTGCTTGTCCGCGGTGTCGACGGCCTCGGCTTCCGCCTTGCCGCCCACTTGCTTGATCAATGCTTCCGTTTCCGCGAGAGCCGATGCGCGGCGACCCGAAACGACGACGATGGCGCCGCCCTTTGCGAGCTCGACCGCAGCCCCCTGCCCGATCCCGCTTCCTCCGCCCGTGACCCAGGCGATTTTTCCGGTCAATGAAGACATCGCGCGCTCGGGTGGGATCTCAGTCGTCGTCCTCGTCATGGATCACGACCGTTCCGGCGAGCTTGTCGTGCCAGCCCTGCTTGCGCTTGTCGAAGGCGATCCAGAGGAACCCGAGCATGAAGATGCAGGACGGAATGTACGCGAAGTACCTTCCGATCAGCTTGCCCGTCGAGGGCGCCCGGAGAGTCCCGGCATCGACGATCTTCGCCGAGAGCAGCATCTTTCCCGGTGTCGCACCCCGGAAATGCCAGAAGAGAATCGCCGCGAGCGCAGGCAATACGCCCTGCACGATGACGTCGAAGACGAGCGTGCGTCCCTCGTTGGCCAGACGTACGTACTCTGTCCCGTAGATCGCCAGCGCGATCGCCACGATCACCGTGAGGACGATCAGCGAGTCGATGAAGAAGGCAAGCAAGCGCTTCCAGAAACCTACGTACTGGGGCGTGCTCGGTGTCGCGTCGTCCGCCATGGGCAACTCTCCCGGGGGCATGTTAGCCCGAGCGTTGCGGCAGGCGCAACCGCGCGGGCCCGATCGGCCAGGCGCTGTGCTTCAGGGAAACTTCGAACCCGGCGAGCCGGGGCTCAGTTCGGGTAGCCGCTTGCGCCGGGGGAGGCGCCGGGAGTGACTTCCATCCACTGCGAAGGGCAAGTGGCGACATTGGGATAGTAGTCGCCGTAGTCCGGACAGTAATAGTAGGGACCCGCGCCCTGCTCGACGCCTTGCTCGACATAGGTCGGCGGTTGAGCATAAGCCGGCGCCGGATACGCCGCCGGTGGATAGTAGTAGGGGTAGGGATAGAAGAACGGCGCACCCACCACGACCGCACCGCCGATTATGACCGGACCCCGGCGAAAGGGAGGGCGGCCGACAAACACCGGGGGGCGGACACCCACGAAAGGCCGCCCACCGAAAGGCCGTCCGGCGAATGGCCGTCCGAAAGATCCTGCGTGAGCGCCGACGCCAATGGCGCCGCCGATGTGCACGCCCGATGCTGCATGTCCAAAGCCCCCGTGGCCTCCGCTGCCGCGCGCGAACACGGCGTCCGCGCCCGCGAGAAGAGCGAGTCCTAGCAGCAGCGCAATGGTTTTGTTCGTCCAGCTCACGTATTTTCCGAATCCCGGTTCATGTGAAAGCTCATGCCAAAGTCTAACGCCCCCCGAAGGGCGGCGTTGACCTTTTACACCTCGTTACACCCACCTCGCTCAGCACTCCACCGCACCGGCGCGGGGCGCGGGCCGTGCCACGAAGCCGAACCGGGGGGGCACCTCCGCGGCGCGAATCGAAGCGAGCGGTACGTTTTTGCCGTGCAGCATCGCTACGGTACGAGCGCCGTTCGCGACCTCTTCCAGCATCCGCTCGGCGGCCCGACCGTGCTCGTCGCTCAAGCCGTCGAGAACCGCGGCGAGATCGCGGTCGAGCAGCACTCCGATGCCGAGCTCCGTCTCGATGAGCAGCGCGCCGCCGTCGTCGAGGAACATTGCGCGGAGCGCCTGCGGCGCTGCGCCCGTGTGCACGACCAGCGATGTCCCCGCGTCGTCGAGCCGGTAGACCCACGGCGTGTAGTCGAGCGCGACGAACACCCGCTGAGGCCCGTTCTGGAAATACCAGCGGCCTTCGGCGTCGGCCGCGTAGTTTCTGCCGATGAACTCATGCACTGCGGGATTGGCGATGCGCTCGAAACGCCCTGCGACGGTTTTGATCATCCAGTTTCCGCGCCGATCGAGCCTGAGCCAGCCGTACACCGCCGGCGCGTCCGGCCACTTCAGCATCGAGCGCAATACGATCTCGTCCATGGTGCCCGCTTCTCCAGAGCGCGAGCGGCGAAACGGTTTCCGGCTTGCGACAGCGCCGGCAGATGCTACGAAGGCAAACGGTACGACATCACGCGGTAGGTCTTGTAGCGCTCGAATACTTCCTTGCAGCGGTGACCGGAGAAATATTTGTGGTTCGCCTTGTCCAGTTTTTTCCGCATCAGCCAGAGCGCGAGGCGCGCGAGCAGCGGGTAGCGGCCCTCCGCGTAGCGCCCGATGGCGAGCATCGCCGGCTTGATCCGGTTCGTGAGCAATTCGTCCACCAGCGCGATGTTGGGGCTGACGCGGCACGTGATGTCCTCGTCCTCGATCAGGACGAAAGGCGTTCGTTTCATCGAGGCGTAGAACTCGGACAGCGGATGGCCCCCGCCGAAGGTCCCGTCTCCGACCCCGCCGTCGCCCGAATTGCCAGTCTTGAAGAAATCCGCGACCAGGAGAAGTCCGCCGGGTTTCAGGATGGCCTGCAGGATCGGCAGGGAAACGGAAGGCGAGATGTACTGGAAGCTTTCGCTGAACAGCGCTACGTCGTAATACGCGGGGCATTGTTCGGTCGGAAAATCCTCGAAGCGGCATTCGTGGATGCGCGGCGCGGGACCGGAAAAACCGGCAAGCCTGCGGCGCACCGCTTCGCACAGGTTCTTCGCTGGAATAACGCCGTCGGCGCGATAACCGCGATCGAGCAACTGGCGCAGAAGGTGCCCGGTGCCGCAGCCGATGTCGAGGACGCGTACCTCGTGCCCGGGCCTCGGCAGCAAGGCAACCAGCATTTCGTTGTAGCGCTGCTGGGCGACGGCGAGGTTGCCGAGCGTGAGCTCCAGGTCGGCGTCCCAGAGCCCGTAGTGCAGGTCTTCCACGTCGAGGAGTTGCTGCGCCAGGACCAGGCCCAGCTCTCTGCTGTGCATCTTGGTTTCCATGGTTCCCTCGGATGGGCTCAGGCGGGGAGGCAGTCTAGCACCTAATGTGCGCAATGGAACACAACGGCCTCGGAATGCGACTGCGCCGTCAGTCAATCGCAAGCCTTCGACATCGAGGGGGAACGCCCTCGGATTTTCGGGCCTTACTTTTCGAGCGCCGACAGTTCCGCCTCGAGGCGGGATCTGAGCTGCGGCTCGGCGGCATCGTCGGTGTACGGCACCGAGGCGACGAATCGGCCGATCAATTCGATATAGTCTTCGCGCCCCAGCTTCTTTTCCGCGAAAGCACCGACGCGATCGAGCTCGCGGGCAAGTCTCGCCTGTTGCTCGTAGAGATGGTTGAACTGCGCGTCGCAGCGGGGAATCGGCGTGGGATAGCTGCGGATCTCCTCGGCGAGCAGAAGTCTTCTGCGATGCAGATCGTCCACCACCAATTCCCACAGCGACCTGAGCGCCGCGAGGCCTTCCTGTCGCTCGATTGCGAGCGGAGAACTGAGCGTTGACATGGTTTTCCTTCCGCGGGAATTCTACTCCCTCGCGGGCCCTACTCCCCCTTGATTCCGGCCGCCTTGATCAGCGGCCACCATTTCTCGACCTCGGCCTTGTGGAACGCAGCGAGAAATTCCGGCGTCTGCTGCTCGCGCGGCGGAATTTCCTGCCCGAGGGCCGCGAGGCGCTCGCGCACGTTAGGATCAGCGAGCGCCGCGACGATCGCCGCGTTCAGCTTCGCCACGATATCGCGCGGCGTTCCCTTCGGCGCCCAGATCCCGTACCAGATCGAAACGTAGAGTCCGGGCAGGCCTGCGTCGTCCACGGTCGGAATTTCCGGCGCCGCGGCGAGCCGCGTCTTCGCGGTCACCGCATAGGCGCGGATCTTTCCGCTGCGCACCTGCGGAAGGGAGTTGGAGGCCTGGTCGAACATCAACTCGATCCGCCCGCCGACCAGATCCTGCATCGCGGGGCCGGTGCCTCTATAGGGAATGAACTCGAACTGCGTCGCCGTCGCGTTCCGGAAATAGACGCCGCCCACGTGCGAGGCCGAGCCCGCGCCCGCGGTTCCCGCCGAAGCCTTGCCCGGATTCGCCTTCAGCCACGCGATCAATTCCTTCAGGTCCTTCGCCGGCACCGAAGGGTTCGCGACGATCATGAGCGGGTTGGACGCGATCATCGCCAGCGGCTCGAGATCGCGCAGCAGGTCGTAGGGGAGCGCGTAGACCGCGCCGTTGACGACGTGCGTGCTCCAGTGGCCGATGCTCAGCGTGTAGCCGTCGGGCGCCGCGCGCGCGACGCGGCCCACGCCGATGGTGCCCGCCGCTCCGACGACGTCTTCGACCAGCACCGTCTGCGACAGCGTTCTTCCCATCGGCACGGCGACGATGCGCGCTATCGTATCGACCGGCCCGCCCGCGGCGAAGGGCACGACCAGGGTGATCGGCCGCGACGGATAGCCCTGTCCCGACGCAGCGGAAGCCATTCCCAAAAGGACCGCGAACGCGACGGGCAGGGTTTTCATACGAATCCTTCTAGCGGAAATGCCTGTCCAGAAAGCCGAAGAACACCGGATTGAACTCGGCCGGATTCTCCGCCCACGGATAGTGGCCCGAGCCGGAAACGACCGCAAACTCCGCGCCCTCGATCATGGCGGCCACGCGCTTCATTCCCGCGGGGTGTCCGGTCTGGTCCACTTCGCCGGCGACGAGCAGCGTCGGCACCGACACCGCGCGTATCGCCGACACCGCGTCTGCCTCGGGGTAGGCCTGCACCGCCTTCACCGCCGCCTGCACGGTTTTGGGCGGCGTGCGCGAAGCCACCCAGCGCACGAGCTCGACCTCGGGACCGTCCGATTTGGGTCCGAGCATCGAGTTCACCACCGCCAGTTGCGCGACCAGCGGATCGGTGCCCGGAGGCAAAGGCGCGCTGCGCTTGCGCACGAACTCCTCCTGCTCTTCCTTCGTGCGGTTGCCGAAATAGCCGATCGTCGCGGTGATCACGATGCCGTGCACGAGCTCCGGCACCTTGAGGCGGATGCGCGGCGTGATCTGCCCGCCCATGCTGTGGCCGAAGACCACGTTGCGCTCGCCCGCGGTCATGCGGATCAGCCGCGCGCCCGCTTCGGCGACGACGTCGAATGAAAACGGATCGGGCAGGGACGAGAGGCCGTATCCCGGAGCGTCCCAGGCGACGACGCGGTAGCCGCGAGCGACCAGACGCTCGGTTTGATAGCGCCAGTAATCTTTCGCGCCGTAGATCCCGTGCAGGAGGAAGACCGTCGTCCCGCCTTCGCCGGTGACCTGGTAGTCGGGCATTTTCATCGCCGTTCCATTTCGCTTTTCAATGCGGCAAGTCTTCGCGCCGCCGCATCAATCCCCGTAGACCCAATCCGGCACGCTTGCTTGACCCTCACGACATTGCGGGAAATTCAATAAAAGCCGTAGTTCACCGGCCCAGGTCAAAATGCCTTGAGAACCCGTTCGTCGAAATGACGTCGCAGCGCAGCCCCAAACTCGCGCTGCAGCCGCCTTGTCGTCGGACCTTGGCGGATCAATTCGGCAAAGCTGATCGATGTACCGGGTGTGTCCGCGTCCGCCACGACCCTGGCCCAAAGACGCGCACCGTTTTCAAGAGGTCGCACATAGAACAGGCAGCGTGTCGCACACTGCTCATCGGTTTCATATTCGTGAAAGCCCTGCCCCTTCGCCCATTGGGAAAAAAAGGTGGCTACCTCTTCATAGGGAGGACTCGCGACCCTCAGCACGTCCGCCGCAGGCGGCGAGGGGTTGTCACCCGATCCGACGCTCACGCCGGTCGTGGACATGCAGGCGTATCCCAGCAGCGGAAAGCACGCAACGAGCAGCCAGCCGCGAATTCCAGAGAATACAGATATGCTGCGTCTCATTTTTTGGCAAGGCCATTTCCGAGGAGATCGATTCTAACGATACAAGCTCTGCTTCGCGAGCCAATCTTGAATCAGATTGGCCATCTTCAGTAGATTGTTCCAGTCCATCAGGAGAAAGACCGTCGTCCTGCCTTCGCCGGTGACCTGGTAGTCGGGCGTTCTCATCGCCATTTCCCCCCCGCCTTTTCGCGCCTGATTATCCGTCATCGCCGATGCCGCAGCAGCAATAGTTCGCCGTTCGTTCCGGGGTTCAGGCTTCTTTCCTCACCCGGTTGGCGAGGACTCCGATCGCCTCGTTCGCAACCTCGACCAGGTCTCCATCTTTCAGCGCGGGCTCGGTCGTGCCGTCGCAGCCGAACCAGATGATATCGTCGGGATACAGCGTCACGTAGCGCGACATGCGCGAGAGGTAGCGCGCCACGCCGAAGATCATGCCGCGGGTGTTGTAGCTCGACACGGTGCGGCCGTTGACGCGCACCTCGATCACCTGGTTCATCGGGTCGATGCCCGAGACGATCTTCGGCCCCATGGGCTTGAAGGTGTCGGCGCTCTTCGCGCGCCACAGCGTGCGGTCGCTTTTCTGCCAGGAGCGCTCGCTGATGTCGTTGCCCAGCGTATAGCCGCGGACGCAGTTGAGGGCCTCTTCCTCAGAGACCTTCCTCGCTTGGCGCCCGATCACCGCGACGAGCTCGCCTTCGTATTCGACCGGCCCGGGCGAATCCGCCGGGATCACGATGTCGTGGCCGCTGCCGATGAGCGCGCTCGCCGCGCGGTAGCCGATGTCGGGTTGCGCAGGCACCTTGTAGCTCGCGCCGCGGCTGTTCGCCCACTCGATATGCGCCAGGTAGTTCAGCCCGGCCGCATAGAAATTGCGGGGGATGACCGGCGGGGAGAGCTTGTCCATGCTCATCTGGCATTACTATCCAAGCGACTATCTGAGCGCACCGTTCAGGTCTCCGATTCCGCGTTGAGGGGCGTCGGATCCTCCCTGGACTGGAGCGTCCCCGCGCAAACGACCCGGTTGCGTCCCGCCTTCTTGGCCGCATACAGAGCGTCGTCGGCGTGTTTCATCCAGGAATCCGGCGATTCGCCGGGTTGAAGTTCGCTGACCCCGATGCTCACGGTCACCTGCCGGCCGTCGACCAGAGGTGCTCCCGCGATGGAGGCGCGGAGTTGCTCCGCGACGACGGCGGCTGCGGCCTCCTCCGTGTCGGGCAACAGCAATATGAATTCCTCGCCGCCGATGCGAAAGAGCAGGTCGACCTTGCGCGCGCGCTTCCCGACCAGCGAAACGATCCCCTTCAGCACGCTGTCGCCCTTCGCATGGCCGAATCGATCGTTGATGAGCTTGAAGCGATCGACGTCGATCAGCATCAGCGAAGCCGGCGCCGAGTTGCGCCGTTTCCTTTCGACGGCGTCGCTCAGGTAGCGCTCCATGTGGCGCCGATTGAAGACGCCGGTCAGCGGATCCACGATCGCCTGTTCGAGTAGCCTGCGATGCAGGTCGACGATGATGCTCAGGACGATGTTGGCCAGGATGATGGTCAGCGTCAGCGTGACGAAAAATCGGATGGTGTACGCAAGATCGATGTAGCGATACACCAGCGCGCTGACGATCAGCAGAAGCAGGATGCTGCCTACACTGGCCATGCGTCGCGAAAGGGCGAAAGTGAACAGCAGCACCGTGGGATAGCACCACAGCGCGCCGAAAAACCCCTGGACCTTGAGCGAAATCGCCATGCCCGCCGCGATGGGGACGAGCAGCAGTATCAGCGGAATGGGCGGGGATCTCTTCAGGTATATGAAGAGAGCGTCGATGGCGAGAATGAGGAACGCGCACAGAATCCCCGCGCCCAACCCGGGGTTCCCCTGCACGAAGGCGTTGACGGAGAAAGGAAGGAGGCAAACCGCGGCCGCGCTCGCGAGACCGTACAGGATGCGCCCGCGGTAAGGGGCGAGCGGATCCTCTCCGGTTTCGACTGGGCTTGTGCTTTCCATCGCCTTCCCTCCCCGCCATGGTCGCCTACTCGTGCTGGTCGACCCGCCGTACGACCGCAAGGATACCGCAGCAAATAAAATCGGCCCTGAACCTATTTTTCCAGCGCAAGCTCTATCCCGACCATCAACTGATACCGGCTATAGTCGTAGATGTCCAGGTTCGATTGGTTCCGGTAGTAGCTGTAGTCGACGAAGGCACGCCATGGAGCGGTCAGTCGACGATTCGCGCGCAAGGCGAAACCGTAGCGGTCGTCTTTGCGCGTGACTTCGAAGCCCCCGTCGAGACGATCGGGATCGTCGTAGCGGCTGACGCGGTATTCGCCGCGCGCGTCGGTCTGCCAGACGCCGACGTTGGGCAGAGCGACCGTCGCGAACAGTGTATGCCGCGTCGGCGAGTAGCTGAAGAACTCGGACCCTTGTTGGAGATCCGCGCGATTGTTGAGCTCGAGTTGGTAGCCGATGCGCAGAAAGGCGCGCGCCAAAGCGAAGCCCGCCTCCGCGGTCAAGGTATGTTGCCATCCGTCGAGATACTCGAAGCCGCCGCCGCCATTGATGTGGCCGAGTTGATAGCGTCCGCGCAGATCGCCGCCGGCATCCAGGCGCCGGCGTGCCTGTACCTCGGCCGTCTCGGTCTGCGCGAAGCGGTCACCACCGAAGTAGGCCGTATCGAGATAGCCACCGACACTGGTCTGCAGGCGGCCCGAATCGATCTCGTAGCCCAGGCCGGCGCGCAATCCCATCACGTCGAATTGATGCAGATCCGTGTATTTCCGCAGGACCAGCCCTCCGTAAGCATAGGCACCGCGCGCGGCGTCCCCGGTCAGTCGGCGACTCGCGGCGGCGAGCGCCTCGGCGAAAAAATCGCCCTGATGGCTGACTTGGGCTGTTGCGGCGTCGGGCGACAGGGCTGCGTTGCTGTCGTAGCCGCCGGCCAGCGAGGCCACGGCATGGGTCCGCGACTGCAGCGGTGCACCGAGCCGCTCAAGGGCCGTGCCGGCGAGCGCTCGCAAGTTTCGGTCGGAGGACGTGCGCTGCGCGCGATCGAAGTACCGAATCGCATCCTGCTCGCGCCCCATGCGCTGCGCGACAAGGCCGAGGTTGTAGCTCGCCAGGGCGGCCCACTCCGGATCGCTCGCGAGCCCCTGGAACTCGCGCTCGGCCTCCGGGTAGCGCTCCAGCCGGTAATACGTAGCGCCCAGGTTGTAGTGCAGACCCGGGGTGTCCAGGCCCGCCTGCCGGGCATCGAGGAACCATTGAAGCGCCGAGGGATAGTCGCTCGCGCGAAATGCCCCAACACCCTGATCGGCGGCCTGCGCGCCGTTTGCGGCGGCGCCGGTGGTCTGCCCCGAAACGAAGCCCGGGAGCAACAGGACGAAGACAAGGCAGGAAATCCGAAGGTCGCTTCTCCCGGCTTGCCTTCGACGACGGATGAACGCGCGCACCCGCCGGAGTTTACTCCGGCGGGGAGCGTAACTGGTGTGACGAGTGCGGCTGCGCTACGGGCGCTTGGATTGCGGCGGCAGGTTCGGAGCGTGGTCCCGCGCTCGTGCCGCCTCGGATACCCCTTGCCCGAAGTCGCGGCCGAGGTCCCCTTGCATTTCACGAGCGCTGTTGGCGGTGCCGAGCCCGAAGGCCGAGGCATCCCGCGCGCGGGACGACGCCGTCGGCGGCAACGCGAGGGGCAGCTTGATCTCGCTGGTGGCGGCGCCTGCGGATGCGTTGGCCGGCACGACGTCCATCGTCACCTCGAGGTCGCGCTGCTGGGCCCAGGCCGGGCTCGACAGCGCGAAGCCGAGAATCGTAAATATCACGTATCGCGTGAATCTTTTCATGACACCTCCTGCTTCTGCTGGACTGCACATTCCGCGGACCCGGGGGCTACATGCCCCTGTCCGCGCTAGCGACTTCAATCTTCAGCCGGAACGTCTTGGTGCTCCCGCCGTGCGACAGGTTCGCCACCAATTCGTCCTTCGCCTTTCCGTGCACGATCAACGGGAGCTGCATCAGGTTTCCGCCTTCGCGCAAATCCGTCTGCCAGGAAAGCTTGCGCTGGCCGTCGTAGCCGACGAGCTCGACATTCTCGGGCAGCGCGAGACTCAAGGTGGCGGCTCGCAGCGGCTTCGCGCTGTTGAACATCAGGCGCACGGTCTCGGGCCGGTCGATCTCCAGAGTCACCGTCTGCACCGGCTCCGGCCGCGTGGCGAGGAACACTCCCAAGGCCACGCCCAGCACCAGACTCGCCGCGAGCGCCATGCCGAGCACGG
>Ga0193726_1001722_pt1 | contig 16233 bp, 12 predicted proteins | sample H2c1metaG_FD_144928 | JGI IMG/M metagenome (GOLD analysis project Ga0193726, IMG submission 144928) | Soil microbial communities from a riparian zone of the East river system, Colorado, United States - H2c1 | ecosystem: Environmental > Terrestrial > Soil > Riparian zone | place: USA: East River... | reverse complement strand
CCCGATGTCGCCGGACTGCGCCACGAGTTCGGCGAAACGAGATTTCATGCGTTCGAGCGCCCAGAAAAGATCAACGGCTGTTGGGCGGGTTTTAGCCAGCGTGTCGCTTATTTTCTGATATTCCTCGCACAGAGCTTCGGTGGATTGCGCGCTCGAATGGAGAACGCCTAGCGCGACGCCCATGGCTGCGGCCACTCCTATGGCTGGAGCTCCGCGGATAACCATTTCGGTGATGGCTTTGGCGACTTCGCGGTAGTCGGTGTAGGTGCGACTGATTTCTTCGGCGGGAAGGCGGCGCTGATCGAGCATGACAACGCCGCGATCGGTCCATTCGATAGGCTGCGCTACGTACATTTTGGGACTATCCTCGCAAACTTTTATTGTAAAGCAGTTGGTGACCCGGGCCAATCAACGCTGCCCCCCTATCCCGGCTTTTTCCTAATGAGGCGGCAGATTTCCTGGAGGGGGCATTTGGAACAGAGACAAGATGGCGATGAACGAGTTGTAGCCTAAATGCATAAGAAAACTGGCGACGACTGTGCCGGTGCGCGCTCTCACGTAAGTGAAAATAATTCCGACCAGGATTAGCAAAGAAACGATTCCCCAGGTCCAAGACAATTGTCCACCGTGCAACAAACCGAAAAGCACGCCGGTCGCGACGATACTGCTGGCCACGCCCGCGCGAGTGGCTCTGGCTGGGGCCGCGCCGAAGTGCGCGGCGGAGCCGGATACCAAACGCACGAGGAGCGGATACAAATAACCACGAAACAGAGTCTCTTCGACCAGCGGCGCGACGACGACCGCCATGCCCATCATCAGAAGGAAGCCGGTGCGAGTTTTCATTAGCGCTTCGACGGGCATGTCGTCCGGAGTGTGAACTTGCGAGCCAACTAGCCAAACGACGACGGACAAAATTGCTCCGAGGACCACGAAAATCCAAGCTCTCGGGTAAAACGGCGACTTGCTCGGGTGCAACTTCCGCCAACCCAGAGTTGACCAGAAAGGCTGGCCGGGCAGGACGGAAAGTGTGACGTAGAAAAACAAGAACACCGCCCCGAAAAGCGCCACGGTGGTGAGGACGACGAACTGGGGAATGCCCAGGAGAAATTGCTGTAACTCTTTCGCAGAGAGCTGCTCATGGGGAGCGTAATGGATCGTTAGAATGGTTTGGACAATCACCAGAGCCAGGACACTGAAGAGCACGAGGCAGATGAAATGCACCCAGGACCAAGTGATCCGGAGGTCTTCGGGAACATCCGGCCGCTGGGCGTAGGGGATGCTGGGAACCCGGGCTAGATCGCCAGAAAGCCCTGTGGGAATCGGCGCTTCGGCAGGGGCCGAGGAAGAAATCTTTTCTGGATGGTTTTCCCGCAACGAAGAATCGGGATTCTGTTCTGCGGAATCCAGCGAATTGTCCTCTTGAAAACTCATGGTTTGTTCCAGTTCACAGCCGTCACTTTGTTGAATTTGTGGTTGCAGAATTTGAATCGTTTGCGCCGTTCGCGGGTCCATTGTGATGGCCGTTAGTAGGGACCTGGAATCCACGGGTTTTTGCCAGAGCTTGACCAGTGTAGGATTTTTTTGTGCGTGCGACTTGTTCAGGAGTCCCTTGAGCGACGATGCGGCCCCCCCCTTCGCCGCCTTCCGGACCGAGATCGATGAGCCAGTCTGCTTGTTTGATCACATCGAGGTTGTGCTCGATGATCAGTACCGTGTTGCCGAGATCGGTTAGACGCTGGAGAACGTCGAGAAGCTTTCTTACGTCATCGAAATGCAGGCCGGTGGTGGGTTCATCGAGGATGTAGAGAGTGCGACCGGTTTGGCGCTTGGAAAGTTCACGAGCGAGTTTGATGCGTTGGGCTTCGCCGCCAGACAAAGTTGTGGCGGATTGCCCGAGCGTGACATAGCCGAGGCCAACTTCCACCAGCGTTGCCAGTTTTTGTTGAATTTGCGGAATATTCTCGAGGAGCTTGAGCGCCTCACTGGACGGTAGATTTAGAACATCGCTGATGGAATGACCCTTGTAGCGCACAGCGAGGGTCTCGGAATTATAGCGGCGGCCGCGGCAGACTTCGCACATGACGTAAACGTCAGGGAGAAAATTCATTTCGATGCGGCGGAGACCGTCGCCCTGGCAGGCTTCACAACGCCCACCTTTGACGTTGAAGCTAAAGCGTCCGGGACGGTAGCCGCGCTCGCGGGATTCCGGCAACATGGCGAAAAGATCACGGATGGGCGCGAACACGCCGGTATAAGTCGCGGGATTGGAGCGCGGAGTTCGGCCGATAGGGGCTTGATCGATCTCGATTACTTTGTCGATATGCTCGGCCCCGAGGATTTCGCGGTGGGCTGCGGGCATTTCCATGGAGCGGTATAACTTTTGCGCCAGGGCGCGATAGAGAATGTCATTTACCAATGTGGATTTGCCGGACCCTGAGACGCCAGTGACAACGGTTAGAAGCCCGAGAGGAATCGAAACGTCGACATCTTTCAAGTTGTTGGCGGTAGCGCCAAGAACTTGAATGGATTTCCCGTTAGGACTACGGCGTTTTTTCGGGACGGCGATTTGCGCCGCGCCGGAAAGGTATTGTCCGGTTAGGGAACCGGGCGTGGCTTCGATTTGTGCTGGCTTGCCTTGCGCGACCAGATAACCGCCGGCTTCGCCTGCGCCAGGACCGAGATCAACAACAAAGTCGGCGCGACGGATTGTGTCTTCGTCATGTTCGACGACCAGAACGGTGTTGCCGAGATTACGCAGTTGCTCGAGGGAGCCGAGAAGGCGGTCATTGTCGCGAGCGTGCAGGCCGATGCTCGGTTCATCAAGAACATAGAGAACCCCACGGAGTCGCGAACCGATTTGCGTCGCGAGGCGGATACGTTGCGCTTCGCCGCCAGAAAGAGTGGCGGCCGAGCGGTCCAGACTGAGATAACCGAGACCGACTGCCAGGAGAAAATCGAGGCGTTCGGCAACTTCTTCAAGGGGCCGGGCGGCGACTTCCTTTTGCCGCGCCGTAAGTTGCGAGAGCATCTTGTCCACGGCAGGACGGGCCGCCGCCAGAGAAAATGCAGTGAAGTCTGCAACGGAGCAGTTTGCAAGCTTTACAGCCAGGGATTCGGGACGCAGACGCTTGCCGTGGCAGACGTTGCATTGCGTGGCGGACATGTATTGCGTGATCCACTCGCGGTAGGAATCGGAGTTGGATTCTTCGAAATTTCTTTCGAGAAATTTAAGAATACCCTGGAAGCGAAATCCCTTTTCGCTTTTAGCTTTTTTGGCAGATGCGACGGCTTCGCCATTCCTGGAGTTTGTCGGAGGGTATCCGTACAAAAGCATGTTCTGCACTTTTGGCGGAAATTTCTCAAAAGGCGTTTCGAGATCGAAGCCGTGGGCGTAAGCGGCCAACTCCATGGTGCGTTTCAGGATTGCAGAACCTGAGCCGGGGCCGAGGCCGCCGTCAAACAGAGGGCGGGTCCAATCGGTGACCACTTTGGCAGGATCGAAATCATACTTTGAGCCGAGGCCGTTGCAGGCCGGGCATGCACCGTAAGGCGAATTGAAACTGAAGGAACGAGGTTCTAATTGCGGAACGGAAATCCCGCAGTCCGGGCAGGCCAGTTTTTCCGAGAAAACATGTTCTTTGCCGCCCACGATCACCACCGTCACGAGCCCGTTGGCAATTTTCAGAGCCGTGGCAATGGATTGCTCGAGGCGCTCGTGAATTCCCTGCTTCAGCAGCAGGCGATCTATGACGATTTCGATGGTGTGATTCTTGCGCTTGTCGATGACCGGAAGGTCATCGAGCGGGACCAGTTCGCCGTTAATGCGGGCGCGGACGTAGCCGTCTTGCGCGAATTTTTCCAATTCTTTGCGGTAGGCTCCTTTTCGTCCGCGCACAATCGGCGCGAGAATCATGATGCGGTCATCAGGCTGGCAGAGTTCGCCGTGAAGAATGGATTGGACAATCTGTTCGCTGGATTGGCGCGTGATGGGCTTGCCGCAGTTGGGGCAATGGGGGGTGCCCACGGACGCATAAATTACGCGGAGGTAGTCGTAAATTTCGGTGATCGTCCCCACGGTCGAACGCGGAGAGCGGGTGGTGGTTTTCTGTTCGATGGCGATGGCCGGAGAAAGCCCTTCAATTACATCAACTTCAGGACGTTCCATTTGATCGAGGAACTGCCGGGCATAGGCGGAAAGCGATTCCACATAGCGGCGTTGGCCTTCGGCATAAATAGTGTCAAAGGCCAGCGAGGATTTACCCGAACCGGAGAGGCCGGTAATGACCGTAAGCGTATTGCGCGGGATTTCGACGCTGATGTTCTTGAGGTTGTGCTGACGCGCGCCCCGAACAACGAGTTTAGTTAGACCCATGAGACGAAAGCGCTCCCTCCACAGGAGCTCTGGCGCACAGTAGGCACACTGCTACCAAGTTAATCCTCCACAATAGCAGGTGCGATTCGCCAGCGTCAAGAAAGGGCGGAACACTGGTTTTCTTCCTTCCCTGGGGCACTATTCGCGGATAAGAACTACAAGCCCGTTTCTCGACCCGAAACGGGCACAAGTCGAGTGAAGCGGAGTCCGCCTGGCTTAATGTCCAGGTGCCTGGTTTGAAGCTGCTAGCGCTTTAGGTTTACGGTCCTGCCCGTTGCGGCGGATTGCCGGGCGGCGTCCAGGATTTCCGTCACGATCATGTTGGTCTCGAGCGATGACAGGCCATCCGGCTTGGCGCCATCGACGACGACCGCGCGTAAGTAGGTGAGTGAGTCACCGTAGGGAGCCGCTAACTTCGGCGCGGTCACCATCTGTTCATGCACTTCGTTCCGGCGGCGAACTTTCAGGTCATCCGGTCCAACGGTGATTGCGTATCCCGTCCGACCGTAGACCTCCATGTCCTTACGGCCGAACGGCCAATTCCAGGAAGCCTGCAGAATCGCTTGCGCCTTCGGATAGGTGAGAACGATGGTCGCTTCATCGTCGACGTTTGGATAGATGTCCGGCTTGATCCGTTGCGTTACAGCAGTCACCGAGGTTGGCCTTTGGCCGTCCATCAGCCAGGTCACGAGGTCTGCTCCGTAGCAGCCAAAATCAAACAGCGCACCGGCCCCGTTGAGTTTCGGATCCGTAAGCCACCTCAGGAATTCTGTGCTGACGCCAATTTCCTTGGGTCCCTCATGGCCATCGTGCACCACGGCTTTTCGCACGTCTCCAAGATCACCAGCGTGCACCAAATCAAACAGGGCGTGATTGTTCGGGTACCAGGAAGTTTCGTAGTTCACCAGCACTTGGATCTTGCCTTCGTGTGCCGCGCGTTCAATCGCCCGGGCGTCTTCAAGCGTCGTGGCAAGCGGCTTTTCCATCATGACCGCGATGTGATACTTGGCGCAGAGCCCGACAATTCGTGCGTGATCGAAGGTGCTCGAATAGACCAGCGCCGCTTGTGGCTTGACGGTGCGGAGCATTTTTTCGGTATCGGCGTGATACAGATGGGAATCCAGTCCGAATTTTGCCGCATAGCGATCGAACAGACTGCGATCCGGATCGCTCACCCCGTCGATGCGTAAGTCTGACCGATGCGCAGAACTGGAGAGAAAGCCTTCCACGTGACCGTGCACCAGCCCCACAATGACCACCCGCAAAGGCTCTGGCGCGTTTGCACTTCGAGCGGGGCCGGCAACAAGCGCCCACCCCAGAAAAAATGCGATGCCACGGAGCGTAAGTTTCATGAAAACCTTCCGGAAATTCGATCGATGCGATATCACCAGAAATAAAACTCCCGAAGCCTCGCATCCAGCGACAAATTTATCATACCCAATTCGTGGCTGAACAACCCGGTAGCTTCCTGACTAGTGTTGTGGTTGCCAGACCGGCCCAGGTTTTGCCCAGTCGCGACATCCCGGGCGCGGGTCGGTGGGCATCGGCGGCACCGGGAAGGTATCTGACGTCGCCGCTTTGAGGCGGGCTGGATCACTCAAGTCATACAGTTCCAGTCCAACGGAACCCATCGAGAGTGATGAGAACGACAGTGAATCTTTTCTGATGCCAATCGTCTCTAGGTATTTTTGGATCGCCGAACGAGCCGTGCGAAAAGGACGAACCCCCGAAGAAAGGAACCACACACGCGGCACTCCGCGAAAACGATCAACATCCTGTATGTAGCGTCGTGTGTCATCGCGTTCGCAGATTCCGCTCACCCAGTCTGCAGGCGACAAGCCGAAGCGGGGGCCGTAGTATTGCGTCCCAATGCGCTGCAGGGGAAAGACGTAAATGAGGTCTCCCGGCTGGCGGTTGTGTTGCAGATAGGCGAGAAGAGTCCGGTTGTGCTCAATGTCGTAGGGAGGCGGAGCCGCTACAAGCGCCATTGCCGGCGGCGTTAAAAGTACAATCACCAGTAGCCAGCCGAGCGCCGGATGCAGACGGCTCGCCTGGTACATAAGCCAGTCCGTGCCCGCACCCAACAACAGTATTACGGGAGGGAGCAGGCAGAGTATCAGGCGTCCGCGAAAGGGATACTGGTGTGCAATTGCTGCGATCATGCAGACCAAGAGCGGACAAACGCTGAACAAAGCAACCAAGCGCCACCGCCGCCACAGAACTGCGGCGCCCGTCGCCGCGACCACCAGAAAAAGTGCCGGCCACGGGTAACGCAGCAGCGTGGGGTCGGCAAACAAGGATGTTAGTCGATCCCAGAACCAAAAGAGCTGCAACGAGGGCTTCAGCGCCCAGGGGAGAAAACCCACTCCCCAGAAGTCATCCATGAATTCGCGAGTCGCAGGAGTCATACTGCGCAGGCCTGCAACAACGGCGATGAGCGAGGCGGCCGCCCACACGGGAACGGTAATTGCCAGAGCCCGCGCACTTTTCTGCTCCCGTGAAATGGCCCACTCCACTGCGAAAGCCAGACCAATTCCGGCCATCATAAGCACGGAGGCCTGCGAGAACCAGATTACGACGAGACCTGCAAGACCTGTAAGCAGCAGACGCTTCGTTGTAGCGTTGCCGTTTCGCAGTTCAACGGCCAGTAGCAGCAGAACGGCCGCCACGGTGACGTCAAGTTCATACTGTTTAACTTCCGCGGAATACCGGATGAAGGGAATTCCCACTGCAAACATCAGAAGGGCCAGAACCGGCGCGATCCCGGTGAGGGTTCGCTCCGCAAGCCGCCGGAAAAGAAAAACTCCCGCGACGCCCGCAAGAAAGGGAAATAGCCTCAGCGCATATTCACTGCTGCCAAAAAGTGCCACGGCCAGCCATTCCACAAGCAGGAATCCACGTGGCGCCACCTGATCGAGCATGAGCGGCCGTGTGAGCAGATCGGACAGCGGCGCTTCCAGCACACTTCGCGAAAGAAGGATTTCGTCGAGCCACAGCGCAGCGTTGGAGACATAAGCCCAGAAACGCAGAGCCACGCCGGCCAGCACGAGAAATGTCATGAATCCAGGGCTGCGCAAGATAGCGACGCCCCAAGCGGAAGCAGGATGGCGCAAACCTCCGGCAGAAGAAGCGTCGCCCGGCGTAACGATTGAATTCGATGGATCCGTCATGGTGGATGGCGGAAGCGTACAGAAATCGTCGAACGTCGCACGACTTCCACACCCTCGCGCTCGTTTGTGAACAGCGTGCCCGGAGTCTGCCACTAATGCCGGCATGACGCAATCATTCAAATGCAGCCTCTAGAGCCGCGGGCAACTTCGCATACCCTTGAGGCAGAAATGACGGCCAAACCAGAGAAAATCACGTTCAGGATTTTAGGAGATTTTGAACCACCGTTTTGTATTGGCGGCCGGTGGCGATCTGCGCTCCGGCCTTCATCTGGAGTTGGTAACTGCCGCTAAGAAGGGGGTGAATGGCGACGATGCGGGAAATGTCCACGATATGCCGGCGATGAACCCGCAAGAATCGGCCGGGATCGAGCTTGGTTTCCATCGCACGGAGCGTTTCATTAAGAAGATGAGTCTTTGTGCCGCAGTGGAGTTGGACATAGTTGTTGGCGGATTCAATCCATTCGATGGAGTCGACCGGGACGAATTCATAGTGTTCGCCCTTCTTGACGACGATACGTTCGAGCTTCTGGCGGGTTTGTGAGCCAAGCAAAGCCTGCAATTGTTTTTGAAATTCGCTTTGACTGCGACCGTCGAGTCTGACACGGGCACGTTCGATTGCTTGCCGCAGCCGGTGCTCGTCAAACGGTTTTAGTAAATAATCCACGGCATTTAGTGCGAAGGCTTTTACGGCGTATTCATCATAAGCGGTGATGAAAATGACCATCGGCATGCGCTGCGGGCCGACGTGACCAACCACTTCGAGCCCCGTGCAATCTGGCAACTGAACATCGAGCAAAACGAGATCGACCAGCTGGGAAAGGATCGCTTCGATGGCGGCGGCTCCCGTTGCACATTCGCCTGCGACCACGACACCATCGAGTTTGGCCAGCTCGGTGCGAAGTCCCAGCCGGATCAAAGGTTCGTCATCAACAATGAGCAGGCGCAGGTTGGTCATGGTGGCTGGCTATGGATGGAATTGGAAGCAGTGCGGAACGAAATGGAAAAGAGATCGTGACCTGCACCCCACCGCCGGGCGCGTCCTGGACTCTGAATTCATGGGAACCCGGGTACAGGAGCGCGAGACGCTCAGCCGTAGAACCGAGACCGACGCCAAGTTTTAAGTGTTTTCGATCGCCTGCCGACAGCCCGACCCCGTTGTCCACCACACAGAGGAGCAGAGAATGGGCGCTTTTCTTGCTGCTGATCAGGATCTTGCCTACCGTCTGGCTACCTCGCAGGCCGTGCTTCATGGCATTTTCGACAAGTGGTTGCAGCAATAAAGTCGGTACGAGCGCTTCTTCGGTGCCGGGCTCAATTTCTATCTGGACAGAGAGCCGATCCTGAAAACGCATTTTCTCAACTTCGAGATAGGACTGGGTGAGGGCCATCTCGGCCGCCAGACTCACTTCCGGCTGCGCATCGCGACGGAACGCCGCGCGCAGCAGATCTCCAAGCCGAACCAGCATCTGGCCGGCAGTGCGAGGCTCGTGTTGTGTGAGGACCGCGATGTTCTGCAACGTGTTGAACAGGAAATGCGGATTTAGACGCATGCGGAGAACGTCGAGCTCGACATGACGCAGACTGGATTCAAGTTGCGATTTTTCAAGCGCAAGGGCGGCGCTTTGTCGTTCCCGCGTCTGCAATTGAATCAGCTTTCTGGCAATGTAAGCGAGAGCCACCGCTCCAACGTAGAGCAGTGAATGGGCCCAAAATTCGTCGAAAGGAATGGACCAGAACGGCTTCAGGGCGGAAACAGGAGCTCCAATCAGGAGCTGGAAGGCTGCTGCAAACACCACGCTCAGCTGAAAAGCGGCGTAGACAGAGGCCAGTCCGCCAAGCGCCAGGAGAGACAAGCTACTGGGCCATCGCGCTGAACCAATGGGGAATCGCTTTTCTAGCCTAAAAACCAGGGGAGCGAGAAGGACCCATGGATAGAAACACGACATCCAGAGCAACACCCCGGGCCAGTAGTGGCGGGTGGCTTCTGAAACGGGAGCAAAAATAAAATAGCGGGTGTAGGACAAAACTCCGGTAAGCGAAGCGAGAAGAAAAAGACCGAGGAGACCGGGATACCGGAGGGTCCTTTTTGAATTTGCCGATGAATCGCCGGTGGTCGTCGCGCTCATAGCCAGCCTCCATTGGACCTATTTTGCCACTTAGTTCGGCTGGCGGCGCAAAATATGTGCCAACGGACTCCGCCAGGTGGTGAACGGATAGTTTCTCTCCGCCAACGGCACAGCGGGGGATTCCTGCAACTCCAGTCTCCGCGGCCTCAAATTCCAATAGCAGGTTTCCCCTGCTGCTTTTCACCATTCCGCAAACGCCTTTGACCAGATGAAGCAGGGTGTTGGTCCGTTACCGATTGCCGCTTCGGGAAAATGTACGCAATATCGGCGCACGAGAGGGCGTTGGAGGCTTTCTGCTATGAAATTATTTCTTGCGGTTACCTGCGGACTCTTTATTTTTGTGAGCCTTCTGACTGCGCAGCCACAAGCCAGAATTGAGAAGCAGAAATTAACCGGATGCCAGGCGCGGCGAGACGCGATTCCTTTAACTCTGCGCGACAATGTGGGACTGATCACAATCGACATCAACGGACGACTGAAGACCTTTCTGGTCGATCCTGCGGGAAGAACGATTATCAATTCAGACCGGCTGAAGCTGCCTCAGGTGAAACAGGTTCGCGCAGGAGTGATTGGCGCTTCCGGCGTGATACCGCTCGATTGGGACATTGTGAGTGTCGAACAATTGAGCCTTGGTTCAACGGAGTTCCGTCATCTGGAAGTTCTTGCCCGGACCCTGGAGCCTCTGGAGCGGCAAGTGGGCCAGCGACTTGACGGGATACTAGGAACGGACCTGCTGACGGTCTGGAGTAGCGTATCCATGGACTTTGAACACCATACGCTTGTCCTCGAACAGCGGACCAAATGTTCAGACGGCAAGCCACCGGGCATCTCTCGCCGGAATGACGATAAGAGTGCCTCACCGTGGACCTACGACGCATTGCACAGCCGCGAAAAAATCTCTTTGCGGCCCTGAATGACAACGGATTGGCGGCAACGTTCATTTCGCAGAAACAATCTTCGAGCATACGTACAGTGATTGCTGTAGCTTGTTTTTCCGACGGGTAATTTTTCACGGGAGTACCGCATTTTTACCCGGAATTACTTTTTTACTTTGCTGAAAACAAGAGGTTTAGGTATGGCGAAGAGCTTGCACTACCTCCACGCTGTGGGGGAGGCGAGCCGAGGATCCCTTTAGGGGATTGAGGGCTGGGCCGGTTCGCTACTCCCCCCTTTTCCAAATTTTCACTTCCCCCCCATTTCCTGCATTAAATACTCAAATAAAAGCGAGCAGAATAAGCGAATTCGGTGCGTTTAAGGCGGGCGCGGAAATAAACCGAGAGCACGGCTTCGGACCGAATGACGATCAGAAAATCTGGATTTTTCTCCGCACAAGTCCTTCGTATCGAAATATCCTAAATCTTCCGATCTCCGACCCAAGCAAGTTTACAGCTGGAGCATCTCCTCCGAGCTTGCCCTCGTCCCCCTTAGGAGGTCCTGATAATGATTAGCACTAGAGCTTGGAAGGTGGGTCTGAATACCATCATTCTGACGTTTCTAGCGGTAACGTGGGCTAAGCCTCAGGCAGAAACGGAGCCAAAAAAGGTAAATTTCTGCGATGTAGTCGCCTCTCCTGCAGACTACAATGGGAAAACGATTACCGTTGAGGTGATTTTGAGTCCGAGCGAGCACGCGCTTTTTCTTTATGCGGCACCATGCGTGTCCAAGGAACGCTACGATGACACGACGCAGGCAGTACTACCGAAGGGGTGGGAATCCCTGCGCTATGGGAAGAAGTTAAGAACGATCCTTAAAGACGGGCGACCTGCCAAAGTGGTTTTGATTGGGATTTTTGAAAGTGGCGATAGGCGCTATGGGCCGGATGGCGCGGCTCGGTTCCGCTTCTCGATCTCCCAAATAAACTCAGTGCAGGATGTTCCCAAGCCTAAGACGCGCTGACCTATGTGTGCGGCGGCATTGCAAGCACGCGCTTGACTCAAATTCAACGTCAGCGACAAGATCTTGGGGAGTGTTTTTTCTTGATTAGATCAAGACTTGCGCGTGGCTAGCCAACCCCAGCCGTTACACCGCTGACAGGGCTTTCCGTTGGCGTCGCCTGTAGCCAAGCACTGTGGACACGTTTCCCAATCTTTCTCCCTCAGTGCAAGAGCGTTAAGGCCACGGCACGCATCACCATTTAGTTGTCGGCCACAATGTACGTTCGCCAATGCAATGCTGTTGCTTGGAGTTCCGCATCTTGTGCAGAACGTTGCGGGCTTTGGTTGTTGATCCATGGGTTTCTGTTCGAAATTAGATTAGTTCACCTAACGATTCGCAGACAAGTGCAATGCTCTCCGCGCAACCCGAGACGAGTTGATGTCTCCAACAATCGGATTGAGCATCCTGAGGAGCATCAGACGTTTGCCAGCAAGCGCCTGAATACGGTACTTACCGTCAATCATGACAACGCAAGCAAATGATAGGTCGTCAGGTGTTGTGGGTGCGGGGATAGGTTGTTTGGAATAAGCAGCTGTTTTCTTACTGAATTTAGAGCAATTCCAAAGAAAAAGCTCCCGCCGCTTGGCGGAGGCTTTTCACTTTCAGGAAAGACTTTGTCTTTAGACGGGCAGCGACGGGACTGTGGACGGAGCCGCGAGGCGGCCTTCGTGTTCGCGGGTGCTGTAGTCGCTCAGCGTAAGTGCCAGCATGATGGCGAGCCAGAAAACGGCACAGATGACAACGAGCTGGGTGCGCTTGGGGCTGTAGCGAGCGTGCATAAAATAAAGGACGACGAGGGTGGCTTTGAAGGTGGCGATGCCCAGCGCAATGACGATGTTGAACGCGCCGAAGTTCTGATACGCAGCCCAAACAGTGAGGGCCGTGCCCGCCATCAGCGTGAGAAAGATGGCAAAGTAGATCTTTGGCGAAACAATATGTTCAGACACGCGAAGCTCTCCCTACGGGTGCTAATTATGCCGGTCGATCAGATATAACAACGGGAACAGATAGATCCACACAATATCGACGAAGTGCCAATACAAGCCAACAATTTCAACGGGCGTGTTGTACTCCGGAGTGAAACGTCCGGCGAATGATTCCTTGAGCAGCCAGATCAGCAAGCCTGCACCGACGATCATGTGCAGGGCGTGCAAGCCTGTCATTCCGAAATACAAAGAAAAATAAAGCTGGGCGTGAGCGTTGAGATCAGGATCCTTGGCGAGCGCCTTTTCGAGTTCTTCGGTCTCAAGAGCAGCTTGTTCACCTGCAAAGCCGCAAGCGGCGGGAGTTTTGCCGCAGTAGGTGATGTCAAAACTGTGGCCCGGGATCAAATGGTGATCGTATTTCTGCTTGTACTCGATCGCTTTGACGCCCAGAAATACGCCACCGAGAACGAGTGTGGCTACCAGCAAGAGGGAGATAAGCTGTCGCTTACCGACCTGCGCTGCCCAGACCGAACCCGCCATCGTCAAGCTGCTCATGATCAGGACCACGGTATTGAAACCGCCAAGTTTCAAATCGAGCGTGTTGCCGCCCAGTCCGAAGGCCGCCTGGTAGGCATGGCGGTTGATGGTGTAGGTCATGAACATGCCGCCGAAGAACAAAACTTCGGTGACGAGAAAAACCCACATGCCGAGCGCAGCAGTTTCTTTCTGCTGGTCCAGCGTCTTAAATTGTCCGTACAGTTCTCCGGTGCGATGCACTCGGTGCTCCCTTTAATTCCGGCAGATCTACAAAACTCGCTACTACAAAATCAGAATCTTCACGCTGGCAGCCAGCCCAAATCAGTCGTCGCCGTGGGCCGGGGCCAGAGACGGTGAACCGCCGTCAAGCCCCAGGTCTGGGCGATTCTTGAAATCGTACGGCTCCCAAGTTACTTCCGGGGTTACATCGAAATTCTCTGTGGGAGGCGGCGAAGCCGTCTTCCATTCAAGTCCGGTAGACGGCCACGGATTCGGTCCAGCCACTTTTCCGTACTTGATCGACCACACCAGATAAATCATCGGCAGCAGGTAGCCGAGCGCCAGAATCGAAGCGCCCGCCGTGGACATCACGTTCAAGACCTGAAATTCCGGCGGGTACGTGTGATAGCGGCGCGGCATGCCGAGGTAACCGAGTAAAAATTGCGGGAAGAACGTCAGATTGAATCCAAAGAACAGAACGATGGCTGCAACCCGGGCCATGAATTCCGGATACAGCTTGCCCGTAATTTTTGGCCACCAAAAGTGCAAGCCGCCGACATAGCCCATAACCGCGCCGCCGACCATGATGTAGTGGAAATGGGCGACCACGAAATAGGTGTCGTGCAAGTGAATATCGAGGCCGAGGCACGCCAGAAAAAGTCCCGTGAGACCGCCGATTAGGAACAAGCCAATAAAACCCAGGGCATAGAGCATCGGCGTATCCCAGGAGATGGAGCCCTTGTAGAGCGTCGACGCCCAGTTAAAGACTTTTACAGCGGACGGAATCGCGACCAGATAGCTGAGCAGCGAAAACGCGAGAGCTGCGTAAGTGGACTCACCGGTTAGAAACATGTGATGGGCCCAGACAAAGAAGCCGATAACCGCAATCGCGATACTGGAGCCGGCGATGAAGGAATAACCGAAAATCGGTTTGCGCGCGAACGTGGGAATGATTTCGCTGATCACACCCATGGCCGGAAGAATCATGATGTACACGGCGGGATGTGAATAGAACCAGAACAGATGCTGGAACAAAATTGGATCGCCGCCGAGTGCGGGATTGAAGAAACCGAGATGAAACATGCGCTCGAGGCCGGCGAGCAGCAGCGTGATAGCGATGACCGGAGTGCCCAGGATAAAGATAATGCTGGTGGCGTACTGCGCCCATACGAAGAGCGGGAGCCGGAACCAGGTCATGCCTGGCGCGCGCATCGTGTGTACGGTGACGACGAAATTGAGACCGGTGAGAATTGACGAGAAACCGTTGATAAAGATGCCTATGACCGCTGGTGTGACCGCCGAATTGGAATACACGCTGCTCAGCGGGGTGTAGAAGGTCCAGCCGGTATCCAGTCCGCCGGTTGAAAACGAATACAGGACGAACATGCCGCCGATTAGATAGATGTACCAGCTAAGCAGATTGAGCTTCGGAAACGCGAGGTCCTTTGCGCCGATCATAATGGGCAACAGGAAGTTTCCGAGCACTGCGGGAATCGACGGAATCAGGAAGAAGAAAATCATCGCCACGCCGTGCATGGTGAAAAGCTTGTTGTAGGTCTCCGGAGTAACAAGGAAACCTGCCGGCGTGAGCAGGTGAATACGAATCATTGTGGCGAAAAGGCCACCGATGAAAAAGAAAAAAGTGACCGATGCCAGGTACAGGAGCGCAATTCGCTTATGGTCCGTCGTCAGCAGCCAGGAACGAATTCCGTACGTGGCGTTCAGATAATGCACGCGAGGCATTTCATGGGCCTGCGCTGTTGTTAGTGTGGTGCTCATAACTTATTTCTTCCCCGCGGCCGGAGCGATTCCCGACCCCGTTGCCGGCACTGGCTGCGCCTGCAAGGACTTCACGTAAGCGGTAAGCGCAAGAATCTGCTCTTCCGTCAATTGTCCCTGGAACGTGGGCATCAGGGGCGAATATTTGGCGACGATTTTGGCGTTCGGCGTGAGGATGGATTCCCTGATATAGGAATCATCCGCCGTAACCATTGCGCCATCCACCAAAAGGACTTTTGCGCCATACACTCCGTTCAAAGAGGGCGCGCGGCCGGTGCCGTCGCTCAAGTGACAGGTAATACAGGCCTTTTCTGCAAATAGTTTTTCGCCGGCGACAACCGGATTTGCGTCGCCGCCGCCGGACGAACCCGACAGCCACGATGCATATTCAGAGGGCTCCATGACGGTAACCCAACCTTCCATGACGGAATGGTTGGTGCCGCAATATTGCGAGCAGAAGAAATGGTATTTGCCAGGCTTGGTGGGCTGGAACCACATGGTGTTGTAGTGGCCCGGCACAACGTCCATCTTCACGCGGAAGGCGGGAACGAAAAAGTCATGGATGACGTCTTCGCTGGCCATGATAAGGCGCACGTTTTGCCCCACGGGGACGTGCAATTCGTTGATTTCGCGCAGGCCATTGGGCTGCTGCAGCTTCCACATCCACTGCTTACCGACGACGTAAATATCGAGCGTGTCCTTGGGGGTGGTACGGTAATCAACGTACACCACAGCGCCCCAACCGAACATGGCCAGAGACAAAATCAGCGGCACGATCATCCATGCAGCTTCAAGCCGCATGTCGCCATGAATCGGGACACCGACTTCGACCTCGGTGCGGCGCTTGTATTTGAAAAAGAAGAGAATAATGGCGACAGTGACCGCGACCGCAAAAAAGAGGCAAACCGCAATGATGAAAATCATCAGCGAGTCCACTTGCGGCGCGAAGTTGGACGCTTGCTCTGGATACAATGGCAGTTGCGACTGCACGGCTTAGTGTGCCCCTCTTTCCGAATAACCGTCTACGGCCTGGTTCAGTCTTGCGCGAGCCGCGATGGCATCGCGCCGGCGAAAAAACAAGACTCCGCCAACAAAGCACAGCACGGTGAGGATGCCCCCGAGACGAACCAACTTGAGAATCGCGGCACTGTAAGTTGCTGCCGTGGGGT
>Ga0193726_1001721_pt1 | contig 16234 bp, 16 predicted proteins | sample H2c1metaG_FD_144928 | JGI IMG/M metagenome (GOLD analysis project Ga0193726, IMG submission 144928) | Soil microbial communities from a riparian zone of the East river system, Colorado, United States - H2c1 | ecosystem: Environmental > Terrestrial > Soil > Riparian zone | place: USA: East River... | reverse complement strand
CCCCTACACCTTCCCGACAGCTTCCCGGGCCGAGCAAGCTTGGCCCCCGCGCCTTCAAACCCCAAACCGTCCGCCGGCGTCTTGCTGAGTGATTGCGAGCATGGGTCGAGCGGCTACCACTCGTGAGCGCTGACGCCGATCTCGAGCGCGAGTTCGAGGCCCGGCTCGTGGAGTCGTCCACGCTGGCGTTTCGCGTCGCCTACGGCGTCCTTGGCCATCGGCAGGACGCGGAGGACGTCGCGCAGGAAGCGTTCACGAAGGCGTACCGGAGCTTCCGCCAGCTGCGCGATCGCGAACGGTTCCGCGCGTGGCTCGTGCGCATCACCTGGCGCATGGCGATCGACCGGCGGCGGGCGAACATCCGCCGCGGCGCGCACGAGGCGCCCGTCGAGGACTTCGATCCGCTGGCGGACGGCAATCCGGAGAAGGACGCGGCGGCGCAGGAACGGTCGGCGCACTTGTGGCGGGCGATCGACGCGTTGCCGGAAAAGCTGAGGGTCGTGACGGTGCTCGCGGCGATCGAGGGTCACGACATGATGGAGATCTCGACGCTGCTCGACGTGCCCGCCGGCACGGTGAAGTGGCGGTTGTTCGCGGCGCGCAAGGCACTGCAGGAGAAGTTGCAATGGCTGATCAGCAGATGAACGACGACGTCCTCGACCGCGCGCTGCGCGAGGCGCTCGACGTCGCGCCGTCGCCGGATTTCGTCGCCCGCGTCCGGACGCGGATCGCGAGCGAGCCCGCGCCGCGCGGCGTGTTCAGCGGCTGGATGCTGTGGACGCCGATCGCGGCGTGCGCGACGGCGGCGGCCATCGCGCTGGCGGTGTGGATCGGCAGACCGGCGCCGCAGGTTCGCCAAGCGGTTCCGGAGCGCGTCGCGGCGGTAGCACCGCCGGCGTCGACGGGGACACCGACGCCGCCGGAAACACCGACGCCGCCAGCGGTCCGTCCGCCTTCGCCGCTGCGCGGCTACGGCGCGACAGGGCCCACTGTCGCCTCGCACAACGAACCTGAAATCCTGATCTCGCCCGAGGAATCTTCGGCGCTGCGGCGGCTGATCGCCCGTGCCAGCGAAGGGCAAATCGTCGTCAACGACTCGACGCCGCCGGCGTCCGAATTGGGTGGAGAGACGAAACCTCTGGCAGAAATCGAACCTCTGAAGATCGATCCCATCGTTTCCGTCAATGGAGAAGGAGTGCGTCAGTGACGAATCATTTCAGAACGCTCGGTCTGTGCGTGATCATCGCCCTCGCGTGCGGCGTCAACGGACGCGCGCAGGACCAGGCCGTGGCGAAGCCTCCGGTCGTCTCGCCGCTCAGGGTGACGGTCGTGCTGTCGAAATATCAGGGAGACAAGAAGATCAGCAGCCTGCCGTACACGCTGACGATCAACAGCGAGCGTGGCAGCCGTGCCAGCCTGCGGATGGGCGCCCAGGTCCCGATTGTCACGGCCATGCAGCCACCTGGCGCGGACAAACTGGTCGCGCCAATACAGCAGGTGAACTACAAGGACGTTGGAACCAACATTGACTGCCAGGCGTACCCGGTCGATGCGGAGGGCCGCTACAAGTTGGACATCACGATCGAGGATTCGTCGGTGTATACCGTGGAAGGGCAGAATGCCATGCGGCCAGGTGATCACCCGTCGTTCCGGTCGTTCCGTTCGACCAATACGCTGCTTCTCAAGGACGGCCAGACCACGCAGTTCACGACCGCAACCGACAAGGTGAACGGTGACGTGATGAAGGCAGACGTCACGCTCACCGTCGTGAAATAGCCGCGAGACTCCCGGAACCTCCGTCGGCGTCCCGGTGGATAATATCTGTCGTGGCGCCGACTCTTCTCGTCCTCGCAGCGGGTCTCGGCACGCGATACGGTGGCTTCAAGCAGGTCGATCGCGTCGGCCCGGGCGGCGAAGTCCTCCTCGAGTACGCCGTGTTCGACGCGCGCCGCGCGGGCTTCCACCGCATCGTCTTCGTCATTCGCCGCGACCTGGCGCCCGCCTTTGACGCGCTCGCGCACCTCCTCCCACCCGGGCTCGATGTGTCCTGTGTGTATCAGGACGGCGAGCGTCTGCCCGACGGGTTCGCGGCGCCGTCGCGCGTCAAGCCGTGGGGCACGGTGCACGCTGTGCTCTCCGCGCACGACGCCAGCGGCGGCCCGTACGCCATCGTCAACGCTGACGATTTTTACGGCGCCACCGCCTACCGCCTCGCGTTCGAGGCTTGCGACGAAGCGCGCGAAGGCACGAGCACCGTCATCGGCCTGCCGCTCGCGCGCACGCTGTCCGACCACGGCCCCGTCGTCCGCGGGATCTGCCGCGTCGAGCGCGGCTTCCTCACGCAGCTCGACGAGGTCTACGCAATCCAGAGAATCGCAGACGGCGCGCAGGGAACGGACGCGGGCGGTCCCCGGCGCTTGAACGGGAGCGAGCTGGCGTCGATGAATTTCTGGGTGTTTCCCTCGTCCGTGTTCCCGCAGCTCAAAGATCGATTCGTCGCCTTCCTCAGTCGCCGCGGCGGCGACGCGTCCGCCGAGTTGCCGCTGCCGGAGGCGGTCGGCGAGCTGATTCAGGCGGGGACCATCCGCGTGCGCGCGATCGAAGCGCCGGGGCCGTGGTTCGGCTTGACGCACGCCGACGATCGGCCGCTTGCCATGGCCGGCCTCCGCGAGCTGCACGCGCGCGGCGAGTATCCCGATCCGCTATGGCCACGATGACGTCTCCCGCCGATCGGGCGCGTGCGGGTTTGGCCGCCGCGTTCGGCTCCCGCGTCGAGGGCGTCGCCTGGGCGCCCGGCCGCGTGAATCTGATCGGCGAACACACCGACTACAACGACGGGTTCGTACTCCCGATGGCGATCGGATACGGCGTCTCGGCGGCGTTCGCGCCGCGGACCGACGGACTGCTGCGGGCTCACTCGGTCGCATTCGGCGAGACGCGCGAGGCGGCGATCGATGCGCTCGCGCCCGATCCCGGCGGCGCGGGTGATTTCCGCGGCCACTGGTTCGCGTATGTCGCCGGCGTCGTCTGGGCGATGCGCCGCGCGGGCCTGCCACTCCGCGGCTTCGACGTCGCGATCGCCGGCGACGTCCCGATCGGCGCGTGGAGATCGCCGTGGCACGCGCTGCGTGCGCGGCGTCGGCGATTCCCTGGAGCGCGCCGGCGATGGCGCGCCTCGCGCAGCAGGCGGAAAACGCATTCGTCGGCGTAGCCTGCGGGATCATGGATCAGCTCGCGTCGGCCGCCTGTGAAGACGGCGCGGCGCTGCTCGTGGACTGCCGGTCGCTCGAGATGCGCCGCGTGCCGATTCCCGCGGACGCGGTGGTCGTCGTCATGGACACCGGCGTCCGGAGAAGCCTGGCGGCCAGCGAGTACAACGATCGACGCGGGGCGTGCGAGCGCGCGATGCAGGCGGTCCGGACGATCGCGCCGTCGGCCCGAGCGCTGCGCGACGTCGACGCCGCGCTGCTCGACCGCGCGCGCGGCGCGATGGACGACGTGGCGTATCGGCGCGCGCGCCATGTCGTCCACGAAATCGGCCGGCCGCTCGACATGGCGGACGCGTTCGCTGCGGGCAGATTCGCCGATGCCGGCCGGCTGATGAACGCGTCGCACGCCAGCCTGCGCGATCTCTACGAGGTCTCCTCGCCGGAACTCGACGCGATCGTCGCGCGCGCATGCGCGCATCGCGCCTGTTTCGGCGCGCGGCTGACCGGCGCGGGCTTCGGCGGCTGCGCGGTCGCGCTCGTGGCGTCGGCCGGAGTCGAGGATTTCAGACGGCACGTCGGAGGCACCACCTTTTCATCGCGCCCGGCCGCGGGTGCGCACCTAGTCGAATGAGGCAAACCATGCGACTCGTCAACGTCACGTTGCTCCCCTTTGCCATGCTGCCGTCGATCTTCGTTGCCGCGCGGACGCAGGATCAGTCGTCCGCGCTCCGCGCCGCCGATCCGCCGGCGAACGCGGTGTGGGTCGACAGCCTCGACTCGAGCAAGGCGGCGGTTCGACGGCCGCGGGCCCCGCGCGGGCAGACGCCAGTGCCGCTCGTCTTCTCGTTGGGCGGCGTGACGTACCCGCACGCGGTGCCGCTCGTCGTGAACGCGGACATCACGATCGACCTCGGCGGCGTGGCGTCGCGCTTCATGTCGATGGTCGGCGTGGACGACGATCGCAAGCCGGGGCAGGGGAGCGTGACGTTCGAGGTCTGGGTTGATGGCAAGCAGGTGGCGTCGTCCGGCGTCATGAAGGGCGGCGACTCGCCGAAGCTTTTGACCGTCGACCTCACGGGCGCGCGTCAACTGATCCTCGCGTCGGGTGACGCCGGTGACGGGACGCGCGACGACATCGCGGACTGGGGCGGCGCAGTGATCTACCGCGCGCACAGCGCCGGGGCGCAGCCGCGCATCGTCGATCCGCCAGTCGATTCGCCGTCGCCGCTCGCGCGGAGCCGGACGTCGGCGACGACCATCAACCAGCCGCGGATCATCGGCGGCACTCCGGGCCGGCCGTTTCTGTTTCGGATTCCGGCGTCAGGCGACGGTCCGCTCACGTTCGCGGCGACGAACCTTCCCGCCGGCGTGGCGCTCGATTCACAGACCGGCATCATCAGCGGATCCCTCGAGGCTGCCGGCAGGACCGTCGTCCAGTTGAGTGTGTCGGGTCCGAAAGGCCGCGCGACCGCCGAGCTGACGATCGTCGCCGGCGCCGCCGCTCTCGCGCTCACGCCGCCGCTCGGGTGGAACTCGTGGAACGTGTGGGGCGGCGCGGTGGACGACGCCAAGGTCCGCGCGGCGGCGGACGCGATGGTCTCGAGCGGACTCGCCGCGCAAGGCTATCAGTTCATCAACATCGACGATTCATGGGAGGGGCCGCGCGACGCGAACGGAGCCATCACGTCGAACGGGAAGTTCCCCGACATGGGTGCGCTCGCCGCCTACGTCCACTCGAAAGGCCTGAAGATCGGGCTGTATTCGTCGCCAGGTCCACGCACCTGCGAAGGGAAATACGCCGGGAGCTACCAGCACGAAGAGCAGGACGCGCGCAGTTACGCGAACTGGGGCTTCGATTATCTGAAGTACGACTGGTGCTCCTACAGCGAGATCGCGCCGACGCCGACGCTCGAGGATCGCAAGACGCCGTATCGCGTGATGCGCAGCGCGCTCGACAACGTCGCCCGGGACATCGTGTTCAGCCTGTGCCAGTACGGCGCCGGAAACGTCTGGGAATGGGGCGCGGACATCGGCGGCAATCTCTGGCGCACGACCGGCGACATTACCGACACGTGGACGAGCATGTCCGGCATCGGCTTCGCGCAGGGCGGACACGACCCGTTCGCCGGCCCCGGCCACTGGAACGATCCCGACATGCTCGTGGTCGGAAAAGTCGGCTGGGGGCCCAACGTCCACGACACGCGGCTGACGCCGAACGAGCAGATGACGCACATCACGCTCTGGAGCCTGCAGGCGGCGCCGCTCCTCATCGGCGCCGACATGTCGCAGATCGACGCCTTCACGATCGACCTGCTGGGAAACCGCGAGGTGCTCGCCGTCGATCAGGATCCGCTCGGCAAGGCAGCGCGCCGCGTCTGGCACGACAACGATCTCGAAGTGTGGGCGAGGCCACTCTCGGACGGCGCAGTCGCCGTCGGCTTGTTCAACCGGAAGCCGGCGGCGCAGAAAGTGACCGCGCGGTGGTCGGATCTCGGCCTGTCGGGCCCTCGCACGGTGCGCGATCTCTGGCAGCAGAAAGATCTCGGCGTCTCGACGGGCGCGTTCGAAGCGACGGTGCCGCGTCACGGCGCCGTGCTCGTCAGGATCGCGGCGCCCGCGGGATTGGCTGCCGTTCAGGCCGCGGCCGCCCGCGAGCGCATCGCCTTCGACGAAGGTTGGCGCTTCGCGTTCGGCCACACCTCAGACGCCGACAAGGATTTCGGGTACACCCACGGTCAGGGATTCGCCAAGGCGGGGCGCGGCGGCGGCGCGCTTTCCGCGCGGTTCGACGACGGCGCCTGGCGGACGGTCGATCTGCCGCACGACTGGGCCGTCGAACTCCCGTTTCAGCAGAGCGAAGATTCGAATCTCGACAGCCATGGCTACAAACCGATCGGCCGCGCGTTTCCTGAGACGACCATCGGCTGGTACCGCAAGACGTTCGACATTCCGGCCGCGGACCACGACAGGCGGATCGCGCTGGAGTTCGACGGCATCTTTCGCGACAGCGAAGTCTGGTTCAACGGGCATCAGGTGTGCCGCAACCAGGGCGGCTACATCGGCTTCCGCTGCGACATCACCGACTATGTGGCGTTCGGGGCCGCGAACCTCGTCGTCGTTCGCGTGGACGCGAGCCAGGTCGAAGGATGGTTCTACGAGGGCGCCGGCATCTATCGCCACGTCTGGCTGACCAAGACGGGCCCGGTACACGTCGCGCCGCACGGCGTCTTCGTGACGACGGAAATGCAGGGCGCGAACGCGCTCGTCACGGTCAGAACGGCGATCGAGAACGAGTCGGACACGGCGGTGGAGGTCGAGTTGATCAATAACGTACCGGACGCGACCGGCGCGCGCGCCTCGACCCGGGTGACCGTGGGGCCGTGGGCCTCGAAAGAGGCGACGCTTCAGATGACCATCGATCGTCCGGCGCTGTGGAGCCTCGAGAAACCATCACTGTACGCGCTCGACACGACGATCACCGCGCGCGGCGCCGCGCTCGACGACGTGAAGACGACGTTCGGCGTCCGCACGATCGGTTTCGACAAGGACCGCGGCTTCTTTCTGAACGGTGCGCACGTCGAGCTGAAAGGCGTCTGCGATCATCAGGATCATGCCGGCGTCGGCTCGGCGCTGCCCGATCGGCTCAACGAGTGGCGGCTCGAGCAGCTCAAGACGTACGGCGTCAACGCGCTGCGCACGTCGCACAATCCGCCGACGCCGGAGCTTCTTGACGCGGCCGACCGCCTCGGGATCCTCGTGATGGACGAGCACCGGATCATCGGATCGTCCCCGGAGATCCTCGGGCAGCTGCGGCGGCTCGTGGAGCGGGATCGCAATCATCCGAGCGTGATCATGTGGTCGATCGGCAACGAGGAGGGCATCCAGACGACGGTGCAGGCTGCGCGCATCGCGAAGACGATGGTCCGGGTGGTGAAAGCGGCCGATCCGTCGCGTCCGACGACTTACGCTGCGAATCAGGGCAACGCCGATACCGGCGTCGTCACCCAGGTGGATCTGCGCGGTTTCAACTACAAGAACGTCTCGGACATCGACGCCTACCGAAACGATCATCCAAACCAGTGGCTCTTCGCGAGCGAAGAAGCGAGCACGCTCAGCACGCGCGGCGAGTACGCGGACGACGCCGCGCACGCGTGGGTGTCGGCGTACGACGTCAACAGGCCGCGGTGGGGCGCGACCGCGGAAGACTGGTGGAGCTTCTACGACGCGCGTCCGTGGCTCGCGGGCGGCTTCGTCTGGACCGGATTCGATTATCGCGGCGAGCCGAATCCGTACAAGTGGCCCGGCATCAGCTCCCAGTTCGGCATCCTCGACACGTGCGGCTTCCCGAAAGACGTCGCCTTCTACTACCAGGCGTGGTGGACCGATCGGCCGGTGCTCCACCTGCTCCCGCACTGGAATTGGGCGGGGAAGGAAGGACAGCCGATCGACGTCTGGGCGTTCAGCAACGCGGAGGAAGTGGAACTGCTGGTGAACGGGAAAAGCGTCGGGCGGCAGACGATGAAGAAGGACAGCCACGTCGAATGGAAGGTGCCGTATCAGCCTGGCGCGCTCGAAGCGCGCGCGTACCGGAGCGGCCGCATCTCGCAGACGACGCGCGTCGAGACGACGGGCGAACCGGCGAAGCTCGTCCTGAGCGCCGATCGCCCGGCGATCGCGGCCGGCGGACGCGACGTCGCGATCGTGTCGATCAGCGCCGTGGATGCACAGGGCCGCGTGGTTCCGACGGCCGGCGCGCGCGTCGATTTCGACGTCGAGGGCGGCCGGCTGCTCGGCGTCGGCAACGGCGATCCCGGCTCGCATGAGCCGGACACGTTCCCCGCTGGCGCCGCCTGGAGCCGCAGCCTGTTCAACGGCTATGCTCAGGCGATCCTTCTGGCTCCCGCCGCCCCGGGCCGCGTCGTGCTGCGCGCGCGGAGCAGCGGCTTGGCCCCGGCGGAGCTGGCGATCGCGGCGCGCTAGGGGGCGGGAACAAAAGACAGCCGACCCCGGTATAGTGGGTAGAGGGAGTACCAACATGGCCGAACAGACATTCAAGGAATCGTTCAAGGTGACCGGCGCGCAGGTGCTGGATTCGGTGAAGAAGCTGCTGCACGAAGGCAACGTCCGCCGCATCGTCATCAAGCAGGGCGATCGCGTCGTCGCCGAGTTTCCGCTGACGGCGGGCGTCGTCGGCACCGTGCTGGCGCCGCCGCTTGCCGCCATCGGCGCCCTCGCGGCGCTGATCAACGATTGCTCGCTCGAAGTCGAGCGGACGGTCGACTCGAAGGATGCGAAGGACAAGAGCGCGGTCGCGTAAACGCCGATGCCGTTCCTGATTCGCTGGCTCGTGAACGCCGCGGCGCTCTGGGTCGCGACGCGGCTGGTCTCGGGCGTCACCTACACCGGCGGCTGGCTGCCGCTGATGGGGGTGGCGCTCGTGTTCGGCCTCGTCAACGCGATCATCCGGCCGATCACGAAGGTCCTGACGTTCCCGCTGATCATCGTGACGCTCGGCATCTTCTCGTTCGTCGTGAACGGGCTGATGCTCTGGCTGACGAGCGCGTTCTCGGGCGCGCTCGGCCTCGGCTTCCACGTCGACGGCTTCTGGCCCGCGTTCATCGGCGCCCTCGTCGTCAGCCTCGTCAGCATGCTGCTCTCCGTGCTCGTGACCGAGCGCCGCACCGACTGATGGACGACGTCGTTTATCTGATCGACGTCGACAACACGCTGGTCGACAACGACGCCGTCATCGAGGACCTCCGCCATCACCTGGTCGAGAACTTCGGCCAGGACAGCAACCGCCGCTACTGGGAGATCTTCGAGCAGCTGCGGAACGAGCTCGGGTACGCGGACTACCTCGGCGCGTTGCAGCGGTACCGCGTCGAATTCCCGCGCGATCCGAACGTCCTCGAGCTGTCGATCTTCCTGCTGCACTATCCCTTCGCAAGCCGGCTGTATCCGGGCGCGCTCGAAAGCGTCGCCGCGCTGCGGCGCCGCGGCCGCGTCGTGATCCTCAGCGACGGCGACGTCGTGTTCCAGCCGCGAAAGGTCGAGCGGTCGGGCCTCTGGGCGGCCGTCGACGGCCACGTCCTTATTTACATCCACAAGGAGCAGATGCTCGACGACGTGGAGCGGCGCTACCCGGCCACGCGCTACGTGATGGTGGACGACAAGATCCGGATCCTGGCGGCGATGAAAACGACGTGGGGCCCCCGCCTGACGACGGTGTTCGTGCGCCAGGGGCACTACGCCCTGGACGCCCAGCTGATTCGCGAGTACCCTCCAGCCGATCTTGCTGTAGAGTCGATCGGGGATCTGAGCTCGGTGGCTGTCCCCTAGCCCCCAGCCCCTATGACGAGGCCCTCTAAAGACTTCACTCACGGCGACATCGCCCGGTGGCGCAAGGCCGGTGGCCTGGTGCTCGCGGAAGTGGTGTACGAGCCTGGGCTACGTATCCCCCGGCACACCCATTCGCATGTGCGTTTCGTGCTGGTGCTCCAGGGAGCGCTGACCGAGCTGCGCGGCGAGGAGACGCGGACGTACGGGCCGTCCACGCTGCTGTTCCGGTGCGCGGGCGAGCCGCACGCGTACGTCGTGTCGCCGCGCGGCGCGACCTGCCTGATCGTCGACGGCGACAACGAATGGTACGAGCGCGCGCGGCAGCACGCGCCGATTCTCACGCACTCGACCGGCTTCGCCGGCGGGTTCGTGCTGCACCTCGCGCACCGCCTCTACGGCGAGTTCCGCCTGCGCGACGAGGTGTCGCGGCTGGCGATCCAGAGCATCGCGCTCGGCGTGCTGGCCGAAGCCTCGCGCAGCGTCGCGCGCGGCGAGCGGACCGCGCCGGCGTGGCTCGCGCGCGCGCGGGCGCTGGTCGAGCAGCACTTCGCCGAGCCCCTGCCGCTCGCGACGGTCGCCGATCGCGTCGGCGTCCACCCGGTGCATCTCGCGCGGACCTTCCGCCGTTGCTACGACACGACGTTCGCCGGTTACGTGCGGCAGGTTCGGATCGAATTCGCGCGCACGGCGCTCGCTGGGTCGTCGGCGACGCTCAGCGACATCGCCGCGGCCGCCGGCTTCTGCGACCAGAGTCATTTCTCGCGTCTGTTCAAGCGCCACACCGGCCAGACACCCGCCGAATACCGCCTTGCGCTGGTCCGGTAGTTGTCGAGGGGTGTAGGGGCCGTACACCTTCGGTTAAGTCCGTCCCAAACGGTTTGCCTCGTTCAATACATCCCGCCCGTGATGCCGCATCCTGCGGACACCCATGGGCTACTTCACGAAGAAGTCCTTCGCCGAACTGCAGGCTGAAGCCGATCGCGGCCTGCTGAAGCGCTCGCTCGGGCCGTTGAACCTGACGGCGCTCGGCATCGGATCGATCATCGGCACCGGCATCTTCGTCCTCACCGGCACGGCAGCCTCGCAGAACGCGGGGCCGGCGCTCGTGCTCTCGATGATCATCTCCGCCGTCGGCTGCGCGTTCTCCGGCCTGTGCTACGCCGAGTTCGCCGCGATGGTCCCGGTCGCCGGCAGCGCGTACACCTACGCGTACGCGACGACGGGGGAACTGTTCGCGTGGATCATCGGGTGGGATCTGATTCTCGAGTACGCGCTGAGCACCTCGACCGTCGCGGTCGGGTGGTCGGGGTACTTCGTGAGCCTCGCGCGCGACGTCGGCCTCACGATCCCCGTCGGCGTCGTCAACGTGCCGGCGATGATCATCGTGCTGCTCGTCGCGGCGCTGCTGATCATCGGCATCAAGGAGTCGGCGGACACCAATACCTGGCTCGTCGCGATCAAGGCGATCGTGCTCGTCGTGTTCGTCGTCGCCGGCGCGTCGTACGTGAAGCGCGCGAACCTGACGCCGTTCATCCCGCCGAACACCGGGCAGTTCGGCGAGTTCGGATGGAGCGGCGTGCTGCGCGGCGCCGGCGTGATGTTCTTCGCGTACATCGGCTTCGACGCCGTGTCCACGGCCGCGCAGGAGGCGAAGAATCCCGGTCGTGACATGCCGATCGGCATCCTCGCGTCGCTTGCGATCTGCACGGTGATCTACATCGCCGTGGCGACCGTGCTGCTCGGCATCGTCCCCTACGACCGGCTGATGGTGGCGGATCCGCTGGCGGTGGGCATCGATGCGACGGGGCTGCGCTGGCTGAGCCCGGTGATCAAGATGGCGGCGCTCTTCGGCCTGTTCAGCACGATGCTGGTGAACCTGCTCGCGCAGACGCGGATCTTCTACTCGATGAGCCGCGACGGTTTGCTGCCGCCGATCTTCGGCCGCGTCCACCAGCGATTCCGGACGCCGTACCTGAGCACGATCATGACGGCCGTGGTCATCTCGCTCGTCGCGGGGCTGACGCCGATCACCGTTCTCAGTCAGCTGGTGAGCATCGGGACGCTGCTGGCGTTCGTGCTCGTCAGCCTCGGCGTGATCATCCTGCGCCACACGGCGCCGGACGTGCCGCGGCCGTTCCGGACGCCGTGGGTTCCGTTCGTGCCGATCGCCGGCGGCGTGATTTGCCTGGCGCAGATGGTCGGCCTGCCGATTGCGACGTGGGAGCGGTTGATCGTGTGGCTGGCGGTCGGACTCGTCGTGTATTTTGGCTACAGCCACCGCCACGCGATCGCGGGGACGAGCCGGAGCCGCGCGCTCAGCGTCGAACCCAACGCGGCGCGCCCCTGACGATTCGGTACAGATACAGGAAGGGAAGTGCGATCGCCGAGCGCGTGCCGTAGCGCTCGTACATGAACGCGCGGTTCGGAAACAGGTGTTCCCGGAGAATCCGAAGACGCCCGCGCCAGCCCGGCGTCGCGGCGAGATCGGCTTTCAGAATGCCCGCGAGGCTCATCGGGCCGCGGAGAAACGCCGCGGCCTGCGATTCCCGCGCGTCGGACGTCCCTGCGCCGTTCGCATCCGACAACGCGGCCAGCCATCGCGGATCGATCCCGCCGAACGCAGTTGACGCCAGTTCAAGCCCGCGCGTGCACACCGCCCGCATGCCGCGGGCCGATGCGAGAGCGGCGAATGCGGCCGATTCCGACGCATCACCGCGCGCCAGCAGGTGAATGTCGTAGAGCCACAGCAGGTTGGGCGAGTCCGCATGGTGGGCCACCCGGTGCAGGCACGCGATGAGCAACGCATGACGCGGCGAGGCGCCCCACGCGTGGGGCCCGAGCGCGGCGATCGGCCTGGCGTCGCGCGCCAGTTCTTCGTAGGTCAGCGCATCGGCGAATACCCGGACGTTGGAGATTCGCCAGTGCACGTCGAGCGCGTGCGGAATACCGCATCGATCGCCCTTCACGAAGTGAAATTGTCCGGTCGTCAGTTCACCGTCGGCCTCCGGCGGACGCTCGTAGCCGATCGACGTGAGCACTCGAGCGACCGTCTTGCGGTCGTCCGCGCTGATCATGACGTCGGTGTCTTCGCGGGGGCGCAGCTCCGGCCGCGCGTAGTGCGTGTAGGCGAGCGCGCAGCCCTTGATGAGGATGGGCTGCACGGCAGCCTGAGCCAGCGCCTTGAGCGCTGTTCGCAGCTCCGATTCACGGGCCGCCCCGATGACGGCCGCGCTGCGCCGCTCGTCGTCGAGCTCCGGCGGATGAAGCCGTTCGGCGAGGAGGAGATGCACGCCTTGCCCGCGCGCGAGCGCGATCGTGCCCGGCGTGATCGGTCCGTCCTTCGCCGGCGGGTCGCGCAGGATCTCGCAGAGCCGTTCGCGCTCACCGTTCATTTGATGTCGGCGCCGACGCCGTTGCCCCAGAAGCACCGCATCCACAGCTCGAGGCCCGCCAGGCCGGTCAATTGCCGGCTGGACATCGCGCTGTCGTCATGGGCGAGCGTCGTCTCGAACTGTCCGAGCGAGTCCTGGAGGACGCTGCCATCGACGAAGCCCGCCCGGACGGACGCGCAATCCCTCGAGAGCAGACGGGCGACGTTGGCGTGCTCATCTCTCGCGCCTTGATTGTACGCGGCGGTGAAATCCGCTTTCGAGCGGCGATTCCGAATGGCCTCGGGCAACAGGCCGCCGAGGGCATGCCTCAGCAGCCCTTTGGGAACGCCCTGCCAATTCACGACGTCGCCCGGAATCGCCATCAGGAACGCGACCAGATCTCGGTCTCTGAACGGGTACCGGACGTCGACGCCGTGCATCAGGCCGGCGGCGTTCAGGTACCGGACGTTGCTCACGTAATGACCGGCGGTGGCGTGCCGGTAGTATTGCTCCGCGTGGCAGCTTGCGAAACGGCGTGACGTGTCGAATCGTGCTGGATGCAGTGCGATCGCGCGTTCACGAAATGCTTTCCCAAACCACGCCGGATAACGCCGGTTGGCCTTCCAGCGCCCGATGTATCGCTTGGCGAAGCGGAAGAGCCACCGTGGGGGCAGGGTCCGGATGATGCGGCTTCGGAGCTCGCGGTCGAAGAAGCTCGGCTCGACGTCGGTCATCCACGCGGCGAATTCCTGAAGATCGCTCCGCACTTTCAGCCACCGGCCCTGACGCGCGAGATCGATCAGGTAGCCGCGGTCGAAGAGCATCTGATCGCCAAAGAAGCCGTTCAGGATCACGCAGCACCCCAGGCGCCGCGTCTGCGCCAGCACATCGTGCTCCGCCTGCCAGAGCACGCCCGGCATTTCCGAGTGCCGGGCGAAGGCGTCGTCGTTGGCGAGCATCCGCAACGTCGAGATCGGGAGTCTCGCGATCGGGACTTCGCACGCCGTTTCGATCTCGTGCAGGAATTCCTGTTCGCCGGCCGGCGTGCCCGCAGCAAACGTCATGGCGACGCCGTGGAGCGCGACCGGCAGCGACTCGCGGCGAATCAGTGTCGCGGCCTGGCTGAGGATGGACGACGAGTCGACGCCGCCGCTGACCGCCACCGCCACCGGATGCGCGCTGCGCAGCCGGCGCCGTATTGATTGCTCGAACAGCGATCGAAAACGCTCGCAGTATTCGTCGAACGATCCGAGACGTATTTCCTGCGCGGGATCGAACGCCCAGTGCTCTCGAAGCACAAGGCGATCGCGCGTGGCGATCAGCAGATGCCCAGGCGGGACGCTGTAGATGCCCTTGAAGCACGTACGGTGTTCGTCGCACCAGTCGTCGAGGACCAGTTCTGCCAATCCGTCTTCGTCCGGGCTCGCAGTGACGCGCGGATCGGCGAGGATCGACTTGATCTCGGACGCAAACAGCACGCCGACGGGAAGAGGGCAGTAGTAGAGGCACTGGCCGGCCATGACGTCGCGAGCGAGCAGGAGCTGCTGGCGCGCCGAATCGAACAGCGCGAACGCGAAGTCGCCGTTCATCTCAGACGCGCAGCGATCGCCGATCTGCTCGTAGGCCGCCAGGGCCAGCGCGGCATCGGAGAGAACCGGCGCCGATTCAGCCGTGCGTGGAGAACCGAAGCGGGTGAGTTCCTCGCGGTTGTCGAGGCGGCCGTCGAAGCAGATGACCGTTTGAGCCAGCGAGACGAGTGGCTGCTTCTCGGTCAGCGACTCCGGGGTCACCCGCGCGTGTTGGTAGCCGATGCCAAACGACGCGCAGAACCAGGAGGCTTCGTCATCCGAAGGCGGCCGGCTCGAGGCCGCCTTCATCGCTCTTACGTCCGCCGGTGTGACAGGCCGTCCATCGAAGTTAAAGACACCGACGATGGCGCCCAACGTGGATTACCGGCCGGTCGCTTTGATCGCGCGCGCCGACTCGTCGAAGGCTCTGTCAACGAGGAAGTCAAACAGCGGACGCACCCATTGCCGCGGCAGCCGGCCCCGGTAAATCAGATCCGCGGCCGCGCGCCCATACCTCGAATACAGTGCGGCGAACCACCACCAGCGGCCCTTGTCGACGTGTTGACGGGTGACCCACCCGCGCAGTAGCGTGGTTCGCGGATCGTAAACGCCGTAGAGCGCTTCCGCGACCCAGCACGCCTTGGAATGCGCGCCGCCCGCATCAAGCCCGGCACCTCCGCCTCCTTGTACGATGTCTTTGACACTGCCGTAACAGATCACGCGCGGCACGGTGTACGGCTTCCGTTGAATGGGATCGGCCGTTTTGACGGGAAGGCTCATGTGATGTGCACCTCGTATTTCGCCGAGTAACCAGTAGCTCTGATCGCGCGCGCCGATTCGTCGAAGGTGGTGTCGACCAGGAAGTCGAACAACGGACGCACCCAGTGCCGCGGCAACCGCCTTCGGTGAATCGCACCCGCGGCCGCGCGTCCATACCTGGAATAGAGTGCGGCGAACAATCGCCAGCGGCCCCGCTCGATGTGTTGCCGGGTGACCCACGCGCGCAGCAGCGTCGTCCTGGGCGCGTCGACACCGTAGAGCGCTTCGGCGACCCAACACGTTTTCGTGTTCGGCTTCCCGGCGCCGTCAGATTTGGTCCCGCCGCCGCCTTGAACGATGTCTTTGACGCTCCCGTAAGAAACCAGGCGAGGAGGCGCATAGGGCTTGCGTGGAGCGGCCAGCCTAGACTCGGGTGCGTTGCCCGTCAGATTCATCAGGATCTCCATGACGAGGTTCGGACTGCGTGAACGCAGCCCGCGGCAGCGATCCGTGAACGTGTTCGACGATGGCCATCCGCAGCGCTGGAAGGTGATGCACGCCGCTCGGATATCGCAGCCGGAAGCCGTCGACTTCCGACGCCAGCTGCGACGCGAACGCAAACTGCCTGACCAGACGTTCCCGGTCGAGGATGTCCGGGCAGAAACTGTTTTTCAGCAGCTCTGGTACCATCTCGGCGCGCGAGATCGGGACGATCTCTATCGAGGTGATGCGGTCCCGCTCCGCGGGCGTCGCCAGCACGTACAGCTGTTGCAACGGCAACGCGGTCCGCTGCCGGCGCGCGGCGTCAACCGGAAACGACCGTTTGGTCGTCGTGGGATTCAGCAGCATGCCTCGCGCCGAATCATCCAGGAACGCGCTCGCGCTGTCGGGCATCAGCTTGATGCGTCCGGAGCCCGGGAGTGCGACGCGGACTCCGGCGCGGCGCTCGAGGATCAACAGATCGTCCGTCAGGAGGCGATGGCCGGCC
>Ga0193726_1001720_pt1 | contig 16248 bp, 13 predicted proteins | sample H2c1metaG_FD_144928 | JGI IMG/M metagenome (GOLD analysis project Ga0193726, IMG submission 144928) | Soil microbial communities from a riparian zone of the East river system, Colorado, United States - H2c1 | ecosystem: Environmental > Terrestrial > Soil > Riparian zone | place: USA: East River... | reverse complement strand
CAGGTTAAAGGTATGCATTGGCACCGACTCACAGGTGAAAGGGCAGGACACTGAATTTGCAACTGTAATTGTTTTCTTGCGTGAAGGTCATGGAGGATTTATGTTCATCCACAATGAAAAAACCCGCCAAAAATTTACGATTAAAGAACGAATGCTGCTTGAAGTGGCCAAAAGCATTGAAATTGCGTATGAGCTGTGTAACCTTTTCACCATTTACAATGTGGAAATGGAAGTGCATGCAGACATCAACACCAACCCAAGTTTTAAAAGCAATGATGCTTTAAAAGAAGCGATGGGTTACATCCTGGGAATGGGTTTTGCTTTCAAAGCCAAGCCCGAAGCTTTTGCAAGTAGCAGTTGCGCCAACAAGATCGTAAACTGATTCGCAGATCAACATCATTTTCTGCGTCTGAATGTAAGATGCGGAATGGAATCGTTTACTCATTTTCCTTTTATCTTCCCTTTCATTTATAACTTACAAATCATACCTGTCCATCCTTCGGGAAACGAGGTGCTGGCTTTTCATTCTTAATAAAGGCGGGATGCAGGCCAATTTTAATATAGCCAGTAATATAAAAAGTGAAACACAAAATGGGGAAGACGGGCTTCTGGATAGTTCATTTGAATTATGAACTAAAAATCAAAAATACGGTCATAACGGAATTAGCTTGATCTGACCGTTCTTAACTGGTGGGCAAAATGAATTGGGGCTTTGGCTTGAGGTTTCAAATCAGGAAATTTTTTGAGGGAGGATTGCCCTCCATTATAAAGCTGTTCTATTCTTTTGGTCTCATTCTGAGCCATCGAAAAAGTGATCAATACCATAACAAATAATACGACTACAATATTCCTTTCTGTAAAAATTCCTCTCATAACTAAGAAATTAATTGGGTGCAATATAATTTATAAATTTTAAATAGAGCGGGGTCGCCGGTTACGAGATACTATCCCTTTAATTGGCTAATATAATTCAGAATCTCATTTCTTCCTTCTTTAGTTATAATGGAGCTGATAAAAAAAATTGGCGGCGCCTTCCAGGTTTGTTGCATCGCCTCCAGGAACAGGTTCACATTCCTTTCCGTAGCCTTTGGTTTATTCTTGTCCGCCTTTGTAAATACGATGGCAAAAGGGGCTTCCCACTCTCCTAATTTATTAATGAAATCAAGGTCAATTTTTTGAGGAGTGAGCCTTACATCAATGAGGATAAAAAGGGATAAAAGATTTGTTCTTTTCCGGATATAACCTTCAATCATTTGCTCCCATCGTCGGCGACTGCTCTGCGAAACGGTAGCAAAACCATACCCGGGAAGATCTACAAGATACCAGAGTTCTTCATGAGCTTTTTTACCATTCGCAGGGAGGAAAGAAACTTTAATCTCAAAATGATTTATCAATTGCGTTTTACCCGGTGTTGCAGAGGTTTTTGCCAGCTTGCTGTTATTGCATAGCATATTTATCAACGAAGATTTGCCCACATTACTGCGCCCAATAAAGGCGATTTCCGGCCTGTCCGGTTTTGGGCAAGTGTCAAAGGAAGGATTACTGATTAAATATTTTGATTCGAGAACCTGCATTTTTTCTATTAAGCTGCGAAGATAAGTTATACTGAATGTCCTGATTATAGGAGCGAAAAGGACACCCTTTTTGGCCGTGAAAAATGCTTGTGAGCCCTGGCCTGGTAATGGTAATAAAATCCTTCCATTCAATGCTCCTGATTCGGCCACTCGTTTTCAACCCTTACCTTCGCAGGCCATGACAAGCGGTTTACCTCACGATAACGTTACCCCATACAAAGATTCAAATAAAACGAAGAAAGACCAGGTCGCCCAAATGTTTGACAACATTGCAAGCTGTTACGACCGAATGAACCGCGTACTCTCCGCTGGTATTGATGTAAGATGGAGAAAGAAAGCAATCCTTCAACTAAAAAATGATAAGCCGGAACGAATTTTGGATGTAGCTACCGGAACGGGAGATATGGCAATTATTGCCTATGACCTCTTAAAACCCCGAAATATAATAGGCATTGATATTTCTGAAAAAATGCTGGAACTGGGGGTAAAAAAAATTGAAAAAGAAGGACTTACCGCATTTATCCAATTACAAAGCGGGGATAGTGAGACAATAAATTTTGCCGATAATTCGTTTGATGCGGTGATGGTGGCATTTGGAGTAAGAAATTTTGAAAACCTGGAGAATGGCCTGAGAGAAATGCTTCGCGTTTTAAGGCCCGGCGGTAAACTGGTAGTGCTCGAATTTTCACAACCCCGCGTTAAAATTTTCAGAAGCCTGTATCATTTATATATGGGTATTGTAGCTCCGGAAATTGCCAGGTGGTTTTCACAAAACAAGAAGGCTTACCAATATCTTAATCAATCGGCCAGACTGTTTCCCGAACGCCATGCTTTTGTTGAAATTTTAGAAAAGATCGGTTATTCCAATACCTCTTTTAAACCTTTAAGCGCAGGAATATGTTGCATATACAGTGGAAAAAAGTTCGAAGTCTGAATATTGGTTTTGTAGCTGTGATTATTTTCATACTGGTTTCTTCAAAAATGTGGGCACAGCAAAGGGAGCTTTATCAAACAGATCATGATGCTAAACCTTATTATTTTGGTATAACCCTGGGCACAAACGTTTCGAATTTCCACATTGAGCATCATCCCCGTTTTTTGCAATATGATAGTGTATACACCATAAATCCAGGCTATACCGCCGGCTTTCAACTTGGTTTGTTAGCTACGGCAAGATTAACGAACCGTTTTGAACTTCGTTTTAATCCGCAATTGTTATTTACCGATCGTGACCTGACTTACAAGCTCAAATATGTGGATCCATTTGAAGAATCGGATTCAGTAACAAAAAGAATTGAATCAGTAATAACCACTTTTCCCCTGCAAATAAAATTCTTCTCTGATCGTATTGGAAATTTTCGCGTTTATATGCTCGCAGGTTTAAAAGCAGATATTGATCTTGCCAGTAATGCGCGTGCAAAAAGGGCGGAGGAGCTTGTGAAGATTGAGAAGTATGATTATGGTTTTGAAGCCGGCATTGGATTTAATTTCTATTTTCCCAGCTTTATTTTCTCCCCGGAAATAAAGATCAGTAATGGTCTCAAAAATATTCACAGCCGCGATGAAAATCTGAAATACTCCAATGTCCTTGACAGGATTACTTCGAGAATGATCGTTTTTTGTATTCACCTGGAAGGTTGATCTCTTGTTTCGCAGTTAACAGAATGCATCCTGAAATTTATTATTTGAAACGCCAGGCAACGGAATTTCTATTTAACATTTTCAGAAATCTTCAATCTCAGATAATTCCTTTCATCCTGTTTAAAATTTTCCAACCTGACAGAGCATCGGGTGAAGTCCTGGGTAAGTGAATCTTTCTTATTGTTAAATACATCGAGGAGATTCAAGGCAAATGGATCGGTCGTAGTCTTACGGTTGAACAACAGGTCTCCAGCTGCCATGGCCTTTGGCTGATCGGGGCTGCATATAAAATCCAGTAAAAAACTTTTTATAAGATCCCGCGCAAGCTCGGCTGAACCTTCTGTTTCCATCCACTCCCTGTCGATTTCAAGAGAAGCTTCATGGATCATCAATGCAACTGTATCGGTGTAGAGATAAATGGTGATATAATCCTGGAATCCACCTGTTTTGATTTCTCTCAATTCCCCATTTTTATAAGGAGTTCTTTTTATTTCTGAGGTATGAAAGAAATCTGCAAAATCACTGTGCAGATAGTTCTTATAGCTGTTACCTACCTGGGCGGTTGCCAATAATGGGAAAAAGGAAACTAAAAAGAATATGAATCTCATCCGGTAAATTACGAGTTTTAGAATTCAAATGTTCTCCTGCTTGCATTTAACCTGATTCCGACAGAAACAACTGTGGTGTTTGTGGACAAAGACATAGCGGCTACTTCATATTTCCGATACAAAGCTGAGATGTCGATGAACAGATTCTGCTTTAATTCGTAAGAAATTAAAAATGAAGCCATAAAAGTTTTTGCCTGGAAAACATCCTCGCCTATATGGAAACCAAAATCACGGTTGCGAAAGGTGTAAGGTAAAAAAATATTGCTGCCATAACTAACCGTTGTCGAAGAATCGATTCCCTGTTTCCAACCAAAAAGTTTTCCTTCCAGGTACCATTTTGGCGCTGGTTGATAGCGGGCAATGCCAATGAACTCCTGGAAATTAGCGCCCAGCGGATGAGCTAAAGGCTGGTTATAATGAGTATAGTTTGATACAGAATCACTGTGAGAATAAGTAAATGGACGAACACGGTTGGTTTCTATCTGCAGGTCAAGGTTTTTGACCTTAAATGCATCAATATATTTTACCCCTGCCTGGATCCCCCATTTATTTACCCACGATCCCCTGTTTCTCCTGACTTCATCCAGAACAAATTCATCTATTAATAATTGGCCGTACAGTTGAAGCGTATGTTTTATATTCAGTTTTCCATCCAGCCCTACTACAGAATTATCAAAGCTTCCATTTTGTTGTTCAAGGGAACGATAAAAGATGATCGGGTTCAAATAGCCAAACTCAAAATGGTCGGGTCTTCCAAAGATGATGCCTTCAAACAAACCAATATTCAGTGACTTCGCAATATTTATATCAAGGTGATGCATCACGGCGTATTTCTTTCTCAGCAAACGGTCCGCTCCCCGTGGTTCGGTGGCATTCAATTCCATAAAAAGATTCTCATAATTTATTTTCCAGATCTTTGTATTGAGCTTTAAAAATAAATTGTTATTCGAGAAATCACTCAGGAATAAGCTTCTGTAACCATTTCCAATAAAATTTTTATCGTAACCAAATTGTACATTGATGTATTTGGTGACACCAAAAGTAAAATAGCCATGAGCATCAAAATAATCAAAACCACTTGTCTTGAAAGATTTATAATAGCCTTCTCCGGGAACCGCTTTATAAGTATTTACCCATTGTTGCACATATAATGGGTCCCGCTCCTGGTTGTCCGTAACATAAGAGTCAAATCCAATCTTATTGGCAATCCTTCCACGGATCCTGACGCCCCTGGTGTTCAGAAAAAGAGTTTCATCATTGTCACTTTCCTTTGATGCCTGGAATTGCAATACGGGATCGATCGCTAAGTCAAAATCTTTCACATGTGCTTCATACAACGTTCCGGGGGTCTTGTAAAAACTTTTCCAGAAAGGTTTTTTGCTTTTATACTGATCAGGAAAATCATTTGTCCATTCAACGCTATTGGATAAAGCCTTCCTCATATTATATCCATCAACAGCCGTGAACTTTGAAGCCTTTAAAAGCGCCTCCTGGTCTGAACTAAGTGACGTATCAGGAGCCACCTCTTTTTTTGAATAGGCATAAATATGGGAGCGATACAAAATTTCAATAGCAGGTATGACATCTTTCCGGGAATAGGGCTTTGTTTTTGAGAAAATAAAATTCGGATCGTTTTGCAATTTTATGTCCATTCTTTCTAACAGAATATTGTCTCCGGATCCCAATGGAATATAGGTTGTTTGGGAAATTGCCAAAAATGGGGAGAATAATAAAAAAGAAAGAAACATTTTCATCAACCCCTTTATGGGTTTGGGGTCCGATTGCTTAATTTGCATGTCAAGGGTTTGATTTTTTTGTTAAACAAGTTATGCAAAATTACCTTATCAGGAATATATCCATCGTCAATGAGGGCCTCATATTGCAAGGCGATTTGTTGATTGGAAATGGGCGCATAGAAAAAATTTCTTCAAAGATTGCAAAGATGGCGCCAGATGTAAAAGAGATCAATGGTGAAGGAAAGTTCTTACTTCCTGGAATAATCGATGACCAGGTTCACTTTCGCGAACCCGGCCTGACACATAAGGCCACTATTTATACGGAGTCAAAAGCAGCCGTGGCGGGGGGCGTTACCAGCTTTATGGAAATGCCCAATACGATTCCTCCGGCATTTACGCAGGAGTTATTAGAGGAGAAATACCTGATTGCTTCCAGGACTTCATTGGCCAATTATTCTTTTTACATGGGCACCTCAAATAATAATACTGATGAGGTTCTGAAAACCAATGAGAAAAAAAATGAGATCTGCGGTATAAAAATTTTTATGGGGTCGTCAACAGGAAATTTATTGGTGGATGATCCAGGCACACTCGATACCATATTCAGGGAAAGTGAATTATTGATCGCCACTCATTGCGAAGATGAGAGGATCATCAGGAGAAATCTTGAAAAATTGAGAGCTGAGAAAAAAGAATTGACCGTTTCTGATCACCCGGTGATCAGAAATGAAGAGGCCTGTTATCAATCTTCACTATCGGCGATACAAATCGCAAAGAAATACGATACCCGCTTACACATACTTCATATTTCCACTGAGAAAGAATTGGCGCTGTTTGGGAACATGATGCCACTGAAGGAAAAAAGAATTACAGCAGAAGTATGCGTACACCATCTTCATTTTACGAGCAATGATTATGAACGGTTGGGCAACCAGGTAAAATGCAATCCTGCTATTAAAGCACCTCATAATAAAGAGGCGCTTTGGAAAGGAATGCTTGACAACAGGCTGGATGTGATCGCCACAGACCACGCCCCGCATACCTGGCAGGAAAAAATGGAACCCTATGAAAAAGCACATGCAGGGCTACCTTTGGTACAACACCCGTTATTATTGATGCTCTATTATTATCAGCAGGGAAAAAAACCAGGCGGCGGAAGGATCAGTTTAGAAAAGATCGTTGAGAAAATGAGCCACGCTGTGGCTGACTGTTTCCAGATCAAAGAACGCGGCTATATCCGTGAAGGGTATCATGCTGATCTTGTTATCATTGATCTAAAGCGATCTACCACCGTTTCGAAAGAAAATATTTTATATAAATGCGGGTGGAGTCCATTGGAAGGCATGGAATTTCCTGCTTCCATCACTCATACATTCGTAAATGGAAACCTGGTATATGATAACGGTACATGGGATGAATCTCAAAAAGGTCAAAGACTAAAATTCGACAGGTAAGAAAATCAAAATTGAATAAGGATAGTATTCGATTTTAAATATTCGTTCTTCAATGGACATTGATAAAATTACATTCAGTGATATTTCGATCTTTCACCAGGAAGAGGAGTTTTCCATTTTCCATAAATTGAATTTTACAAGAACCGCCGGTGGGAGGGAGTGGCTTCGCCGCTTTTTTTCTGAACCACACCAGGACATAAAAAGAATATCCGGCACCCAAAAGATCATTAAAACACTTTTGTCTCATGTTGACGACTGGCCCGTAGACATCACGAATGGGACGATCCTCGTTATGGATAGATTCCTGGATTATAACCTTGATCCTGTTTCTGATAGTCAAAACCCTATTAATAATATCACGTACAAATGGTTTCACAAGGAAGATTACGGGATGGTAAAATATTCTGTCAAACATTTTGCTGATTTTTATCGGGGGATGAAGATATTGGCAGAGCAATTCAATGAGACGATCGATCTTTCACCTTCATTTAGATTATATATTGAAAGAATTTTACAGCTCCTGAAAGAAACGCCGCTTAAACGACTTTCCGAAACAAAAAAAACCACCATTTTTTCGCTCTCTCAAAATCTTTACTTCGGCTTTCATCTGCGGGAGCGTTATAAAACAGATACGCTGGAATTAATTGAAATTTTTTACAGGCTCGATGCCTGGTATTCTATGGCAATGGCTGTAAAAACTTTCGATCTCAGCTTCCCTGAATTTGTGGAAATGGATCAGCCGCTTCTGAGTGCAAAAGGATTGTATCATTTGCTTTTGCAACATGCCATGCCTTATGATATTGAAATGAATCCTGACCATAATTTTCTTTTTCTTACAGGCGCTAACATGGCTGGCAAAAGTACTTATATCAAATCAGTAGGGTCGGCTGTTTTCCTGGCTCATCTTGGGATGGGTGTACCTGCGCGGGAAATGAAACTGACTTTGTTTGATGGATTACTTACGAACATCAACGTTGTCGATAATATTGCAAAAGGAGAAAGCTTTTTCTTTAATGAGGTCCAGCGCATAAAGAACACCATTCAAAAGATCAATAATGGCAGAAAGTGGCTGGTACTAATCGATGAATTGTTTAAAGGAACAAATATCCAGGATGCCATGAAATGTTCCTCTACGGTCATAAAAGGGTTAATAAAAATGAAGAATTCCATTTTTATTCTTTCTACGCATCTCTACGAAATTGGTGATGAGCTGAAAATATTTCCAAATATTTCCTTCAAATATTTTGAAACCACTGTCATTGGGGATCAACTTGCCTTCAGTTACCAGTTAAAAGATGGTATCAGCAACGACCGCTTCGGTTACCTGATATTAAAAAAAGAAAAAGTAGTGGACATGTTGGACAGGTTGTGAGTTGGGAGTTGGGAGTTCAGAGTCGGGAGAAAGCTTTGAGCTGTGAGCTATGAGTTAAGAGTCAATACAATTTTGGAGTTGTGAGTTCAGAGTTTCGGGTTTCGAGTTCAGACTTAAGAGCTGTGAGTTTCGAAATCAGAAATTCTCAAATTATTCATTTTTCATTATTCATTCCGGCAGAAGTATCTTCATATCAAACTTATTGGAAGATGAAATTTATTTTCAGGAAAATGATCCTTTTAGTCATTTTTTTCAGAACAATCCCGGTACCTGCTCAAGCGAATATTGATGTACTCCATTATAGGTTTGAAATTGAACTCTCCGATAGAACTGATACAATTAAAGGAAGAACCTTTGTGACCCTGGAGTTTTCAGAAACAACAAATAAATTCTGGTTGAACCTCACCTCTCCAAATGGGAAAGGGAAGGGCATGATCGCATATCTCGTAAAAGAAAATGGCGAAGCCGTAACATCCGCACATGGCCACGATAGTTTGTCTATTTATTTGAAAAAACCAGCTCAGAAAGGGGAAACGAGGACCTTTGAAATTATATACCAGGGTATTCCTTCTGATGGGTTGATTATTTCAAAGAATAAATATGGCGACAGGACATTTTTCGCTGACAATTGGCCCAACCGTGCGCACAATTGGATCCCATGTAAAGATGAACCGGGGGACAAGGCCACCTTTGAATTCCTCGTTACAGCACCATCTCATTACCAGGTTATTTCAAATGGCAAATTGGAAGAAGAGAAAATGCTGCCTGCAGACAAAAAGCTTACACATTGGGTAGAAGATGTTTCCTTATCAACAAAAATTATGGTGATCGGTGTGGCCAAATTTGCCGTAAAACAATTTGCTGACAGCCCGAAAAATATTCCGGTATCAGCCTGGGTTTATCCGCAAGACAGTACAACAGGCTTCCGGAATTATTCTGTAGCGCCTGCAATCGTAAAATTTTATTCAAATTATATAGGCGCTTTCCCATACAACAAGCTGGCAAACGTTCAATCCAAAACAATTTTTGGGGGAATGGAAAATGCCAGTGCCATCTTTTATTTTGAAGAATCAGCAGAACAAAATAGATCCATGGAGGACCTGCTAGCTCATGAAATTGCTCACCAGTGGTTTGGGGACATGGCTTCGGAAAAGAGTTTTCCTCACCTGTGGTTGAGCGAAGGGTTCGCCACTTATTTCACGGATATTTATCTCGAGGCAAAATATGGTACAGACAGCATGAATAAAAGATTGATTGAAGAAAGAACTACTGTGATCAATTTTGCAAAACATTCTGATAAGCCTGTTGTAGATTCTACATCCTCGTTGATGGATTTTTTGAATGCAACTAGCTACCAGAAAGGGGCCTGGGTGCTGCACATGCTACGAAGACAAATTGGCGACTCCCTTTTTAACGTTTTTATCCGGAGTTACTATGATCAATATAAAGGAAAGAATGCAAATACGGGAGACCTGGAAAAAGTTGCGGAAAATGTATCAGGTATGGATCTCAAACAATTCTTCAGCCAGTGGTTGTATATGCCTCGTATTCCTCAATTGAATATTCAATGGCAATTTAATGATAAGGAAAAAAAGGTGTTAATCACAGTTACCCAGGTGCAAAAGCCAACTGCTTTTCAATTTCCGTTGCAGGTAAAATTAGAAGGCGCGACTGCATCTGAGATCGTGACAATGAATATTACACAAAAAACCGAAACGTTTTCTTTTCCGGTAAAAACCGTTATGAGCCAGGTATATGCCGACCCGAATACATCTCTTTTATTTGATGCCAGGATAGAGAAAATGAATCCTTGACAGGAGAGATTTCTTAAAACCGGGTTTCCCTGAATTATTACCTATTTTCAGCACATGTTAGTGAAGACCTTCGGGAGTGCGGTGTACGGAGTAGAAGCCTTATCTATAACTGTTGAAGTAAACTGGATGGCCACGAATACGGGAATTGTCCTGGTGGGTTTGCCAGACAATGCCGTAAAAGAAAGCTTACAAAGAGTAGAGAGCACCATAAAATCCAACGGTTACATGATGCCGCGCACGCGCGTGGTGGTGAATCTCGCACCGGCGGATATCAAAAAAAGCGGAACTGCATTTGATCTTCCCATTGCTATTGGTGTACTTGCCGCTTCAGAACAACTGGAAAATAAAGAAGCTATTGAAAATTATGTGATCATGGGAGAGCTAAGCCTTGATGGTGAAATAAGACCTATCAAAGGCGCCTTACCGATTGCTATCCATGCAAGAAAAGAAGGATTCAAAGGTTTGATCGTTCCAAAAGAAAATGAACGGGAAGCAGGCATGGTAAATAGCCTTGCCGTGTATGGGGTATCTCATATTAAAGAGGTCATTGATTTTTTTAAGAATAAAGAAACAGGATTAGAACCCATAGTCATTAATACAAGGGATGAATTTTATAATGCACAAAGTGATTACGAATTTGATTTCAGTGAAGTAAAGGGCCAGGAAAATATCAAGAGGGCTCTGGAAATTGCAGCCGCCGGTGGCCACAATGCAATATTGATCGGGCCACCCGGAGCAGGTAAAACCATGCTGGCAAAACGATTGCCAACGATACTTCCACCCCTAAGTTTGCAGGAAGCGCTGGAAACAACAAAGATCCATTCAGTGGCAGGAAAACTTCCTGAAAATTCAACGCTGGTTACCAGGAGGCCATTTCGTTCTCCTCATCACACCATCAGTGATGTTGCGCTCGTTGGCGGAGGCGGAAATCCTCAACCAGGAGAAATTTCACTGGCGCACAATGGTGTTTTGTTTTTGGATGAATTGCCCGAATTCAAACGAACAGTGCTGGAAGTGATGCGCCAGCCTATGGAAGAAAGAAAAGTAACTATTTCAAGGGCAAAGATCGCTGTTGATTTTCCGGCTTCTTTTATGTTGATCGCATCAATGAATCCCTGCCCCTGCGGCTATTATAATCATCCCGAAAAAGAATGTACCTGTCCACCGGGCGCCGTTCAGAAATATTTGAATAAAATTTCCGGCCCATTGCTAGACAGGATTGATCTTCATGTGGAGGTAACACCTGTGGCATTCAGTGAACTCTCCTCAATACGAACGCAGGAAACTTCTTCGGTGATTCGCGAGAGGGTTATGAACGCGAGAGAAATCCAGGCGGAAAGATATAAACAACATCCAGGCATTTATTGCAATGCGCAAATGAGTAGTAAACTGTTGAAAGAAATTTGTGTCATAAACCAGGTGGGTCAAAATCTTTTGAAAACAGCAATGGAAAGATTGAACTTATCTGCCCGGGCTTACGACCGCATTTTGAAAGTTTCCAGGACGATTGCTGATCTTTCTAAAAGTGATGACATCAAGCCGGAACATTTAGCAGAAGCCATTCAATATAGAAGTCTCGACCGCGAAGGCTGGGCTGGATAATGCTGGGGTTATTTCTTTAGCCCTAATTTATGTAAGACGCCGCTTTTCGTTTTTTTAAAATAGGAATGTTGTGTCAGCATTTTCTCATGATCGTTTTTTATCAGTGCATCACGGTAAAAATCAAATAATTCTTTCAATAGGGGGAAGTCTGTGAACCTGAACCGGTCCTGGTGTTTTGAGATGATTTCAGGGCGTTCCCAGGAGAATCCACTGTAATGATAGAAAATCAAGGAATCGTTGTTTACAAAATATCTTTCATTTTCTTTGTGAATAATTCTTTCATGCAAATTCCAATAGGCAATATTGCAACCCGCGTGTAAGAGAATCTTCACGCTCTCAAAAAAAAGGGGTACCAGGTTTAACCATTTCTGATCCACATTCAGTCCTTCCTTAGGTCTTTCATAGCATTGGTCAACCATTCTTTCTTTGAGCCACCTGATCATTGATTGTCCATTTGAGTCATTCCGCAAACCTAAAAATCCAGCATTAAAAATTCCAGTCTTTAAAATATCTTTTTCCTGTGGTCTTAGATCATCCTTTGGAAAAGAGCTGGTGATGTGGGGGGTGACCAGGATGGAATGATCAGACAAGGCTGCTTCTACTGATTTAAAAGAATCAAATACCAGGATATCACTATCAAGAAAAAAAATAAAATCAGGACTGTAGGTATTTAGCACGTGGTCAATGAAAAATGACTTTAAGGCGCAATTTAATTCCAGCGTAGTATATCTTTTATACATGCCTTCAAATTCCGGAAGATGCATGGTCTCTACTTCAATGAGTTCATGCGGGAAATAATATTCCGGTAACACCCTGCCATTTAACTTATCTACCAATCCAATGATCAATTTATAATCAGGGTTAAATTTTAATATGGAATCTCCAAGTGCTTTTGCCTGGGCCAGGTGATGAAGAGAGCAGGTGGTGACAACTATTTTTTTTGCCATGAACTATAATTTCTCAGCTAAAATAACATTGTTGAGATATAAAACGTCCCTTTTTGGTAGGACCCAATGCCAAAATGAAAACCAACTATTCAATATGGGATTTATTATTGGAGGTATATTGTTCCTGAAAAATTTTGATCTGCCCAATAATGGAATGGCTGGAATAAAATGTTCATTTATATAAACCATCCGCATCTGGTAGATCGCCATGGTAAAATCGCCCGTTTTATCCTGCGCAAGGATCCTGAAACCTTTTCTTTCAAGAAGATATTTCAAAGCAAATTGGGTGTAACGTGCATAGTCTACGGGTATCTCATGTTCCTGCCATACAAAGGGACAAGTGATCAGGATCTTTGCTTGTTTCTTCATGACCCTGCTTATTTCAGGAATTATTTCTTCAAGGTTAAAAATGTGTTCAAACACTTCACTGCTTAACACCGAATCAAAATAGTCATCAGGGAATGGGATCTTTTTCCCATCATACATTACATCTATTGATTCATTCGTATGCGCATGCCCTTCGCTTTCATAATCCAACCCTATATATTCAGAAACATTTGTAAAAAGGGATTTATAAGGTTTGCTCCCGCATCCAAAATCAAGCATTCTTCCGGTGAGCTGCGGTGAATACTTTTTTATTTTTTTTAACAATTCATTCCTGATAAAATAAAAAGCATTGGATATTGAAGGCCTGAAGTTTTTTGGAATTGAATTTGACATGAATAATTAAGAACGAACCTACTTCTTATTTTCTAAAAATTGTCTGTACACTTCTAAATATTCCGAAACCGCTTTTTCCCAGCTGAAGCTTTTGGCCCTCTCCTTGATTTTTTTCAGAGGTTGGTTGCATTCATAATGATGCATGCCTTTTTCAAAAACCTCTTTCATGCATGCAGGATCAAAATTATCAAAGTAATAAGCTACATCTCCGCCGATCTCCGGAAGGCTGGTAAACCGTGATAAAAAAACAGGCTTGCCAAAATACATTGCTTCCAGCACTGGCAAACCAAAACCCTCGCCAATGCTTGGGAAAACAAAGGCAAGACAATTTTTATAATACCACGATTTTTCTTCTTCACTGACAGCGCCCACAAGTTTCAACCGATCTGCCACTCCCAAATTTTTTGCCTCAGCTATTACCTTATTTGTATAATTAAAATTATTCATGCCCGCAATGATCAGTTCGTAATCATTGCCTGTCAACAAGGCTGGAAGAACATGAAAATTTTTCCTGGAATGAAATTGTCCGATACTAAACAAAAATGGCTTTGAAGGAACTTCTGCCGGCACACTCATGACCTCAGTAGGGATATTACAACCATTGTGAATAATACTAAATGGCTTATTGCCCGGTTTCAAAAGCTCCTGGGTTTGCCTCAATGAGAATTCAGAAATAAAGGTTAGATAATCCGCCCGGTCAATCCTTTGCTGTATCAGGGATAGATATCTTTTTCTTATCGCAGGACTGTACTCCTCTTCATGTAAAAAATTCAGGTCATGAATCGTATAGATATTTTTTGTTTTGCTGCCATAAGGGCGGTACCATGAAAGGGTAGTCGCAACATGCCAGATATCAAAACGACTGGTTAATTGATGAAAGTATTTATGAAGACCGTATTGGGTCACATATTTTACCTCATCTCCAAAAACCAGCCTCTGGCTCCGCGGGACATAGAAGTGCAGATGCATATCATCTGGTGCTTCCAGGGCAAGATGCTTGCCCAACTGGTAACAAAAATGATATAGCCCATTATACGAATTACCGCCCGTCCGATGAAGGTCAACCAAAATATTAGACATGCAGCTGAATAGAAATTGGGTTACTACAGGTCTGCTAAGTTGTCATTTTTTTACGAACTTGTACATAATTTGATGAAAAGAATATTTTTTACACCATTATTTTTCCAGGAATTAACTTTTTACAAGATTGAAATGTTATAGAATACCAGTTTGAGAAATACTCTTATCGAATTTGCCTGGTTCCTGGAATTTGAAAAATGAAAACAAATCATGAAGATACTACTGCATTATCTGAAACCTCATAAGTGGCTCGTCGTCCTGGTGCTTACCCTGGCAGCCATTAATATTGGTTTTTCCCTTGTAGACCCTATCCTTTTTGGGAAACTGATCAACCTGGCCAATTTACACCAGGGAAATACAAAGCCGCCGTCCAGTAATTTTGACTGGAACAGGTTCTTTAACTCCTTTTCCTGGCAATATCCCGGTGTTTGGTTCATTGTTATCTGTTCCATTTCAGTGGCAATGATTAGCAGGATCTCTAAAAATTTCCAGGATTATTTTCTAAACGTGGTCATCCAAAAATTCGGCGCAAGGGTTTTTACCGATGGATTACAGCATGCCATGAAATTACCTTATCATCAATTTGAAGATCAGCGAAGCGGAGAAACACTTTCTGTATTAACCAAAGTAAGGGCCGACGTAGAAAAGTTTATGATCAACTTCATCAATATCCTTTTTGGAGTGATCGTGGGAGTTTTGTTCGTGTTTATCTATGCGGCCATTTTCATTCATTGGAGCGTACCCATTGCATACCTTGTTGGAATACTTTTTCTGACATTCTTTACGAACATCCTCAGCAAGAAGATCAAAATCATTCAGAAAAATATAGTCGGGCAAACAACCGCCCTGGCTGGCTCAACTACGGAGTCCCTTCGGAATATTGAACTGGTAAAAAGTCTTGGACTTACAAGGCAGGAAGTTGAGCGCTTGAATAAGAATACCTATAAGATCCTGGGACTTGAATTAACTAAAATAAAACGTATCCGCAGTATTAGTTTTATCCAGGGCACTTTCGTTAACACACTTCGGCAGGTGATACTTTTTATTTTGATGTGGCTGATCTTTAAAGATAAAATGAATGCAGGCCAACTCGTGACGATGCAGATATTCTCATTTTTTGTTTTCGGCCCACTCCAGGAAATCGGGAATATTCTTTTATCCTACCGGGAAGCAGAGGCCTCTTTGAATAATTTCGATAACCTGATGCAAAAGACGCCGGAACAAGAACCTCTTCATCCAAAGCCATTAGGAAATATCAGGACATTATCCTTTAAAAATGTTTCTTTCCAGCACCAGTCGGCTTCCCAGAAGGCGATCAATAATTTTAGTTTTGATGTAAGGGTAGGAGAGACGGTTGCATTTGTGGGACCCAGCGGCGCGGGCAAATCAACGTTGATGAAATTATTGGTGGGTTTATACCGCCCACAGGAAGGCAAGATCCTGTATAATAACCTGGATGAAACAGAATTGCGCTTTGATGATCTTCGAAACCAGATAGGATTTGTAACACAGGACACTAATCTTTTCAGTGGTACCATAAAAGAAAATCTCCTATTTGTAAATCCCTCTGCAACGGATGAAGACGTGATGAATGCCCTGAATAAAGCTGCATGCCAGAATCTATTGTCCAGGGCGGAAAAAGGCCTCGATACAACCATCGGGGAAGGTGGCTTGAAACTATCAGGTGGTGAGAAACAAAG
>Ga0193726_1001719_pt1 | contig 16252 bp, 13 predicted proteins | sample H2c1metaG_FD_144928 | JGI IMG/M metagenome (GOLD analysis project Ga0193726, IMG submission 144928) | Soil microbial communities from a riparian zone of the East river system, Colorado, United States - H2c1 | ecosystem: Environmental > Terrestrial > Soil > Riparian zone | place: USA: East River... | reverse complement strand
ATATTTATCCGCCATGAAAATCAATCAAACCTTCCATGGGGCTTTTTATGATCTTTCCTAATTCAAATTTATAAGTTTGACAAAGTTCCTCCAACACATCTTTAAATGCCCAGGCAATGCTTCCTGTAAAACAAACTGGCAAGGATGAAGTTTCTTTATATTTCTGTAAATGATTAAAGACAAAATCATGGAGCCCGTCTTCAATAATATTTTCAATCATATAATGCCCCCTGTTTTCCGACAAAAACAATGAAAAGCCCGCCAGGTATCGATTTGCAAATGGTTTGCGATAAACATTCTCCAATATATCAACAGCCGTTGTTTTATACTTTTGATCAAATTTATACCTGAGTTCTTCATCAAATGTGTTGTATAAATAATATTGAATTACTTTTTTGCCCAGGTAAGCCCCACTTCCTTCATCGCCAAGGATATACCCAATGCCGGGGGATCTTTTAATTATTTTTTTTCCATTGAAATAACAGCAAAATGAACCGGTCCCCAGGTTACATGCAATTATTTTTTTATCGCCGCCCAGGCCTCTTGCAGCAGCTAAAAGATCATCGTTTATTTCAATTTCAGCCTTGGGAAAAATTTCTTGCAGTGACTGTTTCAACATCCTTACATTTTTAGGATTTCTCATGCCTGTTCCGTAAAAATGCACTTCGTCGATGGAAATGTTTTTCAATTTTGAGAACAATTCCTTTTCCAGGAGGTCATGGATTTGTTCACTTGTTAAAAAATATGGGCTGATCCCCTGCGTAAGAATTCTTTTTTTACGGCCGCCCCCGAGGAGGCACCATTCAGCCTTTGTGGCACCGCTATCAGCTATTAATCTGGTTGAGGTCATATGATTTGAAACAATAACACCAAAAAATTTGTTGTAATAAACCGGTACTGGAAACCGTTAAAGGCAAATCCAGTATTTTGCAATCTAATTACAAAGAAAGGAAACAGATGAATAATAAAAAATTACAGGTTTGGCTCCCTCTTGTTTTCTCCGTGGTGATGGTTGCCGGAATGTTTTTCGGATTCAACCTTCATAAGCAGACAGGAGGAGTCAAAGGTTTTTTTGCTTCTAATAAACGAACTTCTATTGAAGAAGCCCTGGAACTGATAAAATCAAGATATGTTGATTCTGTCCATATGGACACGCTTGAAGAAGGTGCCATTCAGCAAATGATGAGCGGCCTGGATCCCCATTCCGTCTATATTCCAGCGAGCAGCCTTAAGGAGGTGAATGAAGATATTGCCGGAAATTTTGAAGGCATAGGCGTAGAGTTCAACATTTTTTATGATACGGTTCATGTACTTTATGTGCTGCCGGGAGGGCCGAGTGATAAAGGAGGTTTGCAGGTGGCCGATCGTATTTTAAAGGTGGACAGCGAATCGATCGTTGGTAAAAGAATCTCAAGTGAAGAAGTAAAAAAATTAGTACGTGGGCCCCTAAACAGCCAGGTAAATCTTTCCATATTGCGGAATAACCGGCCCATGAATATTCTGATCACAAGGGGAATGATCCCTGTCCCCTCTCTTGATGCGGCTTATATGATCGATAAGACCACGGGGTATATCAAGCTCAATAAATTTTCAGAAAATACTTATTCAGAATTCATGCAGGGAATGGAGAACCTTAAAAAACAAGGGTTAAAAAAATTAATACTTGACTTAAGAGGGAATGGCGGCGGGTTGATGGATGAGGCCATCCAGATTGCGGATGAATTCCTTGATGAAGATAAATTGATCGTTTATACGGAAGGCACAAATACGAAGAGAAGAGAATATACGGCAAAACGACCGGGCGTTTTTGAAACTGGCAAATTGGTAGTTCTGGTTGACGAACTTTCTGCAAGCGCCAGTGAAATTCTTTCGGGGGCCCTCCAGGACTGGGACAGGGCGACGATTGTTGGACGCAGGACATTCGGAAAAGGATTGGTGCAGGAGCAGTATGAACTGAGCGATGGATCAGCATTACGACTTACGGTCGCAAGGTATTACACTCCCGTCGGCAGAAGCATTCAACGATCTTATGATAAAGGAAGGAAAGTTTACATGGAAGATATCTGGCAACGCTATAAAAATGGGGAACTTTTGTACGCAGATTCAAATAAAATAAATAAGGGCCAGGTTTATAAGACGATGATACAAAAAAGGCCCGTGTATGGTGGTGGTGGTATCATGCCGGATGTATTCGTACCTATTGACACAAATAATATTCAACGAAATGTAACGCAGTTATATCTTGAAACAACGTTCAACAATTTTGTCTATAATTATTATGTTCAAAATATTGCCCAATTCGCCCAATACAAAACTGCAATAGATTTTGCGCAACGATTCCCCGGCATTAATGATGCATGGAACCAGCTCGTTATTTATGCATTAAAGGATACGATTTATCTGAAAAACGTATCTGCCCGTGACCAGGAAGGCATTAAAGAAAGACTGAAGGCTTATCTCGCCCGGTATAAATGGAGAAATGAAGGATTTTATGAAGTGATGAACATGAATGATGATGCCGTTAAAAAGGGGTTAGAGGTATTGGGCAAATAAGGAACAGTTTAAAGCTCAGGCCAATTTGATTTCAATTTTCTCACAGTTCTCTTGAAAACCTTTCCTGTATCAGCTTTCAGGCCACGAGAATATTGCATTTTATAAATTATAATCAAAAAACTTCGCCTCCTGAGGCGTCCCCTGTACATTTGAAGGAATGAAAAAATTCTGTTTTGTTGTCTTGCTTTTGGGTTGTAATCATAGCTCCCCTAAGATGCACAGGGCTAGCATCGATTCAATAGTTCAATATATGGATTCAGCTGTATTTAAAATTGAAAAAAACCCTAATGAAAGAGGTGTCATCGAAGACTACAGCAGTCGTGGAGGTTTTTACGATAAGAACTTCCCAGATTTCGCAAAATTTACCGTCCACAATCATGATTCTCTATTTACTGACAGCGTCTTTTACTATTATAAAAACCAATTAGTCAAGTTTATGTACAGCACACACAGGGATGATCGAATACTTGATTCTACGACTCTCTATTTCGAAGATACAAGGGAGTTAGAATCGGAGAAAAAGGTGGATAGCAGTTCAATCAAGGAAATAATAATGGCTTCAGAAAGGCATTTAACAGATCTTAAAAAGGTATTGACCAACTTTAAACCGATAAATAAACATTGATGTATCCGGAAGCTACATAAGTTCTTAAGGAAGCAAAGTCAAAGCAATCTACTCAATAGGATTCCTTTACACTTTTGATAATGGGTAACGCAATGAGGGCCATAATTAAACAAAATCCCTCCACTTTTTTTTCAAGCTGAGATGATTTTGTTAGCTGCATCAAGTCGGATATTTTGGTTACGCCGGAGATATTTCCGGTTTATTGGATGTTGGCTTTTTCTATTTCTTTTTTATCCATCCTGTAAGATGCTACCAGTCCAAGTCCTCCTCCTATTGCGATCAATGAAAAATATACTGCAACAGGTTCCACTTCACGAGGGATCATTAGTGTATCAATCAGGAAAGCCAGTAGCAACCCAATGCCAGATCCGATCAGGAGCATGCCCCATTTGAGATAGCCGGGTGCCGTTTTTTTAACATGTTCCTGTGGATTCATACCTTTTTCGATCATGGCCAGGTTTTGGCGGGTTCTCAGGTAAACAATGCCAAATACCATGGCAAAGGCTGAAGAACAAATTACAATTGGGATTAGGAATTCGCCGTGCATAAAATTGTTTTTATTGTTAATGAATTTTGTTCGTTTTGTTCTTTGACGACTCCCCTTTGAACCAGGTTACCATCTTTAAGAACTTTTTATCGAATCGGTTTACAGGATCTATGACTACGCAAGGGCTGAACAGGTTACAGGTATCCGTAATATCAGGGTCATAAAGGGTATTCATTAACTCATGTACCTTGCAAATAAATAATATGTAACCGGAAAGGTAAACCTGTAGTCTTATTAAACAGAATGTCAACCGGACCTTCAGATATTGAGATCATCAGCATGGTGCTGAAAGGCGACCACAATGCATATGCATTATTGGTAGAGCGGTACAAATCGTATGTTTTTACGCTTACGCTCCGTTTTACAAAGAGCAGGGAGGATGCAGAAGAGGTGTCGCAGGATATATTTGTTAAAGCATATCGTTCCCTGGCAGATTTTAAGGGAGCCTCTAAATTTAGCACCTGGCTTTATACTATTGTTAATACGACCTGTATTACGTTTTTAAGGAAGAAGCGCCTGCAGGTTCAGTCCCTCGATGATGAAAGAACCTTTGAAGTGGCCGATAGCCAGGATTCGGGGCTGCGGGCTAACCAGGTAGAACAAAAGTCGAGGCTAAGTATGGTAAACCAGGCAATTGCCTTACTGAATCCGGATGATGCTGAGATCATTACCCTTTTTTATAAAAACGAACAAAGTTTGGAGGAGATCGGGCAGATATTGGGACTTGAGGTGAATACAGCAAAGGTTCGACTCCACAGGGCCAGGGCCCGATTAAAAGAAAAGATGGAAAAATATTTTGCAGAAGAAGTAAGGGACCTTTAAAAGGTGTAAAACAATTATTATAGTGAACAAAAAAAATTCAATAACAAATTACCCGGTATGAAAGAAAATCTAAACAACCCTTTGGGAGATGATAACCTTGATGAGAGGTTATGGGAATACATTGATGGACTGGGTTCTCCTGGAGAAAGATCGGCAATTGAAAAATTGGTGAAAACAAACCAGCAGTGGAAAGAGAAACACCAGGAGATCCTTGAACTTCATCAATTGGTCCAATCCTCCGTATTGGAAGAACCTTCATTACGATTTACTAAAAATGTAATGGAAGAAATTGCCAAATACCAGATCGCTCCAGCTACAAAGACCTATATAAACAACAAGATTATTTGGAGCCTGGGGATTTTCTTTGTCGCCATGATCGTTGGGTCCCTGGTTTATGGTTTTGGACAAATTGACTGGAAGACTACATCGGATCCTAAATTACCTATTGATATTTCTAAAATTGATTTCAGTAAATTCTTCAGCAATACTTATGTAAATATTTTCATGATGATCAATGTAATACTTGGATTGATGTTGCTCGACAGATTCTTAGAAGTGAAAAAGAAAAAAATACAAAAAGAAGCTTGATGATTTGATCATCAGGTCCGGTAAGCCCCGCCAACTGGTGGGGTTTTTATTTTTTTAACTACTTTTAAAACGAAGGGTGAAATGAACAGGATCAATAAAAAGAATGCATAAGGGGAATAAAATCAGGGGCCGCAATCCTGGCTTTCAAAATCTTAACTTTACCATTATATAAATACAGCAGATGGATATTAAAAACAATATACTTGAGACCATTGGAAATACACCCCTGATAAAACTTAATAAACTCACGAAGGATTTTCCCTGCCAGGTCCTGGCAAAAGTTGATTATTTTAATCCTGGTAATTCGATAAAGGACCGGATGGCTGTGAAGATGGTGGAGATGGCTGAAAAGGAAGGCAAACTAAAACCGGGAGGAACGATCATTGAATGTACCAGCGGCAATACAGGTATGGGGCTTGCCCTTGTTGCCGTGGTAAAAGGATATAAATGCATTTTTACAACCACAGATAAGCAATCAAAAGAAAAAGCGGATATTTTAAAAGCATTAGGCGCCGAAGTAATTGTTTGTCCTACCAATGTTGAGCCCGACGATCCCAGGAGTTATTATTCAGTCGCGAGGCGATTAGAGAAAGAGATCCCGAATTCTTATTTGTGTAATCAATATGATAACCTGGCGAACAGACTGGCCCATTATGAAACTACCGGGCCGGAAATATGGAAACAGACAGATGGCAAGATCACTCATTTGGTTTGTACTGCTGGCACGGGTGGAACTGTAACGGGAGTTGCTATGTACCTGAAAGAAAAAAATCCAAAAATCCAGGTTTGGGCGATCGATGTCTTTGGATCATTGCTGACAAAATATTTTCGGACCGGAGAAGTGGATATGAGTGAAGTTCATCCATATGTGAGCGAAGGATTTGGAGAGGACTTTGTGCCTAAGAATTATGATATGAAGGTGATCGATCTGTTTGAGCAGGTTACCGATAAGGCTGGGGCTGTTATGGCAAGGAGGCTGGCTAAGGAGGAAGGGATCTTTTGCGGGTATAGCGCAGGCAGTTGCCTCCAGGGATTGATGCAGCTAAAAAACAAATTGAAAAAAGATGACCTCGTAGTTTGCATTTTTCATGATCATGGAAGCAGGTATGTGGCAAAGATCTATAATGACCAATGGATGATCGAACGGGGTTTCCTGGATGTAAAAACATTCAAGGATATTATCAGCGCCCGCGGAACTCAAAAATTAGTAACGGTGCAGGGAGGGCAAACTGTTTTGGAAGCGGTAGAGCTGATGAAGAAGTATGATATTGAACACATCCCTGTACTGAATGGAAGCGGGCCTGTAGGTGCCATCAGTGAAAGCGGTTTATTTCAAAAAATATTTGATAACCCTGAGATAAAAAACTCTATTATCGAATCAGTTATTGAACCACCCTATCCTATTGTTGACTTTGATACCCCCGTTGAGAAATTAAGCTCTATTATTAATAAAGAAAATGGAGCGGCGATGGCAAAAGATGAGGTCGGCAACTTTCATATTGTTACGAAATATGATGTCATACAGGCCCTTGGCAAATAGCTTTGTACCGGCACTACATCCTGCAATTAAACGGGAAATAGTATTTCTACTAACGGATTTTTAGTGATTCTTCTTTTTTGGCTTTAGCCGTTTTACGTCTCATTTAGTAAAAACTGACGCAAAAAAAATGAGCAATTCTGCTCTATGCAATTTAACAACCCGAATATACTTTTGCATCAGAAGTTGATTGATATAGCATCAATCTGTCCGATGTCCAAAGAACCGTCCTAAGAATTTATCCAAATCCAGAAAAACCAACAAAATCCAGTATCGATCAACTTCTTCCTTTTTAGGAAATGAAAACCAAAAAAACCAATCCTTAGAAAACGAACCTTATCCGAAGAACCAAAACCAATCCTGCGAAAACCGATCCTTAACTGAACGACCAAACCAATCCTACGAAAACGATCCTTATCCGGAGAACCAAACCGAATCCTTGAAAAGCTAGAATAATTTCCAATTCCTTAGAACATCCAATCCAATGGAAAACAATTCAGGTTAACGCCAAAGAATGATTTTCAGCCGCCGTGTCCAAATCCATTGAAAAAAATTAAAAAATCCGACCCGCCTGCAATGCAGGCGGTGTCCCGGTGGCCCTCTCAACACTTCTCCCCTCTTCCTTTTCTGCTTCAATTTTTTTGCAAATTTTTCCTACTTCTCTCAGACCAGGAACACTCCTTTTTATTCCAATAAATATGGAACTTTTTAAAACGATGTGGTATTGTTTACCCTGGCCTTAATTCGTGGTAAAATCATATCCAAATAGAACCGTAACTTTCCATTCCAAAACAAAAACATAAAACTAATTGCCTCAATGAGAGTTACAATCATCTATATCTCATTAATTAGTTTCTTAGCTCCTCTTACAACTTATAGCCAAATAAAAAAGAAGGATCGGTTTTATCCTGCAGCGTATTTATATCCCGTTAATAAATTGGGCAAAGGGAAGACTTGGGAGTAAGAAAAATAATTGAAAATGAAAAAACGAGTTTAACAAATAAATCAAACCAACCAATATGTCACCTATCCAATTCATGTTAATAGCCGCCTTCGGCTCCGCCATACAGGAAGTGATCCATCTTTACGATATCAGGGCAACGCTTCATATACCAGATACTTCTTCCATACTTAAGCATTGGCAATATTGGGCGATTACTTTAACAATGATCATTGTCTCGGGTGTTGGGACCTGGTTACTCTATGGAGATAGCCTTACCATAAAAAGCGTCATAGTAATCTTAGGAGCGGCTTTCCCATTAATTTTTAAGAAGTTAGTTGCCAGTGCCGGGAATAATCCTCCGCCATCAAAGGGAGTAGCTCATTCAAGATCATTTACTGTGAGGGATTATTTTAGTTAGAAATAGAGGGTGTAAAAAATCAGCTCACGGATCCCCGGTGCTTAAAAAATAATCAATTAATCAGATTGCATCATCCCAGGTCTATATCAATTGTTTTTTGCTTTGAATTAAACCCATAGTTCATCCCAACTGCTCATTCGACACCGGCAGCTTTGAGGTCAGAGTGGCAAATCATTTCTTCGTTAAAATAACCACGATTTTTTTTGATTTTTCTTCGTTTTATATTTTGTTACAAAAGCGGTGAAACTAACCTTGCCGTTTTTTCAATCAATTGTCTATACCGGGGCCTGTTGTTCCATTTATCCAAATCGATCTTATCGGCGTTTTTTATATCCTCATAAAATATATTACTTAGTTCACAAGCCATTTCACGATCGTATACAATTGCATTTACCTCAAAATTCAGATCAAAACTTCGATGATCCATATTAGCCGTTCCCACTATGGCTATTTTTTTGTCAGCAACCAGCGTTTTAGCATGAACAAACCCCTTTCTGTACAAATAAATTTCTACACCTGCATTTAATAATTCATCATAATATGAATGAGCTGCCGCATTAACGATCCGTGAATCCGAAATACCCGGCACCAACAACTTCACGGAAACACCACTTAGTGAAGCCACTGTTAACGCATCTAATAAACTTTCACCAGGGATAAAATACGGAGTGGTGATCAGTATCTCTGTTGCAGCCAGGTTAATAGCCTGTAGTATCGAAAACAGGATAGTAGGTGTATCCGAATCAGGGCCGCTTGCGGCTACCTGGACCATCTTGTTCCCTTTAACAGGCATAGAAGATGAAGACGGAAAATAGAGTTCAGTGGGCTGAACGTCATCTTCCGCGCAAAAATTCCAGTCACACAAAAAGAGATATTGAAGATAGTGTACGCCCGGCCCAACAATACGTAAATGAGTGTCCCGCCAAAAAAGTTTTTTTACATCGCCGGGCTCATTGATGTATTTATCAGATACATTGATACCACCTACAAAAGCGGTATGACCGTCAATAACAATGATTTTGCGGTGATTCCGGTAGTTTAGCCGGTTGGCAAGAGCCAAAAAAATCACTTTGTAAAAAGGAAAAGCTTTCACCCCTCCAGCCTTTAAGCGATGAACTAATTCTGAGCGGATAGAACGGCTGCCAAAATCATCATAGATAAACCGTACCGTTACGCCTTCACTCGCTTTTTTTATCAATTCTTTTTCGATCAATCTTCCTATTTCATCATCTTCATAAATGTAATATTCAATATGAATGTGATTTTTCGCCTGCTGTATTGCTTTCAGTACTTCGGGAAATTTTTCTTCGCCATTTATAAATAGCTTTAAAGCATTGCCACCTGTCAGGGGACTCATGGTATCTTTTGCCAGCATATAGGCCAGCTCTTTGCTTGTCCGCAGTTCGTCAGCAGCTTTTTCCAATGTATTCAATGAAGATTCAAAAATATCTTCCTTTAATTTTTTTGCAAGCTTTTCATCCCGGACCAGCTTCTTACTGTATATTTTCCTTTTTCTATAGTTGATTCCAAAAGAGAAATAAACGATGATACCGGCTACGGGCAGAAAAATAACCAGCAGCAGGTATGCCAATGTTTTAATACTACTTCTTGTATCATAGATAATGCGCAGGCAAACAAGCACCACGATTACCACATAGATGATTTCGTATATTGGCAACCAGGTCATACAGTTTCAGTAAAAAATTTAAGCGGCCGCGATAAAAAATTTTTACCGGCATCGGGCTATTTCATAATTTAAGATACAAAATCCACAATTTTGTGGAGAAATATGGTTTGGTCAGTTTTAAATTTACTGGACTATTAACACTGCTCACTCATGCAATATAAATTTGAAAAACCTTTACTAGGCACAATCGGTATTGAAAAATATCAATGCACGATTGAGTGGCGAAATGGCAAATTCATTGCCGATGAACCACCGGCATCGGGAGGTAAAGATTCCGGTCCCGATCCGCATACCTTGCTTCTTTCATCTATTGTCTCCTGTACATTAATTACGCTGCGAATGTATATCGACCGGAAAGGCTGGGATATTTCAAACATTGCAGTCAATGCCAACTGGTACCAGGAGAAAAAAGATGAAAAACTCATTACTATAATTGACCGCGATATTATCTTTCTCAGCCCTGTTGATGAAGAAAAGAAATTACGGCTTCAGGAAATAGCCAGCCAGTGTCCAATCTCAAAAATTTTAGAGAATGAAACCAAGGTTAGGACATTTGTATTCAGGGATGGCGAAACAGAAAGAAAAATTAAATATTCCAATGGCGAAATCACGGTAGTCTGGAAGCCCGATTTCTGCCAGCACTCAGCACGATGTTTTACCCAACTACCCGGCGTATTTAACCCTAAGATTAGAAAATGGATTGATCCAGGCGGGGCTCCTTCTGAAATAATTATTGAGCAGGTAAAGAAATGTCCTTCGGGGGCCCTGACATTTTTCTTAAACAATGATCATGAATCAGAATGAGTCAGTTGAGAACGAATACGGTCATGAATTTTTTTATTTTACCCGGGCGCTCCAGGCAGGGAGGATTATATTATCACTCAGGGCTTCATTGAGATAATCTTATCCACTATAAAAGGACTATAACCTCTCCATGGAATGGCTCCTTTATATTCTTTATAATGCAGGTCAAATTGGCTACCGCTGTTATTCATCATGATATTGGCAATACTATCATCCACCACTGAAAATTCAAATTCGTAAGACTGTACGGTGCCGATTGCTTTTGAACGAAAGCCTGATTGTATTAACTTCCCTTCATACGTCTTAAAAAGATTACCTTTTTTCACCACGTAATTCAATTCTCCTGATTTTACTCCTTCGCCAAATACAAAATAGTATTTCCACCAAAAAGCAAAAATGAGGGCAGCGATACAAATAACCACCAGCCACCTTAGGAATTTTTTAAACCCACTTGTTTTTTTCGGTTGATTCACCGCCATACCTGGTTTTTAGAAAAAAAATTACAATTCGATCACGAAATTACAGAATTGCCTTTGCCTGGCAAGGTAATGGTGATCGTGCTGCTGTATTTCACGACATAACATAGGAAAAGCAATAAGCTCATAGCACACGGCTAACAGCCATTGTGACCCCGGCATGTACAATTTTCGAATTCTTTTATTGAGGATTTGAAACTGCTTGCAAACTTTTTTACAACCTGGGAAACTTAGCGTAAAAAGTTAGTATCCCATTCCAGGAAATATGGCACGGGACTATTTGTCATTAGCGAACAATAATTGTATCATATCCGAACAACTTCGTAAGTCAGTATCGCCCAAGTTGATGAAAATCAACCAGTCATAGAGCTGGCATATTTTTTTAAAGGATATTATCGGATATCATTTTGATCCCTGGTCAGTTAGCTGATATTCAAGTATTAAAATTATTAGATTTTATGTTCGAAACCGATGTGGATCGACTCTGGAAATTGCTGGCAAAAAAATTAGCTGAAGAGGCTACCCGGGAAGACTTGCTTGAATTAAAGAAACTTGAGAGTTGTTATCCAGAAATCTTTTTCCGCGCACAGTTAATCATCAAATGGTGGTGCCTGGATAAGGTCGAAGAACAAAAAAACCCGGAACATGCATTTCACCGGCATCTTGCGCGAATGCGCCAACTAAATATTGATTTTGACCCTACACTTACAAATAAAAAAGTATTCATAACATCTCTCTCTTCAAAAAACAGGTTTATGTTCAAAAATTATTTCAAAATCGCACTCCGCAATTTGCAAAAACAAAAAGCATTTGCCTTTATCAACGTTTTTGGTTTATCGATAGGTATCGCCTGTTTTAGTTTGCTTTTATTATATGCTGCCAATCAATTCAGCTACGATAAGTTTCATAAAAACGCCGCGAACATTTATCGCCCTTTTGTATTGGACAACACCTTGAATGGACAGCCTGGTGTCGCTTTCACTGATAATCCAGGCCCAGGCCAAACTGAATTGGGTGAGTCTATGAAAAAAAATTTCCCCGATGTATTAAATTATGTCAGCCTGCAATTACCTTGGGGCAAAAGCCTAATTCGAGCGGGAAATAAGGTAGATCGTGCCGATGTTACCTACGCGGACCAATCTCTATTTTCTATTTTTACTTTCCCCTTGAAATATGGGAGCATACCTGACGCATTACACAATCTCAATGATGTTGTTCTGACCGAATCAATGGCAAAAGAATTATTTGGGGCAGATGATGTGGTAGGGAAAACGCTCGAAATAAGCATTGGCACATCATTTCAGCCATTCAAAATTAGTGCAGTAGCAAAAGATATTCCAGCCAATTCTACCGTTCGTTTTGACGTGCTTGGAAATTTCCTTTTTGCTCAAAACGCTAATTTCATTATTGGAAACAACTGGCACCCGACGGTCCGTCAAACTTTCGTTCAGTTAAGGCCCGGAAGCAAATTGCCGGAAAATACAATGCAATTAGACCGTTTCCTCAAATCCCTTAATCCTAATTATGATGCGGATCTGAAAAGTTCGGGACTAACCTGGAACAAAAACGAGTTGCCCTTTATTTTCAACCTTCAGCCATTGCTTTCTATTCATACAGATACTGGGTTTCATGGTTGGTCTTTCACGGATTACAACGTAATTGACCCAAAAACCATCTGGATCTTATTAGCAATCGCTGTGGGTATTTTGCTTATTGCCTGCATCAATTTTACTACCCTTGCCATTGGTCGTTCAGCGGGAAGAAGCAAAGAAGTTGGAGTAAGAAAAGTGATTGGAGCAGAAAAAAAACAGATCATTTTCCAATTTCTTACCGAGTCCCTTGTGTTAGCATTTGCATCAGCGATTATAGGCTTGCTATTAGCAAATTTATTCTTACCCTTGTTTAATCAACTATCAGGAAGAGAATTGCACTTCTCTTCATCACTCTACCCTCAGATGATTTTGCTATTGATCGGAGTAGTATTGGTGGTTGGGTTGCTCGCTGGCAGTTACCCGGCATTGGTATTATCCAATTTCCAGCCGCTTGAAGTTTTAAAAAATAAAATCAAAATCGGAGGCTCTAACCTTTTCACAAAGTCACTGGTCACTTTTCAGTTTGCCTTATCTATCATTCTGATTGTTTCCACAACTATAATAGTCCAACAAACAAAATACATGGTCAAGAAGAATCCTGGGTTCAACAAGGAAAACGTTGTCACCATTGATGCTTCCGAAACAGACCCGAATAAAGTCTTTCCATTGTTCAGTCAGGAAGTCCTAAATCATTCGGGGATACTGGGAGTAACAAGCGCAGCAGCTGGTTTAGGTGCAGGACAGGATCTTTTAGGTTATTCTGACAAAGGCCTTTCAGCGGCCATAAATATTGTTGATACAGATTACATAAAAGTTCTTGGAATGCAGTTGATAGCTGGTAAAAATTTAGAACAGGCCCATGCATATGACACCATAAGACGAATTATCATCAATGAAACGATGATGAGGGCTTTTGGATGGACAGCACAAAACGTAGTTGGACAGCAAATAAAAAATTTCCAGGGACAGACTACCGTAATAACAGGTGTTGTAAAAAACTTTAACTACCGCCCATTAAGTGAAGCAGTGAAGAACCAGGCATTTGAAACAAATAAAGATAATGGATATTCTCATTTTTATATACGCATTAGTGCAGGGAACCCCGCTCCGGCACTCGCTGTTATTCAAAAGGCGTGGAATAGCGCAATTCCGGGCATTCCCTTGAAATATAGTTTCCTGGACGAAGACGTAAACAGTTACTACCAGGGTGAACAAAAATGGAGCAGCATCGTTGGCTGGGCAGGTGGGCTATCCATATTTCTTGCATGTCTCGGCTTGTTTGGATTAGCAGCCCTGGCCGCGATTAACCGGACCAAAGAAATTGGCTTGAGAAAAGTATTAGGCGCTTCGGTTCCAACCATTATTGTCCTGCTTTCAAAAGATTTTTTAAAATTGATTGTTCTCTCTATAGTTATTGCATCTCCTATTGGCTGGTATTTTATGAACAGGTGGTTACAGGATTATGTAAACAGGATAAATATTAACTGGACTGTGTTTCTATTTGCTGGTGTATTTGCTGTTGCAATAGCATTTATCACGATCAGCTTCCAGGCAATAAAAGTCGCGATTGCAAACCCGGTGAAATCTTTACGAACGGAGTGAATCAATTTGACAATGAGACAATTTGAAAATTTGAAAATTTGAAAATAAAAATCAGACATCACTAAATCATACATCAGAAATTAGAATTCATGTTTAAAAATTATTTCACAATCGCCTGGCGAAATATATACCGCAACAAAGTTTATACAACCATCAACGTATTAGGTCTTTCTTTGGGTATATGTGCCTGCATCATCGTATACCTGATCACTAGTTTCGAATTCAGTTTTGACAAATTTCATCCTGACAAGGATCGTATTTACAGGATTGTCGGAGAATTGCAGCGCAGTTCAGGTGAAAAAGAATTTCTGAACAGCCTTCTTCCTGATGTTGCAGGGTTTCAGAAACAGATACCTGGATTTGAAGCAGAAGCAGGGTTTCACCTCTATGGCGCAAACATAAAAATCCCTGATGGTGACAATCCTCCTAAAAAATTTGATAATAATATTGAAGGTAGTTATAGCACTACAGCTATTATTACCTGGCCGCAGTATTTTGATGTCTTTAAGTATGATTGGCTTATTGGCAATCCATCTGTTTTGAATGAGCCTTACAAAGTCATTCTTTCAGAAAAAAGGGCACGTAAATATTTTGGGAACATTCCAATCGCCAAAATGGTTGGAAAGACGGTGATTTATGATGACTCATTGCTGGTTACTGTATCAGGCATCGTAAAGGACTGGAATAAAAACACTGATTTTGGATTCACTGACTTTATCTCCATCGGCACCGCCACAAGCAGTTTTTTAAAAAATCAAATTCCCACTGATGACTGGAGCAGTTTAAGTCCGCATCGCTCCATGGCGTTTGTTAAGTTAGCAAAGGGAGTTACGCCAGAACAGGTCAACGAAAAGTTTTCAACATTTATAAGGGAACATGTAAAGTTGCACAATGCCGGCGCTGCATTAACTATGAGGCTTCAACCTCTGACTGATATACATTTTACCAGCGACTTCCACAGAGGAGATGATGGAGATGATTTCAGGAAACCCTATCTACCCACCTTGTATGCTTTAATGGGACTAGCGCTATTTATCCTGCTGATTGCGGCCATTAATTTTATAAATCTGTCAACGGCACAATCCCTGCAGCGGGTCAAAGAAATCGGGGTGAGAAAGGTGATGGGAAGCAGCAAAGCAAATATTGTATTCCAGTTTTTGTCAGAAACTCTTGTTCTCACTTTATTCGCTGTGATTGTTTCCATGATTTTAGTCAACCCGATTTTATTCATTTTCAGTTCATATATTCCGGAAGGCATATCATTCCATTTATTCAATAGTTCAACCCTCATTTTTTTATCCATAGTAACGCTACTTACTTCCTTGCTTGCGGGTTTTTACCCTGCAAAGGTTCTGGCTTCTTATTTACCTGCAGTGAGTCTGAAGGGGTTGCCTGAGCAAAGAGGCGGCGGAAAAGGCAACTTAAGAAAAGGTTTGATTGTTTTTCAATTCAGTATTTCACTGGTATTTATCATTGGTTCGGTAATAATCGGCAACCAGATCGGGTTCATGAAGGTGACAGACAAGGGTTTCAACAGCGATGCTATTATCACCATTAATCATTGGCGTGACCAGGGAGGTAAAACAAAGATTTTTGCAGAAAGTGTAAAACATTTTGCCGGCATTGATAAAATAATATTACAGGGAAATTCTCCGATGGGATTTGCGCATGGAGGTCAAACTTTGACCTACAAAGACAAGAACCATGTCATAGATATACCGGTATCATTTGATGCGGGTGATGAAAATTTTATTCCTTTTTATCAGATGAAAATAATCGCGGGCAGAAATATGATGTCTGCTGACAGCATGAGAGAACTCGTGATCAATGAAACCTGTTCCCGTGCAATGGGTTTCACAACTCCGGCAGATGCAGTTGGTAAATTTCTTTATTTGGGTGACAAAGCTTACCCGGTTGCAGGGGTAGTAGCCGATTTCCATGAAGGCTCTTTTCATGAAAAAATCAGGCCGGTGGTCATCGGCAAAGGAATAGAGTGGAGTATTGCAATTAAACTTACGGCGGGAGAAAAGAAAGTAAGTGATATAAAAACATTATTAT